>Ga0307517_10001893_pt1 | contig 34279 bp, 40 predicted proteins | sample 23_EM_MG_FD_194515 | JGI IMG/M metagenome (GOLD analysis project Ga0307517, IMG submission 194515) | Populus trichocarpa ectomycorrhiza microbial communities from riparian zone in the Pacific Northwest, United States - 23_EM | ecosystem: Host-associated > Plants > Roots > Unclassified | place... | reverse complement strand
CACCTCGAGCAGGACTGCCCCCGGTCGAGGTGGAAAGGTAAAAACTACGGGAGCTTTGGAGAGGAAGGCGAACACTACCTATATCAGCGGGGAAGTAGTTGTCGGGAAGGAAGCCAAAGGGGACACAAGGGTACGAGGATATTTGCCCCTTGCGCGTCAATCGCTGATCGGGGTGTCCTCCAGTTTCACGATGGTGACGTTCACATATCGGGGTGACACAGTGGACGATATGGATATCGGGGACAAGGGCGGAGACGTTAGTGAGTCCCCGATTCGAACCACAGATCCCCTGAGTCCCGGCTTGTGAATGTGAATAAACAGCCGGAGATCAAGATATTCTCGTATCGTGTGGTTGTTGATTTGGGGAAAATTGGGCAGAGGGATGGGGAGGAGTCTGTGGACGAGAGACGTTGAGGGTGAGGGTTGGTCTCGAGTGGTGGCAGAGAGGACAGTATTATATGTGTATGCGATGTCCGTATTTCAAGGCTACCACAACTACACGACGCTTGCGGCGATGCCGAACATGACAGACGGCTGTAGATCGAGCGCGATGTGCGTGCGGGTCAGGTTGGACCGGTTCCTCGGGGGGTACAGTTGGCCTGATCCGCCAAGGTATCTCAACACCTTCACGGTGATCATGTACACAAAGAAAGCATTCGCGTTCCAAATGGTTGTGATATCTGTAAGACTACGGAATATATCAGCAACCCCTGGTATACCTGCCAAATTCCATTTTTTAGACTCACGAGTGAAAGAGAGCAGAAAACCAGAATCTCACCACGGTTGCAAACCTCGGCCACGGGAATTTGGTGTCCTCAGGTTCTGTTGAATTCCCAGCGGTGTCTCGTTTGATGGCTAATGATAGGCCATTCAAGTCGTCCTTGACCAGTCTTCCCGTAACAAGACCGAGATACATAATATGCAGCAGGAAAATTATTGAAAATGACGAGCGCACCACGTAATTGCGAGGTTTAAAGCCCACGGCCTGGCGGCAGGCGAAGATTCTGGGGCGTGCATGAGAAAGTACGACTGCCGGTACTCGAGCGTTGCTTGGACGTACTAGCATACTGGGATTAGATCGAGGACACCAGGGCCGGTCTGTCGAGCAGAACTTACTCGTGTCAGTTGAGATTCGACCACAGAGGCGGCCAGAACCAGGATGAAGAGCAGGACGGCTGATTTGCCTCCAGGACGCCGGGTGTCTGCCATAGATGTGGGAAACCGCGCGGTGAACCGGACGTGTGGCGGCGCTCAACATCCCTCCTCCGATCAGCCCATTGCATCACTTCATGCTAACTACGGCGGGTTGAACGGCGTGACGAGTACCTCTACCCCCAACTAGTCCTGCCCTCACGCACGTGCGCCGACCGACAAACCAACTCCCGGCGGACCACACTCACCCATGTTCACACCGCCACGTCCGTCCGGCACAAAACCTGTTGTTCGGGAGGGGGTTAAAGTCCGGACTTCCGTCAAGTTCACGTATGACGGATGGAGTGCAGTTAAGAGGAAAGGCAGGGCGTGTATCTTTTTTGGTATAGCTTCGCGTTTACATTCCTATAATTACAGCGTTGCATTGCAGAACGTTCCAGCCTTGAATATGCACAGTTCCCTTCATCGAGTGGTTCTGTTCGCACGAGGCGTGGGTTTAGATGATGATTATTGACTTCTGTTGGGATTCCACACCGTTTTCTCGGGGTTATCTTGAGTTTCAACGATGCGAGCCAAGCTGCAACAACTGTTGGGGAGAGATGGGGTTACCTCGTTGAACGTGACCATTGAAGCTTGAATCTTGCAAAGGGGCTCGAGGCCTTGTGTACCGCGCCTTCCGGGGCGGTTCTTGGCTCCATCAGTATCTTCACGATGATCAGGGTACGTCCCCCCCCTCCGCGGCGGGGCACCCCAAACTCATACATAGCCATGATGCCATGATCAACAGACTGGACTTGGCGGATGTATGCGCAGTCCTTGATTGCAGGGTGGACGGGAGATAATTGGGTAAACTCAGCCGGGTGAGGCGATCAAGTGGCAATCGAAAACGTGAGTTCAACCAGCGATATACATTGTACGCGCTTGTCTCACTGTACCCTTGATTGCAGGTCCGTGGCAGAAATACAGGGAAAGATTGTCGAGAAGAGGGAATGGAATTCACTCTCCCGACTTGCCCACGCGAAGAACAACAGGCATAGCATCGCCGCCTGGAAGTTGAACCCCACTAGGACCATCCAAGCCTCCGACGCATCAGAAAAAGAGGCATTTGATTACTCGCTTGTCGCTCTTATTCGACCTTATTTGAGCTTACTCAAATAAGTTCCCCACCATTTAGACCCCAAAATTACCTAATTTTCAAACCTACATTATACAACGGCAAATAATCGGGAGAAGCGCTGAAAAGCGCCAAACAAGGCTGAAAAAGCAAGGAATAAGTATATGGCCACGTTTACTGATGCGTACGTTCAGTCAGTTCAGTTCAACTATTACTAACTGCCTCCCTCCAGACTGAGTTGGCTCTGAATGCTCACCTCGCTTCGGCCACGGTTTTGTCATCATGACCATCCCGTCACACAGGAAGGAAATCCTAAGACCTGAGCCATTCCCAATCCCTCCGTGGCGACGACCACCAGCTCCCCATGGTCCTCCCAACAAAGCTGATGACATGGAAGAAGTGATTGCCCCAGATGTCTTTCAAATGATCATGCCCAAAACTGTCACCACACCTTACAATCACAACTGGAATTCATGCTGATCATCTTGAATGGCCCACCATCTTCAGGTCAAAACATGTCATAGGGTACTCTTGGAGAAACCGGGGAGCTTTAGGAATTTTCTGAAGAATGAGGGTTTGGAGGACATCTGGGGGGGAACTGTTGCCTCCAGCACTGGCTATACTAGACTGTCTGTTCATTAGTCTAGTCCTCATTGACCTCCAAATAGTAGAAAAACTCAAGAGCCTGAGAATTTCAAGGGGTTTGAGCACCTTGAGATAACTTACTATAGGGTAGGACCACATGAGTTTAGATAAATATCTTGGTGGCTAATTGTACAATACAAACTGTGAGTGTTTTATCTATCTGGAAAGGAGATTTCAAGGACATAGTATTATGAGAACAAATGGAATACATAAGCTACAGAGCCCTAACAAGGTACATAATTGCACTCCAGAATCAACACCTCTCCAGAGTTATAACCAACAACTAGGTATTGACCATCCCACTGTGCATCTGAACACCATGCAAGTCTCTCAGGCAGTTGGAAAACCACCTTTCCAGTAACTGTGTCCTGCACCCTAGGTATGAGTATCTTCTGTTCTCTGATACCACCAATAAAATCCAGGTGAGGCCTATTTCTGGATGTTTCTGATAGTTGAACAGGAGATGAGTCCAAGATCCCAAAGTCCCACCCTATGACTTTGTGATTAAAAGAATCCCAACCCCAGACCTTTAGGCCATCAATAGTAAGGAAGGCCAAATGTCGTCTGAACACCCACTCTGTCACTTCCCCCACAATCTCTCCTGTCCATATAGACCAGGCACAAATGGACTCATGACATAGACCAAACACTGCAGATCCATCCCCTGATATCCTGAGGTCCCTAATTCTATCCCTATGTATCTGCACTGTTCTGAGGAGTTCCCCCTTCTCAGTGTCCCAGATACAGATCTTCTCATCTGTGTACCAAACAGAGACCAACTTGCCATCAGTCAAGTGACTATCCATGCAGTGTGAATCCTTGGCTGGAGTTTGGAAGGATGCCTTGCAGAGGCCAGTTGAGATATCCCAGATCCTCACCATCCCATCTGAGTGACTTGAAATTGTGATACCATCTTTTGCTTGCAAGGTGGTGGACTTGATTGGAGCTGAAGTAAGGGGTGTAAACTTTGGATCAGCTGGAACTGGATCTGTGGGTGAGGCACCAATCTGCCAGAACTTGACTGATCTGTCCCCAGATATTGAGATGAGGGAGGAGGGAGAGGAAAATACAAGGGAATAAATATATGTGGTATGGGCAGCAAAGGTTTCAAGGAGGTGAGGGTCTGGGTTGGTGATGTCCCAAACATAGATGGTACCACCAGCAGCCAATACAACAACCCTGTTATCAGGGGAAAAACAGCAGCGGTAAATGTCTTCATTGACAATATGGAATTTAGTTATAACCTCTTTGGAATAAGAGCTTTGGACCTCAACAGTTGACCCTTTAGATACAACAAACAGGGTACCATCCAAGGAAAAGGCAATGCAAGAACCATCATATTCAGGTGCAATTTGTTGACAACTGGTGTTCCACTGGTAGATCTTATTGCCAGACATTGATATGAACTGTCTATGGTCCAAGGGAGAGAAGTAAACATATCCCACATTATCATTCTGCTTTATAATGTGATGGCACTCCCCTGTCAGAACATCCCATAAACAAATTGTCCTGTCATAAGATCCTGAAACAATTGTGGTGCAGTCTGATGAGATAGAGACAGAAGAAACCTCTTCTGTATGGCCTTTAAAGGTCTTGACAACCCCACCAGTCTGCATATCCCAGAGCTTGACAGTCTTGTCACTACCACCAGATACAAGTGATATCCCATCTAGTGAGAAGACAAGGGATCCCACCCAATTAGTGTGCCCAGAAAGAGTGGTCATCTGAATGCCTGTGATGGCACTAAGGATAATGATGCAACCAGTATGTGAACCAGCTGCAATGGAGTCTTCCCAACATGTGAGAGCTGTTGAGCGACTGTCTAATAGAACAGTGCGGAAACATGTTCCCCATCCAGCTGAGATCCCTTTGACCACCCTGATCTCTTGTGAGGACTCTGTATTGCAGTACTGATGGAGCCAGGATGAAGAAGGGCAAATTGGGAGAGCAAAATCATAGATGTAGGAGGGTGAGCTGCAGATCACATCAAAGTGTTCTAGGATGAGCCTCTGGCTATCAGTTGTCCACTGGCAGGTGACTCCTGCCTGGGTAGTTGTCAGCACAGGTATAAACAAACAGCTCTGCACAGCACTCACTAGAGCACACCATTTCTCAACATCATTTATTGCATGAACACCAATACCAAGATTCCCTGTCAGTGCAAGGACCTCAATCCAATAGGGTAAATATGCTGTGAAGAATTGGTGGATTCCCTTCTCCACTTCCTTGATACAGGAGGTATTTCCAGGGATCATCAGAAGGTGCTTGGTCCAGGAGCAACATGCATATTTCAAGGCCTCTCTAATGTGTTCCCTGCAGTAAGTGGAAATATCTTCAACCTCACTGAGAATAGTGTGGTTGTCCAGGTTGCAGATATTCTTCTTCAACCTTTTCCTCATCAGGTCAAGGCATAAGAACAGAATTTCTGTATGATGAACTACAGGATCCACAAAGAACTGTTTATCCTTGCAACGGAGGGGGTCTGTGAGGAAGTCAGGAAATGACTTGTGGAAGACTCGGATGGGGTCTTCTGGGTCCTCAGGGACAAGGAGGAGGGAGTGGAGGGAAGAAATGGTAGTTGAGATACTAGGCACTCCCAGGAGGTCTGAGAGACCCCTTGCTGAAAGAGGGTTAAGGACAAGTAGAACTGCTCCAACCACAGTCCTGAAGCGGGAATGGACCTCCTCAATATCCAAATCCATATCATCAACTGCTTGCTCCAGAACCTGGGTGTAGAGCTGGTCAATCCCAGACCGTCCTTCATGGGTGGTATTTTGTGTGTGTGTGATGATTCGGTCCAGCTGTTCAGTAGGTGTGCGGTTCCTTGATGCGATAAGTTTTACAACAACTGAGGCGTAGATGAAGAGTCCTGCTGCCTTTTCACAAAGAGTGTTGATGTCAGATGGGCTTGGTCGATCTTGTGTGAAGTCGCAGTCGCTCCGGGCCTTAGCGATGTCGGCCAACCGAGTCCTGAAGAACAGCTCAATATCACTATCCACCGAGGAACGTTGGACATCGTGCAGTCTGAGGACTTCTGTAATTGGTCGGAGCAACTCGAGGCGAAACCCGGAGCGGATCCGGGGCTCTGGACGGCCGGTGATGAAGAACTTGACATCCGGGATTTCATCCACGTAGCGGGAGAGCACGGAAAGAATGGCCGAGGCAGGTTCTTCATCCTTGCACTCGTCAAGGGCATCAATAATGATGAGTGTTCGGATTCGGGAGGTCTTCAATGGGCGAACGATAATCCTCTCCATCTGGGAACAGAGAGACTCCCGTCCAGCGTCTGGATTGGCCCTCAAGACTTGCATTAACCGCTCTCGAAATGGGAGGTACCGATATGCGAGTTGGAAAGCAAGAGTCGGGAAGATTGCTTGAAGATTGCTTCTATCCTCAAAGTCTCGTGAGCAGAAGAAACTGGCGCCAAGCTTTCCATCCGCGAAGCTGATCTCGGCGAATGTCTGGGCGATGGTTGACTTCCCAGTCCCTGCAAGTCCATTCAACCAGAACACCCGGTGGTCTTGTTTGTCCCCCAGCCAACGTTCGAGTTGCAGAAGGACGTCCGTCCTAGTTCCCCTTAGGCACCCCTGCCTGTTCCCGGAGCGGTACCCGGCGTCAGCAGTGTGACGCATCTTCTCCAGAAGATAGTGATCCGCATATCCCTACTTGCGAGTTATTACAAAGGGTGGAATCTTGAGCGAGTGAGACTCACGATATTCTGACAGCCCTCATTGTAGATGTCACGTTGCAACGAAGTCTGAGCATGCGTTAGTTACGACAAAAGCAAGTCACTTGGGAGAACAAACCTGATATTCCATCAACGCATAGCGAATGTCTTGCACCAGACCGTCAAGCTTCTGCGCGTTCTCCGGGTCGTTTAAGAAAATCGCGAGATTCTTCTGGGTCGCCACCGAGTGCATATCTTCGCCAATCGCTCCCAATTTGCTAGAAACCCCCGCGCGTCAGACTCAGCTCTCGATATCGGAAAATCCGGTGGGCTCACCGTTCCAGTTTGCTTGCCCTCTCCCCCTCATTGACGTCTCCCGGAGGAATTGGTGCGGAGAGCGATTCAGAAAGGATTCTGACCCTAGGAGCCAATGATTCTATCGCATATTCGTTCAATCCCGTTCCCTAGAATGACCGTAAGGATTGCGAGTTGAATTTACTGGGAAAGAGGCCGTACCTCGCAATTGTCGAGAATAGAGCAGAGAGATCTTGCGACGGATTTGAGGGGACCGAAGCCACTTGCAGAATCTCTCACCCTACGGAGCAGTTCGACCGTGGTAGGCGGAGTAGACTTGGAGCTTGACTTCTTCTCGTCCGCGGCGGCACTCGGTTTGAGGGTCTCGCCGGGACGAACAACTTCTGGACCATAATCATGGAGGGTAAAGGTGTCTGGATTTTCAGGAAGAATAATCAGAGACAGCAGCCAAAACAACCACGTTCACGTACTGTCGGGTTCCACATCACGCGAGATGGAAGGAGTGGATAAAGATGGATAGACCACCTCAAGTTCTCCGCTGTTTCCACTTCCCACCGCAACCTCGACGCCCGGGCGTGGGTGCGAATCCTTCTGGCCCCCTCCGTCGATGTCTGCATCTCCCCTTTCTTGACCGTTATCGCTTCCGCGCGCTGGCACAGATTCTGGCCCATCTAGCTGGGGAGGTCGACCCGTCGAAACAACTCGCTCTCCAGGTGCGTCGGTCCTATCCTCTTCTCGGCCATGAGTTTCGTCAGCGACGATGTGAGGCTCTGGTTGCGGGAGCGAACTCGTTGAGTCGGTCCTCTCTTCACCGGGGTTAACCTCCGTCCCGTCCGGCTTGTGTTTTCTCCCCGTTAGTCTTTGCTTGAGTTTCTTCTTCGTTTTAGAGAGCGAGGCCCGTATATCGTCCATGTCAGTGTTGGATGGATCGGCGTAGATGGTGGTGCGATAGTGGATGATTGGTCTTGTGGCTTTGACGCTCAGCGCGGGTGCAACGCCTAGGCCTGATCCTGCGGGTCTCATCCCGAGCGCTTCCCACAGTCGTCGCTTTGTCGTCTCAAGCATCTCGGATGGAATGAATACCTTCGACAAGTTCCGCATTATTTTCCTCACATACCGGGGCAACAGACCCATCGCGATACTTGCATCAATCTTTGTCCAAAGTCTCCACTCCTCCGTGCCACCGAACGCGGTATTTGGATGTCCTTACCCAGCTATTCCGCAAAGATGACCAGCCCACGCAATCGATCTGGCCCGTGATCAATTTCCGGTCCGCCAACGTCACCGCGTTCTTGACGGGACACACCGTTCCAAGGACAAGGAAGAGAGGGCCATTCGTCATTTCGAGGCGGCTCTTGGAGTTGCGTCCTAGTTTGGCTTGGACAATCAGCTTGCTTGGACCCATTGCTCCCCGCCCGTCTGTTTTTCGATGGAGCCAGGTTCGACGATGCACAACGTTGGACGAGCCAAGAGACACGCAGGCAACGATACATACTACCTGGGTCGTGCGGTGGAGCTGTGAGTTAAGCTTTGGTTTCGAGAACGTCGGTTCGAGGTGGTCAAGTCTGAGGCTCTGCCACGCGACGCCGAAGTCTACGAGAGGCCTGTGGCTGCAGAGGACATGGAGGACTGTTGAAAGCTCCTCCAGTATATCAACGAGGAGATGAATGACGGTGAGCTCATGCAGACGGTGCCACTTCCTGCGCGTGCCAACCTTTCTTTCTCCGCTCTGGAAACCGAACAATGACTTTGACGATTGCACCGGGACTTTCGAATATGTCCTCCTGCGAGTCACCGACACCTCATCCTCTCTTTCCGTCTGTCGTGATGTCCCCCAATACGACTGCCATCTCTGATCCTCCTATGGACTTCCACTCATACGCATCGTCTTGTACTTGTGTTCCGCTGCTTGCCGTTGATCTGCATCTTGACCGCCCGTTCCCCACGTTTGTTTTACATTTGTGTACCCCGTATACTGCTTGCGGCATTCAACAGTTTGGTTTAGCAATACCATGTACCCCAAGTCGCTCACCCTGGCCGCTACGCTGCAGACGAGAACTCTGGTTGGACAGTATCAGGTTGAAAAAATCGGTCGCTGTCCCACGGAACTCTCTGATGCATCATCGGTGGACGTCTGCCCACTCAAGTCGCTACCGCCCGGTGACAATGGATATTGGTGCGGTGTCAGGATTTGCTAGGATTCCGGATGGTCCAACCCCACCGCGCTGATTAACGGTTCGTCGGCATTGTCCAACGTCCACTACGAAGAGCGTGTTTCTTGGTGTAAATAAGTCCTCGGTCGTCTCCCTCGTCATTCTCCGCATCAATCAACACAAAGGTCCTGGAGGTTGTATTCGATCACTTCATTTTCAATTGTTCAGATGTAAGGGTGGTGGCGGAATTGGGGAAGCACGGTCCCAGAGATAATACGATTGGCTCAGAGCAACATACTCCAAGAGGGGAGAAAATGTGTACCCGACTCTCATGATAACCAGCGCATCCTAAAATCTCGCAGACTGACCCACAATCCAAAATTCATCCCCTCTCGCTGTCGTGAGTAACAAGACCACGCCCAGAAAACCTCTTTTCCTGTCAATGGCGTGGTGCCCTCGAGCGGAGCTGGAGCATTCGGACTCAGAATGCGATCTTCGCCTGGTCCCGGACTTCTCTCCATCTTCTCATCGGGTTTGATCTCGTCGGATCTCGTCTGGCGTGATACACTCGCCACACCCCAGGCCCAAGCGAGCACCCCAGTCCCAGCACTCCTAACCTTCCTCTCAATCACGACCCGGTCTAAGGCCCATGACCTCCAACGCTCGTTGGGGTGGCTGCTCCAGTTCCGGAATTCTTGCCGGGTTTGAATTACCCTGCAGCCTTAAGAAACTTTCCCCGTGACGCGGCAAACCTCGGAGGGCCTGGCGGACTCCCAGGGGTGTTCACCCTGTAGACGATTGAAGGGGATGTTGACGCCCCTTTGGGCTGTAAGAGTGTCCGACGCGCTTCCCAGCGAAGGGAGACTGGGCGAAACATCAGTGGATACCAAACCATCACGGTCCTCGACACAGCGCCCATGTCGGATGCCCGGTGCATTTTTTTTTTCAAGTTCTGATTTATCCCGATCATTTCGTCACCTCTCACACCTGCCACGATGGCGACTCCTCCAACAACCGGCGGTCCAGGCCGCTCAAGGGGGCCTGTCTCATCAGAATCGAGTATGTTACTCCCTCTGGTACACATAGGTGGTTCTGATCTCTGCGCCGTTCGTACTGCAGGGACAAACCTCTCTGATGATCAAGGCAAAGGCGAGGTCAATCTCCCGCTCAGCAATACACCACCGAAGACGTCTACCACGCACGAACCGAGATGCAGGTTACCACATGAAATCGCGGAAATGATCTTCGCCCATCTCATCCGCGACCTCGGTGCTCTCAAGGCGTGTTCACTGACCTGCCGCTCGTGGTATATTGCTGCGGTCCCACACCTTCACCACACCCTTACGCTCCGGGGCTGGACGCGTGATGAAAATCGTCGCGAGCTGAAGCCGCTATCCAAGCTGCACGAGTTTGGTCTGGCGCCTCTCGTGAAGGAAATCCGAGTGAGGCAACGCTACTTCGAGAAGTGGTTCGTGCCTCAGGAATTCAGCCCCGACGACCTGCGCCACTTTTCCGCTTTCACGAACGTTCAGACTCTGATGCTTCGCACGTTGGACATCGACAAGTTTATACCAGACTTCGAACGCTATTTCGGACACTTCACACCAACCCTACGATCCATCGAGTTGGCCGTCCCATGTTGTACCCCTCGACAATTATCATATTTCCTCTCTCTCTTCCCAAGTCTGGACGATGTCAATATCTCTTTCCCCAAGAGACCACCCGGCGCGGCTGTCCCTGATTTAGAGCTTGTTCCGTTCTCTGGACCGAAGCTGCAAGGGCGGCTGGAGCTTTGTGACGGTGGTTGGGTCGAAACTTGGACAGACCTGATCACTTCATGCGGTGGCCTGCGGTTCAACTACATGGATCTACGCTGGGTTGAAGGTTGTGTACCCATTCTGTTGGGAGCATGCGCCGAGACTCTAGGGACACTGTCAAATAGGATGATCTATGAATTTGGGCTGATGGCGAATAATTGGAGTTGATTCATCCTCACTGCTCCCTGAATTCGATCTATCGCGGCTCAAGGTCCTCCGATCTCTACGGATCGGGGGTTGGGTGGCAAGGGTTGATGTGGAAAACCGCCATACCATGGTCATGGAGGTATTCTCGACCATCACATCCCCCGTGTTCTCCGAGCTCGTTATTGTCGTCAAGGGCAATGAGACTTCTGATATACCCTCGGATCTCACATTGTTCGAGACGTTGCGTACGATGAAGGAAATCAAGCCCTTCAAGTTGGTGTTTTCGTTCGACGCCCTGTCTCCGATCACTCACGGCGAGAAGGAACACCGGAGGTTGGTGAAAGTTTTAGACCTGGTGAACGCAGAAGGTTTACTTGATTTTCTCGACTCCCCGCCCGTTATCTGTTGAGTATGTAGTTCTGTTATCTGCCCTCAAGAAATGGATGTAACACGAGGTATCCGTTTGTGCGTTGTGCGTGGATTTCGGCTTGTGGTTCACTATTGAGATTGTAGCAGGAATGTACTCCAAACTAAGTACTTGTGCTGCACCCTCACTAGTGCTGTGGCCATATGACGTCGACAGCCACCTGCGGCCTGGAATGGCCAATGCGCGACACGAGGTGAGGGAAGACGAGCTCTGCCTCGCTTCACTCCGGCACATGACTCAGCTAGCTAGCGCAAACCCGCTATATCTTATTCGCAGTCCGTCAGCTATAGGCCTAATCGTCCTGTATTAATCATATGTGTTCTGTAGTACAACGTATGAGTGGTCGTGAGAAGCACTACCGGAACGACCCCAACACAAACATCTACCGCACGAGTCCGACGCGCTCGCAGCCATCAGACACACGCCGACAAACAATCGGCTAGCTATCCTCCCTTCGCCCAGGTAGATGGAAAATATGTCGCAGGTGCGTCTCCGTCGTGTCATAACTGCCCCATGGAAACCTGACCGAATCGTGAAGAGACCATAGACCCCAGTCGATGCCACATTCCTGGACTTGACAACCACGTACCTTCGAGTGTACGTTGAAAGACGTGGTTTTCTTCGTGCGAAAGTCTCCGAGACTATGATCAGGCCCAGGTTTTTTCCGGGATTCGAGGTCTGTGTCTTCGCTTCCTATCCTAGGGAAAAACGGACGACACTGATTCGTTAGGTTGTCAGTAGCATGAGCGACCGAAGGACTTACTACCTGAAAAGTAAACGCCTTCAGACCAACTCCAGAAGATTCTGCTCCGGACCCGGAAATCGAACGACTCAAGGGACCCTCTGAACCATTCATGCATGTCTCGTCCGCTTCGTCCTCTACTCCGTACCGCTTACGCACCGCCCGACACACCAACTCTAATCCGACAACCCCAACCTCTTCAGACTCAGAGTATTCCTAGTGTCAGTGAGTATAGCCCCCTTTCTCGCAATCATGTTGGACGTGACAAGCCGAACCGCGACGAGATGCCAGTACCGGAGCAGAATAGACATTGTATTGACGGGAAGTGATAGCATAAACGCGGATAATCTCATTTGGATCGAGAGTTTGGAGGAGATTGCTATGCTGGAACTGAGATGGACCAATCGTTGGACATCTTCGCTGGTTGCCAGGTCAGTTCGATTGACGGTCATCGCGCATCTAGTCGCTGATCTTCTGAAACACTTGCGGATACCCCTTCTGCCACTCGAAGAAAACTAAGCGACGTCCGACGTGTCGCAACGTCCCTCGTCGAACCCCGGAAGAAACCCCAATGCGTGTAATACAAGATCAAGAACAGTCCCACAAATTACCTCCCGCTCATGGGCATTGCTCTTCCGGCCGTCAACAACCCCACCGCTGCGTCGTACACAGCGGAATGTTCCGTCAGGCCGGGTGCCATGCGGGGGGATAAAAATTCTACGTTGAATCATCCTATCATGATCAGATCTAGGACGGGCCTACTGTTTGTGTTGTCACTCACGAATCTGATGTATGATCCTGTGCGAATTTGGCTTGACGTTTTTTGATCCCCTCTCCATTGTGACCACGATTGTTCCAACGGGTGAGTCTAGTGCTGTTCCACCAGAGAAGCAACATCCGCCATTTGCGATCACACTACTGACGTTCATGCTCAGTGTTGCCGTGTTCGCTGGGGCTTGAGGATATAACAACGAGGATGATATGATATGGTTAAGGATGAGTATGCGGATTTGGTTGAGGACTGCAAACATGCTTCAACCTCAAGTAGGAGCACCCCTGGTTGAGGTGGGAAGGTAAAAACTATGGGAATTCTGGAGAGGAAGGTGAATACTACCTATATTTGTGGGGAAATGGTTATTGGAAAGGAAGTGGGAGGGAACGTAAAGGTATGAGGATATTTGCCTCATGATGGCTATGTTCACATATCGGAATGACACAGTAGATGATATGGATATTGGGGACGAGGATGGGGATGGAGATGGATCCCCGGTTCGGGCCACGAACCCCCTGAGTTCCTCACTCATGAACGCGAATAAACAACCAGAGATCAGGACATTCTCATACTATGTTGCTGTTGATTTGGGGAAAATTTGGAAGAGGAGTGGGGAGGGGTCTGGAGGGATGTTGAGGGTGAATGATGATGGAGAGGTCAGTATTACCTGTGTATGTGATGTCTGTATTTTGAAGCTACATGCAGTGCTTGTGATGATACCAAACCTGACATACAACTGTTGATCAAGTGTGATGTGTGTGGGTTAGGTTGGACTGATTCCTTGGGGAGTACAACTTGATCCATCAAGGTGTCTTGACTAATTCTACACCAACTGATCTGAATGCTTTCTGGCCACCAAACAGTTTGAGACAGGGTGTTCATCCTTGATGTCCCCTCAGGATATGTTCATTCAGGTGTTTATCCCAACATCACAAAACGCAGTGGGCACTTATTGGATGCTTATTTGATGCTTATACTCATTTATGTTCACTTATTCTCATTATATAATCTAGGTCCAGCTTTTGACAGTTTAGAAGAGTCCAAATGGCAGGGGCCTAGTGACAATAAGATCAAATAAGCAGCATAAGCAAAATAAGTGCCCTCCACATTTTCTGATGAAGAATGGATGATTGTTGTGATCTATGATATATCCCTTATACCATCCAATAGCATTGTGTGATTTATTCCTCACTCCCCTCATAGAACTCCTGCCTCTAATGTCAGCGCATTTGCTGTCATGAAGAAAACCCCGTTCAAAAATTTTATAAATCAACAAAAACACAAGACACTCGACGACCAACTCGAACATCACACTCTCTTCAATTCCTATTTCCCTTTCCTCTTACGACACACGATGCATAACGACAAGAAAAGAAGATATCATATTGGTACACTAGGGTCAATTGCCCTCCACGACGATATACAATGCGACTAGATATTGTTCCCTTCGAAGTCATGGACCTCTCCCTGGTCCTCAGCAAGGACACCTTCGGCCATCTCCTCAGCCAAGGTCTCGCCTCCCGAAACTCCAACTCCATCCGATTCCTCTGCCATCTCCATGCGACTGGACTGCAAGAGCAGTGAGAGCTGTTGGATCTGTACTTGATCCATCGCTTGCTGCATCGCTCCCAGAGCTTGACGAATCAGCATCCCCCTCTGGCTCGACTGAAGAACGAATGTCCTCAGTTCCTGAGCGTTCATTGTCTCCCTCTCGTCCACTCGAGCGACACTCGATGTAGCCAGTCCGAATCTTTCGGAGATACTGGGAACGGAATGACTCGGTTGATGGAAGACCCCGGAGTTGACCTTTGAAAAACGAAGACCGGACGTAGGGATGATATTTGCTTAGCGGAAGACTCCCAGCGGATCGAATACAACGCTGCCCACTCACAGCATTACCAAGGATCGGTTGCTCGTCTAAGACACGAGTCATCAAGTCGAACTCTTCCCTAGACACGATGGGAAGGACTTCTTCTTCTTGATGCAAGGGCGACATCGAATGCTCTTCGCTCGACCCTCCAGTGCTCTCTTCGGAATCTTCTTCCCCTTCCATTGGCGCATCTGATGGCACCTTGGCGGAACTTGCATCCTGGGTTCAGATGTTTAGACTAGTCAACAAAGACCGGACTAACCCCCTGAACCTACCTGGTTCACAGTCACTTCTAGTTCACCAATCGGTACCATCAGCACCCGCTCATCAGACGCCATCGGAGGAGTAATGTACGCCTCATCAGAAGCGTACTCCAATGGAGATCCTGCCCTAGGAGAAGACTACGATCCGATCAGTCCAAGATCATACGAAGATCACAAGACACGTACCTCTTTGTTGCACGAACAAAGATGATCAGACATGGCAGCCATAGTCGTCACCACATCTTCCAGACGCTCTTCCAGACGTTGAATCCTCATCGCGTCTGCAGCGCCATTCGACTCCATGAAAGCCACGCTCATCTCCAACGTTTCAATCCTTTCTTCGTACTCCTTCTTCTTCTGCTCCAAGGCATGGATCCTGAAGAGAATCCGAGAATAGTCACCTTCGAAGCTCCGGATCATCGCTTCGAACTCCTGCAACTTGTGTTCATCCAAACCGACTCGACCACCCAAGGCACCCAAGTCCTTATTGATATGACTGAAGACAGAAGTGGCATCAGTCACACTTTGACGCCACTCTCGCTCCAAAGCATCTCGCTGTTGATTCATCAGTTAGGATTCAATCATCCCAAACTCGATGGACCTACCCGGTCCTGGATCTCGATGACCCTATTCCAGATCCTCACACTGGTAGCAGTCCCCAAGCAAACAGCCTGCTTTGCTTGATTCATCAACTTGTCTTCTCCCTCCCAGTCGAAAGACCCCATCCTAAACAATAAAGCTAGGACGGGATCCCTCCAAGTATCCCTGTCGCTGGTCCTCCACGTTTCGGCAGTCCTGATTGCGAAACCCCACAACCAATTATCATAGTGACACTCGGCAAGGATGTCGTTGACATCTTCGCCGTGCATCCGACGCATGATCTGTTCAAAGAGGTTAGCATTCAGACCATCCGAAAACAATAACAAAACACTAGCTTCAATTGGTCCGGGATATTCGGCTGAAGGATTGATCCGACTCTTGCCGTGTCGACGGTTGTCACAACGGGTGATCTCTCCACGGTTGTCGGGAGCGACGTAGACGGCACGAGAACCAACAGAGTTATCAACAGAGGCCGCATTGCGGATAGACATATGAGGTAAAGTGTTGCTGCGGATGGTGAAATGGTAGAAAGGTTTGATGGGGATTGATTGCATATCCATCCTGCTTATATGCCCTCCACCTATCCCCTGGACGCTACCTTCGGTCCGACCTTTCTTCCCATCATCAAGGGTTCACTCTATTCCCCATCACCGCCCATGTCTCGCAACACCGCTCGCCCGAGCTCATCACCGCCCATGTCTTATCTTGCCGCCCACTCTGGTACTCCTGCCTAGACCTCCCACGTCATCCATGACATCATTCTACTCCATTATCGTCACCAATGACTTCATTCCTTCGTCACCATTGCATCATCATGACGCATTTATGACATCATGACCTGGACTCTCATTCTGGACTTTCTTGAACACGTTTTGGACTCATCTTTGATGCCCCTTCACATTCATTTCTCCTACACGTTTCATATTCATCTGCATCATTGATCATTATCCCCTGTTTCACTCAGATCACTCGTTTATCCGCTCCAACCACTATCTTTCCATTTTTGGTACATGTTACCCTTTTTGGTTTTGATAGTTCCCACACACTCATTCTTTCTCTTCTTTCTCTCCTTTCTCTCCCTCACACTGGTCCCGCATCGTTCCAGTTACATCTGTCACTGTCACGACCACTCTTCCTATATAGGTAGATAGATTGTGGCTGGTGTCTCCTTAGCTTTGCAATTCCAGGAAATCCTCTCCCCTTCTCAGCCCTCTTGCGCTGTTACGGACAAGCGAGTCTTTTTCCTTTGGAAGAAACCCCAGCCCCCTCTTGCTCTCCTCCACTCAGTTCGATCACTTAATCGACGTTTATCCTTCACTCCCTAGTAGAGTCAAGACCGTTGCTCTTCGTGATAAGCCCTCGGTTTGAGGCTCACATCCCACTCTCGGGCTCGTGATTGTCCTATCTGGTTAACCCAATTGTGCAGCAGGAACACCTACCGGAAGAAGCGACCACTAAAAGCTGTTTGTGGTTGTGGTTTGTCTCCGGATTGATTTGTTCTCCGGTTGACTCCACCTTTGGCGCAGTAGAGCTTAGGGTGAAGAGTGGCCCTGACATCTAACACCAGTTATACTAGACTGTCTGATTTTCATTAATTGGATCCTCATTAACCTCCACATAATAGAAGATACCTGAGAGCCTGAGAACTTTGGGGAGTTGAAGCACCTGAGAAGAATAGGACCAAATGAATTTAGGTAATATCTTGGTGGTTAGTTATATAATACAAACTGAGTGCTTTGTTTATCTGGTAAAGGGATTGGAGATATAGAATTACAGGAATGAATAGAATACATCTACGGATCCCTAACAAGGTACATAATTGCACTCCAGAATCAACACCTCTCCAGAGTCATAGCCAACAACCAGATATTGACCATCCCACTGTGCATCTGAACAGTTTGCAAGTCTTTCAGGCAGTTTGAAAACCACCTTTCCAGTGGCTGTGTCCTGTACCCCAGGTATCAATTGCCTCTCTGGTCTGATACCACCAATAAAATCTAAGTGAGGTCCATTTCTGGATGTGTTTGATAGCTCAGCAGGAGATGATCCCAAGGTTCCAAAGTCCCATCCCATGACTTTTCCAGATAGAGAAGACTGACTCCAGACTTTTAGGCCATCAATAACCAGGGGGGCATCTGGTGGGGGCATTATCTCCATCACTACCCCCACAATTTCTCCTGTCTGTATAGACCAGGCACAAATGGATGTCCAACATAGACCAAAAACTGTAGACCCATCCCCTGATATCCTAAGATCCATAATATCCTCCTCAGGTTCCTGCAATGTTCTGAGTTCTCCTTTCTCAGTATCCCAGATATAGAGCTTTTCACCAGTACACCAAACAGAGATCAGCCTGCCATCAATCAAGCAAGTATTAATGCAGTAGTAATCCTTGGCTGGGGTTCGGAAGGATATCCTGCAGAGGCCTGTTGGGATATCCCAGATCCTCACCATCCCATCTAAATGGCTTGAGATTGCAATACCATCTTTTGCCTGTAGGGTGATGGACTCAATTGGAGCTGAAGCAAGGGATATATGCTTTGGATCATTTAGAGCTGGGTTTATAGGTGAAGTGCCAATCTGCCAGAACTTGACTAAGTTCTCAGATATTGAGATAAGGAAGGAGGGGGAGGAAAATTTCAGAGAGCCAATTTCCACAGTATGGGAAATAATTGTCTGAAGGAGGTGAGGGTCTGAGCTGGTGATTTCCCAAACATAGATGGTATCACCAGCAGCCAGTACAACAATCCTGTTATCAGGGGAAAAACAGCAGTGTTCAATGCGTTCATTTGTTACATGGAATTTAGCCACGATCTCTTTGGAACCAGAGTTTTGAACCTCAACACCTGACTGTTTGCACACAACAAACTGGGTACCATCCAAGGAGAAAGCCAAGGAAGTGCCACTATATTCAGGTGTAATTTGTTGACAACTGGTGTCCCACTGCCAAATTTGGCCACCAGATACAGACACAAAGTGTTTAGGATCCAATGGAGAGAAGCAAACATAGTTCACAGATTCCTTCTGTTTTATGATGTGAGAGCACTCTCCTGTCAGAACATCCCACAAATGAATTGTCCTGTCTCTAGACCCTGAAGCAATTGTGGTGTGGTCTGCTGAGATATATACAGAGTAAACTGCATAATCATGGCCCTGGAAGGTCTTGACAACCCCACCAGTCTGCATATCCCAGAGTTTGACAACCTTGTCACTACTACCAGATACAAGTAATGTCCCATCTGGTGAGAAGGCAAGAGATTTTACTATATCAGTGTGCCCAGAAAGAGTGGTCATCTGAGTGCCTGTGATGGTGTTGAGAATGATGATGCAACCAGAATTTAAGCCAACTGCAATGGTGTCTTTCCAGTATGTGAAGGCATCTGAGCAATCATCTAATGACACTGCACGAAAACATGTTCCCCATCCAGCTGAGACCTCCTTCACCACCTTGATCTCCTGTGAGAACTCTGCACTGTAGTATTGATGGAGCCAAGATGAAGAAGGGGAAATTGGGAGGGCAAAATCATAGATGTATGAGGGTGAGCCACAGATCATGTCAAAGTGCTCTAGGATGAGCCTCTGGCTATCAGTTGTCCACTGGCATGTGACTCCTGCCTAAATAGATATGAGTATAGGTCAGTGCAAGCAGTTCTACACAATGCTCACCAATGCACACCATTTCTCAACATCATTCATGGCATGAACCCCACTTTCAAGGTCCTCTGTCAGTGCAAGGACCTCAATCCAATGGGGTAAATATGCTGTGAAGAATTGGTGGATTCCCTTCTCCACTTCCTTGATACAGGGGGTACTTCCAGGGACCATCAGAAGGTGCTTTGTCCAGAAGCAACATGCATATTTCAGGGCCTCTCCAATGTATTCCCTACAGTGAGCAGAAAGATCTTTGACCTCACTAAGAACAGTGTGATTGTCCAGCTTGCAGATATTCTTCTTCAACCTTTTCCTCATCAGGTCAAGACATGAGAGTAAAATTTGTACATGGTGGACTGCGGGATCCACATAAAATTGTTTATCCTTACACCGGAGTGGATCTGTGAGGAAGTCAGGAAATGACTTGTGGAAGGCTTGGATGGGGTCTTCTGGGTCCTCAGGAACAAGGAGGAGGGAGTGGAGGGAGTAAATGGTAGTTGAGATGGTGGGGACCCCCAGGAGGTCTGAGAGACCCCTTGCTGAAAGAGGGTTAAGGACAAGCAACACAGCCCCAACCACAGTCCTGAAACGGGAGTGGACTTGCTCAGCATCCACATCCATGTCATCAACTGCTTGCTCCAGAACCTGGGTGTAGAGCAGGTCAATCCCAGATCGTCCTTCATGGGCAGTACTGTGTGATAGAGAGATGATTTGGTCCAGGTGTTCAGTGGGTGTGCGGTTCCTAGACGTAAAAAGTTTGACAATGGTTGAGGCGTAGATGAAGAGACCTGCTGCCTTTTTGCAGAGAGTGTTGATGTCGGATGGACTCGGCCAATCTTGTGTGAAATTGCAGTCGCTCCGGGCCTTAGCGATGTCAGCCAACCGAATCCTGAAGAACAGTTCAATATCGCTATCCACTGAGGAACGTCGGACGTGATGCAGTCTGAGGACTTCTGTGATTGGTCGGAGCAACTCAAGGCGAAACCCGGAGCGAATCCGGGGCTCTGGACGACCGGTAATGAAGAACTTGACATCCGGGATCTCGTCCACGTAGCGGGAGAGCACAGAAAGGATTGCTGAGGCGGGTTCCTCGTCCCTGCACTCGTCAAGGGCATCAATGATGATTAGCGTCCGAATCCGGGAGGCCCTCAATGGGCCAACGAGAATCCTCTCAATTTGGGAACAGAGGGACTCCCTTCCAACATCGGGATTGGCCCTCAAGACCTGGATCAACTGCTCTCGAAATGGGAGGTATCGATAGGCAAGTTGAAAAGCGAGAGTTGGGAAGATTGCTTGAAGATTTCTTCTATCCTCGAAGTCCCTTGAGCAGAAGAAACTTGCGCCAAGTTTTCCATCCGCAAAGCTGATCTCGGCAAACGTCTGGGCGATCGTCGACTTCCCGGTCCCCGCAAGGCCGTTCAGCCAGAACACCCGGTGGTCTTGTTCGTCCCCCAGCCAGCGTTCGAGTTGCAGAAGGACGTCCGTCCTAGTTCCCCTCAGGCAGCCCTGCCTGTTCCCAGAACGGTACCCGGCATCGGCGGTGTGACGCATCTTTTCTAGACGATGATGATCTGCATCTTCCTATTTGCAAGTTACTGCAAAGGGCGGAACCGTGAAAGAATGATACTCACGATCTTCTGACAGCCCTCTTTGTAGATGTCTTGTTGCAGTGAAGTCTGAGTATATGTTAGCTACCACGAGAGCAGCTATTTTGGGAGAGAGAACCTGATAGTCCATCATGGCATAGCGGATATCTTGCACCAGACTGTTAAACTTCTGTGTGTTCTCGGGTTTTTTGAGGAAAAGTGCGAGATCCCTCTGGGTTGGCATTGAGTCCATCGTTCGACCGATTTCTTCCAATTTCCTGGTAACTCCCCGTGCGTTAGATCTGGTTCTCGATCTTGGAGAATGTGGCCTCACCGTTCTAGCTTGTTGGCCCTCCCCTCCTCATTCACGTCGCCCGGAGGAATAGGTGCGGAAAGCGATTCAGAAAGGATTCTGACCCTGGGAGCCAATGATTCTATCAATTGCTCGTTCACTCCCGTTCCCTAGAATGGCCGTCAAGATTACGAGTCGAATGCACCGGGGAGGAGGCCGTACCTCGCAATTTTCGAGAATAGAGCAGAGAGATTTCGCGACAGATTTGAGCGGACCGAAGCCACCTATGGAGTCTCTCACCCCACGGAGCAATTCGACCGTGGCAGACGGAGTAGACTTGCAGCTCGACTTCTTCTCGTCCGCGGCGGCGTTCGGTTCAAGGGTCTCGTCGGGACGAACAACCTCTGGACCACAATCGGGAACCGTGGAGGTACCTATATCGTCAGAAGGAACGATCAGAGGCAGCAACCAAACCAACCATGTTCACGTACTGTCGGGTTCCACGCCACGCGAGATCGAAGGAGTGGGTGGGGATGGACAGACTCCCTCAAGTTCCTCGCCGCGCACACCCCCCACTACAACCTCGACAGCCGGATGTGGGTGAGAATCCTTCTGGCTGGCTTCCCCTCCGTCGACGTCTACATCTCCCCCTTCTTGATCGTTATCGTTTCCATACGCTGGCATAGATTCCGGCCCATCTGACTGAGGGAGTCGATCCGTCAAAGAAGCTCGCTCTCCGGCTGTGTCAGCTCTATCCCCTTCTTGGTCGCGACTTTCATCCGTCACGACCTGAGGCCCTGGTTGAGGAAGCGAGGTCGTCGAGTCAGTCCTCTCCTCACTGGGGTTGGCCCCTGTTCCCCCCGGCCTGCGTTTTCTCCCTGTTAGTCGCTGCTTGAGTTTGTCCTTCGTTTTGGAGATTGAAACTCGCATTTTGTCCGTGTCGGTGTTGGGTGGATGGGCGTAGAAGGGTCCTGGCGTAGATGGTGGTGCGATAGTGATTGATTGGCCTCGTGGCTTTGACGCTCAGCACGGGTGAAATGCGTGATCCTGCAGGCCTGATCCCGAGCGCTCGTAGTCGTCGCCTTCTTCCCTCAAGGTGTCGATGAGAACAACATCGAACGGTCGTTTCTCACCATCCTGGGCGGAACAAACACCTATTCTGCGTTCTTTCCATGACGTATCGAAGCAATGAATCCAGCTCGTTGGTTGCACCATTCCGGGGCTATCTTTGTCCAGAGGACCCCGGGCTGTCTCCACTCCTCTGCGCCATCAAAAACAGTGTCTGGATGACCTCGCTCGGCTGTCCGTCAAGGCAACCAGCCCGACGTCGTTTCGCCCCGTGATCAATTTGCAGCCTGCAAGCGTTATTGGGCGGGAATCGGATAAACCCTTCCCAGGAGAAGTTCATTCGCCATTTCAAGGCGGTCCTCGGAATCGCACCCTCTTTTGGCTGGGACGATCAGCCGACTCGGATCTCCGTAGCAGGTTCGACTATGCACACGCTCACATCGAACAAACTAAATCGCACACAGGCAACACTACATACTACTTCCCCAGCCGACATTCCCATTCCCGGATCTGTCGACCACATGCCTTTGACCGTACACTGAAAATAGTAGCTTCCATCTGACAACAAAAGCTCCCTCAGAGCAACCCCAGAAGTACGAAGATTCCGCCCCGGACAACCCCGAACTCGAACGTCTCAAAAAACACTTTACACCCTTCGTACGTGCATCGTCCGCCTCGTCTTCTGCTCCACACCGCTTACGCGCCGCCCAACAGACCCGCTCTAATCCGATAACCGCAGCCGCTTCGGATGTTCTCTCTCAGGGTATTCCCAGTTTCAACAAGTCCAACCCCCTCCCCCGTAGACGGGCTGGACGTGGTAAGCCAGGCCACAGCAGGGTGCCAGGGTGTCGGGGTCGGATGGCGTTTCGTTGGCAGGGGTGGTAGAGTTAGCATGGATAATCTTCTCAGGATCGAAAGTCCGGAGGAGATTCCTGCACTGCAGCACTCGTCAGGTCAGCCCGATTGACGGTTCGTCGTGCATACAGTAACTAATCTTCTTCCCACAGTGATCTGAAACCCGCACGGATACCACATCGCTCGAAGAAATCTAAGCGATGCCCGACGTGTCGCCACATCCATATCAAACCCGGACAGAAACCCCAATCCGTGCGGTTCAACATCAAGATCAGCGTTACGAGTTACCTCCCGGTCATGGACATCTCTCTTCCATCCCTCAACAACCCTGCTGCTGCGTCGCACACGGAAAAACATACCATTAGTCCGGGTGCCATGTGGGAAGAATTCATTGCTGAACAACCCCACCATGGTCGGAGGACGCTGAACCTACTCGCCCGTCTTACCATTCACGAATCCGCTGTATTACCCCATACAAACTCGGCCCAACGTTTTACCATCCCCCCTCCCCACTGCGACCACGATTGTTCCAATGGACGAGTCCGGTGCGGCTCTCAACCGGAGAAGCGATGTCCGTCATTCGCGATCGCACTACCAACGTTCACGTTCAGCGTTGCCGCGTTCGCCGAGGCTTGACAACGAGGATGAAGACGATATGGTTGAGGATGAGTACGCGGATTTAGTTGAGGACCGCAGACACGCATGTACCTCGAGCAGGGCTGCACCTAGCCGAGGTGGGAATGTAAAAACTGTCGGAGTTTTAGAGAAGAAGGCGAAAACTACCTATATCTGCGGGGAAGCGGTTATCGGGAAGGGGCACAAAGGTATGAGGATATTCGCCCCTTGCGCGTCAATCGCTGATCGGGATGTCCTCTAGTTTCATGATAATGACGTTCAAATACCGGGGTGACACAGCGGACGATACGGATATCGGGGACAACAGAGGAGATGGAGATGGATCCCCAGTTCGGGCGACGAACCCCGAATTCCTCACTCATAAATGCGAATAAGCGACCAGAAATCAGGACCTTCTCGTACTATGTCGCCGTCGACTTGGGGAAAATTGAGCAGAGGAGTGGGGAGGGGTCTGTGGACGAGAGACGTTAAGGGCGAGAGATTGCGGAGAGGACAGTATTATCCATCTATATGATGTCTGTATCTCGCGGCTACACGACTACACTACGGTACCAAACTTGACAAATGGTTGTAAATCGAGCCTGATATGCGCGTGGGTCAGGTTGGATTGATTCCTCGGGGAGTGCAACCGGACCGTCAAGGTATTTCAACTCCCAAGCGGCTTGAGGCGGGGTATTTATCCTTGATGCACCCTCAGGGTGTGTTCGTCGAGGCGTCTATGACGGGAGTGGGTGGTTGCTGTGATATATCAAATAACGTTTGAGTTCTCTACGCAATAAGTGGAGGTGGGCAGGCCGCCTTACCTATGACTTCTACTGCTAGTAACGAGGTCCCCTACCAAAACCCCAAACGCCGCGACGATTGCAACAGATCCCGTGAAGTTCCAAAACGTTACCACTTTCATTCCCGCCCCAAACAACACATCAGACACGAATATCAGCACGACAGTCAGGAGATTCCCGATCGACGCGATGATGGGACCCCATACCCCCAAAAGGATCTGTGCGGAAAGTGCCATCAAGCCTTGGTTATGCGGACGGAAAGCCAAAGAGTTACCATAGTTCCTCCGGTGGATATTACGCCAGATAGTGCAATGCCTGAGATCACCAGGACGACGTGGCGGTCCGTGGGCCAGTGAAACGGCTCGGCACCGCCTACATAGTAGATAAATGGTAGGGGAACCCAAAGGAAAAGGAGAGTGAAGATACCGGCCAGCGAGGTGAGTAGATTAGGGTGTAAGCCGAACGGAAGGGGGTGAACTGTTGTATCGGATATTGGTTGGGAGTCTCCAGAAGCGGGATAATCGGTGGGCGGGTTGCCGTCACTGATGCTATCGAATGACGTCCTGGGAATTGGGGCATACGACGACTGAGCTGACTCTTCGTGCTCCGAGCCCGAAGGGAGAGTGAGGTATTTTTTGTAAAGGACTTGGTACAGCCCGTATCCAACGGAGGCAACGAGCGTCAAGAGATCTCCCAGAAGAGGAGCTGTTGCGGTTGATGGCGTTCCGAAAGCTTCAGGCTGCTCGCTTTCGTCCTCTTGGATCGAGGTGCCACCATAAATGACCGCCATTACGCCAACTGTGGCTAGGAGCACAGCAAACATTGGTTTCCCTTCCCATGGGAGTCGGAACACCCTCACGGAGATTACGTACGCAAAGAAGGCGTTCGCATTAAAAATGGCTGCGACATCTGTAAGACTGCAGAATACATTAAGGACCCGGGGTATGGCCTCCAGATTTCACTGCTTAGACTCACGGAGCGAGAGAGATAGCAGAGAACCAGAGCAAGCCGGGGAGCATAATCCCAACGGACATCAGTCCTCCCATAGTTATGAACCTCGGCCAGGGGAATTTGGCATCCTCAGGTCCCATTGGATTCCCAGCGATGTGTCGTTTGATGGCCAATGATAGACCGTTCAAGTAGTGCTTGACTGGTCGTCCTGTGACAATACGGAGATACATAACATGCAGCGGGAAGAGGATTGAAAGTGACGAATGTGTCACGTAGCTGTGGGGTTTAAAGCCCACGGCTGGGTGGCAGGCAAAGATTCTGGAACATACATGAGAAAGTATGGCTGTCGGTACTTGAGCGTTGCTTGGACGTGCTGGCGTTGCCGGAATTAGATCGGGGACACAAAGCGAGTGGAACTTACTTGTGTCAGCTGGGATTGGACCACAGAGGTGGCCTGAACCAGGGCAAAGAGAAAGAGAACCGATTTGCCTCCGGAGTACGGGGAGTTCGCCATGGATGTGGGAGACCGCGGTGAACCGGATTTGGGGCGTTCAACGTTCGGCATCTCTCCTTCGATCAGATCGTCACTTCTTGCCAACCGCGGCTGGTTGAACGGTGTGATGAGCACTTCTGCCCCCAACTGATCCTGTCCTTACACGCGTGCGCCGACCGACAACCCAACTCCCGGCGAACCACGCTTACCCATACACCGCCGCGTCCAGTGTCCAACACAAAACCTGTCGTTGGGAGGGGGCCAAAGTCCGGTCTTTCATCAAGGTCACGTATGGTGGATGCAGTGTAGTTAGGAGGAAGGCCAGGGCGTATATCTGTTGCTCGAAGAGTTTTGAACATGAATAGGTGCAGTCTCGCGTTTTCATCCCTGTAATTACAGCGTTGACGTGGTTTCCCCGCAGCGTACGTTCCACGCTGTTTTCTTTTCCGACCATGCAGGCTAGGTCGCAACGACCGAGGGGGAGGGATGGGGCTTTCTCGACATTCAATATGCCTATCGAAGCTTAAATCTCGCGAAGGAGGCCTTATGTATCGCACCCGCCAAGGCAGTATTTGGTTCCATCAGTATCCTCCTCGCAATGATCAGGGTACGTTCCTCCTCTCCCGCGATGAGGCACCCCAAATTCACACGTAGCCAGGACACCACGATCAATAAACTGAGCCACATCGAACTCTGGCTAGCTTGGGCGGATGTATGCGCAGCCATTTATCGCGGGACGGACGGGAGACGATTGGATGAACTCAGCCGGGCGAGGTGACTGAATGGCAATTGACAACGTGAGTTCAACTAGTGGTGCACATTGTACATGGTTTGCTCACTGTATCCTTGATTGCAGGGCTGTGGCAAAAAATACAGGGAAGGATTGTTGAGAAGAGGGAACAGAATCTACTCTCCCGGCTTGCCGACGCGGGGAACGACAAGAATGTCGTCGCCACCTGGAGGTTGGACCCCATTAGGATCATTCAAGCCTTCGATGTACGTTTAGCTGGTTCTATTTGACTATTACTAACTGCCTCCTTCCAGACTGAGTTGACTCTGAATGTTCACCTCTCTTCGGCCACGATTTCACTGTCATGGCTATCCCAACATACAGGAAGGGAACTATAAGGCTTGTCCCATTCCAGATTTCTCCATGGTAATGGCCTTCGGCTCCTAATCGCACTACCGATGTCTACGTTCAGCGTTGCTGTGTTCGCCGAGACTTGGGAATGGGACAACGACGGTAAAGACAATGTGATTGAGGACAAGTACATGGGTTTGGTTGGGCTCGTCAAGTAGGACCGCCCCCGGTCGAGGTGGGAAGGTAAAAACTGTGGGAGTTTTTGAGAGGGAGGCGAACACCACTATATCGGCAGGGAAGCGGTTATCGGGAAGGGACACAAAGGTATGAGGATATTCGCCCCTTGCGCGTCAATCGCTGATCGGGATGTCCTCTAGTTTTATGATAATGACGTTCACATATCGGGGCGACACAGTGAACGATACGGATATCGGGACAACGGAGATGGAGATGGATCCCCGGTTCGGGCCACGAACCCCGAATTCCCCACTCATCAGTGCGAATAAGCGACCAGAGGTCAGGGCGTTCTTGTAATGTGTCGCCGTCGACTTGGGGAAAATCGGGCAGAGTGGAAGAGGGGTCTGTGGACAAGACACGTTGAGGGCGAGAGGCGAGAGATAGCGGAGAGGTCAGCATTATCCATGTATACGATGTCTGTATCTCGCGGCTACAAGACTACACTACGGTACCGAACTCGACAGATGGTTGTAGATCGTGCGTGATATGCGCGTGGGTCAGGTTGGACTGATTCCTCGGGGAGTGCAACCGGATTGTCAGGGTATATCAACTCCCAAGCGGCTTGAAAAGGGGTATTTGTCCTTGGTGCGTCCTCAGGGTGCGCTCGTTGAGGCGTCTATGGCGGGACTGGGTGGTTGCTGTGATATATCAAACAACGTTTGAGTTCTCTACGCAATGAGTGGAGGTGGGCAGACTACCTTACCTATGACTTCTGCTGCTGGTAACGAGGTCCCCTACCAAAACCCCAAACGCCGCGACGATTGCAACAGATCCCATGAAGTTCCAAAATGTTACCACTTTCATGCCCGCCCCAAACATCACGTCAGACACGAATATCAGTACGACAGTCAGGAGATTCCCGATCGACGCGATGATGGGACCCCATACCCCCAAGAGGATCTGTGCGGAAAGTGCCATCAAGCCTCGGTTGTGCGGATGGAAAACCAAAGAATTACCATGGATCCTCCAATGGATATTACGCCAGACAGTGCAATGCCTGAGATCACCAGAACAACATACCAGTCCATGGGCCAGTGAAATGGCTCGGCCCCGCCTACATAGTGGAGAACCGGCAGGGGAATCCAAAGGAAAAGGAGAGTAAGGATACCAGCCAGCGAGGTGAGTAGATTAGGGTGCAAGCCAAACGGAAGGGGGTGAACTGTCATATCAGATATTGGTTGGGAGTCTCCGGAAGCGGGATAATCGGTGGGCGGGTTTCCATCACTGATGCTATCGAATGACGTCCTGGGAATTGGGGCATACAACGACTGAGCTGACTCTTCGTGCTCCGAGCCCGAAGGGAGAGTGAGGTATTTTTTGTAAAGGACTTGGTACAGCCCGTATCCGACGGAGGCAACGAGCGTCAAGAGATCTCCCAAAAGAGGAGCTGTTGCGGTTGATGGCGTTCCAAAAGCTTCAGGCTGCTCGCTTTCGTCCTCTTGGATTGAGGTGCCACCATAAATGACCGCCATTACGCCAACTGTGGCTAGGAGCACAGCAAACATTGGTTTCCCTTCCCATGGGAGTTGGAACATCTTCACGGTGATTACGTATGCAAAGAAGGCGTTCGCGTTCCAAATGGCTGCGACATCTGTGAGACTGCAGAGTACATTAGTGACCCCCGGTATGCCCTCCAGATTTCACTGTTTAGACTCACGGAGCGAGAGAGATAGCGGAAAACCAGAGCACGCCGGGGAGCGTAATCCCGATGGTCATCAGTCCTACCATGGTTGCGAACCTTGGCCAGGGAAATTTGGCATCTTCGGGTCCTGTTGGATCTCCAGCGATTTGTCGTTTGATGGCCAACGATAGACCATTCAGGTAGTACTTGAGCGGTCGTCCCGTAACAAAACGGAGATACATAACATGCAGCGGAAAGACGATCGAAAATGACGAGTGTGCCACGTAGCTGTGAGGTATAAAGCTCGTGGCTCGGTGGTGGGCGAAGATTCTGAGACATACATGAGAAAGTATGGCTGTCGGTATTTGAGTGTTGCTTGGACGTACTGGCGTACTGGGGTTAGATCGGGGGTACAAAGGCCGGTCTGTAAAGCGGGACTTACTTGTGTCAGCTGGGATTCGACGACAGAGGCGGCCAGAACCAGGACGAAGAGAAAGAGGGCCGGTTTGCCTCCGGGGTATGGGGAGTTCGCCATGGATGTGGGGGACCGCGGTGAACCGGACTTGTGGCGTTCAACGTTCGGCATCTCTCCTTCGATCGGATCATCACTAGTCACTTCTTGCCAGCCGCGACGGGTTGAACGGTATGATGAGCACTTCTACCCCCAACTAGTCCTGCCCTTACACGCGTGCGCTGACCGACAATTCAACTCTCGGCGAACCGCGCTTACCTATACACCGCCGCGTCCAGCGTCCGGCACAAAACCTGTTGTTTTGGAGGGGGTCAAAGTCCGGTCTTTCATCAAGGTTGCGTATGGCGGATGCAGTGCAATTAGGAGGAAGGCCAGGGTGTATATCTGTTGCTCGAAGAGTTTTGAACATGAATAAGTGCAGTTTCGCGTTTTCATTCCTGTAATTACAACTTACGTTCCACACTGTTTTCTCTTTCGGTCATGCAGGCTAGGCCGCAACGACCGAAGGGGAGGGATGGGATTATCTCGTCGTTGATTATGGTTATCGAAGCTTAAATCTCGCGAAGGAGGCCTTATGTATCACACCCGCCAAGGTGGTTTTTAGTTGCATCAGTATCCTCCTCGTGATGATCAGGGTACGTTCCTCTTCTGCGATGAGGTACCCCAAATTCACACGTAGCCAAGACACTACGATCAATGAACTGGACCATGTCGAATTCTGGCTAGCTTGGGCGGATGTATGCGCAGCCATTGATCGCAGGATGGGACGGGAGACGATTGGGTGAACTCAGCCGGGCGAGGCGATTGAGTAGCAATTGACAACGTGAGTTCAACTAGTGATGCACATTGTACATGCTTTGCTCACTGTATCCTTGATTGCAGGGCTGTGGCAAAAATACAGGGAAAGATTGTCGAGAAGAGGGAACAGAATTTACTCTCCCGGCTTGCCCACGCAGGGAACTACAAGCATATCATCGCCGCCTGGAGGTTGGACCCCATTAGGATCATTCAAGCCTTCGATGTACGTTCAGCCGGTTCTATTCGACTATTGCTAACTGCCTCCTTCCAGACCGAGTTGGCTCTAAATGTTCACCTCTCTTCGGCCACGGTTTCACTGTCATGGCCCATCCCGACATACGGGAATCATAAGACTTGTCCCATTCCAGATTTCTCCGTGGCAATGGCCTCCGGCTCCTCGTGGTCCTTCCAACCAGGCCGGAAAAGAAACTGCCACCAATGTCTTTCAAAGGATTGTGCTCGAATCGAAATCGTTACCACACCCCACAGTCACGACAAGAACTTATGCTGGTCATCTTGAATGGCTCACCGTCTTCGGGTCAAAAACGTGTCATAGCATGCTTTCGGAGGGGCTGGCGAGCTTCAGAAAACTTCTGGGGAATGCGGATTTGAAGGGCATCTAGGGGCTCGGTCAAGGGAGACAAAGTGGTTGAACGTACCCCCACAGGGATAGCTATGTCCAAGATGGCTTGCATTTTTCTCGTTCACTTCCAACTGCCCCCCCATGACCTTTTACCCTTCTGTTTCAGCCCATGTACCAGTACGTGAAGGTTGTCGCCCGGGGTACCGCCGTTTCTTCCCCGGTGTGGCTTGTTGATCGATGCGGACCTGTTGGAAGTTAACTCCGTCGGAAGTACAGATCGTCACGACTGCAAATCGCCATACATCGTCTCTTTCCACACACCTTCGTTTCGGACCTCAAGGCTTCAACATCTACATCTGCATGGAGCCCATGAACAAGGGATTGTTGGATGGGATTTACATGTAGAGTGGACCCATTGTCATTGATGTTGTTGGGAGGGTCGCGTTGGCCGTGTTGGAGGGGTTGATGTGTTTGCATGAGCTTTTTAACCCCTCCGTCTTCCATGTTCTTCCCCTACCATCATTGAGAATGAATGGTTCAGCATTCAGGGTACTCATGGCCAACACCGAAATCAGTTCTGGATGAACTAGGCGGTCAGGAGGCGCTGGGATAGTGATGGCTAATCTTGCATAGTCTCGCGTTGGTTTTTCCAGATGCATCGCAATCCATCAAATCCTAAAACTCGATCTGGACCTCGATGCTGCTGGGGTTGGAGCTGTCGGAGGTCTCCTCGATTCGAGCGGGGATTGGCGCACGCCAGTTTTGGGGGGAACAAAGAGCTTGAAGTTATAGGGTTGCACGGTGATAAGCTCGATACATCCGAAGTACGGGTCCTCGTCGTCAAAGTAGTACGATCAGTTCAGAGTTCTCGGGGTGTATCTATCGAAAGGATAGAGCAGGTTCTTGACGACCGTGCCAGCTTCATAGGGACCAGCGATACCGGACTCGTCCGCGCAGCCGCCACCGCAAGTTATCGTGCTGTTCTCATGCATGTACAAGAAACCGGGCGGTGTCGTTGGGGTTGAGGGTGGGGTTTTGAAGGGGTTGGAGGCCGCCTCTGGAGACACTCCACAAACCCCTCTCTGTCGCAGGGCCGTTCGAGAAAGGCAAATAATCATCGTGAGTCCAGTTCCTGTGCCGCACGAGAGAGAACCCATCGTTTAGATATCAGTAGTCCGCACGTAAATCGAAGAACTTCTTGAAGAGTTTTCGAAGGTCAGCCGTGGGGTCAAAGTTGTCCAGCGAGTTCCAGTTACCTTAGCATCTGAGAGCAGCCTTGGCGATCCGGAGATCAAAAAGAGCTTCCGCACCGAGATGGTAACATCCGTGACGCTGCCAAGCCTTGGTGGAAGACATAGCCTGACGGCCAGCGAAACATTAACACTCGTGCAAATCCGGATCGGACCCTGCAACTTACCCAAAAAGATAGCTGGCAGCGATGTTGTCGAACAGGTAGAAACCTTGCTCTTCGCCGTAGTGGGGCTGCAGGGGGCAATCACATCAGTTTACGAACAAAAAGGTGAATGCTCAACGAGAGGGGGAAAATAACTGACCAGTGGTACACCGGGCATTAGCAAGCTCGCGATGAATGCCCCAAGAGCTCCGTTGACCAATCCACCCCACCAGAGGATATCGAAGTTGGACTTTCCGTACATATGTCTCGGGTCGATCTCTCCAGTGAACGGGTTGATGAAATCGTTCTGAACGAAAAGGGGGTTCCACGCATCGACGAAGTTGATGGGGATATCATATCTGACTTGGAGATTCCCATCTAATCCAAGGAACCTCTGGAAGGAGAGATACACAGAGTAATGGAAGGCAACGGAGTTGAGACCGTTGAGCGGAGCGGGTCGAAGGAAATATTGGCTGTCGTCAGATGTGAGGTTCATCGCCTCGTCAAAACCTGAGGGTATTTGATCTGGAGTTCAACCGCGGCCACTGAAGGAGACAAATTGAGTATTTGCGTGGTTTCATGAACATGATTTTCGCGGACTCACAAGTAGGAGGGCACCAAGGGTGCTTCCACCGGTAACCTCACCATTGACGAAGAAATTGTTTTTTCCCACCTCAGTGGTACATTGAACTCCAGACGACACCCCCTCCCCCTCCTCTGAATTTGAGGCTGGATTCCAACCTACTGAGAGTGTTGGAGTCGGCGAATGAATTGGACCGATGATCAATCGATCAAATCTCCCCTGTGAACCCGATCCTGTCCCAAGACCAGAGAACACCCCTTAGCACACTTCGCCCATAACCACAATGTCAGCGGTGAAAACACCCACGTCCTCCTTAACAGGTGCCTCACAAGTCATCGCTCGCTCGCTATAGTTACTGCATTGTGTTAACATCACCATAGCGAGCAAGCCGCTCGTCAGCCGACTTTGGTTCCGAGCAATAACTAAAATCGAGTTGTTATTCTATGGAGGTACCCCAGGGGCACGGGCATCTACAGAACATTCATCCTCAATCATAAGGCTCCGGATCCCACAAGACGTCGTTGAAGTCATCATCTCCTACTTCACTTACGACACTCCCACCCTCCTCGCATGCTCCATGACGTGCTACTCGTGGTATATCGCTACTGCCCCCCACCTCCACCACTCTCTCACGATCGATGATAACATCCACTTCAGTAACATGGGGTATAGGTCGTTCCAAACATCATACCGGCTTGGCCTGCTTCCGCTTGTCAAACGCCTCCGGATTCGTCGGTGGCCGTATTGGAGTAAGATAGGAGTCACTCCCGGGCGGCTCTGCAGGCGCACCTTCCACCGCCTTTCCGCACTCACGAACCTCAGGGAACTTGGAATAGATGATCTCGAGGTGTCCCGTTTCATGCCGAGGATTCAACGGTGCTTCGGACATTTCTCGCCGACCCTTCAATTCCTTGCCCTCAGAGATCCCAGGGGCTCTTGCCGACAGATCTTGTACTTCATTGGACTTTTCCCGAACCTCCAGGATCTCAAGCTTCAATCCTGCAGCTCCGAGGGTGAACAGGAGATCACGGGAGACACGACTCTCATCCCCCTCTCCACGCCCCCATTGCGGGGGTGGTTGACACTCACGTGTTTCACAAGGGTGACCCTCATCAGGGACATGATCGCCCTTTTTGGAGGACTTCGATTTCGTCGCATGGACCTGTTCGGGGTCAAGTGTGTGCGGCTCCTTCTGGACGCATGTGCAGAGACCCTGGAAACACTGAGGTTGTACCCAACCGATTCATATGGTGAGGTGTTTCTCAAAGAGAGAGAAGGGGATAAACTCAAGTGAGGAATTTGTAGCAAACAATTGTGCCTTACTTCGGGATTTCAATTTGTCGCGGAACAAGTCACTTCGAACACTTGAGACCACGGGGAAATCGATTGATGATGCAAAGGGGACCGCATCCGATTTTCTCATGACTGTGCTGTCTTCTGTCACATCTCCTGTGCCAGTCGATGTCGTCATCATCTATCAGGACATCCACCTTGAAATCCCGTTTATTTATCC
>Ga0307517_10001892_pt1 | contig 34283 bp, 40 predicted proteins | sample 23_EM_MG_FD_194515 | JGI IMG/M metagenome (GOLD analysis project Ga0307517, IMG submission 194515) | Populus trichocarpa ectomycorrhiza microbial communities from riparian zone in the Pacific Northwest, United States - 23_EM | ecosystem: Host-associated > Plants > Roots > Unclassified | place... | reverse complement strand
GAGTGCTTGTCGCTCGTTGGTGGTGTGGAAAGGTCCCTTGGGACACGGTTGGCGTTTCTCGATCATCAAGTCTCGATTGCCAATGTCGATGAGGGGTTGGACAAAATGTGCGCAACGACGGGTGTGAGTAGGAGAAAACTACGGCCCTCTACGATCTCCCCACCTCCAAAGTCAGCCCAGGGTGCTTCGGGCTGTGAGGGAAATAGGCGTCACAAACCTACATGTGGCCGACTAACCACCAACCCAGCGAGGTTTGAGCTTAAAGCTTAAAGCTCGACAGCTTGACCTCCTGGGGTTGTTACTAAGTCATACGTCACTTTGGTGTGTGTTACCGTCAGGTAGCGGCAACCTCGGGGGATGGTTGCTGCGCCAACGATACGGAGACTCCAGGGAACGGCAGGCTGCTTGGCCGGGTTGGTGTTGGTTGACCGTCGAATTGTTCAGCTTCCAGCTTCGTTAGTCATTCAAATATTCAGGGCGAGCGGTTTCTTGGGGACCGTAACATCGCCAGACCGGACAGCCAGAAATTACAAGCAAACTCCAGGGTACATAAATGCGAAATAAATATTACTCCGGAGACAGATGACATGGGACGAATATCAACAGTGGACAGTGGGATAACGAATACGGGGTGATGTGCATGTGTAGATGAGATAAATGAAGGGAGGGAGTGACCTCGAAGAAACAGAGGAAGGAATGAAGATCAAATAACGTAACAGGAGATGGTACAAGGAGACGAAGGGTACGAAGACTCAATGTCATCATTTGGAGCCCTGGCCTGAGAGTGGGAAGTTAATAGGCGTAGAAAATGACACCGTTCTATGGAACTCACCATCACTGCTCGATCCGCGAGTGGCGGACGAACTGTTTAGCTCTTTGTCGGCATCCCGGAGGATCTTTCTGCACTTCTCCAGATCCAGCGCAGCCCCGAGTTTCTCAAATACCTCGATAGCGCTCAAAGCCTCGGACTTCGCCTCCTCAAACCTCTGTCGCTTATAACAAAACCTAGCCAGTAGCGCCATCCCGCGACCCAAAAGGAATGCGTCATCGGCTGCGTGCGACTTGGCGCGTTTGGCGTGAAGGTGAGCTTCATCGAACCTCTCTTTATCGAAGAACATCTCTGCCAAACAGTAATTATTCCAAAACAACTGACTGGGCCAGTTGAACTCCGACGCAATTTGGAGAGCGGTCTCGAAGTGTTTGATAGCCTCCTCTATCTCGTTCTTGCAATGGCATATTCTGGCGAGGATACGGTAGACTTGGCAGACCTCGAATTGTTCGTTGAGGCTCTTGAAGAGATCGATCGCTTGGGAAGCGGCTTCTTCGGCGGCGTCGAGCTGGTTGTCGGCCTGCAATGACCAGGCGAGGCATCGAAGAGAATGTGCTTGTCCCACTGTGTGGTCTATCTGTTTGCAGATGTTGAACGATTCCGTCGCCTGCAGAACCCCTTCCTTATGGAGAGACAGCTGCCGGTTCGTATAGGCTAGGAACATCAATGTTTGAGCGACCCGATAGCCATCCCCCCGCTCTCTCCAGAGGTCCGACGCGCGAACGAGTAACCGTTTGTTCTCCACATGGTTTCCGACCGAGCGAAATAATTGTGAGAGCTCTAACAGGCATTCGGGCTTGGATCGATGATCATCCGGGAGTCCTTCGATCTTCGACTTCAGAACGGTGAGTCGCTTTTTGTGCCAAAAGATGTGCCTCAGGAAGTTAGCGCAAGCATCCCAGACATCTTCCGGGTTTGCGTTGGTGGATGTGAATACATCGAGCAGGTGCTCGACATTCACATCCTCCGACGTGATCCACCGTCCGTTTTCGAACCCGGGTTTGTTTGGATCGAGCTCGACCGACATCTTGGTGAAGTAACGTTCCTTGGTCGTGCCAAGGAGTAGAGAGGATTTTGGGTCCTTGGGACAAAGGTAATCCCGAAGTGGTGCCAACATGGTGACGAAGTCGCCGCTTCGATACGTCAAGGAAAGAATGCAAAACTTGTCGAAGAGGTTTGTTCCATTCGAAATGGCGGGGAACAACCAGTCAAGGTTGTTCTCATCAACGCCTTGAGGGAAGAAGGCAACGATTCCGAGGAGGTCGCGGGCATCGGGACCAAGCTCTTGGAACATTGGAGAGGCGAGCGAAAGTTCGATCGTGGCTGCGAGGCTCTTGTTATGTTCTGTTTGCAGTACATCCGTTCGCCGTCTTTCCCACTCTCTTGTAAGTCGATTTGTGCTCCACTTGCTGTGATGCGCAACGGTCGCGAGGAGGGTGATCGAGAGCGGATGGAAATCAAGTCGTTCCAGGATGTTGTTGACTAGATCGGATTGTTCCCCGTGCTTGTAGATACGATAGAACGTGTCGCAGGCGGCCTCCATCGACAATGTCGGGATCTCGAGAGTCTCGCAATCGGGAGGGACGGTAGAAATACGGGACGTGATGCAAAGCCAAATGTTGTTGTAGCGACCCAGCTCTTCCACCACGCCATAGATCTCCTCAGCATCCGTTCCCTGTGGGTCGAGGATGGATTCCGCATTGTCGAGAACTATGACCATCTCCTTGGAGGACAGGAAGGGAAGTAGGGGAGTCAGGTTCTCGGGGTTCTTGATGCCCGCTCCGGTGACCTCGGAGAGTCTGCGGAGGAAATGGGCGAGGGAAACTGTGAGCTGATCGCAACGGATGAACCGACGATTGTCGCCGAACCGTTGCTTGATGCGATCGTTATGAAGGACCGTCAGGGCGATAGAAGTCTTGCCAATCCCCCCGGCACCGATGAGAGCAGTTGGAGTAAAGTTTTCTGTGAAACCAATTATCTTCTCAATTAATTCGTCGCGTCCATAAAAGACCCTCGGCGGCGGGGGCGGGGATTCTCCAGGAATACTAGGTGCATATATGAGATAACGGATCCACCAATAGCTGAGATTGCTGACCTGGTTTGAGTCTAGCCAATGGTGAGCGTTTTTTCGGCGGCGGACGGAGTTGGGATAACACTCACCGACCGATCTTTACCATCACCCCCTTCCTGACGTCTCACTATGGTACGGTGGATGTCGGAGACAATGGTGTGGGTGTTCGTGACGTTGTTCTGAAGCTCGGAAACGGTTGTCTGAGTCTCTACAACACCCTTATGAACGTCGGAGACGACGGCGTGGGTGTTCACGACATCGTTACGAATGTCAGAGACGACGGTGTGTGTACTCGTGACATCACGGCGAACGTCGGAGACGATAGCTTGGGCGTTTATAACGTCACGATGAACGTCGGAGACGACCGTATGGGTATTCACGACATCATGACGAATGTCGGAGACGACAACATGCGTGCCTAACGTGAGTTCGGTCTGGAGGCGATCACTCAGCAGCGGTTATATGTAAACGACAGAACGCACGTTAAAGATATGAAGGATCCTGTTGAGGTCCAACCTCCAGGCGGCGATCGTATCTTTATCATTCTTCGCGTGGAAGAGTCGAGAGACCACGTTCCGTTTACCCCGGTTGACAACGTTCCTTTGTATCTCGCTCACGGTCCTACGATTAGGATCACCATGAGCGACTTTCCCGGGGTGTACATAACTGGTCCAGCTCACCTCATCAATTGTTCAATCGCCTCGAGAACGGAGGGGCTAAGCCGATCCACTTGTCTTCCGCGCATCCCCCGGTCAAGGGCCTTACAGACGTCAGCGCAGGCCAGTCCCAGCTCAACATAGTCCGTTTTGTTGGTCATGGAGTCCTGTGTACATTAGCAAGCAATCGCCCGACATGGACTGGAAGGGAGCCCACTCTTATCATAGTGAGAAGAGCGCTGACAGCGCCGAGAGCGGCCTTGACTGGTGTCGGGTCCATTGCCTCCTTGACAATATTCAAAGCATCGATGGCCGCATTCAAGGAAGAGATAGCAGACTCTCGACGGTTCGACCGGTTGGACTGTGCCTCCATGGTCACCCTAACTCGAGGTAGCTGCAAGAGAGCAGTGTGGCACGCAGCGTGCAGAGAAGGGCCAGGACCCTAATACATATGAGCGGCCATCCCGTTGTGACACGCCCTGTACAAACAGAACCATTTGAGGGTGAGTGACCACTCGCGTGGCTATAAACAATGGAGACTTCCGGAAGAGTCGCATATGATCGAGTGATCGTCCAGATTCTTCGTTTGGCACGGTCCCCATCCAGTTCCTCGCTCAAAAACGCCCTGAGGAAACGTTTTATGCACGCTCCGACTGTGTGGTATCATTCTGGGGCCACTCGACCTTGTCTCTTCCTTGAACCCGCTCCACCAGTTACGGTTCATCCCAACGAGTTCTCGCCTGATTCCGACCCAGCGAGTTCCGCGGGCATTGAATTATTCTCTCCCGCCTCAGGCCTTCACGCTGTCGCGGGGTTTGATTTTCCGAAGGGCCCCAAACACCGAATATTATCGTCGCTCGCCCCAGAAGATGCTTCACTCGGTTCTTCACCCAACTAATATGTGGCCGAAACAAAGCAATCGCACATGACGTTTGTCTCACCCAGTTCTGGAAGGGTAGGAAACCAACAGCACGACTACGCTGCTTTATTCCATGTACAGTGTGAACCGGGCGTGCCGCCGTGGTCGTTCAAACGCTCAGTGTCATTCCAGCCCACCGTGCCAGTCGCATTCCAACTTCAGGCCTCAGGGAACGTATCTCGACGGAACCGCCGGGGCTTCTTCAGCAGCAGGAGAACATTGAATAATTGTATTATGTACTACATCTTGCCATGTGATGTACAGGGCCATGCAAATAAGATAGAACGAGTGACCGACCGCATTGCGACAGATTGGAGAGGAATGAAAGAGAGGAGTACTAGCGAAGATTGGAGTGGAACGAACGGAAGAGAGGGAAATCACGGAGTGCATGACAACGGAGTGATGAATAGAAAATTAGAAAGGGAGAGGTAGGGGCGGGGGGGAGGGATTAAAATCAACTATATACGGACCAAACAAAAAATATAAACAAACTTCATCAACCCATCCACATTAAAGATCGGAAAACATCCAATCTCGAAGCTATAGAACACTGGGACATAGACGGAGAATCCTAAACGAAGAAGAGTTCCTTTCACACAGGTATAAATCGTTCCCTTTCCTGCCGAAAAACATGATTTCCTCGGGCTGAGACTCGCCGTCGGGATCCATATAGAAATCAGCCCGAGCGGGAGACTTGCTGGGTCCAGTACTCATTTTCTTGCGTGAAGTCGGCCCCTTGAGTGCGGAAATAACTGGAGTTGTCGATCCCGGGTTGAGTGGTGTGCCCATCCTCCAAACGAAAGGAGCCCGCCTGTTGATACTTGAGGGTGGAGGGTCGAAATGAGGGAGAATCATTCGAGAACCGTCAGCAGGTTTCAACAGTGCGTCGTTAAGGTCGATCGCTTCCAACCCGCCGCGTCGCATAGCGATAAGCACAGAGCGGTCTTGAATGTCAATCGCCTCGATACGCTTCACGTCACCCAACCGGCCGGGGGAGTTGGAGAAAGCGAGATCGTCGTCCTCATCGTTGGTCCACAAGAATCGGCCCTTGAGAACCAGTCGGCCGCGGGAATCGACGATCGTAGTGCTGTGCCCGCCACGGGAAGAGAAAAACAGAGCAGGTGGCCCATAGTGAGCGGGTTGAGCCAACAATGATAACGGTTTCAGCAAGGGCCGGCCATCGTCAACGGGCATAGTTGGCGGTGAAATGGTCACCGGCATAGAGTGTCCAAACGGTTGGGCTGGGTCAATACATTGCAGTCGTAGATCTCGAAGGAGTGTGTATTCTTCATCCCCATCACGTCTGACTGGAAGATCTGGAGGCAACAACCCATCTTTGTACCAGGCTTGCATTAATTGTGTCTTCCATGGACCTGCGGGTATGGTGAACAAAAATAACAGGCATATAATTCTAGAAATACCGACCATGTACAACCCCTTTGGGATCTCGGTAGTACCACTTCGAAGGTGGGAGCGTCACCGGAACTGGAAGACCGGGTGGTGAAAACTGTACTCGAGACAAATCCACGTCGTTCCCCCCGACGGGTGAGGGTTCGTGTTCTGTTCGATACTGCAGGAATTCTTGGTATGTCGGGGGTATAATGAATTCATCTGAGATCGACGCCAGAGGAAAGTTGGGGGCGAACGAGAGTTGTTGGAAGGACGTGTACGGGCTAGCCTGAGCAGCAGCGAGAGCGGCCAGTTCCTCGGAGGGTGGTTGCGGTGTGGTTACACTTGCAACTTCCGCTTCCTGACTATGTGTCTGGTCAGAAGCATCGGTGTTCGCAATCGGTGTTCCAGCTCGAGAGGATGAGGTCACGGAGACGCTGACAGAAACATTCGTATCGGGTTCCCGTCCAGGATCCTGAGGGTCAGTGTCCAGGATGTCTTCGATCAGTGGTTCCCGGTCCCTTGCCCGCCTTCTCGCAGCCCTCCGTTCAGCCCTTCCTATCCTCACCTCGCGAACGCGCACGGTCGCCGGCTCCAGGCCAAAGACATTCTGTGAAAACACCAAAAATACCTCGACCAAATCGTCTCCCTGAAGTTGGAGCTCTAATGATCTTGGCGAATCTGGGAGGATGAAGGTTCGAGACAAGCCCAAGGCGGTACGATATGTTCCAGCGAACAACTCGACCTTCTCACCACGTTCACCGCAAAGAATAGCAAGAAAGCTATCGAAGAGAGATGTCAGCCTCCTATTGAAACTTCTGTGAACAAGAACGGAGGACTACCTCTTCTTTGCAGTCTCCACAGCCTTGATGAGCACAGCACCTTTAGTTCCCGGAAGCTTCACATAGTCCAACTTCGGCGGGGGAGCGTGGGTTTGAGCAGGGGTGGCTGTTGTCTTCGATTTATCGACATCTGACGAGGAGGAATGTGTCGATCCCCGTCTACCAGACAAGGCATCAGTGAGCATCCGCGGGAGGAAGCGAGATCTCGATGGAGTGGGTACTTGAAGGTTTTGCACAAGGTTTGGGGTGGAGCGGGTGGGGGTAGGAGGCTGGTTAGCCGGGGAATCACTGCGCGTATGAGGATTTGTCGGGACGCGCGCAGATGGCGCCCGGCTAAGAGTGCGTGGCCGCGAGGTCGGAGTAGGAGGGGGTGAAGAGGCATCGGCGCTCACATCTTCACGAGGGTGGGTACCTGGGATTCCGTAAAAGACATCCATCACAGACCATCTCCGTCTCCGAATTGAGTTACTCCTGCCACTCCGCTGTGATACAGACCCAGCAGTTCGTGGCCGTTGGGACTCATCAACGGTTTGACGAGTGTCGATTATGATAGCCTGCTGAGGCTGACGGGATCCGGCAGGAGGGAGGTCAGGTATCCGACTTTCCAACAGCGCCTGGGCCAGGGTGATGCGGTCGATAGGCGTCAAGGGGCCCTCTTCGTCGTCTCCCTCATCACCGTCGCGGTCTGGGGCGGCATTGCCGTTGACAGCACCCTGACTTAAATTGGACGAGTGTGATTGAAGGGTTTCACGGATAGCCGTCAAAGTGGGAACGGGAGAAGGTGGCTGAACCGTGGTAGAGGAGCCAGATTCCATGCGCGTTGAGGTGAGATCCAGGTTGGCTGGTCGATTCCTACGGTTCGTTGAACGCGGTATGGAGGGGGTGTGCGATGGCATCAGCATGGAAGGCTGGTTGGAAACTGTAGTCATCGAACTCGTTCGTTCGTCCAGAGCCTGGCTTCCCGAGGCTCCTGCGGCAACAATATCGATGGCTTCGTCGTCACTCGAAGTACGGCTGCTCCACTCAGCTTTGACGTCATGATCTGAACCAGGGGCAGTGATGTGGGTGACCTGGCTAAGAATTGCAGGCTCAGCAGGAATCCGCTGAACTAGTTGGTGAGCGGATATCCGATGTTCAAGTCTGTCCCTGGTCTGGGCTAACTGATACGTCGGCGGCTCATCGGCGTTTGGTAGAGGAGGAATTGGTGGAACAGGTGGGACAGGTGGCCGAGGTTTCTTCATGAAAACGCCACCGGAAATTGATCCTCTACGTTGACTCTTGCTCCTCGTTGGCGCTGTTGGTGTGATAAATGGACTCTTTTCCGGGTAGGTCTTGACCTCTGTAAATCCAAGTCCGAGCTCAGTAACGGCAACTTTCTTGGCTTCATCCCTGCGTGTCTTATCCTTTTCTCTCCTGATCTCGGTGTCGATTCTCCAATCGATCGCTCTCCGAACCTCATCAAGGGCATACACGCGGACCCCATCTCGTCTACCGGCGATAGCCACGAGAACGCCACGTTGTTCCATAACCACGACGGACTTGAAGGGCACTCGACGAACCAGGGCATATGGCATGGGGGCAGGAGGAGCAACGAGAGGTATGACATCCAATCCTTGGGCATGGCACAAGAGCAGGTAATGGGGTAGTAGGAATGCACCGCTACAGGGAGGGGAGGTGAAGTGGGACGGGGATAGCGATGAAGTGAGCGCTGATATGTTTAGACCAAGTTCCTGGAGAGTGGGGGGAGGTAATGCCGGGGGAGGCGCTGCATTTGGAGCTGTGGTGGTGTTGAAGGTTGGAGTGGAATCGCGACTGGGGGGAGCGGGAGACATAGGAGGGCCTTCGTTCTGGGTGGTTGGACTCGGGGTGGGAGGGGGGACATCTCGTCTATGAATGAGGTTCGTAAAGAAGCCGGAAAACCGGTTTCCGGCTCGGTTCTTTTATACAAGCTTAGCAAAGCCGACGTTTCAGGACTGGTAATAGATACTCACCTCCGGGAAAGTAGAAGCTCTTCGTGCTGAACGCGGGTCGTGAGGTGATGTGGGTGTGCGTGAACGGGAAGGGGGCCGATGGATGTCCATGGACGCTGGAGCATCCTGAGCGGTGGAAGAAATTTCGCTAGGTTCTGTGACGCGGACGACAGGCAGACTTTGTACGCTTCTCACGTCCTCGGGCTGCTCTGTAGGAGTGGGGGCATCGATAGCGACACCTGAGCTAGGAGATAATGGTCGTTTGTCCTCTTCAGAGGTGACCTTTTGGGGAGTGATGGAGAGATCCTGTTCTTCCTGGGCTGAGACCTCCTCTACCGGCCCCTGACGGTCTTCGTGGACAGAGGTTTCATCGGTTTCGACGGTGGCTTGAGTGTCGCTCCAATGGCCATCTTGGTCGGCCATTGATGTGGGATCGCGGGGTGGTTGTGGGGAAGGGTCGCTGGAGGCTGGGCCTGCGATGGAGGGGGTCCGGAGCAACGACCAGGGCGCCACGCGAGTGTGTAGGGAACCTCCGGGGAGGACAAGGAGCGTCGAGGAAACCTACAGACGAACGGAGGGCGTGTTGGTCGTTTCAAGTTTCTCCCCCTGGGGTCACACAAAGGCACATGGCATCGGCGCTTCAGCTTCCGTCGGCCTCAGTTCGGCAGTAAGTTCCCACGGTTGGGTTCCCGGCTTCCGATGGGAAGCAAAGAGAATACAATTTAAACGCATAGCGACGACAGTTTGAAATCCCACGTGTCAGCCATCTCCCTGGACAAGACATTATGCGTCGACGTCCACGGGCAAAGTATACGAGTCAAAGTGGAGCGACAGCAAAAAATGAAATCAGGAAGCGCATTACTCGTCGTCCTCGTCGTCGTCAAGCGTCGCCCCAAGCTCGCTGCCAAACGGATCTTCCCCACTGATGTTTCGAATCTCGTCCGCCTTCTTCGTGCGCTTCTCTGCGGCTACTCGCTCTTCCTCGGCTTTCTTAGCCAGATACGCTGACGAGCCAACGACCTTTTCCGGGTTCTTGCACAGTTTTAAACGCCGGTCGACCTCCCGGATCATCTCCACCCCCGGCAACTTGGACCCGTCTTGGATGATTGTGCAGAGCGAGGGGATGAAACTCCCGTCGGCCCCTTTCGACCTCATCCAGGTGTGCGCAACTTGTTGCGATGCTAGCGAAATGCAGGCCGCCGCAATTTGCGCCGGGCTATAGATGAACTCGGCATCCGTCAGCCTCGAGGCACGCACATGATTCATTGCTTGATTGTAGACTTGATCCAGCTCGGACTGTGGGAGCTGTGTGACAGACTGACAAAAGATATCAAGATTCGACGACAAACGCTGAGAACATCCCAGGCCCGCTTACTTGAAGATCGAGCCATGCGCCCCACAGTGCCCGATGAGGGTGCCAGACGGCGAAATCGAAGCCGAGGCTCTGCGCCACAAGAAACTCCAACTCGAGCACATCTCCCGGTTCGGTCCTTGGTATATGGGCGGCGTACGAATCCAGGGATATGGGGTTATTTGTCGTTTTCGTCGCGAGGAACAGGGCCGTCAACCTATCCGACGGACATAGACCTGAGTAAAACACGTAAACGCCACGGAAAAATGACCGCACATGACATTTTTCGGGTGCCAATCCATCACCGTGTTCGTCAGGTAGAAACGTTTGATGTAGGTAGTTGCCGTCGCCTCGACTTCCTCTGGGAAGCGGAAGTGGCCACACAACTGGATCACCTTAGTTAGGTAGTGTCGGACCAACACGAGCTCTTCATCCGCGGTTAAGAACAACACGTCCCTAGATGACCCAGGCTGTGTCGAGGTGAGAGAAATGAAGCAGGCCAGAGGGCGAGTTGACATGCCGAATCGTTTTCGATGACCCTCCGCACGGCCTGTATGGCAGCGACATTCAGAACGGATCGCTTTTTTGCAAGCTGTTCTCTGGAGAACCGCCAATTCCTGAACTGAGTGCTGCCCTCATAGAGAGGCTTTTTTGTGGGTGGCTCGGCGATGATGACGGATTCGGACATGTGGGATCGTCACCGTTAAAATGGAATCCACCAGGCTCTCCGATCATCATACGGAGTGGACCCAACAACCCAACATCAAACTGGTGCTGGAACGCCAACTCGTTCTCAGACCTCCCTCTCGTCACGCTCGTCACCTCCAAACAGTTCTTGTTGGATTTAGTACACCAACGGTCTGGCGATCTCATTGGAATACGCGCCGTTCGAAATTCTCGCCTACTTGACCCCTTTAGCGCCCTCCACGCGAATAGTGGTCTCTACCTCGCCTATGCACGTAGAAACGTTATTGCTACTCTGATCATCCTTCGACGGATCTCCGGACACGGTGAGCCGGAGGAATCTGTGTGGGCCCCAGCGCTTGGAAGGTATGATTCCCTACACGTTTCCTTGATTTCTGCCGAGGTTTACCGTGCTTGTCGGGCGGACCGATCAAGCATTTCGGCTGGCACATCCCGCAATGCGTTTCACCTGGCTAGTACGAGGCAACGTTAACACCACGATCATTGCTTGATCGCGACTGGAGGTTGAATGTTGAACCTTTTGCACAAGGCTACTTTGTATGAGAATCCCCATATCAACGGAACCCACCCCCTCACCGCGCTATCTCTCAATACTGATAACGTCGACCCAAGTCGGCAGGCTTGTACCACTAGGCTGAACATATTACCAGTAAGGCGTCCTAGCCTCCTCTCCACCTTCTACCAATCAATAGATTTGTTCCGGTCCGCCTTGGTCGGAAAACTCTTCTTGCCCCTAGGACCTTCTTAATCCTCTTAAAGGTGGCACAGTGGGGCCGGATCCAGCATCACCACCATCACTGGTCAACGACCCTGCAACCCATTTCAAACCAGGGCTTCATTCCAGTTCCCCACCGTAAACTCGCTCGTAGTTCCACCACCTTCAAGACGATCACGATCCGGTTCTTTTAATGGTTCCCATGGGGCAATGGTGAGCCCTTACCAATAAACGGGGCAAACCCATACACTCCGCCTCATAGTTGCTGTTTACAATCTTTCCTTTCAATACCACCCCCTCGCTCTTGCCTAGGTTTAGCTTTGATTACTTGTAGAACATTCACTATCAGATATTCACTTGTCCGCACCATCCCTTCGCGTATGGCAGAGTGTTTTCCCATAGTTCCGAGTGTAGCCAACTCAAGCAGCACCGCTTGTTTGCGGTAAAGCAATGAAAGGGACGGAGAATGATAGCGACATAGTCCGTTCAACCTCATTGTCCACCTTCGTATCGCCCACCTCCTCAATCATGGGTCGGAATCTGGATGTGGATACCCACCGATACATGGTTGGGATCACTTGCACAGGTGGGGTCTCCACGACATCCTCAGCTTCGCCTTCTAGTGGTGTATCAACCTGCGGGGCCGCGTTCCGTTTTGTTTTGGACCGTGACTGTTTCTTCAGTAACCGATTTATAGTCTCGGCCTTGTGCAAACCAAGTCAGAAGCGCTGGAGACCGTGAAGGCGCCGCTAGATACCGCACCTTTTCGTCTTCGAGTTTTTTCTCGGTCAAGTTCTTGCGTTTCCGAGCAGTCTCCTCTCGCTTCAGGGCAATTTCGAGATCAGTCAGCGGTTTCTTCTTTCGGCCAGAAGCAGGTTGGTCTATGAGGACATCAGAATTTGGGAAAGATCAAAATACACTCGAGGTCGCGACTCACTGAGAGAGACGTGTGTGGGGTCTACGACGTTTGCAAGTACAGCCTGACGTGCCGTCAAGGTACGCCCACCGACCACGGATGCTGAACGGGTCGAAGGGTCGACTGAGTCTGAGTCTTCAGACTCTATCTCGTCTTCCTCGTCCTCGTCTACCAAGTATTAGAGGCAAGCTTGCGGGTCATCTGCAGGGAAACAGTACCTCGTGAAGTGCGACGAGAGGACCCCACCGACGCCGAAAGTTGAGGAAGCTTGAGCTTGATCTTTATCCTCGAGGCAGCAGGGATTGGGATTTCCGATTCCTGGTCGGACTCCAGTTCATCTGGCTCAGACTGTCCGAGCGGGAGTGATTAGACATAAGCCTTGCCACAGGCGGAGGAAGACGTACCACCACCGCGTCTTCTTCTTCCTCCTCGTCCATTTCATCCTCCTCCTCTTCCCCTGCTGACTCGTCATCATCGTCAACTATTCGCATAGCGCGAGTCCTCCGCTTTGAAGGAGTGTTCGCGACCATGTCTTCCTGGTCTTCGGATTCTACCTGGACCGACATGTCCATTTCTGCGGTAAATCGATCAGCGATGGTGCAGACCACGAAACAGAGCTGCACTCGCCGCTCGCATCGTCGGGCTCCTCTGAAATGATACGTCTTCGCGAACTTGACGCCATTGGCATGACTGAGGCTAAGCGAAAGCTGCTGGATCGTGATCACGTGCGCGAGTAATAAGTTCAATGATCAACTCAAGTTCAACGGGAGGGTGTATGAAGACAAAACCACTGTCTACCGAAAGCTTTACAGATGGGCATCATGCAACGCGAAAAATAAAAATGCAGGTTGAACCTTGCCCGGTGGTCGATTCGTTGGGCAGATGGGATTTCACGATTGCTCCCCCTCCGGATGGTCCCTCTTCCAGGCGTGAATCCACTCGACAATCCGCGCAACGTTCGACTCCAAGTCTTGAACGCCTTCGCTTTTTAGTTCCACGACAATCTCGGACTCATAGGAGTCCCGAGCCTCCTGAGCGATGACATTCATGATCTCCGCCTCGTTGTTTTCGGTGATCTTCTTCAGGGAATACTTCCTAGTACACCCGGGCATCAGAACCCGCAAAGCTTGGACACAACCACCATCACGACTCACCGTTCTTCGAGCCTTTCCCAAAGTTTTGTATGGTCGCATCGCAGCACCACGACCAGATCTACCCAGCGCTCCGGCCAGGGTTCACAAGCGTGCCAGTCAAGAATTATTCCACCAGCAGATGCCAATGGCTCCAACTCGTCAATCAGCTAATGGAGGTGTCAATCAAAACTATCTGACAGTCGTAACGCGCGAGCCCTTGCCTTGTCTTCATCAACAATATAGCTGTCCCATTCAGCATCGAAATTTTCATACAACTCCTTTTCCTTGACGAACTCGCTTACGTTGATGTGCCGCAGCGGGACTGGCGATTCCTGGACGAGTAACTCGGCATGGGTAGACTTTCCAGTGCCGGGTGTACCAGTGATGACGATAACTGGCGAAGTCTTCGTGGTTGGTGCCATGCCCTGCTATGACCGACGACCGCGTCTCAAACTCCTCCTCGTCCCCTGCAAATTCCACGCATCGATCACCAAAACGGGATACATGTGATGGACTCAGCCGCTGTTCTAGCTCATCCGATCTACTGTATCCTTCGCTCATCTGTTGGGTTCCCGTCTTCGTATGGCCATGCTCCAGCAACTGCTGCTATTTCCTCTCATCTCCCACCCACCTCCCTCAAATCCAACCTCCTGACGAACCACCATGGGGTTGGTTCCTAGCTTGGAGAGCGAAACGACGAGTCAAGTACCGGTCACCACCCCGCTGGCCAGACCAACCGGAACGAACGTTCTTGTCGAAGTTACTGCCACTGCTGTCATCAATTTCAGCAAATACTACCCTGGGGTACCCATAGACGATTTCAAGCCAAAATACTCCCCCCTCTCAGATGGATCTCTCGTCTGTCCACCACTAATCAAAGACCTCCTGCAGGTCCACGGTATTCTCGTCATATTTTCTGTTCTCTTTGATTTATTCTTCAGAAACACGTTCACCGTCGTTCGCTACATTCGTTCCAGCAAAGTACCCCATAAGGCCTTGTTCTACATATTGCTTGGGAGCCAAGTCACCGGATTCGTCTTCCCTCTCCCCACTCTCATATCAATTTTTGCAAAGTGGGCAGATTGTCGATCGTGAGTGGCGAAATCCCTACCGATACATGTCCCAGACACTGAACCACCTCATGCATAGGATTGAGGTCATCTCCACCACGACAAATTTCCTCTCACTGTCGTTCCTAGTCACCGGCATCCTGGGGGTCAAGGCATATCGGTGCCTGGACAACTCCAAGTTTGTTCTTGTCAGCTTGGTCTTCATGCGATCAACCAGCGTCGTTGTTATGTTTCTTGACGTGATCAATCTGGACGCTGGGAGACGGTCAGCAGGTAAATGACCCTAGCGGGTTCTCGATCCTTGTTCGGCTCTGATCCACCTTTCCCCCCTCCCCCTTGTGCAGGGACGTGCATCAGGAGATCTCTGATGACCTACGCCACAGGTACTGCAGTGGCACAACTCGGGGAACTTGTATTCATTAGCTGCTGCTGTACGCCCAATTAATTTCTCTCACCACCCAATGGACGATTCACACAAATGCGGAACAGTTACTGGCGGGTGAACAGGCGACGTCCAGGAAGGCTCACCATCCCTGCCACCCCTATTCTTCCAGATGTCCCTGACCCGATGGTTAACGGTTTGCACCCGCGTGAGGGGTGGGATTTCATTCCTGATGGCCCGAACGACCCGTTTGAAAACCTCGAAATCGCGGGTTCAGGAGGAGCCCCTACCCCAGTCAGTGGCTCTGCCTGGCGCTTAGGACAGCCCGCAAAGCCTCAAAATTCCTCCCTGCTCACTCCGCACCCTCCCCCACAACCTGACCATGGGCCCGGCAACAAGCCACAATATACCAGCCCGTTTCCGACCTACGCATTTCGGTTGCTGCATCTAGCCTGATCAGCAGATTTGGTCTCCATATAAAGGCTTTCAAGAATTTGCTTCGTAACGGGGTTCGTGCCGTTTCCTCAGCCACCCGACGAAGGAACGATGAATCGTTAACTATGACGATGATTGTTCACAGGCGGTGTTCACTTCAGCGGTTACGCTGTTACAAGCCCTCACTTCGGCTCTCGCGGTGCTCGACATGAACTCGGGATCGTTTTTCCCGGCTTACTGTCTATCGATGGTAACTTGGGTTATCATCTCCCAATCACTGCTCTTGACTTTCGACCGCGTCATACGACATCACGAGAAAGAGGCGGTGCTACAGAACCCGGGTTTCTGGGAACCAGCGCGCCGTGAAGTCCGGGAGGTATTCCGTGTTCCGACTGCCCGGGGACATAATTTGTTTGACGAGGGCAGCCTCTCGTTTCTGGACAACGTCGTCGACCGGAACGCGAATGCCGCGAGCTCTGTAACATCTGATCCGTTCAGGTCGAGACGTAGCTCTCGGTCATCAAGGATTCGCCCCGGGCCGTATCCTGAATGTGAACTCCCGTCAAGGCCGGATCCGATACGTGGGGCCCCAGCCTCTTTATCACGACGAAGTACTGTCGCATCAAGCACTCGCCCACTCCCGAGGCAAAGTATGAGCAATGGCTATTTCTTCTTCTTCTTTGGACTCTAAGAGATCTGTTCACCCATTTGTTCTATCTTCCTAAAACCCTGTTCGTCCCGCTCCGTAATTTAAGATCAATTAGATTTGATCACATATCTCTTCACTCCCTATATCATCCCTATAAACCCCTCATTCTTTGCCCATTCTGTTCATGCGTCGTGCATCTGTATTTCACTTTTGCATCGAACGAACGATTTTCATTTCAAGCCCCCTGCGTATCGCAGGGTTGGAAATGTATGGCGGGAGGTCCCAACTAGAATTCCTTGGGTTTGAGTCCCCTCCCGTTAAGCAATTGATTTGAAGCATGATTCCCAAACTCCTCCCCCCCTTCCCGGAGAAAAAAGCGCGGGCCGGAGGGCGGAAAAATAAATGCCACGAACCCGGATCGAACGGGTGACCTGTAGAACTTCAGTCTATCGCTCTCCCAGCTGAGCTATCGCGGCTTGCTGTATATTGATGTTTTCTAATTTATGAAACGGCGCGAGTTCGCCCGACTCCTTTTTCCCACTCCCTGATTATTCAAAACACGACACATACCAGTCCCTTCTCCAGCAGAGACAAGAAGTGTTTGGAATTCTGCACCACAACCTTGAACCTGACGAAATGTGGTTTGGGACACCATCCTACCATCCAGAAGGATCATGCAGCGCGTTCCATCCATCTCTGACTCCGAGAGGTGACCGATTTCTGTCGCTCGTTTCCCGTAGTCCTTAGATTTTGCAGCATCATCCCATATAAACGCTCCTGCCCGAGAAACGAACATCTGGTGGGGGTACTGGGTTCGATCCAATAGCTCTCACCGATCAAAAAGCGGCGTCCTACGGGGACCGGGATGAGGTCCAACGGATGAACAGGGCGAGAACGGGGTCGGCGCCGGAGGCCCGATAAACTACGAACGATTGAGGGGCCAAAAAAGACATTAACTAGACAGGTGCCGGTCGCCGAAATCATGAACTGACGTGGGGACAGGGTCGCCGGAGTGTCGAAGATGGGAGAGGAGATACGTGTCGAATGGGCAGTTCGGGAACTACCAAAAGGGCCGGGCTGAAGGTGGGATGGAGCTCAAGGGGTTGGATTACATAGACTGATTCTTCAGGGCACTTTGAACGAGGGTGGAGAGGAAACGAAGATTCTGGGTGATCGGCCCATCCCACGCATCCTCAAATGCTACGGTCATGAATGGAATTCTCTTCACCAAAGGACCCGCGCGACGCGCACCGTGACAAAATGGCTGTTGCATCTCCATTTGTGCTCAGACTCTTCCCCACAGCCCGCGTGCCACGCCTCTCTCTCGCAGCTACCTCGAGTTTCTACCATGGATGCAAATTCCCAACAACCAAAACGCCGGGATGCTACTCTCTCCTCGCTGAATGCGGCCGTTGAGGCCCTGAACCTCGCGGGGGGACGCTCGAGTATTGCGTCAGCCAAGGCGGTTTTTCGCACCGTCGCCGTTATCCTCACAACGATCAGAGTGGGTTTTTATTCACTTGGCTTGCGTTGGTCGGTTGGAGGCTTAAATGCACCCAGGACTCAATGGTCGACGAGGTAGATTACGTCGAACTCGGGCTAACTTGCGCTACTGTCTGTACTACCCTTGACCAAGGGTTGAACGGGAGGGATGAAGTTGGCAGTTCCGTGTACGAGGCGATCAACCGATTGACGACGTCAGTGAAACCAGCAGAGACGCATCCTGTGCATGACTTGCTCACCATGCTCCCGATCGCAGGACTGCGACGGAGATCCAGAGGGTTATCGAGCGGGGTAAACGAAATACGGTCTCTCGATTTTTCCGCACAAAGAACGATAAAGAGAGGATCACCGCATGGAGGTCGGACCTCAACAGGATTCTTGATACCTTCAGTGTACGTTGGTCCATTTCTGCTTGGGTGTCGCTAGTAACCGTTCACTTCCAGACCAGACTTGCAACGGATACGGATGTAGCCGTTTCTGACATTCATCATGAGGCTACAAACACCCACACCGCTGTTTCCAACGCTCATCACGATATTTCAAACGCCCATGCCGCCGCTTTCGACATCCGGAATGGTGTTGCGAACACCTGCGCCACCCTCTCTGACATTTATCGTAATACGTCGAGAAGCTATGGGGACACGAATGGTCTAAATTTGCCAGTAAGCAAGCTTTATACTTGCCTGTCGCCGAGCGGCCGCTTAACGTTGCCTAGACCCACGCTAGGTCAGCGACCACGACTACAGCTAAATCCACTATCTAATGTTTGTATCTAGTGTGCCCGGAGAATCACCACCACTACCGAGAAACACACCCGGAACCGTTTCCGATATTCGCCACGACGTCGTGAAAACCCGCGCCATGGTTTCCGAGGTCCATCGTGACGTTGTGGACACCCACACAATGGTTTCCAACATTTACCGTAACACGTTGAACAGCCAGGGAGGGGCTGATGACCAGCATCGGTCGGTGAGTGACATGTGCACCCTGTTCCGCGACCGGATGAATAACCGGTCGCCATTCCCTAGGCTCGAACCAGGTCAATGATCCCAACTACTAGTGAATTTCGTGTCTTATGCTCGCATCTAGTGTCCTAGGAGAACCCTCACCCCCGCCGCCGAGGATCTTTCTTGGACGTGAAGAATTGATCGAGAAGATCGTTGGTTTCGCGGAGGACCTCACCCCGATCGCCCTCATCGGTACTGGCGGGATTGGCAAGACGTCCATCGCTCTGACTGTCCTTCACCACGATCGCATCAAGCAACGGTTTGGCGAGAACCGTCGGTTCGTCCGATGCGACCAGTTCCCGGCAACACCCACTCATTTCCTTGCTCGGCTCTCCGAGGTGACCGGTGCGGGTGTCGAAAACCCTGAGGGCTTGATCCCCCTGCTTCCATTTCTATCTTCAAAGGAGATGGTCATAGTCCTCGACAACGCTGAATCTATTCTCGACCCAGAGGGAACAAACGCTCGGGAGATATATGCTATAGTGGAGGAACTGAGTCGATTGGAGACCATATTCCTTTGCATCACGTCCCGCATCACTACCATCCCTCCCGACTGCGAGACTCTCAGCATTCCGACATTGTCGATGGAGGCTGCGCACGACACGTTCTATCGCATCTACAGGCACGACGGGCGGTCCGATTCGGTCGACGGCATCCTGAAACGACTGGACTTCCATCCGCTTTCGATCACCCTCCTCGCGACGGTTGCACATCACAACCAGTGGGGCACAAGCCGACTTATGAGAGAATGGGAGAGTCGGCGGACGGATGTGCTGCAGACGGCCCATAACAAGAGCCTTGCTATCACGATTGAACTCTCACTTGCCTCCCCCATGTTTCAAGAACTTGGCCCTGACGCCCGAGGGCTTCTCGGAATCGTCGCCTTCTTCCCTCAAGGCGTCAGCGAGGACAACATTGACTGGCTATTTCCCACCATCCCGGACAGAACAAATATCTTCGATAAATTCCGCATTCTTTCTCTGGCATATCAAAGTAATGGATTTATCACGATGCTCTCACCACTCCGGGACCACCTCTGTCCTAAAGACCCGGAGTTGTCTCCACTCCTGTGTGAAACCAAGGAACGTTACTTCAGCCGGCTGTCAGTTACGATTGATCCTGGTATACCCGGGTTCGAGGAGGGGCGATGGATCGTGTCAGAGGATATGAACGTCGAGCACTTGCTCGATGTCTTCACATCCATTGATGCGGGGTCGGACGATATCTGGGGTACCTGCGCCGATTTTATGAGGCATCTCTATTGGCACAAGCAACGGCTTGTCGTGCTTGGACCGAAGATCGAGGGGCTCCGAGATGACCATCCCTCCAAGCCGCTGTGTTTGGTCAGGCTCTCAGAGTTATTCCACTCGGTCGGAAATCCAATGGAATGCAAACGAGTCCTAGCTCATGCCTTGAAGCTTCACCGAGAGCGGGGTAATGACGATCAGGTCGCCCGAACATTAAGGGTCCTATCCGACGCAAACCGGCTACTCGGCCTCCACGAGGAAGGGATCCAACAAGCCGAAGAAGCACTGGAAATCTATAAACGGCTTGATGATACGATGGCGCAAGCACGGTGTTTGAAGGTCCTCGCTTGGTTATTACACAATGACAACCAACTCGACGCCGCAGAGAAAGCCGCATCCCGCGCGATCCACCTGGTTCCGGGGAATAGCGATCGATTTCCAGTCTGCCAATGTCACCGTGTTCTTGGCGATATATATCGTTCCAAGGGCAAGAGAAAGATGGCCATTCACCATTACGGGGCAGCCCTCGAAATTGCATCCTCTTTCGGTTGGCACGACGAGCTATTTTGGAACTATTACGCCCTAGCGGAGCTATTTTCTACTCAAGGCATGTTTGAAGATGCTCACGCTCACGCCCAGCGCGCCAAGTCACACGCGGTAGATGGCGCATACAACCTGGGTTGCGCGATGCAGCTACAGGCTGCGATTTGGTATCGACAACGTAGGTTTGAGGAGGCAAGATCTGAGGTCCTGCACGCCGTCGATATTTATGAGAAGCTCGGGGCTGTGAGGAATGTGGGGAACGCTAGGGACCTCCTTCGGGGAATCGAGGAGGAAATGAACAACCCGGTGTCCTTATATTTCGACGGTGAGCTCAAAATGGTGCTGTTTCCTACGCCTATTATTAACTCTCTATCTTCTCGGGGCGTGGAAGGCATGGGATGGCACCGCCTCGGGAGTATGTCCAGCCATCTCTTTCATATGAGACGTGGGCTTCGGGAAGCCGCGGCCGAATACCGCCTCTGGTGCTTTTGGGCGGATATCTTTCTAGTCACCGGCTTGATCGCCGGCCTGCTCGACGTGATTTTCATTGGTATCTTCATATCTCAAATCGTCCTTTCCTACGTTAGCAGTTGCCAGACACGCTGACCGGTTACCGGCGACCTCCTGTACTCGCTTTTTTTGTGCGCATCAGCAATCCCATCCAATCTGTTGCTCGGTAAGGCGATTGACTCGGTTTTGGAACGGATTTTGAGTCGATTTTGAGTTGAAGCCTTGAGTTCTCCATTCAAAATCTTCTACCTCGGCGGGCGCGTTGCTGATGTGGACCCACATTTTTGATCTGTCTCCCATGCTCTTTTCGCCTTTTACGCGTACTGTCCATCGAAAGTGCTTTCCTGATGTTCGGTTCATCAAAGTGACGATCCCCAAGAGGTGGTTGACCATATAGTTCTGGAAAATCCGCAGGACGAGGGGCTGTGGGTCAGTATTCCCGGACACTGAAGACCCTTGATTGAGAGGCCAGCGCTCTAGCGGCAATTGCAACTGGCCGTCAGGGTTACTGAGACCTATGGAATGATGGAGTGCAGATGAAACCTTATATCTCTGACATACGAAGGGTGTAAGCACTCAATATCAATCATCGCGTTTGGGGTAGGCGTAGCGCTAACCGAGAGGCCATACAAATTATGTCTCCCACGCGTCGTTGCAGCCGATAAAACCAGTGCAGTGGAGGGTTTTGTGATATACACGGAACCAGAGAACAGAAATACATAACAAGTGCAGGACGTGATGAACTACTTCTTCTTGTTAGCCTCCTCCTCTTCCCGCTACGGGAGAAAGGGTATCAGTAACCGTGATTAGGGTGTCGTTGCGGGGGATTGATTACCTTGGCAGCACGTAACTTGCGTTGACCCTCGTGTCTAGCACGGAACTTAGCGTCGCGGAGGGTCGTAGCGGCGTTGAAGTTGCGCTCCTCCTCGGTAATTTTGCGTGGAGCCTCGGGGGTGAACGGAGGTGGGAGACCCAAGTTGATACGGGTAGTGGGAACATTGAGGTCATCACCCTGTGCAAATTTTAGCAATAATGGACGAAGAAAAGGAAGAAAGGCATACAGCGGAGTCGCCCTTTTTGGGTTTGCTGGCCTTGCGGGGGAAGATGATAAGCTTGGCCTTGTAAGCCTTCAGCCTTTCAATGTTGAGAGCTTTGCCCTCCTCGCTCAGGTTCCTCCTCCTGTGATCAACAACGATGCCAACGCCACGAGCCTCCTTCTTGCCAATGCCAGCCTCCTTCAGTTCGGCGAGAGTGAACCCACGTCCCTCCCTGAGTTTTCGGTTATAGCGAACTGTTGGAGCACGAACGGCAGGTCGGAGTAAGGTCAGAGGACGAACGCCAAGGGCAGCGGCCTTTGCCTTGCGAGCTTGTCTTCTGCGAACTTTGGAGCCTGGTTGGTCGAACCAAGTGCGGACCCGGCGTTGCCAGTCTTTTCGGAAATGGTTTGCATGGAGGACTAATAAGAGATCTAAGCATCTTGCGTTTCAATCTCGCCGTATAGGTACGCCATACCGTTGTTGTGCTTGAAACCCATTTTGCCGTCTGCGGGTTAAAAGAGAGATCAGTACACGGTGCCATCCAAATCGCTGATCCCCAATCCATCCACTAATCCGCCGAACTTCTTCGCAGAAACCATATAAATGGGCTCGCCGTAGCATTCTGGCACAGACAGGGGGTTTCTGGGGACGACAGAGATGCTCACCTTGAGGATGGGTGGGGGCGGATGCGGTATCAGTGAGTTGTGTGGCCCAGGACCAAGTGGGGATGAAGCCACAGATCACGTGCTGTACGGCTGTAACCGACATTTCCACGGCCGCTCATTCCCAGCTGACACCAATTGCACAAGGAAATACCCAGTATGGCCACAACCTGAGAGAAAACCAGTATTTAAAGTGCAAAATTGGCATGCTGAATGCATGCACATTGCGTGTTCCACGGAATGAGATGAATAGTGCGACCCCTAGTTCTCATAATCATGCGCCACCCCCATAGCATAAGCGCTAACCACTAGGCTCAAACAACATGGTCCCTAGTGTTGGAACGCGGGGTCGAGTACAGGTTGAGTTCTGCGCGCGGCGCACGCTCTGAGTCGGGGGGGACGGGGATGATCGGAGCGTTGATGGTCTCCCGGCAAGCTGATGGGGGTCATACATGTCGATGCTGGAGCAGGTCACGCGAGAGACATCGTTTCAAACCGTCCGCAGTGTGTTGGAGGCGAATAGGGCCGCGGCCGTTGTTGATGGCTGTGTCGTTGAACGTTGACGGATGGAGACTCAGCTCGGGTTCGCCTGCCAATGCGCTGCAGGGTGTTCCCCCAGCGCGTAGACTACAATTATGCTAAGCAAATCCTCGTGGCTAAGCCGGCGATTGCGGTCGTCAGGAGAGTAGACAGTATCGCCTTGATGGCGGAGGTTGGGGTCGAGGACAGCATTGTAGGCGATTATTTGATTCCCGCTCCGTACGTACCCTCTCCTTACCTCTCTCTCCCACCTTTCGTGCGGCAGGATGCTGCCATCGGAATTCCTCCTCTCCTCCCTCTTCCTCCTCAGCTCTCTCCTTCCTTCTGTATGCTCCACTTTCACGTACGACTTTGGCGTGCCGGGTTCATGCGATGACCTCGGGGTTTCCTGGACCGGTCCGTCTCGTCCTATTGACCTCAAACCGTCCTCCGACTCACTTCTCAGAATAGGTGGCCAGGGCCCTTTCGAACTTATCTTAGTCCCAGTACGCGTTTTCGTCCAATGTCATCACCGAAAATCTCGCTTAGATGATCCCCTCCCCCACAGGTCTTTGGAACACCAAGGACTTTCAAGATCCCTGATTCAGCAATAATCAACGGAAAAGGCCTCTATAATGTACAAATCAACTTCCCCGTAGAAACGAGAATCTTTCTCGTCATGTCGGACGCGACGGGTTTTGGATCCGGCGGCACGAGTTTAATTACACAGGTGGGACCATCCGTCAGCGGGAGGAGCTGCAACACGACGGATCCTGGGGTAGACTTCGCTTTCAATCTCGACTCAGCGCTCACACAGTGCAGGAAAGTCCACCACCACTAAATGTGCCCCCACCCCCGTCTAACGTGTCCCACAGGGCCTATACATTTAGCGGATACACCCAAGCGGCTCAACCGGTTACGGTCACCGTCAGTTCTCGGTTATTCAGATGCGCAGTCTCCAAAAACTTATCTCCGTTACAGGGGTTCATTCCCGGAGGGTCCTCATTCCAGTTTAGTCCTCCAACTGGGCCTTCGACATATAACTGGATGGCTGAATTGAAAGCTGGAACATCCGTCGTCTTTGCTATGATGGATTCCCAAGGCCGCAACGGTTGGTATCATCCCACTGCTGAAGGCGCATATAACTCAATCTTGTTCAGGCGGTTCGTCTGACGTCAGACTCGTTGGGGCTTCCGATGACACTAGTTGTCTCGATTCTGACTCGCCTTCCTCCACCCCAAACCCCCCGACTGCGACTTCATCAACCGCCCCCTCATCTCCACCGCCCGGTCAAGGTAACCCGGGCGGTGGACCAAGCACTGTCGCCATTGCTCTCGGGGCCCTAGGGGGTGTCCTGGCTCTTGCTATTGTCGGTGCCATTATCTTCTTTTTCTTCCAACGCAAGAAAAAGAGAGAAAGTGCTTATTCGGACGGTGTATACCCCCACCGGGGAAAGCGCGGCTCGCGAAAGATGTCTCTGGACCTCGAGGAACCACGACCCGTCGACAGCACCCACGACGACCAATCTGTATCCCATATCACGCCATTCGCTTCAAGCTCGGATCACTTGCGACATTCCAGAGAGGATCTTCGGGACGGGGGCTTCGTTTCACCTCGCCCAAGACCCCCATCTTCGAGCGGACCGTCAAAAGCATCGCAAGCTGGTTCCTTCAGGCAGCCTCGATACATTGTACACACCGATGTGGAGGATGCCATACCAGAAGATGGCGATCAGGAACTCATCGAACTTCCGCCAACTTACACCGAACGAAGAGGGCCGCCATCATCCGTGGGGGGGTCTTCTCTCTATACAGACTACCCATCACCTCCACCGTCACAACGTCCCCCCGCATTCCAATGATTTCCTCCCAGGTTACCCCCTTTCTTCGTTTCGTTTGTATTGCCTTCTGAAACAGAGCTCTTGAGAAGGCTTTACCCGGTGCTAGATGGGTACGCGCATTTAAAAAAGTCCCGTGCTCTGTTTGAACACTTGTATTTTTTCAAACCCCCTTTTTATTTTTGGGTTTCGGTCGTGCAGTATGAAGTGCCGGTGCTGAACCTGACGTCCAGTCCTTATCTCGCAATATATCCCCCGGACTTTTCGATTCATCCTCTCGTTCTTTCCTCTTTTCCTTTTCCTCGGTTCTTGATGCGTCCACCTTCGTCTCTATACTACCTCTTGTTCGTTGTCTCGGGAACAATATACAAATACACTATCTGTCTAGACACATTTTCCTTTCAGGTTCCAGTGGGTAAGTGTCTAACGCAGGGCGACGCCATCCTAGACCTTGATAGGGGTGGACAAGGGAATCGAGTAACACTCATTGTGATTCCGACCAAGTCCTGTACATATTTAACTTCTATTTTGGACACTAGGATAAAGAGCGTGCGTGCATGTGTGTGCAAGAGAAAAAACTAATATGGCAAGAACAAGGTGGAAGTAAGGAGTGCTGAGCACAGTCACCCGGTCAATGGCCGTGAGGACAAAGACAAACTCTCGCCACCCAGGCAGAGGGAAGAAAGGGATTACTTGGTGGGTTCAGATAACTGTTGAGGTAGAAAGATGGATTAAGGAGAAGCGAAGAGAAACAATAGAGCACAATACGATGAGGCAGTAGAGGTACACCACAAAGCCTGACGACAGCACAACGTGGGAGGTGGTAAACCGGTTGGATAGACGATAGGGAGTGTCGGAAAACAATGGTTTCTCGGGGGAATAGATGGGGGTTGGAGTTAGTACAGCGGAACCACGAGGCCGAGGCTAAAACAGAACGAAGGAGGGGGCAGGAACAGAAAAGAGCTATGGTGGGCTCTCATAGATCTGTTTGAATTGCGCTGGAACCCGGTCGGTCTGCTTGGTTATTGAGGTCTGTTCGCGCGAAGGCGTCGACCAGGGCATCCTGGTCTCTCCGCCTCTTGTGCCGTTTCCTTCTGTCTTCCTTGATGACGTGCGCTATTCTACGGCGAATCTTGGAATGCATTCGTGGATCGCCTACCGCTTGTTTGCACTTATAGCACGCAAGCTCGATCGACGCCAGCAGGCGGAGAGTTTCAGAGTTATTCAGTGCCTGAGATGACCGTGGCGTCAGCCATGGTTTTGAGAATAGGTGAGAATACGGACATTTAATGACCACGATACTACTCTCGCGTTTTCGACACAGCCGATGACAACAAAGTTGCCTCGTTTCTCTGCTTGCAGGTCACAAGACTGTGGTTTTGGTGTTTCGTAAGCGGTAGATAGACCGATAGGGCAAACCGGAGTACCTCATGGAAGGTGGTCATGATTTTGTCATTTGTCACAGAGCGAACGACTTGGGGATACATTTGTCAGCCGTTCGTGGCCAAAGTGGCGGGGCCGCGGAGCGATACCACTCACCAACACGAGACGACTGGCCGTGAATTTCTTGGGTGACCGTAGCACGCCCCAGATAAACCCAAGCATCCTTCCCAGGTCGGCGAATATGAACTTTGACTGAGATCTCTGGAAAGCCTTCGCGAGATCGAGAGGGTGTTGTCGACGCAAGCGTTGGAGTCGGACCGGGGGGAGTCGTGAGCGACTGCATCAAGTTTTCTAGATTGAAGGCCGAGCCTTGTGATGTCGAAGCTTCAGTGTTTCCGAGGGTCTCTGGCTGAGCGGACGTCATGGGCTGCTGTGCAAGATCAACGTTGCCCGGGATGACATCGACCTCCATGCCCTATGAGTAACCCGTTTATGGAGGTTAGCGTACGTTCGGACAGACCGATAATTTTACGCGTTCTGCTTACGGTGTCCATGAGGGGGATATACGCGTGGGTGTGGCTGCGAGTGTGAGTGGACGTTGAGGTGAAGTGTCCGCGACGAGAATGTGAACAAGGGCAGGGGGGATGTGTGCACCTCCACGTGACTGCGCGGGGCCATAAATGATTGTCCTCTCAAAAGATATGCTACAGTTGGCCAAGCTACGGTCTCCGCAGTACACTAGACATTCCTACAGTATCTCCCGATAATGGCTATCGCTGGTCTGGCGACAGATAAGGACCAGCAACCAGACAGAGGTTGCGAGGAGTGAACTCGACTTTGATGATCGGAGTTCGCTTCGTGGAAAAAGTAGCTAGCAGATCCGCGCTGTGCCGCGGAGGCATAGTTTCAGAACGGAACTGTGGATGCAAGGAGCTAGTCCTACTTACGTCTCAGACGAGTCGATGTCATCCTTGTTTGTATCTGCTGACGAAAATCCGTTGACAGTCGCCCCATTCTGTTGTTTGTTGGGGGGTCCGCCAGTCCCTTTAACATCCCAGCACTTCATCGTCCAGTCAGCGCTGCCACTGACAAGCAGAGAGGACTCGGCGCTGAAGGCGAGTGAATAGATTGAAGCCTTATGTCCAGTCATTTTCTTTATCCGCTTGCCGGAACCAAGGTCCCATAGGTTGATGGTGAGGTCCTCGCCTGCGATGAATCTCAGTCATTTACTTAAACTTGTGGACAACTCTACGCACCTGCGCTAGCGAGATACCTGCCATCAGGGCTGACAGCAAGTGTAGAAAGGCCCCCCTGGTGTCCTATGAACACCCTCACGCAAGACCCGCGCTGAACATCCCACAATCGGGCAGTCCAATCACTCGATCCCGTTGCCAGATACAATGAGTTTGGATGGAAGTCCAGACACTACCAGCGTCTTTAGTTCCAAACCTCCAAAGCAAGAGGACGAACCCACATCCACATCGCTCAGATGACCCGCATATATGCGTAATGCCGTCGTGCGATCTGTTGACCACAGCCTCGCCGTCCTGTCCCTGCTCGCAGTGGCAAAATACACCCCCATTGGGCTCCATTTTACGTCCCAGACCGGATTCTGATGGCCACGATACACGACTAGATTTGTCATGGTATCTAGTGACCACAATCGTGCTGTGCCATCCGCAGAGGAGGAAAGCAGATGTCGTGGTGAGGCAGCAGAGCCACTCAGTGGGTCAAAGGAAAGCGAATAAACTGGCCCACTGTGTCCTATCAGCTTTCGGGTTGTTGTTCCGCCCTTTTCTTTGAGTTTTCGTAATGATGCAGCTGGAATTAATCGTCAGTGGCGTAGCCAACCGGTAAACGGAATAGCACGGACCATCCTTAATGGAACTTGGTTGAAAGTCACTTCGCATACCCCTCAGTTTCTCGCCTTTCAGGCTCCATAATCGGATGTAGCTCTCGGCAAATCCTGCAGCCATCATAGAGACATCTGGGGAGAATTCGATGCATGGAGCGCTAACAAAATGTTAGTGTCGGACACATTTTAGAGACGAAATCGTACCCTTCTGGCACATCATGCAGAGAGTATATGCACACACTTGGAAGTGCAGATGCTCTGTAAGTGGCAGCAGCAGGGGAGTTCACCCCGACAGCGGTGAGAGTTGAGGGTTCCAGACGAATCCGTTTTCGCTCGTCTCTCACCCTTTCTACCTCGCGCCTCACGTCCAATGTCTTGAAGGTTGGAGGGTGTGGAAGTAGTTCTGCAGTTGTTGGGGCTATCGTTCCGGGTACTGTCGGTTGAATATTGTAGTTAAAGTCGTAGGACGTTGACAATTCCCGATCGATCATGGCCTGTTCTTTGATTGCGGTTTGGAAATCTTCGCTCAAAGGAGCAGGGCCCAGTTTCAATTGACCCGCAGAGGCATTGAACGCTCTAGGATCGACGAGAGCGGTGGCGGCGTTCTTATTTTGGGGGATCAACGAGGACAGGAGTCCAGTAGACTCCTCCCATGAATTCGGTGTAACTGTGGTAGAACTTGCAGTGGTAACTGTGAATTCACAGTAAACAAAACAAAGTGTTCATGAAAGAGACGAGTATATTTACCATCAAACCGTAAATGATTATTTACAACCCCCAGGGTCGCCGAGCGACCCCGTTTACCCGTCTCGCCGGAGAATCCGATGCCGGCACCGGTGCCCTCACCCGAGGAACCCTCGGTGAGCCATCCTATCAGCAACGACAGCCCAGACCTGCTCATTTTAACCACGTATTTCTCGTTCTTGAACCGTTGGGCTAAGTCGTCATTCTGGACATGTGCCGGAAGGGATAGGGTTGAAAGGTGGTGGAGAGTAGGTCTGTGGCTTGTCATCAATTGTGGTGAAAATTGGTTGAAAAATGACCGCCCTGTGGATGCCTCTGTTAGTCAGGTACAGCCCGGTTTGATAACTGCCAACTGACCGGCGTCTTTGTACCCCGCCTGGATCAAATCAAGATAAAAATGGCAGAATATCGGGAATAGCACTGGACGAAGCTCTGGCTGTAAAACGGTTAAAAAAGAGACGGGGACACGTGCATGTGTGTATGAACCTGATACATGTCAAGAGATCCCTCCACCCAAGCCTCCAATTCACGGTAACCTCCGTGTTTGTCAGTGGGATCTGACACCAGAATATCTTCAGCACCGATAGCCCCAAGACTAGCAATGAGGTCATGGATCGTCGTTGGGTTATTCATCCCTACGAGCCCCTCCAAGACGTTGGGGGTGCTCTTGAACACGTTCTCACCCGGACGTGACGGTTTCGACGCGAACACGGCAATCTTTGATATCAATTCGTCCGCAAAAATCGTAGTGGATCCAGAGGCTTTGTTGCTTTCAGAGGTATCATCATCCATTAACTCTGAAAGGGCGTCTTCAGCTGCTCTGTATCCGCGTACTTTCAGATACTCCAAGACGAGACGATCGGTATCCGCGACTTGGACGACATCTTGCGGCGCGTTCGGAGTGGGTTCCTCTTGGACAGGGGATTGAGATGGACCCGGGGTTCCTGTGGACATCGTGTGAGGACAGCCACCGCTTGGAGGTCAAGTAGTAAGAGAGAGGTCGTGATTGATCACGTGTCCCCGCTTCTTCTCCATTCCACTCCCGACCCTATTATATCTGGGCGCGAGCTCAACGCATAGAAACAATGTGGGCTATCGGTCGCGTCTCTCAAGTTTCGCATTAGTTGGCTTATTATCTTTGATCAGACAACGAAAGCGCTCTTCTGTGTGTAGCATACAGGTCCCACGGCCTGTACCTGGCCCCCAAGGACCGCGCTAACGTCCAGTGTACCTAGCCAGGAGCCCGCTCATAGGATACCGATCGCTACAGCATCCCACCTTCAAGTTATACCCACACAGTATACCAATGTCCCTTTCAAGTGCACTCGGAAGGCTTCGAAATACTTCTCGCACCCATAATCGTGGACCATCGACCCAGTTGCCCGAAGCCCAACGAAGTACGATCTCTCTGGTTTGTGCTCTATCCCAGATCTTCTTCTGGCTGCTTACGCACGTCCTTTTAGTTCCTGGATCGTAGCAACATATTTGGGAAGAAAGCTGAACCTGGGCTAAAGGGGTATCGCAGCTTGTTATCAGAGGACGCTATACCAAACTTACAACGAATCCTGGCTTCAATCGCTAACAATATCCTTACCATGAGGTAGGCCGCTAAAATCTCTGTGTGAGCGGCGAATCCTAATGCTTCTTCGACAGTGAAGGGGATGACCTGCGAAACGGGCTGAAGGTCGGGACACAGCCACGAGCCAAGGCTTGAACATACCTCTCACGTTATTTACCCAGGTCATGGAATTAGAAGACACTGTCTTAAAGCTACTTCAACATATCCGCGTTTTGCGGAACCACTCACGACCGATTGGCCGTCTCCCTCCGGAACTACTTTCCAGGATATTCGAACTCGTCGCCGCTCCCCCGGAATACGATTCGACCCCGACCCTGAAAGACGTCATATCGTTGACCCACGTGTGTCATTACTGGAGGGCCATCCTGTTAAACCACAGCGGTGTTTGGTCCGATATACACCTCAAAGGGCAAGATCCCGGCTTAGTGGCCCAACAGCTCGAACGGTGTGGGGACACGGCACTCAGCGTGAACGTCCACCTGCAGTTTTGGATGTTCCGCAGAGAGAATGGCCGCCTCCTCAACAATCTTCGGGAAGCGTTGACGAATATCCGCCTCCATCAGAACCAGGTTCGACGATTAGTCGTGCACATTTCGTGCTGTCAGGCTTTCCATCAGTACTTCAACTTCGACCTTCCGAACCTGGAAGAACTTGTCTGGGAGGATCTTTGCATGCAACATGCAATCACCCACAACTCCAACCCCCCAGACCCCGAACACAATCGGTTCCCAAGACTGCGACATCTCTCCGTGAAGAAGAGTCTCTATTGGCCGGTGGAGTTCACAAACGGATTGACGAGCTTCAAGTTGGAAGGACATATGACGGTTACACCCGAGAAACTCACTGGTTTCCTTCGGCGGAACCCAGCTCTAGAATCCCTGGAGTTAACCAATTTCCACGTACCGTACCGCTTCCTTCCGGATAAACCCATCGAACTGGACCATTTGACGAAACTATCGATCCGAAACGTGGAACATGGGCACATCTTTCCCTATGTTGCAGTACCCGCCCTCAGTAGTTTGGACATCGGGCCGTTCGAGCAACCTCCACGTTGGGTTGGTTCCGTGTGGTACGGTCTCCAGGTCCCGTCTGGAATCACTGCCCTTATCATCACATATCACGGCCCTGAGGGAGATCGGGACAAGATTTCGGTGGTCGGTTTCGACAAGACATCTACACGGTTGTTGGCCCTCGCGGAACACTCGGTCGCGAGACGGCTTAGCCCTGTTCTTGATGCCTTGGTCAAGGCTTCCTTAGACTTGGTCACCACTCTCCATTTCTACGAGGAAGGGAAGAATCTCGAGGATCAAATGCCATCCGATTCTATCCTAGCTCTACTCAGGAGCCTCTCGCAGTTGAGACGGATCAATTTGGGCTGGGATCATCTGACCGACAAGGTCATTGCGTGCCTGAACGACCACAGGCAGTTGTGTCCGGACTTGAAGGATTTGAGGGTAAAGATCACGAGAAGGTCGTGCTCTTCGAGATTCGAGGCAGTTCGGGGGTTGGTGCGGTCACGCGCGAACGCGGAGCAGTGGCTCAGCAGAGTCGAATGCTTCGTCTCGGAAGCTGACGGAGATGCAGAGGCTACCAAACAATCGTGGGATACTCTGTTCCGAGAATCCGATCTGGCGAGCTCCCTTCGTGACGCGTAAGTCAAATAAAAACGATGCTCGATCTCCAGCCTCTTACTCAATTATGCACGTTACAGTGGCGATAGCCGTTTCAGTACGGATATGGGTGACGCATCACATCTCGTGGGAGCCGGCTATCTATGAGGGCGGATCTGTATTGTTCGAGACGATTGGCAATTTATGATCATAGTTTGATCAAGTACGCACTTCCGGGATCTAAATGTACGCATACCATTGAACCTTACGAATTTATACCCGGCGCGCTTTGACGAGAACGTAATCTACCTGCCTGTCCTCCCACAACAAGACTAAACCACCAAAATTCACCCTAATCAGGAACCTCGCTACCCAGGCCACGAATGGTGAGTGGTCCACTCCCATGCTCGGCCGCTTCTGCATCCTCTCCTGTGCGTAGTCCCAGGCAGGGGGGAAAACGCGGCCCCCAATGGATTCCGTGGACAGGATCTCGAAACCGGCTTGAGTGAGGAGCAAATTAAACCTCGAAGCAGGTCGCCACTCATCCCCGGCCATCATCTTGACGACTGTGGAAACGATTAGTAGCAGGAGTCTCTTGAAGATTCCTTGCGATTTGCCGGTGACATTCTCCGAATTGGCGCGGGGGGTGGAGGTGCCTTCGGCCCTGACTATGTCTGCGTAAGAAAACTCGGCGCCGGGCGGAAGTATGTCGTGGAGGGCGGCAAAGCAAGCGCGTAAACCGTCATCTGGGATCTCGGCGAGGACCTCGCACGAGTATGCACCAGAGAACGGTGCACTCTGGAGGGTGTCGATCTTTGTCGCGTTAAGGAATTGGTGAGTGATCTTGGGTGAGAGCCCAGCGGAGGCGGCGAGCTTGTTGGCGGCGGCGACGTGCCCCTGGTTGATGCTCACCCCCGTGACGTTGACGTTCGGCCCTGGAAGGTGTTGGGTGAGTAACGAGTGAGGACAGACCCTCGGCGAGAACGTACCCAGGGAATTGACCGCATCGATGGCTGACTGGCCCAGCCCACACCCAATCTCGAGAAGGTTCACTTGTCCGTTCCTCGCATGTTTGTTCAAGACTTGGATATCCAGCTGCTCGATGACAGCTTTGACGAGGTTGGCGGAGGGGGTTTTGGTGGACGGGCCCTCGTCCCAGAAACCGTAATTCAGGTATCCGGTTCTACCGTCCTCGAACTTGCCCACGTTGAGGGCGACGATATAAAACTCGCGGAAGGCGTAAAGCAGGGTCCCAGTCAAGAAGGACAAAATGCTGAAGGGGACGAACTCTTCGAAGGCGTCCATTGCTGGGTGGTTGGGACCATTCCCTCAGGTTAAGTGAATTTATACTTTCAGTCGTCGAGTCTTGATTATTGCTGCACCGAATCCAGTGAACTAGGCGGAGACAATGGTCCCGCTGGACCGATTCAGACCCCTCCCCCCCGGAAATACTGTTGGCACGCCCACGGAGCGGCGTCGGGGAACTGGGGATATTCCTGTATATCCCCATAAACAGCTGAAATCGAAGGCCCGGACTCAGTAGCCGAGAGGGTCGGGTCGCGGGCCTCTTATAAAGCTCTATGGGCTAGTGGATGAAATTCTGACGCAATTGCATGAGCCGTGTAACCTACTGTCAGATTTTGGGGGGCCACACGACCCCCTGTCGACTTGTATTCCCTTGTGGGCCCAAGCGAGGTGGACGAGATTTTTCTGACGAGTGTACTCTCACCGGAAGGGAGAAATCTCGTTGACCGGGTGCGGGATTACCACAGTAGTACGTTTGAACTTTGGATATTTACAGAGAACCAACGGCTGGCTAAATATTGTGTGGATGTTATCGATGCGTTGGTGTGTACACTTGTCCCAACCCCAACGAGGAATTTGGGGTCCCTTACTATGGCTCGAGTATACCAGCCAACTCCAAGCTCCGCCACTGTTGAAGTTGTAAGGTCTTGGAAACCCGAGTGCCTATATTTATATCTATAGGATGATCGATGAAGTGAGCGACCATCTGCCATAAGGCTCCACTATGTATAGGTTAATATCCGGAGCTCTTTGAGGGATATCGATTCCATATCGTTCGTCCGAAGTCCATCAGATACAACGCTGGCACCGCGGGAAAGGTTATTGGGTGACTATCCATAGGCTTTTTATCCTCGAATAAACGAATATCCGGTGCCTTTTAAAGGAACTGTCAGGACCCCGTCCATCATGC
>Ga0307517_10001891_pt1 | contig 34285 bp, 22 predicted proteins | sample 23_EM_MG_FD_194515 | JGI IMG/M metagenome (GOLD analysis project Ga0307517, IMG submission 194515) | Populus trichocarpa ectomycorrhiza microbial communities from riparian zone in the Pacific Northwest, United States - 23_EM | ecosystem: Host-associated > Plants > Roots > Unclassified | place... | reverse complement strand
CTGGGGGCGCTCTCACGGGGTGGGAGTGGCTAGAAGTTATGGATCCGGAATGAGCCAGTCCTAAAGCCCACGTGAGGACAATCTGAGTGTTCGGGCGAAAGCCGGTCAGGTTTCCTCAGAGTGGCGCCATGTGTGAGCAGAATGTGACCGTCTGTGAAGACCGGAGGGGACTGGTGGGGGCAACCGTGGGCCCCTCTCCGGCCGCCCGGGTTGGTTGGTCCAGATGTCCCAGCAGGAGGAGAAAGCGCAGTTCACCAGCGTCTGGCGGCGGCGGGCGGGGTCGGCGGTGGCTACCACCAGCCAGGTGGTGCCGTCCGGTCCCCACCGACGCGAGGAGGCGTCTGCGGACCACCAGGTGGTGGTGTGCCCGTCGCGGAAGGTGCGGGGCGCCGTAAGCCCAGACGCCCCGGCGGCGTTTGAGGAGCCATCACGAACGGCAGCGCCAGCCGTTCCAGACGTCGGGCGTCGACCTGCTCATGGCCAGCGTCTTGTTTCCCCTGGCGCAGGCGGACACGGTCGCCGGGCAGGGTCCGCGACGCCACAGTGACATCAGCCGCCGGCGCGGCGGGCGGCACCTGCGGCGTTGCCGGAATGCCCGCAGACAAATCTGCGGGCATTTCGGTCCCTTGCGACGCACCATCCGGACGCCGCGCCCTGACGGGCCCTGATCGCCCGGACAGGGTCTAGCCGATCGCCAGCTTGGCTCCCCAGCCGCCGCTGACGATCTCCGTGCCGGACCCGCTGAGCGCGGTGCGGCTGCCCGCGTAGAAGCGGACGGTGCCGTCCGTCTTCAGCGCCCAGATGTCCGGGATGAGGTCCCCGTTGGCGTCGGGTGTGCCGAACAGCAGCCGGATGTTGGTGCTCTCCCAGCCCGAGGCCCCGTACTCGGTGTCGACGCCGCCGGACGAGGCCGCTGCCGAGCCCAGCGAGCCGAGCACGACCCCTCCGGTCGCCGTGTCCTTGATTCCCGTACGCAGCAGGAGCCGGCCGCTTCCGGACCGGTAGACCAGGTCCGTGATCTGGTCGCCGGTGATGTCCTGGACGCTGACGATGTCGCGGTCCGCCCAGGCGGTGCCGGCGTTCAGCGCCATCGCCGCCTCGACCATGGCCCCGTTGTAGCCGGTGAGGGCCCACAGCGTCTCGGTCGTGGAGCTGGTCTTGGCGGTGAGGAAGAAGTCCGGCTTGCCGTCCCCCGTGGCGTCCCCGGCGGAGACGATCTGGCTGATGGTCGTCAGGTCGGGACCGCCCGACGGCAGCAGGATCTCCTGCCGCTTGTCGATATTGACCGCGCCGTAGCCATCTCCCGGGTACACCCACAGCTTGCCTTCGCGCACGGCTATGAGGTCCTGGAGGCCGTCGCCGCCGTAGACATCACCGAGATGCGCGATCAGCGTGTTCTTCCAGTAGCCCGATGTCGGGGCCACGTACAGCGGTATGTCGTCGTCCCCGCCGTTCGGGTCCTTGTCCGGGTTCTCGTGGTAGGCGCCGGACATGGACCAACTCAGGGCGCCGGTGCCCTTCGTCAGGTCGGTGGTGCTCTTGACCGGGTACATCCTCAGATTGCCGTCGCCGTCGACGACCATCAGGTCGGGGAGCTTGTCGCCGGTGAAGTCGCCCGGTGAGTCGGCTTCGTCGCGAGGCGTCACGTAGAAGAAGTACTTCCGGGGATCGGACACATTGCCTGCGGCGTCGACGGCCCTGACGTACAACACATTGGGCCCGGCCAGCGGCGGCTTCGCGCTGGACCACGTGGTCAGCGTCGAAGTGGCGGCGCCGTTCGTCCGGGACGAGGAGCCGGTGTACGTGGCCGAACTGAAACCGTACTCGTACTTCACGACATCCGTCTGCGAGGCCTTGAAGGTGAAGTCGCCCGCTGTGCCGAACTTGACGGTGCTCCACGTGGAGTCCTCGCCGTCGGTGGAGAAGCCGTTGTCCTTGGCGTCCGCGTCGGGGAAGGTCGTCGAGGTGACGGTGGGCGGGGTGGGCCGGGAGCTGTCGAAGACGAAGCGGCATGGGGTCTTCTTCGGCGTGTACGCGGAGGATGCCCCGGCCTTGTCCACGCTCCTCACCCGCCAGGAGTACGTCGTGCCCTGCGTGAGTCCGCTGGTGGAGAACGGGTCGGTGTGCACCGTCGCCGAGCCGGTCTGGCTGCCCACCAGTACCTTGCTCTTGGAGCCGAGCAGGTTTCCGGTCTTGCCCGTCGGCCACAGTTCGAAGCGCAGCGAGGCCAGGTTGTCGTCCTTGTCGCCCGCGTTCGCCCAGAAGGTGATCGAGGAGGCTCCGACGTTGATGTATGACTTGGTGGTGTCGCACGACAGGTCGGGATCGAGGTCCAGGCGGGACGGTGCGGTGGGCGGCCGGTTGTAGACCAGTTCGATGTACGGGTCGTTTCCGCCGTCCGCCTGGAACTTCTTCCAGGAGTACGCCGAGCTCTCGTCACCGGCCCGCAGCCCGATGGTCAGTGTGTCGGCACCGTCCGAAACCGCCTTCTGGGCGGCGGATTTGACGTCGAATTCCTCGTATTCGTCCGGGCAGCTCGCGGACTTGTACCCGTGCGCGAAGCTCTTGCCGGCCAGCTTGTTGCCGGCCGTCATCTTCGGTGCGTTCTTCCAGGTCGTCTTGTTGCTGATCGGCCCGGTCACGTACACGTTCATGGTGCGCGCGCTGCACGACCAGGAGTAGGTCTCCAGCGCGTGCAGCTTCGCGACGGTGACCTTGGCCCCCTTCAGGTCCGGGTTCCAGTCGATGGTGAAGAAGGACCGGGAGGTGCCCCACGTGTCGGACTCGAAGCCGACCCGTGCCTCGTGCGTTCCCTTGTTGAAGTTCCGCCCGTTGTAGAAGTTCGCGTTCGGGTGGCGGCTGTACGCGGTCGTCCAGTCATTGGTGTGCTTACTGACCGACGGGTCGACGAAGACCGGGTAGACCGTGTCCGTGTCGGTGAGGAACTCCTGATCAGGCGTCAGTGTCCATGTCGTACCGCTCAGGTCGGTCTTGATGACGGTGCCCTTGGAGTCGGGCTGCGGGCCGGTCAGCGACGGCAGGTCGAGCGTCGCCGCCGCACCGGAGTGCGTCGGCTCCGCCGAGGCCTCGGCCGGTACGGAGGGCTGAGCCGCCGCGCTCTCGGTCGCCGACGGATCCAGAGCCTCGTCGGTCGCGTCCGGCAGTACCTCGTTGTCCGTGTCTCCGTTGTCGCCGTCGTTGACGCTGTCGCTGGGTTCGGGCGAGGCGGAGGAGGATTCCTCGTCGTCCGGTGCGCTCGACACGTCCGCGGACAGGGACTCCGACGCGGTGGGCGAGGCGGTGCTGCCGGCCTGGCCGTCGGTGAGCGCCGGGGTGCCCGAGCTGTCCCACATCAGGGGTGTGGGGGAGACCGCCACCTCCTCGCCGTCGCTGCTGTCGGCGCTGATGATGCCGGTGGTCGGGTCCAGGGAGAAGCTGAGATCGGGGGAGGACAGCCCGTACGAAAGCTGAGCCACACGGGAGTCGGCCGCCGCTTCACGGGTTTTGAGCACGAGCAGTTGTGCGAAGCCCCCGTCATCCGCCGTCAGCACCAGGTCCGCCCCGGGCAGGATCTCCGGATAGAGCGCCCGTGACCCGTCGATGACCGGCGTCGGAATGGCGTACGGCCAGGTCAGAACGATGTCGTGGCCGCCGGTGCTCAGGGTCACCAGCGCATTGCCGGTCGTCGTGGAGTCCGCCTGCGCCAGCAGCGGCACCCTGCGTACGCCCGCACCGCGATCGGCCCGGTCGGCGTCCGCCCGCGTGCCTGCTGAGAAGGTCATCCTCACGTTCGTCGCCTTGGGGGACCAGCCGTCCTCGGTGTGCGTGAGGCTGGTGTCGATGGCCCGCCAAGTCCCGTCCACCTTGGCCCGGATGGGCGTGGAGTGGACCCGGCGCTGCAGCAGTCCGTCGGGCCGCGCCCAGGTGGTCTCGTACGCCGTGCGCAGCCCGGTGATCTCGACCGGTTTCCCCGTCCGCGCAGCCTTGGCGACGGCATCGGCCTGGCTCACCGGCGCGACGTGCCGGGCCGGCGTCCGGGCCTCGGGCTGCCGGTCCCCGTCGCCACTCAGCCCTGCGTACGTCAGCCCGGAGGCCGCGACGACGGCGACGAGGGCCGCGGCGGTGGCCCGGCGACCGGGCATGCGGCGCCACTTGCTCGGCCAGGTGATCGTCATGCGTGAGATTCCCTTCCCCCCTGGGACAACGGGACCAGATCATGACCTAAGGAGCGGCTGCCGTCACGCTTCGGTTTTCGGCGGGCAGCCGAATGTGGCCGCTTGACGTGCCGATGAGTCCCGCTTTGGAGTCCCTTGACCGATACATGGTGTGATCATCACCACTTGATCACAGGGAACTCTGGATTTATCCACAACAACATCACAGAATCAGCCCGTTCTTGACGTGGCTTCACCTGTGCGCAGTATTGCCCTGCCCAGGCGGCCGCTCCATGCCGTCCGGGGGGATCAGCAGTGTCTTTCTTTTCGTCCACGCGCCGTCGGGGCCGCCGCTCCGCGCTGCTGTCAAGCGTGGCGCTGGCGTTGTCGATCGCACTGCTGCCGACGCAGGCCCTGGCGACGCCGCCCGATCCGGCCAGCGCCGAAGTGCCGCGCGAGGACGTGACGCTGCTCGATCTCCCCGACGAGGAGCTCGTCACCGGCACGACCCGCAACGCCAAGCTCGACAGCATCGCGGTCGACGCCCCCGACAACCAGGACGAGGCCGCGGCCGGCACCACCACCCCGGCCGCCTCCGGCACCGCTGCCGTCTCCTTCGGGAGCACCACGTCAACGGCCGCTCTGCGCACCGAATCCGCTGCTTCCCAGATCGACTACGTGCCCGCCGACAACCTCCCGGTGAAGCTGGGCCAGGCGCCCGACGCCGCCGCTCCGACCGGAACCTGGCAGGTCAGCGTCTTCGCCCGTACGGCGGCGGTATCCACCGGTGTCGACGGCGCAGTGCTCTCAGTGACGGCGCCGGCCACCGGCTCGGTGCCGATCTCGGTCCAGCTGAGCTACAAGACGTACGAGAACCTCTACGGCGCCGACTGGGCCTCCCGTCTGCGCTTCGTCCAGTTCCCCGAGTGCTACCTGACGACCCCCGACCTGGAGGAGTGCCAGGCGTACACGGAGCTGGAGACGGACAACGACACCAGCGCCAAGACCGTCACGGCCACCGTCGACACCGCTGCCGACGGCACCGTTTCCACCGCTTCGGCCGCGGGTGCCTCCACCTCGTCCGGCATTCTCCAGGCCTCGTACACCCAGGCCCTGCCCGCGGCCGCGACCGGTGACAAGACGGTCATCGGCGCCATGGACTCCGGCAGCGGTGCCGGAGGTTCGTTCAAGGCGACCCCGCTCGCCTCCAGCGGCAAGTGGTCGGCCGGCGGCTCCTCGGGAGCGTTCACCTGGTCCTACCCGCTGACGGTTCCGCCCGCGCCCGCCGGCCCCACGCCGGAGATCTCCTTCGACTACAGCTCGCAGACCGTGGACGGCAAGACCGCCACCACCTCCCCGCAGGCCTCCTGGATCGGCGAGGGCTGGGACTACGACCCGGGCCACATCGAGCGCCGCTACCGCAGTTGCAAGGACGACCGCGACGACACGGCCGCCGGAGCGGCCAACAACAAGGAGAAGAAGTACAAGACCTCGGACCTGTGCTGGGTCTCGTACAACGCGGTCATGTCGCTCGGCGGCAAGACGACCGAGCTGGTACGCGTCAGCTCCACCCCTGAGATCTACCGCCCGCAGAACGACGACGGCACCCGTGTCGAACTGAGGACCGGCGGCGACAACGGGGACAACAGCGGCGAGTACTGGCTCGTCACCACCCCCGACGGCACGAAGTACTTCTTCGGCCTCAACAAGGTGGGCGGCACGCACGCCGACTCCAACTCCGTCTTCACCGTCCCGGTCTACGGCAACCACCCGCTTGAGCCCTGCAACGCCTCCGCCTTCGCCGACTCCCGCTGCGCCCAGGCCTGGCACTGGGGCCTGGACAAGGTCGTCGACGTCCACGGCAACGCGATGATCGTCAACTGGAAGCAGGAGACGAACTACTACGCCGCCAACAAGAAGTTCAAGAGCCCCGTGAAGTACATCCGCGGCGGCTACCCCAGCAGCATCGAGTACGGCCTGCGGACCAGCGACGTCAACCTCAGCTCGCCCTCCGCGACCGTGGTCTTCAATGCCCAGCAGCGCTGCCTGGAGACCGACGGCTCCTGCGCCGAGGACAAGTTCAACGTCACCGACGACCCGGCCTCGTACCGCCCCTGGTGGGACAGCCCCGGCGACCTCAACTGCAAGTCGGACTCCAAGCTCTGCCCGGCTTTCCCGTCCTTCTGGACCCGGATGCGCCTGGCGTCCGTGACCACCAAGGCCGCCCGCCCCGGCACCTCCGGGCTGAGCAATGTGGACACCTACACCCTCCACCAGTCGTTCCCCCGTGACTGGTACAACACCTCGCCCGGCCTGTGGCTCAACTCCATCACCCGTACCGGCTTCGCCCCCGGCGACACCACCGGTACCGCGATGTCGTCCGCCGGTGTCAGCTTCGCCCCGTACGTCGTCGATGCGACCGGGCAGCCGCTCAGCAGCTACCTCAAGGACAAGCAGCTCCCCAACCTCGTCCCCCGCAGCAAGAACGACGCGCGTCCGGCCTTCACACGACCGCGCATCGGCAGCGTCGCCACCGAGCAGGGCGGCGACATCTCGGTGACGTACGCCGGTGGCTGCCGCACCGAGCCAACCGTCTCGCCCGAGGACAACCACGGCACCTGCTACCCCGTCCGCTGGTCTCCCGACGGCGACGTGGAGACACCGAAGATCGCCTGGTTCAACAAGTACGTCGTCGACTCGGTGACCGAGACGGACAGGATCTCCGGAGTCTCGGACACCCTCACCACTCACTACGAGTACTCCAACGCCGCCTGGGGCAAGGACGACGACGAGTTCTCCAAGCCGTCCCTGCGCACCTACAACGTCTGGCGCGGCTACCAGCAGGTCGCGACCGTCAAGGGCAGCAAGAACACCAACACCCCGACCGTCGGCGTCCAGCAGACCCAGTCCTACTCCGTCAACCGCTACTTCCGGGGCGCGGGCGGCGCGGTCAAGGACTCCACGGGCGAGGTCACACTCGTCGCCGACGACGAAGCCCAGTACGCGGGCATGGTCGCGGAGACCATCACCTACCTCGGCACGGAGTCCCGCCTCCTCAAGCGGACCCTGAACTACCCCCGGTCCACCCAGACCGCCTCCCGCACCCGCGACAACGACACCTCGCCGCTGCTCGCCTTCCGCACCGACATCAGGCGCACCGACGCCATCCAGACGCTCGGCACCAGCTGGCGGGCCGTGCGCACCGAGACCGACGTCGACTCCGAGTACGGCCTCCCCGTCCAGGTGCAGACCTCGGTCGTCCAGCCCACCACCAGCGGCGGCGAGACGTACAGCGACTACACCTGCACCAAGACCGAGTACGCCAACAACACGACGGCCGTCAACATCATCGGGCTGCCCAAGCAGGTCCGTACGACGGCGACCTCCTGCGCGTCCTACGCCTCCGCCGACCCCGCGACGCAGCTGGTCAGCGCCACCCAGACCAGCTACGACTCCCTCTCCTACGGCGTCACACCGGTCAAGGGCCTGCCCACCAGCGTGGCGACCAACCCCGCCTCGGGCAGCGGCTACTCCGTCATCACCAGCTACACCTACGACCCCCTGGGCCGCGTCCGCACCGTGACCGCCCCCGGCTCGGTCCCGGTCGTCACCGAGACCCAGTACACGCCCGGCGACACCGGTGGCCCGGTCACCTCCGTCAGGTCCATCAACCCGGCCGGCCACACCACCGTCACCACCTTCGACCCCGGCCGCGGCCTCCCGCTCACCGTCACAGACGCCAACAGCCGGGTCGTCCGCACCGAGTACGACGCGCTGGGCCGCCTGGTCAAGGGCTGGTCGGCGTCCCGGTCCTCGGGGACCCAGACCCCCAACGTGAAGATCACGTACCGGATGGCCACGGCCACCACCACCGTGACCAAGCCCAGCGCGGTGACCGTCGAGACCCTCAAGGACGACGGCACCTACGCCAAGCAGGTCACCCTCTACGACGGCCTCGCGCGCGCCTTCCAGACCCAGAGCGAGGCCCACGGCCGCGGCCGCGTCGTCACCGACACCCGCTACAACGACCATGGCCTGGTCCGCGAGCAGACCGGTGGCTATCTGGTGAAGGGCGAGCCCGAGACCGCCCAGTTCAAGCGCAAGAGCGACTCGGCCGTCCCCAGTATCGCCCGGACCGTCTACGACGGCTTGGAACGCCCGTTGAAGGTGAGCACCTTCCACAGCGGCGTGGCCGTCTTCTCCTCCGCCACCTCGTACGGCGACAACTGGACCGCCAGCAGCCCGGCCGGCGGCGCGAGCCCCACGACCCAGTCCTACACCGACGCGCTCGGCCGGGTCACCGCCCTCACCTACTTCACCAACGCCGGCAAGAGCCACTCGCGCAGCACCTGGTACAGCTACGACGCCCGCGGCAACCGCAAGCAGGTCAAGGACTCGGCCGGCAACCTGTGGACGTACAGCTACGACGCCCGCGGCCGTCTGATCAGCTCCACCGACCCCGACGTCGGCGCCTCGTCCTTCACCTACGACGACCTCGACCGTCGCATCAGCACCACGGATTCCCGCAGCCTCACCACCTACACCGACTACGACACGATCGGCCGGGTCAAGGCGGTCCGCGAAGGATCCGCGACCGCGTCGCCGATCATCGAATACGCCTACGACCCGTCCGGCTCGCTGGGCCAGCTCTCCTCGACGACCCGTCATGACCCCACCGGCGGCGACTACGTCGACCGGGTCACCGGCTACGACACCGAGTACCACCCCACGGGCCGCGAGGTGATCATCCCGGCGAACGCCGCCACCACCGGCCTGTCGGGCACCTACTCCTACGCTTACACGTACACCCCCACCGGCAAGCCCCTGTCGACCACCCTCCCCGCGGTCGGCGGGCTCGCCAAGGAGAAGGTCGTCACCCGCTACGACAGCGACGGCCTGGCCGAGTCCACCTCCGGCCTCAGCTGGTACACCGACGACGTCACCTACTCCCCGTACGGCGAAGTGCTGCGTACCGTCAGCGGCCCCCAGCCCTACCGCGTGTGGACCACCAACTTCGTCGACGAGCACACCGGCCGTCTCCAGCGCACCGTCTGGGACCGCGAGACCGCCGCCTCCCACCGCATCACCGACGGCTACTTCTCCTACGACCGAGCCGGCAACGTCACCTCCGCCGCCCGCCAGCAGACCGACGGCACCGTCACCACCTCCGACAACCAGTGCTTCACCTACGACCAGCTCGGCGAACTCGTCCAAGCCTGGACCTCCACCATCGCCACCGGGACAGCAGGCACCGGCTGCAAGTCCGCCTCCGGCACCGTCTGGGGCTACCGCGCGGACGGCAAGACCTCCGCCGGCCCCATCGCCGAAGCCGCCGCCAACGACTCCGCCGGCACCGCGATCGACATCTCGGCATCCCTCACCAGCGCCGCCCCCGCCTCCGGCACGGTCTCCACCGGCAGCACCGCCTACTGGGACGCCTACACCTTCGACGTCACCGGCAACCGCACCTCCCTCACCGAGCACGCCTCCGGCGCCACGGCGGCCACCGCCACCACGGCCTACACATACGACACCACCAGCACCACCAGCACCACCCTCCGCCCCCACCTCCTGACCTCGCGCACGGTGACCACGCCCAGCACCAGCGCCGTCACCACCGGCTACACCTACGACGCCACCGGCAACACCACCACCCGCCCCGGCGGCACCACCAACCAGTCCCTCACCTGGACCTCCCAGGGCAAACTCGCCACCGCCTCCGACGGCAACGAAACCGCCGCCCCCATCACCGGCCTGAACGGCCTCTGCCTGGACGTCACCAGCTCCGGCACCACCGACGGCACCGTCATCCAGATCTCCACCTGTAACAGCACCAGCGCCCAGAAGTGGCAACTGACCCTCGGCGGCCAGCTCAAAGCCCTCGGCAAGTGCGCCAAGGCCATCGGCACCGTCAATGGCGGCGCCATCCAGCTATACACCTGCGACGACAGCGACGCCCAGAAGTGGACCCTGGACGCAGGCGGCAGCCTGAAGAACGCCGCCTCCGGCCTCTGCCTCGACATCCCGAGTTCCAACGCCACCGCAGGTGCCGATCTGCAGATCCACACCTGCAACGGCACCGGTGCCCAGCACTGGACCCTCACCGACCGCACCGACTACGTCTACGACGCCGCCGGCAACCGCCTCCTGGAGCGCACCAAGTCCGGCTCCACCCTCTTCCTCGGCGAAACCGAACTCACCACCAACACCTCCGGCACCATAACCCGCGCCACCCGCTCCTACGCCCACCCCGGCGCCCCCACCGTCACCCGCACCACCACCGGCACCACCACCGGCCACAAACTCACCGTCCTCCTCTCCGACCCCCTCGGCACCGCCACCACCGCCGTCGAAGAATCCTCCGGTCAGCCCATCACCCGCCGCTCTTACAAGCCCTACGGCGAATCCCGCGGCACCACCGCTACTTCCTGGCCCAACCGCCGGTCCTACCTCGGCACCGGCATCGACGACACCGCCACCACCGGCCTCACCCACCTCGGCGCCCGCGAATACGACCAGTCCACCGGCCGCTTCATCTCCGCCGACCCGGTCGTGGACATCGCCGACCCGCTCCAGATGAACGGGTACACCTACGCGAACGCCAACCCGATCACCAAGTCCGACCCCAGCGGCCTGATGACTGACACTCTCGACAAGGCGTGCGACGCCCTTTGCAAGGAGGAAAACAAGAAAACGGTCGACAGTGCGAACGAAAAGAATGGCACGCCCACGATCAGTGAAGACCTTCCCCCGGCGACGGTGGAGGTCTATCCGGGTGTGACGGTTTCAAGCAAGTGGATAAAGGCGACAGAATTCAGGGAAGCCCTCTATGGATACATGTCCAATTTCTGCGGTAAAGATTACGGTCAGACATCGTGTCCATACACAAACCAGGACTATCCGGTAACATCCTACGGTAAAATGTACGCGGTTTGGGCTGCATGCACGCAGGTCGGCGCATGCCCGACAAGCGTCTTTACGTACGCCGCTCTTGGTGTGGCCGCCTTTGAATCAGGGATGACAGCAGGTGGTAAAGACGGCAATCTAGCTGGAGGCCTGAAGGGTGGCGGGGGGAGGGGATTTGGCGGCTGCAAATGCTTCCTGGCCGGAACCAAAGTGGAAATGGCAGACAAGTCGACTAAAAACATAGAAGAAATAAACGTCGGTGATTTGGTTCTCGCCACAGACCCCAAAACCGGGGAAACCGGTCCACGAAAAGTCACCCGCCTCATCGCCACCGATGGCGACAAGTATTTCAACAAGCTGACGATCGCGACCAGTAGCGGCATAGAAACGCTCACAGCCACCCATGAACACCCCTTCTGGTCACCCTCCGAACACCGCTGGGTCAAGGCTGGCGATCTCAAGCCCGGCATGGCACTCCGCACCGACGACGGAACGACCGTCATCGTCACCTCAAACCGCGGCTACACCAAGCACGCCCGCACCTACAACCTCACGGTCGACGGCCTTCACACGTACTATGTGCTGGCGGGCGAGACACCTATACTCGTTCACAACAGCAACTGCGGTGGGCGTTGGAAATTGGGCGAAGATTATTCCAAGCCCAATAAGAATGGCGTCGCGCCATCCTTGTCCACCATGCGTAAGCGATTTTGGAAGAACGAAGCGGAGGAGCCGAGCGCTGCAGATCAATACGGTGCCGCGAACATCGGTCGTATGAAGCGGGGATCGGCGCCACAGCGGCAGCGTCCGGACGGATCGTGGGAATCAATGGAGCTGAGCCATGAACCTATTCCTGAGCGGGATGGTGGTATGTTGCTAACACCGCGATGGCCAGAGGATCATGCAATTATGGATCCCGGCGGATACCGCAGGCTCCCGCCCGGTTACTAACGCGGCGGACGGGCGCGACGCTAGTGCCCTCTGGCGTCGCGCTCAAGCGTGCTGCTCAAGTCGGGACGATCTAGGAGGGTTCAAGTGAGCACAAGTGGGGCGCAGGCGGCGGCCTTCTTCCGCGAGATCGTTCAGACTCGTACTATTTGGTGGGTTCGAGATGATGACGGCAGTCCGACGCCGGTCTCAAGTTCTGGGCGACCAGCATTTCCCTATTGGTCATCGGAGGCCCGTGCGCAGCGCGCTGCTCAGCTATGGGGTCCTCAATTTCGTGCTGTTTCAATGCCGCTGGATCATTGGCGAAGCGCCGCTTTGCCGGATCTAGCCAAGGATGACTTCCGGGTAGGGATTAATTGGAGTGGACAGCACCTGACTGGGTGGGACTTCACTGTCAATGAAGTGGTCAATCGTCTCATTCATGCGCTCGGCGAACCACCATACGACCGGTAGATTCGGTTGAGTGACAGCGCTCGGGCGCAGCTTGAATTGTCCTCTTAACAACGGCTAACACAATGAGACGCAGGGGGCATTCACCTCAGACCTTCCTTGCAGCCAAGGAGGTCTGGCGAGCCCTGGACAGGCGTGGGCGGGCGGTGTTCGATGTAGGACGGTCCGCGACGGGGGAGGGTGAAACTGCCATGGCTGGTGCACCGCCGCTTGTGCGGATTGTTGCTGCTGAGCTGGGAGAGGGCTTGGCAGGGATCTTGGTGGGGATTGCTGCGGACGTACTGATCTTCTCCACCATGGATGATCTGAGGCTCTCCGGCACCGCTGGGCTCGTTCAGATCAGCGGCGTTGTCGTTTTGGCGCTGCTCTGGGCGGTCAATCTTCTGGTGTCCCGGCCGCGTCAGCTGCGTGCGTTCAGCTCCGCTGTAGTGGTCGAAGATGCGTCGGTGCTAGAGCCGGACGAGGAACGGACTCGCCAGCTGCGGCGAGGCTGCGTTCGCGTGGCGGCCTTCGTTCTCCTGGTGACGCTGGGAGGCGCGTACGTCGCCCATTGGCCGCTCTTTGGCCTGGGCGTGCAGCTGGTACTGGGCATCGGAGTCCTTCACACCTGGCGGACTGCGATCTGGTGGGAGCGTCGGCATGGCGTCCATCTATGGAAGCCGGCGCTGTCTGCCGTAGGTCGCGAGAACTGGCGTCGCTCCCCGTACTATGCAACGTCCACAAGTGCCAGGTCCCTCACGAACAACGGCTAGCACAATGCACTGAGTTGCCGGTGGGTGATGAGGCAGCAGGCGAGTTTGAGGAACGCTTCGTGGATGTCGGCTCGGCGTTCCCAGCGGACGCGGAGGCGTCGGAAGCCGTGGAGCCAGGCGAAAGTGCGCTCGACGACCCAGCGATAGGTGCCCAGTCCGGTGCCGTGCCGGGTGCCACGGCGGGCAATGGCCGGCACGATGCCGCGGGCGCGGACCTGGTCGCGGTAGATGTCGTGGTCGTAGCCGCGGTCGGCGAACAACGAGTCCGGCTTGCGGCGCGGGCGGCCTCGTCGGCCGCGCACGGGCGGGATGGCATCGAGCAGGGGCAGGAGCTGGGTGACGTCGTTGCGGTTGCCGCCGGTCAGGATGACCGCGAGCGGAGTGCCGTGCCCGTCGGTGATGAGGTGGTGCTTGGATCCGGCCCTGCCCCGGTCGACCGGCGACGGGCCGGTGTGGATCCCCCTTTTAGGGCCCTGACGTGGCTGGAGTCGACCACCGCTCTGGACCAGTCGAGCCGGGCGGCGGCGTTCAGTTCGGCCAGCAGCACCTCGTGCAGTCGCTGCCAGACACCGGCTTCGTTCCAGTCCCGCAGTCGGCGCCAGCACGTCATGCCCGAACCGAAGCCCAACTCCTTCGGCAGGTGCTCCCACTGGATGTCGGTGCACAGCACGAACAGGATCCCGCAGAGCACCTGCCGGTCCGGGATCGGCTTGCGGCCTGGGTACCGAAACCGCCGTTCCTTCTTCGGCAGTAGTGGCTCGATCCGCTCCCATAGCTCATCCGACACGATCCACGGTGAAGTCCCCACGGCCCGCTCAACGCTCAACTCGCCGGCCAGGCACGGCCACCTGGGCCGATCCACCTCATTGTGTTACTGACCTTAAAAGCGTGATGTCGTCATGGTGGGGTGCGGACGAGTCCGGTGCCGGTGAGGCAGCCGTCGAGTACGTCGGGGCGGTACTGGAGTTGGCGTAAGCCCCGTCGGACGGCGGCGATCAGGTCTTCGGGGTCGGTGAAGGCGCGGTTGGCGGTGGTGGTGCGGCGCAGTACCGACCAGATGCCTTCGACGGGGTTGAGGTCGGGTGCGTAGGAGGGCAGTTGGTAGACGGTGAGCCAGTCGCGGTCGGCGATGTAGCGGCGCATTCCGGCGGCGAGGTGGGTGTTGAGGTTGTCCCAGACCAGGACGATCGGGCCGCCGAGTTGCTGGTGGGCGGCTTGGAGGAGGTCGCGGTAGTCGGTCCAGGCGAAGCTCTTGCGCCCGTCGGGGCGGGTGTCGGCGCGGGGCCGGTAGATGAGCCGGGAGGGTTGGCCGGGTTTGTAGCAGGTCAGGGCGGCGATGGATAAGCGGCGGCGGGAGCGTCCGCGTACTCGCACGATCGGGGTGCGGCCGCGCCGGGCCCAGGTGCGGGTGGTGGGCGGCGTCATCGCGAACCCGGCCTCGTCTTCGAAGACCAGCCAGGCTCCGAGCGCCGCCGCGGTGCTTCCACCTGCGGCCACGTTGCCTTCACCCAGCCGGCCACTGCCGCCTCGTCGCGCTCCATGGCGCGGCGGGCGGGCACCTGGCAGGACCAGCCGTGCCGCTTGAGCAGGGCCGCGACACCCTGGATGGTGTAGCTCTTGTGGAACTGGCGCCCGATCAGGGTCTTGATCCGTGCCAGGGTCCAGGTCTGGTCGGGCCAGCCGTGCGCGAGCGGTCCCTTGTCCAGCTCGGCCTCCAGGACCGCGAACAGCTCATCGCTCAGCAGTGGCAGCGAGGCCGGGCCTTTCGAGGCCAGGGCCCTGGCACCACCCTGTGACCAGGCATTTCGCCACCGCTGCACGGAACGGAGGCTGACCCGCAGATCGTGCGCGATGACCGCGTTCTCCTCGCCCCGCACGAACCGCTCGGCCGCTTCCAACCGCAACCGTTCCCGGAAGGCCCGACGCTCATCGGTCAGACCACCGCCCTGCGCGTACCTCATACACACGGCATACCGCAGGGATCACCACCCGTCAGCCCCCACGACACCACGCATTCAAGGTCAGTAGCCGTTGTAAGAGAGGTCAGAAGCCCCACCAAGATTTGTTTTTGGTGGGGCTTCTGTGGTGTTTGACGGGAGCGCTGACGGCAACGTCAGGGTGTCAGCGGACGGCTGTTGTGGTGGGTGGGTCGTCAGGGTGGTTGTCGGTCCCGCCGAGGGCGTTGTGAGGGTGTGTGCATGGCTCGGCGTTGGAGGCGGAGCCGGACGTGGGCGTAGATGCCGGCGGTGACGCCGACGTGGGCGTGGCCATCGGTCCGCATCGTCCGTGCAGGCGCTGACGGCGGCCCCCCAGGTCAGATCCCGCTGTCGGTCTCTGGCTCTCCGGCCGCCGGAAACTCTCATTTGCGAGAGTCTCAAGGATGAGAGTCTCAGGCTTGGGCGTATCGGAAGAAGGGTCAGGGGAGTTGGCCGGTGCGTCCCGGTATCTGTCTGTGGATGTAAGTTTGGGACAGTGACACGCCGTGGCGAGGGAGGCTGAGTGTCCCAAACCGACGACGAGGACGTTGCCCTACACCTGGCCGCACCGCCCAACCTCGATGACCCCACCAGCGGACCATCGAGCCTTGAAGACGAGCGACGATATGCCGCTGTCCGGGCGGCCGGACCGGGGGAACTGCTCAACGCTTAGTGGCGAGGGGGATGCTGGGTCCGCCGAGCCGTGGCCCCGGGGCCGTATCTGGCGCCGCAGCTCAGTGGCTGAAGGTGCCGGCGAAGCATACGAAGGCCGCCCACCCGGCGGGGGAGAAGGCGAGTTGGGGGCCCTGCTTGTCCTTGGAGTCCCGTACGTGGACGGTGCCGGGGCAGGCGGCGACCTCGACGCAGGCGCCGCCTTCGCCGCTGCTGTAGCTGCTCTTGAACCAGGCGAGTTCTTCGGTGTTCATAGCTCTCCCAGCAACTTCTCGACCAGGGTCAGGGACTCACGAGGGGTGAGCGCCTGTGCCCGCAGAATGCCATATCGCGAGGCGATGACGCGCACCTCTTCGGAATCAATGATCAAGCGGCTGTAGCCCTGGTCCTCCGTATACGCAACCTGCCGCCCTCCCTTGGGCGTCACCAGGATGAACGCGCCAGCGGTGTTCGGATGTTCCTCGCGGTCCGTCGGCATCACCTGCAACTCAACGGTCCGCAATCGGCCGATTCGAAGCAACTGCTTGAGCTGGCCCGCCAGCGTGGCCCGTCCGCCCAGCGGCCGGTGCAGGATCACCTCCTCCAGGATGAAGCTGGCGGTCGGCCCCGGCCAGTTGTCGAACATCGCCTGGCGGGCAAGGCGGTCAGCCACCCGGCGCTCGATTGTCTCTTCGTCGAGCAGCGGCCTGCGCATGGAGAAGACTGCTCGCGCGTAGTCCTCGGTCTGGAGCAGCCCGGGGACGATCTGGTTGCTGTAGTCGTGCAGCTCGACCGCGTCCTGCTCCATCCGCGCGTAGTCCCGGAACCACGCCGGATGCCGTACGCGCGCCTTCGCCTTCGCCCGTACGACGTCCTCCACGGCCACCTTCAACAGCCCGCTGGCCCCCAACAGCTCATCCGCCGCGACCAGATACTCCGGCTGCGGAATCCGCCGCCCCCGCTCAAGCGACGAGATCTGCTCCTCCCCGTACCCCAGCCGTTCGCCCAACTCCCGCTGCGTAAGCCCCGCCCGCTCCCGGAGCAGCTTGACCTGCCGCCCCAGTGCCCGAAACAGATCCGTGGCCGAGTCGGCGTTGTCCGCGGGCTCGGGCCGCTCTTCTCGTTCGGTGTCCGCCATCCCCGTCACCTCCGGACAGGCCACTGTGCGCAGCCGTACAGGCACGTTGCGTACTGAAGTCGCTCCTGGTCAGGGTAGGCCCGGCCGGACACGCTCGGTGATGTGAAACCCGAAATCATCACCCCCGCCGCCTGCTTCAGGCATCTCTTCAGCGCCACCCGCCGAGGTGCGCGCCTCGCCCGCCACCTGACCGTGCACCAACTCGACGAGTCGGGCATCGCCTACGGGAGCGACCCCTCCGACCGGGCCGAGGCGATCGTGGCCGAGCTGGCTGCCAACGCCGTCGCTCACGGGCACGTACCGGGGCGCTGCTTCGAGGTGCGCCTCACGCTCACCCCGCACCTGCTCCGCATCGACGTCACCGACGCCCGCACCGAGAGCCGGCCGCAGCTCGCCGCCCAGCCGCCATCCCCGGAGGTCGAGTCGGGCCGTGGCCTGCTGCTGGTCGACGCGCTCGCCGACCGTTGGAGCGTCCATGGCAGGGGCGCGGCGCCGGGGAAGACCGTGCGGGCGGAAGTGGACCTCTGAGCAGGAAACAGCCTCGCTGGTGGTGGCTGGTGCGTGATCTGATGTCGCCATGGCGGGGATGAGTATCACGGTGTGTCTGCCGACGGGGGCAGCCGACCGGCTGGAAGCGGCGGTCGCGGAGTCGATGGCCCCGTTCGAGATCGACTACACACGCGGCGACGAGCTGGACATCTGGGACTTCTGGCACATCACTGGTGGCCAGGAGGCACACGGCGGCGGGTTCAACGTCCTGCCCGGTCATGAACGGGACCCCAGACTGATACACGAGTACCCAGTCTGGGGGTACAACACCTACACCCCGGCTCCCAACGCCTTCGGCTGGTGCGCGGGCGGTCCGCGTAGGCTTATCGACTTCTCCGCCTCGCGCGAGGAGGCATGGGAGCTGGCCGGGGCGGTGTGGGAGCGATGGCGGCAGTTGGCCTCCGAACTGCCGACGGCCCAGTCCTGGCAGGTCTACTACGACCGCAAGGTGGGTGAGTTCCGGACCTGCTCATTCGAGCAGGCCTCAACCGACTATCGTGCCCAACCCCTTGTGCGGGCCTTCGACGGCTATCTGGCGACGCTGCCGACCGAGCGCTACAGGTTCTGGTTCCTCGGCTTCGGCGACCCGGTTATCGAGGTAGGGGGAGCTGGACGGGATGAGTTCGTCGAGCGACGAGTGAGCGCCGCCCTGCACAGGCGCAATGTCCTCACCTTGGACGGGTGGTGGTACGAGGACGGCGGCTCGGGAATTCACGGCGCCTGCCACAGCCCTGCCGAGTGCCCGCACGAGCCGGAGCTGCCCGCGGGCCAAGAGCGCATCGACGGATATCTGGCAGGCCTTCCCGGCGACACCCTTCTGGTCAATCTGCACTGCCACGTGTGAGGTGGAGCGGGAGCATGCGCAGGTGCTGGTCTGCGTTTGGTCTGCACCGCGCGGCCCACTGCTCCAACCACTGGGTTGAGGTCCCCTTGACCGTTGCGCATGCGGCGAATACGTCGGCCGTCAGCAGGACGGGAATGGGCTGCGCGAGGGTACGGCCCACCAGACCCGGAGGAAGGCGAAGACGGTGTTGCCGCAGGTGCTGTCGGCCAGAACCCTATCGATCTGAGCGCCTGGCGCGGGTGGCTCGACTGCGACGCGCCCACCTGCATACCTGAGTCTCTGGTCGAGGCAATATGCTATCAACCTTGATAGTCTCAAGAATGAGAGTATCAAAATGGAGAGTATTGATGGGAAGGTGTGATGGACGCGTTCGTCGGGCGGGAGCGAGAGCTGGCCGCACTGAATCGGATGCTCAGCCGTATCGAATCCGGCGGGCGAGCTGGGCGTCCGGGTCGGGCGATGCTGATCCGGGGCAGGCGGCGGGTGGGGAAGTCGCGGCTGGTTGAGGAGTTCATCGAGCGTGCCGGGCTGCCGCATGTCTTCTTCACCGCATCCGCTCAGTCGACCCATCAGCTGGACCTGAGCCTGTTCGTCGAGGCCATGGCCACCTCCGTCCTGCCGGATGCGGCAGCCACTCAGGGGCAGTCCCCCCAGACGTGGGACGCGGCGCTGCACCTGCTGGCGGGGGCGTTGCCTGCCGACCGGCCGAGCGTCGTCGTACTGGACGAGATGCCGTATCTGATCAGGAACGACTCCGGCTTCGAGGGAACCCTGCAGAAGCTTTTCGACCGGGAGCTGTCCCGCAAGCCCGTGCTGCTCCTCTGCGTCGGATCCGACCTCGCGATGATGGAAGCCCTCAACGAGTACGGCCGCCCCTTCCATCAGCGGGCCACCGAGATGGTCGTACCGCCACTTACCCCGGCCGACGTCGCCGACATACTGCAACTGCCGCCCGCTGAGACCTTCGATGCGTTCCTGGTCTCGGGGGGTCTCCCTCTCGTGCTCGACGAGTGGCCCAGGGGGGCATCGGTCTTCGACTATCTCAGCGACGTCGTCGAGGACCCCACCTCCGCGCTGCTGGTGAGCGGCGAACGCGCCCTCGCCGCCGAGTTCCCAGCCGAAGCCCAGGCCCGGCAGGTTCTCGGCGCGATCGGATCAGGCGAGCGAACCCACACTCTCATCGGGCGCGAGGCCGGCGGACTGCCGCCTGCCAGTCTCGCGCGTGCCCTTCTACTGCTCACCGCGAAGCGCGTCGTGGACGCCGTCACGCCCCTGTCCGTCCGTCCCTCCAGGGAGACCCGCTACTACGTCGCCGACCCACACCTGCGCTTCTGGCTGGCCTTCCTGGGCCCCTACCTCAGCGAGATCGAGCGGGGACGGGGCGACCTCACGCTGGCGCGCATCAAGCGCTCCTGGACGGCCTGGAGGGGCCGGGCGATCGAACCCGTCGTGAGGGAAGCCCTCTTCCGCTTGCCCGAGGGCGGTCTGCCTGAAGGCACCGGGGCCGTCGGTGGTTACTGGACCCGCACGAACAACCCCGAGATCGACATCGTCGCGGCGGACCGGGGCCCCATCGCCAAGCGGATCACCGCTGTCGGCTCCATCAAGTGGCTGGAGAACCGACCCTTCGACGGTCACGACCTCGCCGAGCTGATCACCCATCGCTCGCAACTGCCAGGGGCGGACGACGATACGCCGCTGATCGCGGTCGCGCGCAGCGGCGTATCGGTGGACGGTGTCCAGGCGGTCGGGCCGGAGGAACTGCTCAGCGCCCGGTGGTGACCAACGGGGGGATCGCCTTGGCAGGGTGGCTCTGTCGGTGGTGGTTGCTAGCTTGCGCTGCATTGACAGTCCGATCCGACGAACAGGGAGACGAGAACCGTCGTGGGCGCATCAGGGTGGGAGTACCACGTGCCGTACCAGGAGGATCTGGGGCCGCGCTTGAGCAGTTGCGGCACCGGGTCTTCCGGGAGGGCGACTACTACTGGGCGGCCGAGGACGAACGCCCACCCGGCTGGAGCGTCCTCGGTAGGGGCGTGGCGCCTGACAAGACTGTGCGGGCCAGGGCTGGACCTCGGTCCGGGCCGCCTATGACCAGGTCAGGAGTGCCGGCGGACCTCACCGCCGGGACGGCGTGCGTCACTCCATTGGACGCATCGGATGGTGGACGCCGAAGCCCGCTCCTAGAGTGACCGGCGAGCGACTCTCGCGTTCGAACAGTCGAACGCGCCGAGCCTTCAAGAGGAGGTTCCGACATGAACCGCTTCAAGCTCTTCCTCGTGACCGCAGCGTCCGTTCTGGCCATCGGTCTGGGGCTGCCCAACACCGCGATGGCCGCGGATCCGCCCAAGCCGTCGGCCAACACAGCCCAGGTCTCCGGCGACGAGAGCAGCGCCTACGAGACCGGCGGGTGGGTCTACGTCGCCCCCGGCGGGTACGGCTCCGCCTACGTCTACTGCCCGACGGGCCGCACCCCGACCGGCGGCGGCGGTCAGTCGTACGGGACCGTGAGGGCCTTCCTGACCGACTCCTACGCGGTCGACCCCAGGGGCTGGTTCGCCCAGTTCTACAACGCGGGTACCACCGGGGTCTCCGTGCGCGCCTACGCCCGCTGTGCCTGACGGCCAGGCCACTCGCAGGAACAGGAAGCAGGGCCCCACTCCGCCCGGAGTGGGGCCCTGCCTCGTGACTTACCGCACCGCGATGAAAGCCTCCGCGTCCCGCGCGGCACGCGCAGGCGCCGCCACCGCCGGACGCCCCACCGCGACCGCGCCCATCGGGTCCCAGTCGCCGGGCAGCCCCAGCACCTCCCGCACCACATCGCGGCAGAACATCGTGGACGACACCCAGGCCGACCCCAGCTGCTCCCCGGCCAGCGCGACCAGCAGGTTCTGCACTCCGGCTCCCGCCGCGACGACGAACATCTCGCGCTCGGCCGCATTGCGCCGGTCGTCCGGATACGCATGCGCACCGTCGGCCACGAGGCACGGCACGATCACATAAGGCGCGTTGCGCAGGACGTCCCCGCGCCGCAGCCGCTTGGCGACCGACTCCTCGCTGAAGCCGTCCCTGCGCAGGTCGGCCGCCCAGGCGTCCCGCATGGCGTCGAGAAGGCGTACGCGCGCTTCCTCCGTCTCAAGCAGCACGAACCGCCACGGCGTCGTGTGATGCGGCGCCGGAGCCGTGACCGCCAGAGCCACCGCCCGCCGCACAGCCGCCCCGTCGACCGGCTCGTCCGTGAACTCGCGGACCGTACGCCGCAGCGAAACCGCCTCGCGCACAGCCTCCGACGTCCCGAGCCGGAACATGTCGTTGACGGAGGACCGCACCAGCGCCCGCGCGCCGGGCCCGTCCTCCCCGTCCCCCAGCACCAGGTGGCCGAGCCCACGCGCCACAGCGACCGGCAGCCCGCCGGCCTTGCCCTTGACGAGGTCACCCGCGGCGGCAAGCTCGTCGCCGAGAGCAGTGACGGTCATGGAGAGCTCGTTGCCGTGGGAATCGATGCCGCCGCGCAGGTCGTCCACGACCTGGATGCCGGCCGCGCCGATGGCGACATCGGTCAGGCCCTCGCGCCAGGGCCGACCGAAGGTATCGGTGACGACGACACCCACATTGACGCCCAGCGCGTCCCGCACGCCCACCCGGATGGCGCGAGCCGAGCCGTCCGGGTCCTCCGGGAGCAGCAGCACGGTGCCCTGAGGCGTGTTGGAGGCGTCGACACCGGCGGCGGCCATGACGAAGCCGTGGCGGGTCTCGACGATCCGGGTCGGCCCGCGCCGGGCGACGAGCCGGACCATCTCGGCGTCGATCGCGGCCTCGCGGTTGTCGGCGGCGACCAGCCGGCGTTCCGCCTTGCTGACGATCTTCGAGGTGACCAGGAGAACATCGCCGTCGGCCAGATCCGGGGCGGCCGCGCAGATCAGCTTGGCGAGGTCGTCACCGGGCTGGACCTCGGGGAGCCCGGCGACCGCCCACACGCGATAGGAAAGGCTCACGCCCGGACCTCCTCCGCCAGGGCCAGCGCCTCGCGGGCCATCTGAGCCGTCGTACCGACATCCGTCATCATCAGCGGCACCGCCCGGCAGCGGATGCCCGCCGCCTCGACGTCGGCCACCACGCCCGCGTCGACCGTGTCGACCAGCCAGCCGTCCAGCAGCCCGGAACCGTAGTGGGCGGCGACCGCGGCGGCCGTGGACTCGACGCCGACCGCCGCCAGGACCTTGTCCGCCATGCCGCGCACAGGCGCGTCGCCGACGATCGGCGAGAGCCCGACCACCGGGACGCCGGCCTCGGCGATGGCCTCGCGGATCCCCGGAACGGCCAGGATCGTGCCGACCGACACCACGGGATTCGACGGCGGGAAGACAATCACATCGGCCGCGCCGATCGCCTCAAGCACACCCGGCGCCGGCTTGGATCCCTCCGCGCCGACCGGAACCACGGCATGCGCATCGACGGCCGCCCGCAGCCGGACCCAGTACTCCTGGAAGTGAACCGCCCTGCGCGTGCCGGGTTCGCCGTCGGGGTCATCGATGAGGACATGGGTCTCGACGCGGTCGTCCGTCATGGGGATGAGCCGTACGCCCGGATTCCAGCGTGCGCAGAGCGCCTCGGTCACCGCGCTGAGCGGATAGCCGGCACCGATCATCTGCGTACGGACGATGTGGGTCGCGAAGTCGCGGTCGCCGAGGCCGAACCACTCCGGGCCGACGCCGTACGCCGCGAGCTCGTCCTTGACGGCGAAGGTCTCGTCGGCGCGGCCCCAGCCCTGGTCCTCGTGGATGCCGCCGCCGAGGGTGTACATGACGGTGTCGAGGTCGGGGCAGACCTTGAGGCCGAACAGGTGGATGTCGTCACCGGTGTTGCCGATGACGGTGATGTCCGCTTCCGGTGCCGCTGCCTTGAGGCCGCGCAGGAAGCGGGCGCCTCCGATGCCGCCGGCCAGAACCACGATTCGCATGGGGGCCAGTCTGTCAGCCCGCGAGCGGAGCCTCGACGTGAGCCTGCGCGGGAGCCTCCGCGCGGGGCGCGCACTGCGCGGCATCCGTCCCCGTGTGCATCGGCATCTCGGTGAGCCCGGGGAAGTAGATGTGCAGGCTGACGGCGGGCTCCAGCGAGTCGTTGACGACCTCGTGGACGTAGCCGGGAGCGAAGGCGCGCTGCGCACCGGGGGCCAGCGAACGATGCCCGCTGCGGGTGCGCTCGCTGAGCTCGCCCTGCAGGACGGTGAGGACGCCGGAGGAGTCGCCGTGGTCGTGGAGGCCGCTGCTCTGGCCGGGGAGCCAGCTGAGCAGCCAGACCTCGTAGCCGGGGCCGGTCTCCAGGCGGGCGTACCAGCGCGTGGTGGCGTCGTACTGGACGAGCGGGGCCCAGCGGTCGCGGTCGGCGGCGATCGTACGGGCGAGGCCGACGAAGCCGGCGACGGTGACCGGGTGCCGGGGGACGGGCGGGAGGAGGTGAGGGACGGCGAGGGGGTCGCCGGCGATCTCGACATCGCTGTTCATGCGGGCGTTCCTACGATTCGTAGAAGAGGAGCGTCGTCAGGCACAAAGCTGTGCGGAGCAAAGGCTCAGCGGCAACAGCTGGAACAGCGACAGTGGGCTTCCACGGCGCAGCGGAACTCGGCGAGGCGAGTCCGGGAAGGCGCGTGGGTCACTGCTGGCATGCGGTCCAGGAGACCGGGTCAAGGGTGCGGCTGTCAACTCGGCGCCACCCGGCTGTCCGCAATGTCGCGAATGGTTCACCTGATCCGGCTATTCGATGTGGTGAAAGGTTTGTGCGTAGACGTGTACGGATAGGCGGTGCTGCAACCGCTACGGCACGCAGGAACGTCTCCTCGGGAAACGTCGTTGTGCTTTCGTGATCACCTCGTGATTCACGCCCCGGGGGTCAGGTGTCGCGCGGTTGACGTATGTGGTCCTTTGGGCTGATTTGAACACTTTCTGTCAGTGCTTGGTTCCGCAGGGTGAATAACGGGCCCAATAGCAGATCTCGGCTTGACTGGCCCGTATCGGCACACTTGTAATTTCACTCGTGTCGTTCAACGGCTCGTTCAACGGCATCACGGGGACGCGAAAACAGACGAGGGGCGCGCATGACCGAGCTGTTCCAGCTGTTGCTGGCCGAGGAGGCCGAAGAGGAGCTCGGGTGGCAGGAGCGCGCGCTGTGCGCGCAGACCGATCCCGAATCGTTCTTCCCCGAGAAAGGCGGATCCACCCGAGAGGCCAAGAAGGTCTGTCTCGCGTGCGAAGTCCGCTCCGACTGCCTTGAGTACGCACTTGCCAACGACGAGCGCTTCGGCATCTGGGGCGGCCTGTCCGAACGCGAGCGCCGCCGCCTGAAGAAGGGCGTCGTCTAGGGCGTCGTCCAGCGCGCGCGGAAGGCGCGCGGAAGCGGAACGGCGTAAGCCGTTAGGGTGGGGCCCCGTCCGAGACGCCACCCGGCGTCCACCGCACCCAGCGAACCGGGGCCCGAACCTCGATGTCCGTGAACAGTCCAGCGGGGGGTCAATACCCCGCCCAGACGCCAGAGTTCCCGCGCCACGTGGTCACCGCGGTGCTCGTCGCCCACGACGGCGCCCGCTGGCTGCCGAACGCGCTCTCGGGCCTGCTCTCCCAGGACCGCCCGGTCCAGGACGTCATCGCCGCCGACACCGGCAGCGCCGACGACTCCGCCCGGCTGCTCGCCGAGTCCCTCGGCCCCGACCGGGTCCTGCACCTCGCCCGCCGCAGCGGCTTCGGCGCCGCAGTGGACGAGGCCGTCCGCACCGCCGGTCCCGTACCGCCGGAGCAACTGCCCTACCTCCAGCGGCAGAGCGGCTGGGACCCGGTCAGCCGCAGCTGGAACGACGACGCCTACGACCAGCCCGACCAGCCGCACGGCGAGCCCGTGCAGTGGCTGTGGCTGCTGCACGACGACTGCGAGCCGGAGCCGGACGCGCTCGCCGAGCTGCTGCGCGTCGCGGATTCCGCCAAGTCCGCCGCCATCGTCGGCCCCAAGCTGCGCAGCTGGTACGACCGCCGCGCGCTGCTCGAAGTCGGCGTCTCCATCGCCCGCAGCGGCCGCCGCTGGACCGGCCTGGAGCGCCGCGAGCAGGACCAGGGCCAGCACGACCAGGTCCGCCAGGTGCTGTCCGTCTCCTCCGCGGGCATGCTGGTCCGCCGCGACGTCTGGGAAGAGCTCGGCGGCTTCGACCGCCGCCTGCCCCTCATGCGCGACGACGTCGACTTCTGCTGGCGTGCCCAGTCTGCCGGCCATACGGTCCTGATCGCCCCCGACGCCGTGCTCCGGCACGCCGAGGCCGCCTCCCGCGAGCGCCGCCCCGTCGACTGCGTGGGCCGCTCCGCGGTCAACCCGCACCGGGTCGACAAGGCCGGCGCCGTCTACACGCTGCTCGCCAACACCCGCGGCCCGATCCTGCCGTACGTCATGCTGCGGCTGCTGGTCGGAACCGTCCTGCGCACGCTGGCCTACCTCGTCGGCAAGGTGCCGGGGCAGGCCGTCGACGAGATCACCGGTCTGCTGTCGGTGCTGCTGCGCCCCGGCCGCCTGATCGGCGCGCGCCGCAGGCGCGGCAAGGGCGTGGTCGACCCCGCGGAGCTGCGGCCGCTGTTCCCGCCGCCCGGCGCGACGGTGCGCGCCACCGTGGAGCAGGTCGTCGGCAACTTCACCAAGGCCGACGCCGACACCTCCTCCGTGGGACGGCACGGCGGCGCGGTCGAGTCCGGGCCGGGCGACGACGACGGCTCCGGCGACTACCTGGAGATCGAGCAGTTCGCGCTGCTCAAGAAGATCGCCCACAAACCCGGCCCGGTGCTCTTCGGCGTACTGCTGCTGGTCTCGCTCATCGCCTGCCGCGGACTGCTCGGCAGCGGCTCGCTGTCCGGCGGCGCGCTGCTGCCCGCCCCGGACCGGGCCAACGACCTGTGGGGCTCCTTCATCGGCGCCTGGCACGCGTTGGGCACCGGCGGCACGGAGGCGGCCCCGCCGTACATGGCGATCGTCGCGGCCTTCGCGAGCCTGCTGTTCGGCAGTACGGCGGTCGCGCTGACCGTGCTGCTCGTCGCCTCGGTGCCACTCGCCGGGCTGAGCGCGTACTTCGCCTCCCGGCCGCTGGTCGAGTCCCGGCTGCTGCGCGCGTGGGCGGCGGTGGCGTACGCCTTCCTGCCCGCCGCCACCGGCGCGCTCGCCGGGGGCCGGCTCGGCACGGCGGTCCTGGCGATCCTGCTGCCGCTGATGGCCCGCGCGGCCGTCGCCGCCACCGGGCTGAACCTCTCGGCCGACGTGATCGAGCGCGGCGCGGGCCTGGGCTGGCGCGCCACGTGGACCTTCACGCTGCTGCTGGCCATCACCACCGCCTTCACCCCGATCACCTGGCTGATCGCGCTCGTGCTGTCCGTCGCCGTGATCGTGCTGCGCGTCCTGCGCAAGGAGGCCCGGCTCGTCGTCCCGCACGTCCTGCGCACGCTGGCTCTGCTCGGAGCCCCGCTGCTGGTCCTGGCCCCTTGGTCGCTGACGCTGCTCGCGCACCCCTCGCGCTTCCTCTACGAGGCCGGGGTGCCGTACGGCGTCAAGGCCGCCTCCGCGACCGACCTGGTGATGCTCAGCCCCGGCGGTCCCAAGGGGGCGGGCGGAGTGCTGCTCGTCGGCCTGGTGCTGGCCGCGCTCGCCGCGCTGCTGCGCGCCGAGCGGCGGCTCGCGATCCTCACCGCCTGGGCGGGCGCCCTGGCCGGGCTGCTCTTCGCCGTCATCGAGAACGGCAAGGCCTGGGCGGGCCCGGGCACCCTGGTCTACGGCCTCGCGCTGCTGGCCGCGGCCGCCGTCGGCGCCGAGGGCGCCAACGAGCGCATCGCCGCCTCCGGCTTCGGCTGGCGGCAGCCCGTCGCCGCCCTGGTCGTGCTGGCCGCCGCGATCGCCCCGCTCTACGCCGCCTTCGGCTGGATGGCGGGCGGCGCGGACGGCCCCGTCGAGCGCCGCGACCCCACCCAGGTCCCGGCCTTCGTCGCCGAGGAGGCGGACACCCGGGACCAGCCCCGCACGCTGGTCCTGGACGGCACCGCCGCCGATGTCTCGTACGCCCTCGTACGCGGCGCAGGCGCCCGCCTCGGCGACGCCGAACTCGCCTCCGCGGCGGGACAGGACGCCAGGCTCGGCAAGATCGTCGCCAACCTCGTCGCGGGCTCCGGCGCCGACCAGGCCGGCCAGCTCGGCGGCTACGCCGTCCGCTACGTCCTGGTCAGCGGCGTCGCCACCCGCGACATGAGCCGCACCCTCGACAGCACCCCCGGCCTGTCCCGGCTCAGCCAGGCCGACGGCAGCGCGCTGTGGCGGGTCGACAACGACACCTCGCGCATCACGATCGTGCCCAAGACCGGCGCCACGGGCACCGCCGTACCCGTCGCCTCCGGCAAGGTCGAGGCCCACACCACCATCCCGGCGGGCGACGCGGGCCGCGTCCTGCGCATCGCCGACTCGGTCGCCCCCGGCTGGACCGCCACCCTCGACGGCGCCGCCCTCACCGCGACCACCGTCGACGGCTGGGCCCAGGGCTTCGAACTCCCCGCCACCGGCGGCCGGCTCGACCTCACCTACGAGGACCCCTTCACCCACACGGTCTGGCTCTGGATCCAGGGCTTCCTCGCCCTCGTCCTGGTCGTCATGGCCCTGCCGGGCCGCGCCCGCGACATCGACGACGACCTCCCCGAGGCCGAGGGCGCCGGAGCCGTCGCCATGGACTTCCCCGAGCAGGCCACCGGCGACGGCCGCCGCGCCCGCCGCCTGCGCGCCGCCGCCGAGACCGAGGCGGAGCCGGAGGCCGGCGCCCAAGCCGAAGCGGACCCGGACCCCGAGCCGGACGCGTACGGCCAGGAGCAGTGGGCCGCCGAATACCAGGGCACCTACGGCCAGCAGGACCAGGCAGCCCAGCAGGACCCGCAGGGCGACCAGAGCCAGCAGTACGAGCAGTACGCGCAGGCCGACCCCTACCAGCACCAGCAGCAGGGCTACGACCCGTACGCCTACACCGGCCAGGACTACGGCCAGCAGGGCTACGAGCAGCCCCAGGGCCAGGGCTACGAGCAGCAGGGCTACGACCCCGCCTACGACCCGTACGCCCAGCAGCCCCAGGCCCAGCCGCCCCAACAGGGCCAGCAGCCCCAGCAGCAGCCTTACGAACCGGCCTACGACCCGGCCGCGTACGACGCGGACGGCTACCGCCGTGACGGGAGCGACCGCCAGTGAACCGCAGCACCATCTCCCTGTTCGGCGTCACGGCCGCCCTCGCCGCCGTCACCGGCGTGGCGGTGCTCACAGGCGCCGGAGCGCCGGAGCCCGCGCGCGCGGACACCGCCGCGTCGCTGCCGGTCGAGCGGTCCGCGCTGACCTGCCCGTCCCCGTCCGGCTCCGACTTCGCGACCACGACGTACACCGCCTTCACCCCGAAGGGGGACGCGGCGGCCGGCAGCAGCGCCGGCACCGCCGGACTGCTGCCGGTCGGCGGCACCGCGAAGACCAAGGCCGTCGCCCCGCTGAGCGAGCCCGGCAAACCGGTCACCGCCACCACCGGCAAGAGCGACGCCCCCGCCCTCATCGGCACCGCCGACGGCAAGCTCGCCCCCGGCTGGACCGTGCAGCAGACCACCGTCATCGACGCCGGCCCCGCCCGGGGCGTCCTGGGCGCCGCCTGCACCCAGCCCGACAGCGAGTTCTGGTTCCCCGGCGCCAGCACCTCCGCCGACCGCCAGGACTACGTGCACCTCACCAACCCCGACGACACCTCGGCCGTCGTCGACCTGGAGCTGTACGACAAGAACGGCACCCTCACCACCGAGACGGGCGACGGGATCACCGTCCCGCCGCAGTCCAGCGTCCCCGTCCTGCTGTCCACCCTCACCACGGACAAGGCCGAGGACCTCACCCTCCACGTCACCGCCCGCACCGGCCGCGTGGGCGCCTCCGTCCTGGCCTCCACCGCCAAGGCCGGCGGCGACTGGCTCACCCCCTCCGCCGACCCCGCCGACAGCGTCGTCCTCCCCGGCATCCCGGCCGACGCCACCGACGTGCGCCTGATCGCGTACGCCACCAGCGACGACGACGCCGACCTCAAGGTCCAGCTGCTCACCACCACCGGCGCGATCACCCCCGCCGGCCACGAGACCGTGCACATCAAGAGCGGCATGACCACCGCGGTCGACCTCGCCGACATCACCAAGGGCGAGGCCGGCTCCCTGGTCCTCACCCCCACGGCCACGCAGGGCGCCGCCCCCGTCGTCGCCGCGCTGCGCATCACGCGCGGCAAGGGCGCGGACCAGGAGACCGCCTTCCTGCCCGCCACCGCCAAGATCACCGATCGCGCCACGGCCGCCGACAACCGGGCCAAGGGCTCCACCCTCTCCCTCACCGCGCCCACCGCCGCGGCGACGGTCAGGATCACCAGCTCGGCCGGCACCGGCGGCGGCACCCCCGTCACCAAGACCGTCACCCTCAAGGCCGGCACCACCACCGCGCTCACCCCCGCCGCCCCCACCGGCGGCAAGGGTGCCTTCGCGGTGACCGTCGAGGCGGTGTCCGGTGGCCCGGTCTACGCCTCGCGCATGCTGGAACTCCCGCAGGACGGCGTCCCGATGTTCACCATCCAGACCCTCCCGGACGACCGGAGCCTGGTCGCGGTGCCGAAGACTGAAGAGGACCTGTCGATCCTGAACAGGTAGGACAGGCCTTAGCCCTAGTCCTCCCCGTAACGGGGGTCGACGTTCTCCGGCGACAGCCCGAGCAGCTCCGCGACCTGCTCCACGACCACGTCGTGGACCAGCAGCGCCCGCTCCTCGCGGCTCTTCGCCCGGATCTCCACCGGCCGGCGGTAGACCACGATCCGGTTGGGCGAGCCCTTCCGCGCGTTCACCAGCTTGCCCAGCGGCACGCTGTCGTCGGAGATCTCGCCGCTCTGCGCGGCCTCCGCGACGGCGTCCAGCGGCCACGGCACCTCCTGCACCGCGAATTCCACATCCGCGAGCTGCGGCCATCGCCGCTCCAGACGGTCCGCCGCATCCCGTACAAGATCGTCGAAGGCGTCGGCGCGGCTCAGCGAGAGCGGCACCTGAGGGGGCGCGATCGGTCCGCGCATGCCGCGTCCGTGTCGGTCGCGGCGGCGCTGGCGGGGTGCGGGCGTGGGTGCGTCGGTCGGGGTGTCCATCACCTCTGAGGGTATCCGCCGGGACGCCCGCCCATGCGATGCCACGACATCGGCGTGATGTCGCGGAATGCCCGGCCTGTAGCCAAGGCTTTACGGCTGAATTCCGCCCCCTGACCGATATTTGACCACTTACTGCACCACAATTGACACCATTCAATCCCTTTCCTTACTGCTGCCGAGATCGCCCGATCCGGCGGTTTCCGGCCCATCGCCCGCTCTCCGCAGGTCGGACCGCGCCGCCGCAGGTCAGACGATCCCGGCGAACCGGGACGACACGACGGAGTGACCTCGTGGAGAGTCGTCGCGGCCCGCTCAAGAGTGCGGTACCGTCCAACCTCGTGAGCCTTGTACGTCGCTGTTCGCGCACCGCGTGTGGCCGTCCCGCCGTCGCGACGCTGACGTACGTCTACGCGGACTCCACCGCCGTCCTCGGCCCCCTCGCGACCTACGCCGAGCCGCACTGCTACGACCTCTGCTCCGAGCACTCCGAGCGCCTCACCGCCCCCCGCGGCTGGGAAGTCGTACGCCTGGCCATGGACTCCGGCCCGCCCCGCCCCAGCGGCGACGACCTCGAAGCCCTGGCCAACGCGGTCCGCGAGGCCGCCCGCCCCCAGGACCGGCAGGACCCGGCGGGCCCCGGCGGCCGGGACACCGACCCGCGGGAGATCGCGCGCCGCGGGCACCTGCGCGTACTGCGCTCGCCGGAGTCCTGAGGGACCTCATCCCGGGCCTTATCCCGGGCCTTCATGGACGCCGGGTAGGTTGGCCGCTGATAGCCGCGGACATGCGGCCGATGTGCAGCAGCAGCGAACCGAAGTGGAGCACGCCGTGACCGACCTGTCCCAGCTCGTGAAGGCGTACGACATCCGAGGAGTCGTCCCCGACCAGCTGGACGAGCCGCTCGCCGAGCTCTTCGGCGCCGCCTTCGCCATAGTCACCGAAGCCGACGCGATCGTGGTCGGCCACGACATGCGGCCCTCGTCCCCCGGCCTGTCCCGGGCCTTCGCGCGCGGCGCGGCCTCGCGCGGCGCGGACGTCACCGAGATCGGGCTGTGCTCCACCGACGAGCTGTACTTCGCCAGCGGCGCCCTCGGCCTGCCCGGCGCGATGTTCACCGCCAGCCACAACCCGGCCCAGTACAACGGCATCAAGCTGTGCCGCAAGGGCGCGGCCCCCGTCGGCCAGGACACCGGCCTGGCCGACATCCGCGCCCTCGTCGAGCAGTGGCAGGAGTCCGGAGACCGCCCGCAGGAAGCCGCCGCCCCCGGCGGGATCACCCAGCGCGACGTCCTCACCGACTACGCCGCCCACCTGCTCTCCCTCGTCGACCTCACCGACATCCGGCCGCTGAAGGTCGTGGTCGACGCCGGCAACGGCATGGGCGGGCACACCGTCCCCACCGTCTTCGCCGGCCTGCCGCTCGACCTCGTCCCCCTCTACTTCGAGCTCGACGGCACCTTCCCCAACCACGAGGCCAACCCCCTCGACCCCAAGAACCTCGTCGACCTCCAGGCCCGTGTCACCGAGACCGGCGCCGACCTCGGCCTCGCCTTCGACGGCGACGCCGACCGCTGCTTCGTCGTCGACGAGCGCGGCGAGCCGGTCTCGCCCTCCGCGATCACCGCCCTGGTCGCCGCCCGCGAGCTCGCCAAGCACCCCGGCTCCATCGTCATCCACAACCTGATCACCTCCTGGTCCGTCCCCGAGGTCGTCAAGGAGCACGGCGGCACCCCCGTCCGCACCCGCGTCGGCCACTCCTTCATCAAGCAGGAAATGGCTCGCACCGGCGCCGTCTTCGGCGGCGAGCACTCCGCCCACTACTACTTCCGCGACTTCTGGAACGCCGACACCGGCATGCTCGCCGCCCTCCACGTCCTCGCCGCCCTCGGCGGCCAGCCGGGCACCCTGTCCGCCCTCGTCGCCGAGTACGACCGCTACGCCGCCTCCGGCGAGATCAACAGCACCGTCGACGACCAGGCCGCCAGCTCCGCCGCCGTCCGCGCCGCCTTCGCCGACGCCGAAGGCATCGAGGTCGACGAGCTCGACGGCCTCACCATCGCCGCCCCCGACTGGTGGTTCAACGTCCGCGCCTCCAACACCGAGCCCCTCCTCCGCCTCAACGTAGAGGCCCGCGACCCGGCCACCATGGCCCGCATCCGCGACCAGGCCCTGGCAATCATCCGAGCCTGACCCCCCCCGGTTCCCCTCGGTTTGTGCCCACCCGCTCCCCACCGGTTTGTGAGCAGGCGTTCCGCCCCTCCCTCCCCGGTTCCCCACCGGTTTGTGGGCAGGCGTTCCGCATGGCGGAACGGGTGGGCACAAACCGGCCACCGGCCCGCGGCGCCCGCGCGACCGCAACCACCCCCGGACAGCAGGCCCAGGCCGCCCCACGGCGATAGGCTCGTACCGCCCCGCCCGCAATACCTACGCACGCAGCACGCACCGACGCACCTCACCCGAAGGACCCGACACCATGCCGCTCGTCGAAGCCAGCCTCCTGGAGATCCTCGCCTGCCCGGCGTGCCACGCCCCGCTCCGGGAGGACACCGCCGCGAGCGAGCTCACCTGCACCGCCCAGGACTGCGGCCTCGCCTACCCCGTGCGGGACGACATCCCGGTTCTGCTCATCGACGAGGCCCGCCGCCCGGCGTAGCGGCCGAGCCCAGGGGCAAGCGCCCGAGCCCAGGGGGCAAGAGCCCGAGGGCAAGTCGAGCCCAACAGAACAGATCCCCCGACCGGAGGTCACGATCACGATGCTGGACGAGTCGCTGCTGGACGACCCCGACGCCCTCGCCCGCGCGGACACCCGCGACCTCCTCCTCGGCGTCGCCGGTGCCGGAGCCCGCGTCCGCATGGCCGCCCGCCTCGCGGACGAGGCCGGTATCCCGGCCCTGAAACCGGACGGCCGCCCCCGCAGCGTGCTCGTCGCCGGCCCCGGCCCGGCCACCGCCGCCACCGTGGCGGACGTACTCGCAGCCCTGGGCGCGGGCACCTGCCCGGTCATCCCGCTGCACCCGACCGGCCCGGCCTCCTACGACCTGCACTGGACGCTTCCCGGCTGGGCCGGCCCGCTCGACCTGCTCCTGATCGCCAGCCCCGCCGGCACCGAGGCGGGCCTCGCCGCCCTCATAGAGCAGGCGTACCGCCGAGGCGTGACGCCCGCCGGTGTCGTGCCCGCGAAGTCCCCGATCGCCGAGGCCCTGGAACAGGCGCGCGGCATCACCATCCCGTACGCCAAGCCGTACGCCCCGGAAGGTGCCGGCCCCGGCCCGGGCCCGGACGAGCCGGGACCGTCCACCGAGGACCCGGGCACCTTCTGGGCGCTGCTCACCCCCCTCCTCCTGCTGACCGACCGGATCGGCCTGCTGCACGCCCCGCCCGAGGCGGTCCAGTCCATGGCCGACCGGCTGGACGAGGTCGCCGCGAAGTGCGGCCCGGCGATTGCGACCTACAGCAATCCGGCCAAGACACTCGCCGCCGAGCTTGCCGACTCCCTCCCCATCCTGTGGACCGAAGGCGACATCGCCGCCTTCGCGGGCCGGCGCCTCACCGCGCTGATCGCCTCCCGGGCCGGCCGCCCCGCGCTCACCGCCGAGCTGCCGGAAGCCCTGACGACCCACGAGGCGCTGCTCGCCGGCGCCTTCGCCGGCACCCTCGACCCCGACGACTTCTTCCGCGACCGCGTCGACGACCCGGAAGGGCTGCGGCTGCGCGTCGTCCTCCTCCA
>Ga0307517_10001890_pt1 | contig 34285 bp, 44 predicted proteins | sample 23_EM_MG_FD_194515 | JGI IMG/M metagenome (GOLD analysis project Ga0307517, IMG submission 194515) | Populus trichocarpa ectomycorrhiza microbial communities from riparian zone in the Pacific Northwest, United States - 23_EM | ecosystem: Host-associated > Plants > Roots > Unclassified | place... | reverse complement strand
TACAAGTGTGCTTGCATTCTCCGTCTCCTGAATCTCTACTTATTCTATCCTTTTTTGAATGTTCAAAACGTAGTCCACCAGCTAGGATGAAGGCGCAGCGAGCCCCCCGCTGCCGGCGGTCCTTAATGTAATTCTCGTTTTCTGTGCGATATAATGTTCTTTGCTACTTGTTCCTTTACCACCATGGCTTCTCCTTTCCTCGACAACTACGAACCGCTCGACGTTATTGGGAATGGCTCCTTTTGTATCATCCGCAAAGTACGGAAGGTGGATGGTTTGATACGTGCTATTGGTGGCACTTTCCTGTTCCCAGGCTCATGGCTGTTCCCCGCAGATATTCGCGCGCGAGGAACTCAACTTTGAGAGGACGAGCGAGCGAGATAGAAAGCAGGTTGTAGCAGAAGTGTGCGTCCCGATCCACTTCTGTATCTTCACTGACTGACAGCAACGAACGCGTAGAAACATCTTCAAGGACCTTTATCACGGCACATTGTACGATACCACGACCGATACATCAACAGAGACGCTGGGATTTTCTATATTGTCATGGAATACTGCGGCGGTGGCGACCTCTCCACCATTATCAAGCAGGTGACGAAACAGAACCGACCCATACCCGAAGACACCATCTAGCACTACTCCCTCCAAATTCTTCAAGCATTACACCATTGCCACCATTCGAACGGCCATAGTAGATCAGGGAGCGAGTCCACAGTCACTTGCAACCCCACCGACGCGGAAGAAGGCTCCCGGCGAGTTCAAATTCTACATCGCGACCTCAAATCCGACAACGGTTCGTCTTCGTCTACAGCCGAACCGTCGTTCCTCTAATTATATATTGCCCTCCAGTATTTCTCGACGAGAATAACACAGTTAAACTCGGAGATTTTGGCCTTTCAAAAGCACTCGCACAGGCGCGTTTCGCGAGCACCTACGTTGGGGTACGTCACTCCCAAGGTACGATCCCCGCATATACTCATCTATTTTTGAAAGACTCCATACTACACGTCACCTGAACTGGTGCAAGAGAGGGCCTACGACTCCAAATCGGACATTTGGTCCTGGGTCTGATATACAAATTCTGCGCTCTCAAACCTCCATTCCATGAAACCAAGACACATTCCGAATTGAGCATTTTTATTCGGTACGGTCACTTTCGCATCGCTTTCTCTCGTTCTCGTTGTTTATTTGTCGGATAGTAATGGCCGCATACCACCGCTTCCTCAAGGATACTCCCAAGCACTTACGTCTGTTATCAAATTCATGTTGAACCTCAATGTGAGTGTTACCCAATTTCTTACCGATCATCGTTACCAACTCCGCCTCCAGCCTGCTATGCGCCCATCCGCCGCTCAACTCCTTCAACATGAACGACTCGAGTTATTCAACCGACTCGCCGACGGTGAGAAAATGCAAGTCCAATCAACTCTACCACATCCGATCTTCGTTTGAACCCCCCTTTTTTTTCTCTTCAGGTTCTCGGTCGTCAAGGCCCATCGCGCCACAGTAACAGCCAAAGAACGCGAAATTCTTGCGCGGGAGCGGGCACTTCTCCAGAACAAACAACGGTTAACATCACTCCTCAACCAAAAGGACCAGGAAATTACGTCCCTCCAACAATTCGTATCGCAATTCCAACAACAGCAACAACAATTCTCGCGACAGGATGTGGGGGTCGCCGTTAAACGGGCCGCTGTGCGACGCGAGGAGGAGCTACGCGTATCGGTGATGAGAAAGTTGCTATTACCATTGCGAAGCGCGAGGAGATTATGGAGGCTGTACGCTGCCGTGAGGCGGCGGTGGATGCTGATGCTGCATGTGTCCAGCACGAGGAGCTGATAAAAAAGGAGATTGACGAACGGACCAGTGGGTGCTCACTAGGGAGAACGAGTTGAAGGCGGAGGAAATACGGCTGGAGGAGATGAAAAGGGTGCTGGAGGAGAGTGCGAAGAAGGTGCAGCAGCAAAATGCACCAACCACAACAACAGAACGATGGTTGGAAGGCTCGGTACTGGGCATGCAAACGGGAGACAAGAGAACACAATTGCGACAATGGGGTGCCATGCTGGTAAGTACTTTTATGGGCAAAGCGGCCAGGCGCGAGTATCGCATGTATTCAGGCGCCGCTGACATCGGGCAGGTCGGGCAGGGTTATCCTGCATGGCGATGAGGGGGTGGATAATGGTCAAGGTGCTCCCGACGGCGCCTTTCAAGACCCCACGCCTAGCAGTATTGCCCCGGTGAAGTTGAAGAAAGAGTGTTGGGGTTGGGGTGTGTTCTATATTGTCTGGTTCTCCGTTGTTGTATTTTCTCTGGATTACGGACGAATATTGAATTTGTACCGGTGCTTTACTTGCTTTCCAAGTTGTGGTATAATTCGACAATCCTAACTTCGTTCTATGCTATATCTTTCATCTTTGTATATTCACTTGTTGTGATACCCACATTGTCTGTAAGATCTGTACGTCAAGCAAGTAAAAATGGGTATCTCGTACAATAAGGTGAGATGAATAGAGCTGAGCTGAGCTGTGGGGTTCAAAGGTCTGTATCGAATGACTTCGAACTTGTGATTCCGGCATATATGTCTACGAGTTGAAAGGTCCACAAAATTATTCTGCTAAGCACCTATCCCCTAGTTCAATACGGGGTTCCATTGACTAAGTTTGCCCACTCTGCAGATCGTTGCCGCTCGACATCCCTGCGTTCTGCCAACATCTCTTCGACCTTATCGTATGCATCTTCCATCCAAGCGATCAGCTCATGCTGCGGTTGAGGGTCCGCTGTTTGGTTCTTACTAATTGTCAGGATTCCCGAAAAAAATTTCATGAAGATCTCATAGCACACCTTCAACCAGTCAATCATTTCAATGACAATCCACTCGATACAAAAATTCCACCTGGTATTCCAGCGAGATTCAAACATAGGGCTGAGTCGGTACAAAGATCGTAATCCAAACAAGATGCATTTGCTCGACGTTGATGCGTTTTTGAACGCAAAACTCCAGTTGCGACGCGGGTTTGTGTAGATATCGAGGTCATCGGGTACCTCTGGAAATGGATCTGCCTTGGAATTTCCTTCACTGTTAATTTCCGCAGTGTTTGTTCATTAGTGGGACCTGAATCAACTTTGACAGGGCTTACTCGCAAGTGTGCGGCACATCGACACCGACGGCACTAGGTGTGTATGGTTAATCACTTTCCAAATGACAAATACAAATACGTACTTCCATGTCAAGAAGACCCGTACCATTCCGAGTAATGTGCACTCAATGATTCTAGTGCAGAGAGTTTGGAAGAAATTTTGACCTACACAGATGGGGAGGACCTCAGAGAGGACGTCATAGCATCCGATGTTGAACATGTGAGGGAAATCCTGTCCATGTTGAGGCTGACACCCGAAGCAATATTTATTTTCAAAAAGGTCCAATTCGCTGGCGCGCAAAACATGTTGACCAAGACCTGAAAGGATACCGTGGAAAAGAATTTCGGTAAAAACCTTTTGCATGGCTTCTCGAATATCACTAGCTTCCGATGGCGATGATTCCTGGTTTAGATTGTGATTGAATGATACAATTTGGTCAGTGAGAATCGACTTACAAGAGTTGTGCATACCCAGTGCACGATACCGTTGGCCAAATATCTAATAGAGAGATGTTTGGTGTAGATATCGAACCAATGAATTTCTGATAAGTTTCCGAGGAAACGCAGCAGGTGATCTCTGTCGGAACCATATCTAACATGTTCCAGAAAACGGCTGGCATAGGAAATTCCGTCAGCGGCAATGTCACGAACGACAATGTCGCCGAAGGATACTTCATCATATCCGGTTGGCATAAAGAAAGGTGAGAGGCCGTTACGAGAACAATCTGGTTGAAGGCATTCTTCAATTATCCGTTCAAAACACTTCGTGATGATCCAAGAGGTTGAATAGAAGCACCGGGAGCGAGTAGGATCAAAGAAGAAGTCACGCAGCCAACGGGGAACATAGTACGCCAAGACATGTCTGTCTTCAACCTTCTCAGGTTGAGTATGAATCAAAAAGGTGTGCTCTTCAACGAACCTCTTCAAGAGCTGTCGATCTGAGATATTACAAATGTTGCCTATCTCCTGGAGGGATTGGGGCTCAGGCCCGCTCCTTTCCAGACCGTCTTCCATATGGAACGCAAGGTGCATTAATATTGAGTTTCGGCCAACCATGAAACTAGAGAGTGTCTGCCGGTAGCATTCATCCAGGAGATTGCGCGTGTCAGTGAAAAATTGGTCGAGTTGAAGCGGATCATCTCCCCTGGGCAGGTCGAAAAGCGAGGACTTCCGCGTTGACTATACGGACATTAACGATGCCACAAACCAGAGGATAACCTTCACGTACATATAGAGCGGAGCAAACACAATGCAAGATCTGTACGAGGGCAGCACAGACAAGTTTTGGCAGAGGCTGAGAGAAGAGCGGCTGATCATTGAACAGGGTGGCTCGCAGGTCATTCAGTGCCGAAAACAGCCTCTGTTTGCTTGAGGCCAGGAATGTATTCAGGGCGTAGTAGTCAGCGGAAATGATTCCCTCAAAGTGCTGCCAGATATCTGAGTGTGTTACTGTGAGTGAGCTAGGGTTTGAATATTCATTCAGCTTTCTCCAATTCCAGAATAATGTCTACATATTCACCTTTTGCACATTTTGAGGTCTTTGATGGATATTGTGGCCAGTTCCAAGATACCGCAGAAGACTTGACCTCTAAAAAGCGTTCGATCAATAAAGTATGGTCCTGACCGTGCTTTATCGGTAAGGAAGTCATGGAACGATCGATGGGGAAGTTTCACCCGTTGAATGTTGGTGCCATTTGGTTTATTATCGTTAGCATCATCGAAAACAGGTTCAGTCTGGATTTCGATGACGGATTGAAGTGCGCGAAGCACCAGCTTTCCCTCACCAAATCCAGTTATCGCGGCTATCACATCTGGGGAGTTTGTGTATAGAGAGCCAAGCGCAAGAACCACCCCTAAGGTGTGGACTAAAGCTTCGGAATCTGGATAGAACGAAAGGATTTGGGTATACAGACGATCAAGTTCCGAAAACGCCGAGGCTTGTGTGGGACCACGTTTCAATATGATTTCGAGCCTCTGCGCTGGTGTACGAAAGTCCGTATCAGAACTGACAAATTTTATGACCGTGGCTGCATATATGAATTGCCCCGAAGCTCGGGATACAAGCTCGGCTAGAAGGTGTACACAAGGCCAAGGGCTCCTGACGTTTGGCATGATATCCTTGTTGCGCTCATGGATTTCTCTGAATTTTTCTTGCAAGTACCGTTCGATATCAGCCGCAGCATCATATGCCTCATCGAGAACGAGACGGCGAGTCCTCGAGAGCAGTGGTTCCTTGTTGAACATGTCGCAAATTTGATATTCTGGGCGACTTGCCACGATGAACCGAATGACGACATCGAAATCCATCGCGACCTGGGCAATCAATGAGAGGATAGCACGCTGCGAATCAAAGTCTTCGCATTCGTCTAGTCCGTCGATGATGATTATGGGAAAGGCAGGAAGGGGTGGGAGGAGTTTGAATGGTTCGATGATAAGTCGTTTCAATTGGACAGCAATGGACTTCTTGGGGAGGGAAAAGTCCTGGATCATGGCCCGATCAACATGCTCGAGCATACCAGGTACGTTCAGCGCAAGTTGGTAAGCCAGGGTGGAGAATAAATGGTCTTTCACGTTGCATCCGGCTGTCGCTCGCCTAAAGAAGAAACATCCTCCAAAATATATGCCTTCGATTTCTGCGATCATCTGCATGAGCGCCGATTTCCCCACTCCTGCACGGCCGTTAACCCAGAGGACAGTGGAGGATGGGCTTGATTCCTGGATCCAACATACAATGTCTTTGATAGCCTTCTCGCGTGTACCTGGGTGGCATCGAGGAGGCGGATCTCGTTCGGCAGAATCGTGCATGGCTCCATGTGAGATTGCCTGGCTCAAAGCCTGGATACCTACTGGATCATAACCGTCGCATTTCAATTTTCATGACTTCGGAATGGAACCAAAATACACTCACCGTTCTGAACAGAGTTTTGGTAAAAGTCTCCAGAGACCCTCCTGAAGTCGCCACCGTGGATTTGCGCTCCCCGGAAGGACTGTATTTGGAAAGACATGTCGCTGAAACCCCGTGCATCTAGATATTAAATCGTGAATCAAGAAAGAACCCACAAACCACGTTGGCAATGTCGGATTGAATTTCTTGATCGTTTGAACGATGAGGGGCTTGAAAAAACGTTGCTGGGAAAGGATGTTGGGAGATTATAGGAAGGAGAGCGCCCATTCAGCGCTCCGCTTGTCGGCCTTTATGGCTGCGACAGCAGAATGCTGTGCTGTACAGCTTATACATTGCCACGAATGGCTGAGGTTCACACGTTGGATGTGGTTTATGCACATTTAAGAATGAATCAAACGCGAAGCAGTGTTCGGCTGAGAAGTCAGATAACACTTAGAAAACTGGAGCACTCGATGTCAAAGATAAGGGCGTTCTTGAGATCGAAAATGCTCAGATATTCCGAAGAGCCCTAGAACCCCCAAATCTGTTTGGATTTTGAAAGGATATGACTAGAAAAAAATCTGGATGATCGGGATATGATACACTCGCAAAATGACACTCACTCAGCACGCTTGGAAAATCGACAAACACTTGTTCTGTATGTCATACAAGCTATATCTTTTCTTTTATCTTCATTTACATTAGAAATCAAGACATGCATGAATACTCAAACAGGGCTTACAATTAATATTAACCCGAACACCAACAGAATCTATCGCGACAACCTGATAAATAATGGGAGAGTCAGCGCTGCGGTTTTGAATCTTCATCTTTTCCTCCTCATTTAACCTTTTTCTTCTTCTTCAAAAGGGCGGCAGAAACAACGCTCTTGGCATTGTCTTTAAGCCCCTGGCTCTTCTCGAGGTACTCAGTGTCGTCGAAACGGTGTTTCTTTCCTGCCAGGACATCGAGCGGGGCATCAGGATGGCCAGGCTTATTCGAGGAAGACTCTGTCCCGAGTTTGCGTTCTAGGTTCACCAGCTTGGTTCGTTGGGGTTCAGCCTTTGCGGCCAACGGCTGGGGTTCAGACTCGATGTAATCCGGTGGCCCAGGGATTCAAATGAGAAGAATATAAACCAAAAGGTGGACGAACGCACTTCTTGGCTTCCTTCGGCCAGTGAGATAAAGACAGAGTCATTGTTGTTCGTCTTCTGCCCTTAACTGAGTTCCCAACCAACTATTTCCACTATAAGACGAGGGGAAAGCCATAAAGTCACAAAGCCATGACTCGACTGCCCTCATTCCAGCTCAGAAACGAGCGATTGCACGGATGGAACGGAACACGAGCAGAACGTGTTGAGATCACTAGTGAGGACGCGAGAGAAAGAGGAAAGTTGGATATCGCTCGTGAGTAAGGGGGAAAAGGCCCTCAATTTCCGTCGATTCTGGTACTAGCGTCGGACGGTGCAAAGGAGGAGTTGGACATGAACCTAAGTGCTGAGTCAACATCACCAATCACTTTGACCCTAACAGGGTTTCAAACTTTTTCCAATGATGGAGTTCAAGACTCCCTACTCCCAAGAGTGCGCGTTCAAGTTCTTAACGAACTTGAAATCAATGTACAGATGGGTGACGTTCTAAAAGAGCCCATTTCGTCAGGCTGGCTACGGGAGACCAAATCTAATGCTGGCACGATACATAACCACTTCAACCAGGGATCCCGGATAGGAAGACAAAAAAATCGCATTGACAGCACTGATGAATTCGAACAATTTCATTGTCCTTTATAAGGAGCCTTGGCTGTTCGAATACGGCAAGCAATGCGACACATTGGCACAGGAACGGCCACCAGCTCCGATAATTGGGTGTACGCCTTGGATTGATATGCACGAGGTCATCTGCGTGCGATTGCGACCTTGAGTATATTGTAATGTTTTCAAACTTTGTCCATTTACCGACTGGCAGTGCTATCGTTCTGACCTACGTACGTTTATGACATTTTGGTTCCCGTATAGATATATCTTACCGCACAGCGTAGGCCCTGCGAGAAGAATAGGTAAGAGAAGGGAGAAATCAAAAGGCGAGAGGATGATGGAGTTGTGTTGGGGTATTCGGAGGCTGTGCGAGCGTGTGCAATGCGCTGCTATCCCCGGAATCTCGGTACATTCCTCTTTCTTATTGTTTTTTTTCATTCTTCGGGTTGTAGGCCCTATTTTATCTTTCTCTCCTTTTATTCTGTAGTCTACAGTATATAGTTGAGATCTTGTACTGTAGCTATTCATCCGTTTGTCCTGTGGGGACAACAGGAAATCTTATCTTTTTATCTTATCTTGATGATTTGACTTCAACAGTTTGATCGATGGCATCAAAGAGACTTTTGCGGATAAAACATGCTTGAACTCCTCGGTTATCCAAACCCATTGTTCGAGAACATGGTCGTTTCCGCGAAGCCGCGCGATCAGGTTACGAGAAGCCATGAGGCAACTTATACTTCTACTTCCAGCCCGTTCATGTCAAAGACCCGCAATAGGAGTGCAACGAGTAATCGCCCCCTTTTTTCCGCTAGCCATCCTTGATCTTGGCTCTTTCCTATCTTCACCCATATACCAAAGCCAAAGGCCAACGATCTAAGTGGATGGAAATAATTCACGAATCAGATAACCGGAATCAGGAACTCAGAGTGACTTTTTACCCGGACCTATTCCTGCAGCGCCGGATTTGGGTCCTAAATATCTTGCGCAGAGAGAGTATCACAAGAGTACGTCAGTCGTGGTGTCAATCGTCTATTTATTATCCATTAACAATTCGACAGGTCCTAGACGTCGGTTGCGGAGAAGGTCAACTCCTCGCAGTGCTTTGCCAACCCGCGCCATGGCTAAAAGCACCCCCCGAATCTGTCCTCGAGGCGTCGCAATCACCCGACGAGAGTCAACCCCCAACCCCGATATACAACGACGAAGATACCCCAAATCTCCATATTGTCGAACTACACGGACTTGACGTCTCCTCTGAAGACTTAGCCTTTGCAATTGAATCTACGGCACCCCCGAAAGAAGACGTAGAAGTCCACAGCTCTGGGTACCGATCTTTTCGCAGTGGGGTCCAGAGATGGGAAGAACTTGTGGCTAAGGTTTGGAAAGGAGGCTTGGAGAGCATAAACGAAGAGTTCGTGGATATGGAATGTATCGTTAGCATGGAAGTGTAAGCTACTCTCGATACCTCTACCTCTAATAAATCCAGACTAAAGTAGATCGTGACCAGCATCGAGCATTTGCCACCCGAAATATTGCCTGCATTTGCCCCGATGTTGCTGGGCGTATATCACCCGCAGATTCTCCTCGTGACAACACCATCCTACACCTTCAACGCCCGCTTCACAGCACCCGACGCCCCTAAATCCGTGCGGTCGGGGTTCCCAGATCCTACTGGACGTACCGACCGCATCTTCAGGCACGACGACCATAAATTCGAATGGACCCGAGAAGAATTCGTGGAATGGTGTGAAGAGACCGCCAAGGAGTGGGGTTATGCAGTGGAACAGACAAGCATCGGTCAGGCACAACAGGAAGACCCATGGGGCAGAGACGACGAACTCGAAGGCGCGAGTTCCGTGGCGTGCTTTCGGCGGCTCGACAACAAGACGCGGAGCGAGAAAGGGAGGGCTAGGATCAAGGCTCTTTCGCTGAATAGTGAACCCCATGAAGCTTTGGCCGTCTCTCGACACCTGCCGAACCCTGCCTTCATGAAACCTCGTCCGCTGCCAGAAATTGCAAATTGCGTCAAATCGAAAATGGAGGAATACCGAGAAACTTTCATGAGGGTGGAAGAACTGTGGTTCGAAAAGGAGATCAGCATTCTCTGTGGAGGGTGGATTGAAATATTGGTACGAGCCGTCGAGGAGAGTCCTGATCTGAACTTGAAGAGGGATCAAGCTACGAAAAAGCGGAGCATGTGGAATGTTGAGCTTGTCGGCGGAGTGGAGAGCTCGAGAAATCCTTTTGCGGCTGACGGTGACACCAGTGTGGACGACATCCCACCTGACTGGACCCCTGGGGAAGGCCCTTATGGAGGCTGGGACGAAAGCGAGTCTACAGGGGCTGAGGAAGGGGATGTTTCTGCGGAGACATCCGATGCGGATGGAGACGACGAATCAGACGGCGAAGCCACGAGTTGGAGGAAGGGTTCTGTGTGGAATAAGTCAATAACTGAAACGAGCAATGGTCAGTGGGGAGAGGATTGGGGGCAGCTGGACAACACCTGGGGTAATGTCCCCCCCAGTGCGTTGAGTTCAACTGCAGGCTGGGATGGTGACGAAAGCGACGATACCACATCTTAAACAATATTCTGCTGTGCCATTTACCAAGGAACCAATGCATATTATTATTATTATGCACAACTATACCTGTCTGTGTCATGATTGTTAACTCAGTCATAAGAAGGGCTCTGGGGTCATGTCTGGACCGGGCTCAGATTTGAAAGTTTTTTCAAAGATTAGGTTTGAGAGAGCCAGGTGAAATTGCCCAGGTGAAAAACATGATAATTCAATTGTTGCTTCAATTTTTATCAATATTCAAAGAAGATTATTCATAAATCATTATCTTATTGAAACTGGTTCTAAACCTATGAAATTTCTCAGCTTGAGGGCTTTATATTTGCTCTATATTCTGCATTTACATCTAGTACTTAATACCTCTTGGAAAATGGTGTGATAATTAATTTTGAAAGCATATGATAGTATGATACTGCTGCATACCATGATAATCTCACAATTTTATGGCCATTCTTGCATTTGTAAATATTTCCATCATGACCAGCTCAAACACATACCAAGATGTTCAAAATGAACCCAAAAACTTTTTTTTTTGGACCAGAACTGAATGAGATACAGCTAATTTCGTTAAATTCATCGAAATTGGCTGTATCTCCTTCAATTTCTGGTCATTTTGAACATTCTTGGACTTATTTTGAGGGGTAAACCTGTGCATATCTCAGGTATGGGTGCATTTCTTTCGACACTTTCGAGATACTGGCCAGCACCACGGTCCACAGAGGTTCAGCAGCTTGGCGAAGGCAGCGTGAGTTCGGATGAATGTCGGATTGGGAGGCTCAACTCCAGACTGCGCCAAACTTCGGAATTCAACATCTGTCTCCTGTTTTCCATTAGTTAATACGACAGCCGGGCTAATTGTCCGCAGCCTGTACTTGTTGGGGGAAGTTGGATACTTATTATTGGTGTGAGCATCAGCCTTGCATCAGCCTCTAAGCAGCATGTTACCAAGAAATCGACCAACCGCATCTTTGTCCAGGTAAAGCTTAAAGTGCCGAAACGTAGGCTCATGCTCCAAAGTCGCCATGAAGATGCCATTTGCGGGAGAGTTGATGCTTGGTCCTACAAGAAGGTCGATTTGCGTCCAGGACTGGAGCATATCGCAAGTATAGGCGGCTTCCCTCTGTCTCAATAGATTGAGTCAGATGTGAAAAAAGAAAAGAGAATTAATGTACAATTTCTGGGCCAATTTTTTCTTCACTTAAATCATTAAGTGAGAATGGGATGATGTGGGTGACGGCCATGGCAGCATAAAAATTTCCTTCGGGGACTTCCGCCTGTCGTCCATGTTGAAAAAGTGCTTCCCTACAATGTATGTCGAATGCTCCAATAAATGCGCAATGGTGTCCTCCGCGGATAGAAAGCTATCAAGCTGCCTTAATGGACCACAACAAACAAAAACGAATTGTTTATACTTACTTTGTTCCTGAAATCACTGGCTTCAGGTTCAGGAGTTCGGCTACTGCTAGGTTCTGTTTTTATGACTCTAGAGTTAGCCAGCACTGATTGGTAAAGACTGAATGACAGGAAGAGAGAGAGAGGATTATTTGAGGAACTGACACGGGAGGAACAATTGCTCCTTCGCAAGATCAATTACCGTGTCGTCGCTCTTTTGATGCGCGACGTAGAGGGAAACAGCAAGGTGTGTCTGTCCAAGGGGATGTGGTGCATGGACGATAAAAGGCATCGAGGCGGCGTTCGTGCTCGGTGCCAATGACATTACCCAGTAATGTCGTTAGAGAGGACATCGGTTTCAAGCTTGTCATCCTCATAAATGCTCCAGAATGCCTTAGATGTGCATCCCAGGATGGTGTAAGTGGATTCGAGAAACGCTGTACGCCGGTGGGTCATTATGTTGCCGGCAACCCCTTCTGAGTCGCGCAAGCGTCCCACCATAAGCGTCCCACCATAAACGTTGAGTCAGGGTTCAACCAGTGAACAAAGAGAACACGGGGGTAAATGCGACGGGTTTTGTAAGCACTTGTGCTCGAGAAACATAAGTACTTTATGTTGCAGTGTCGTATGTAGTCAAAAACAAAGTTGAGCGGCTCTTACTTTGCAGCACAGATTCCCACGGGTGCTTCCAACAACTTCAGCCTCAATATTCCCTGGTTCTTAGTTGTGGCTGCCTTAGCCTATAATCATAGAATGGTAAATATATCTCATCGCCGATACAGTAACGTTCGTACATTTCGTTGCCTACAGGAAGCACTTATCATAAGTGAGCGAGTTAGGGATGCAGGGCAGTTTCATCATGAATAGCTAAGCTAGCCACCTCAGGTCGAAGAGCGGGCAGCATTCCTGGCCATGTACTTCTTCTCATTAATACCATTCTCGATACCGAGGACTTTGAAGAGGGTTCCGATGAATGTGACGCCCTTCCTATTCCTGGCACGAGATTCCCAACCTTCTGGTATCCGTTCGTCGACCAGGATGGACTGGAGGTCGTCAACGCGTCCTCCAAATATTGTGAGGAGGAACGAGGAGCTGGTTTAACAAAATCATAGTTCAATTAGCAGACAATTCAATCTCGATGATAAGGAGAAACGCACTTAATGCTGCTAATCAATTTATGGAAGAGGTCCAGGGAGTAACTAGAATTGGCTGCTCTAGAATCGACACGTCTCTTGGTGGAGTATGCAGAGACATCCTTGCGTTTGAGCAGTTTGCTGTGCTTATCGCCTCCAGAAGCTGATGTCAAAAGTTCTTCGATGAACGGAAGATGTGGTTTTGATTGGTCTGGAACGAGCGCGGTGTCTTCACCTGGTGGCCAAGCATAGATATAAATTTAAATTCTTGGAGCATCACAAAATTAATACGTACGAGTCAGAGATGCATCATGCTCAATGCCATTGTGGAGGTCGAGCTGAGCCAAGTCGAATGTGTCGCTCTTCTTTTTCTTCAACATTCTCACAGCAAGGTTGGTCACAAACTCGCTGAGGGTTGGCGCAGTATTGAAGGCGGCGTTGACCTTGCCTGCAAGTTCATCGAATTTAATGTTTTTACCGTCGTGTGGGAGGATGCCTGCCAGAAACACAAAAAAAAAAAAAAACAGACGATGAGATTTAGTTACTAATGACCGATGATAGACTCACCGTGGTTTGCCAGGGCGTTCAATGCGGGGCAGGCGCTTCGACTATCGCCCGCCTTTGGAGCGACATACGCAGGCCACTTTCCCCCTGCCCCTGGGGTTCCTCGTGGGGTAACATGTCCTTTCCTGCGTTTAAATGTCACAATATTGATCAACCCCAATACAAAGTCCCGAGCAATGATGGAGAGAGTCTGAAACACAGTCGAGACAAACGTCACAATGAACATGATTGTGAGATTGGGATGAAGAGAGCAAAACCAACACCTCTCTTGTTTTATACACAGGTCGGCGAACAGAATGGAGCGACATGTCATGTTCCAGCGGGATATCCGATAGGTATTCCATATAGAGTTTATCGAATCATTAACGTTGTCGTCGTCTGCCTTGGGAGATCAGTAGCGGGCTGAGTTAAATGGACATGTGAACGCCCTCGCAGGACGCCAAGGGCAAGCCTGAGAAAGCCGAGAGGACCAAGATAGCGCTCGTTGTCCAAAATGAAGGTACGAGCCCGAGTGTAACGGAGATTTCGTTCTTGTAATACATACCTCTATAAGGAATAAACTGGGAGAGATCAATTGTGCTGGGTGCGAAATCTTGCGAAACGGACTTGTAATTATACCGAATTAGAATGTATGTGAAATAATTAAGGACCACTGGCAGCGGGGGGCTCGCTTCTGTTGAAATCAAATCAGCAAGATAAGATAAAAAGATAAGATTTCCGGTTGTCCCCACAGGACAAACGGATGAGTAGCTACAATACAAGATCTCGACTATATACTGTAGACTACAGAATAAAAGGAGAGAAAAATAAAATAGGGCCTACAGCCCAAAGAATGAAAGAAAACAATAAGAATGAGGAATGGTACCTAGATTCCGGGGATAGCGGCGCATTGCACACGCTCGCACAGCCTCCGGATATTCCAACAGCTTCGCCTTCATCCTAGCTGGTGGACAATGCGCCATCCTTCCTGGGCATAGTTTGTATTTAAATAGAATGAGTAAATAGACTGAAAATGGGAAAGCAAGATGGAAAATAGTAGAGAACAAGGCTGAGGGTTCTGGACCTTCCGGTTTGTCACTCCGGTGAAAAAGAACTTATCCCTCGTCGAAGCCCGCCTATTTTTCACTTTGTGCCGGAAAGTTTGGCTTTGTTTGTCCTGGCCTTCAAGCTTCAGCCCTCAGAGACTGATTGCTCGCTCGCAATAAATTTACCTTCACTATTGTCTTTGGGAGAACCTTGCCTTTTCTGTCGATTTCACAGGCGTCAGAATTTACAGAGCAGTCAATTTATTATAAAGAGATTTTATTCTTCTACACTTTGTTATTTAAATCGTGGAAAAATCCAGGTGAAATCTATCTTCTTGGCTCTCAGAGTCAAAATGTTGCGATTTTCGGTCCCAAAATATTGGCAGTCCTAAAACGTCGTGGGAAATTTTTCGGAGGTGTGTTTTTCGACTCATTTCAACAATCTGAACAAGAATCTCAGCCATAGATACACTCCTTGCCGAAATAACAAATTAGTGGGCTTTGCTTGTCCACGACTGTACCCGAACCGCAGAATGTGTATTCACCACTGCCATGCCCTTCTATGGCAACAAAGCCACAACGGGTAGTGGGCTTTGCCGCGAAGTCGGCCATCCACCGAGAACAATAAGTAGTGAAAGTGAATTTATTATTTTCAATACATTCTAATTAGGTATCCCAATGCCAAGAAACTCAAAAACCTTGTTGTCGGAAGCAGGTAAATAATTACAAGTCCGTTTCGCATGAATTTCACACCTTGCTAAATTGACCGTTCCCAGCTGTGTAAGTATATTGACATGCCGCTTTGCTAGTGGCGCTAGAACGAGCTTGCAGCGGATGTTAGCGCGAAAAGGTGCCTCAAAATAGACCTCGTGACGCACCTTTATCGCTCTCGTACTGGGTTCCTAGATCTTTGCGATGAGAAGGGAGATTAAGAAACGTTATTGCGAGGACAGAGTATATGAACAAGCTTGCCCGTTTGAGAGTAGGATGCCGTGTTATGCTGTGCTGTGCTGTTGGGCGGCAAGGCTGGGAATACTTAGTTTTGAGGTTCATACGTTCCGAGTTGCGATCTATAATTAACTGCAAGGCAGTCGGGGTGGAACGTTCAATGTCCAACATAAGGACGTTCTTGAGACCGAAAGTGCTCAGATACGCCCAGCCCCCCGAAATTGGCTTATCAAGAAGAGGTGGCTAGAAAGAAGCCTGGAACGACGAGCTCGTAAAGGACAGTCAGCTTTGTTAGAAATTCGAGAAACGCCCTTGTTTAATAGGTCATCAGCGACGCAACAAAAGTATTTCTCTCTTCATTTATGTTAGAAATCGAAATGTTCATGAATGTTCGAACAGGACTTACAGTTAACATTAACATTAACCTAGCACCGAAACTATTCATAGAGAGAGGACGGATATTCCGAACCCCAAACCCCAAATTAACTCGTTATTCTGCGAAAAGGAGGTGATTAGAGAAAAGCCGGGAATGATGAAATAGGACATACTCATACAAGGACACGCCGCATTCTTAGAAACTCGATAAACGCCCTTTGATAACATGAGGAATAACAATCGAGGCTGCGCTGTGGTCTGAAGTCTTTACAATGCAAAGAGCTTTCCAACATTATCAGAACGCGCTTCATGCCCGGAGTGTGATGGCAACAGTGACCTTGATTCATCGTCATCCGATGAGAGGTCGATGATGTGAACATCTGAACTGAGGGCGCCTCAGCTATACTTCCGTCCGATTTCGTTTGTATTATATAATGGCATAATGCTGTGGACTCTGTTGGTGATGGTGAGGTCGACGGTGCTAGGCGATCTGGGGATCGTAGACTTGGGAAATAATCGGCGGCGGCCATTTAAAGGGAATAGGAGATGGTACAGGGGAGAGCCGAGTCTTAATGTTTCTTCACAACCGTTGGTCGCACCTTGCCCTCAGAATCAACGGCCGACGATAGGGTGCTACTGGTCATCATTCCTAAATCATTCTCCTTCAGCTCGCGAGCATACTCTCTCTTCAGGCAGATTGTGACGTGGACGGGGCATAGTGTCCTTCGAGCTGCATGAAGGTGCTTGTCGGATTTGAGGGTGTCCTCGACGTGCATTAAGGAAAATAAGATCTCCTGCCGAACGAATAGTACTTCCAGCACAGTGAGCTCAACGACCGAAAGATTTTCGGGGATGAAGAAGGCCACGAGCATGTCGATTAGAATTTGTGCAGTGGGTGGCTTATCGCCCTCGAGCAGGCGTATACGACCTCGTGCTTGACTTTGGTCGCGTTCGACAGGCGTTATGCATCTCGCTTTCGGTTTTCCTCTGCGGGTTCTTGTTCGTGCTGCGACTGATCTGAGAAAATGGAGGGCATATCCGAAGCATATCGTGGGTTCGATTGGACATCAAGGGAGGAATCTGCTCTTGAGACAATGTGGAAAGTAGGTAGTGCTGCTATGACGAAGATGCAGAGGGGCCGTAACCAGATGTCAGTGGATAGGCCGTCAGGCCCAAGGATGGTGGGTAGTGGATGGAGGCGGGTGATCTGGTGGTAGCGGCGTGAAGAAAAAGTTGCTGTCCTACTTGGAGTTTTGAGCGTTCTTCGAAGTACACCCGCCTAATTATCGACAGTGCCTCCTGCATAACTGGCGTCCGCAATCTGGGGCGAGGTGGCATTGTCCATAACATTGCACCAGGAAATAGTCCGAGTTCCCGTCGCAGTTGCTCTTGGTTGGCGGGAACAAGAGGCAATGGTAGCCATTGACCGACAAAGGAGCACATAAGGAGCTGTGGAAACGGGAAAGGTACTGGGAGACTTCGACGTGAATCTAAAAGCCTTTAAACCACTGTTTAGAAAGGTGGTTAGGAGGCTCGATGCTGGGCACATAAAAGAACATACGATTACGCCATAATTTCCATGCTGGTCGCTACGCTAACATCTCACGTACGGCCACATAGACAGGGAATGCCTAGGTGTTAACGGCAGGTATTGTGCGTTTAGCTGCTGCGCGGGTGGGAGTTGGAATGTTGAGTGCTGTGGGAATTTCTGACTGGACACAATGTTCTTCAAACCTACTTAGTTCTGCTCGCTCGGGACGTAATATCTAGCAATAACAAGTCCATCTAGGTAGTGTCAAGGAGGATTTTTAGGTATGTCCTTTGTGCTTCCATACAGGTTTCTTGACCCAAGTTTTTCAACGAAATAGTTGCCTTTCGAACATCAGTGCAACTATCTCACGCGGATTCTAGTCCAGCAACTTACCTCTCGTCCTCGATGGCCCTTGTTTCATCGTCATGCCATATTTTCTTTTGAAGGCATTGCACTGGTATGACCGCCCCATCTTCGCCGTTTCCCCTGACTCAGCCAAATTACTTTAGATTGTTCCTATCCCCGACGCAAGCGCGAACCATCTTTCTCGACGCTTTGGTAGGTTTTTTTCTCTCCTTGTCATCGCGATAAGATGGGTTGATATTGTTCCCAAAGCTATTTAATATCATTCGAGGGGTGTGGGATTTTGGCAGATCTCACCAGACTGTCGCCCTTGTTAACGTTGGCTCCAATCGCATAGCAAGAGGATGCAATCTCTCATAACGTTGGCCCATCCTCGTTCACTAACTCTGTTTGCTTACAAAAACCAATTTCTCAATGCACTCGCCACCTTCCTCTCTCTGCCACGATAGTTCTTCCTGGGCATCATAATCAAGATCCTCAAGCATGGAGTGAATTTTCATGTGACGAGGCTGAAGAACGTCTTGAGCCTCCGGATCGTGCTGCGATCTGGACAAGTTTGTGGCGTGGTTTGGGTGCTTTGCCTGGTACGTCTACCCCTCCCTTCATTTCCTGCTGTTTCTACTGAATGTACTGATAAATATGTTGGTTTTTCAGCGTACTATATGTCTAACCGGCTACGCTGTATTACGAGGCATGTTGACACGAGAAAGCAGAACACGGTGTATATTATGTCGAATGTTTTCGGGCCGGACATTACTGCCTAGGGGCTATGCCACTATTCAGACACCCCGAGTGTGTAAACTCATCTTCACTGACGTATTTGCTTTCTTACATCTCCGCTGAACAGTTGACCCTGGCACCTAGTCTCATCGAAAGCTCTCCATACCCAAATTGCAAAGCGACCTTCAAGCACGCAGTCATGACCTAGACATCTACATACCATATGTGTCGGTTACCCCTCGAAATTTATACGACATTAACTTGCTATGCAACATTGAAACCCCACTCGACGCCCAGCCTCGCATTCTTCCAGTGCGAAAAGTCAACTCATCTCTGCCGGTGTTGGCTATGATTCTGTATCTGGGACATGGGACAACTCCAATCAGTCATTTGTATCCCTAGCGATAAGCACCAGCTCTAAGGGTGGCAGTGGTGGTGGTGGTGGTGGTGGTGGTGCAGGGAGTGATACTCGCCCTCAAGACCCTCCTAGCTACGTGGCTAGCTGTTCTGGGTTTCTCATACGATGAACTGGAGTATCGACCTATCATGTGTCTATACTGTTATTCCTGCACCAAGAGTGATACGTCTTTGATGGGTCGTCGACCCTAATCATGTCACCTGTGTCGAAGGCATCGAGCTATGGTGCCGATGGGGGTGATAAAGCGGATCAGTTCGATACGGTGACAAGATATGAAGTTGAATGCGGCGGTTGGGAAGGGTGTGGCGGATGTGCGTAGCAGTGGCAGTTTGCCGGCGACTCAGAAGATGAAAAGTATATGCGCACCACGCGGTTCGGGGAATGGTACTCTCGCGCGCATGAAAGTGGGAATAGGGGGGGGGAGAACGATCCCTCATCACATGTCACAGTTGTTGGGGGCCGAGGGTGCCTGGGATGCGTTCCCGGGGGTCAATGAACGGGAGGTGTCGAGGGTCGAGATGCATGGATTAGAGAAAGATTTGGATCCAGAGAATAAAGAAACCGGTTCTTGAGGTACTGCTGAAGAGCACTGACGAAAAAGGAATTAGAGAGGAGGAACACGAGAGGGACGGACGGAGAAAGAAGAAATTACGAGGCAAGAGGAGGAGAAGCGGAGGTTGGAGGATATCAAAGAGAGCTGTATCCGTGAGCTCGAGGAACACCCGAGCGGGAGAGAAAGGGCGGGGTCGAGTACTGCCAAAGCCGAACGAGAGCGGTTACGGAGGGTAGAGGAAGGCAGGGAACGAGACCGTGAACTTGAGGAGGAGCGAAAAGAATGAAAAAGGCGTCGCAGCACCCATTGAAGACAGCGCGAAAAAGCGTACCCAAATCCACATTGATATCGATGGTACCACCAAACGTTCGGAATATGGAGTCAAAGGAGGGATGGGACCTCCCTCATCCTCCTATGCCGCATGGAGGCTAGCTGCCTTTACCTATAATCATAGAATGCTAAATACATCTCTCATCGCCGATATAGTATCATCCATTAAAACCCGTTGGCTACAGCAAGTACTTATCATAATCGAGTTAGGGATGCAGGTCAGTTTCATCATGAATAGCTGAGTCCCCAGGTCGAAGAGCAGGCAGCAACAATCCTGGCCTTGTACTTCTTCTCAACAATACCTCCCTCGATTCCGAGGATTTCGAAGATGGATGCGATGAATATGAGGCCCTTCCTACTCCTGACACGAGACTCCCAACCTTCTGGTATCCGTTCCTCGATCAGGATGGACTGGAGGTCGTCAACGCGTCCTCCAAATATTGTAAGGAAGAACGAGAAGCTGGTGCAATAAAATCACAGTTCAATCAGCAGACAATCCAACCTCGATAGTAAAGAGAAACACACTTAAGGCTGCCAATTAATTTATGGAAGAGGTCCAGGGAGTAACTAGAATTGGCTGCTCGAGAATCGACACGTCTCTTGTTAGAGTATGCAGAGATATCCTTGCGTCTGAACGATCTGCCGTGCTTATCCCTTCCAGAAGCTGATGCCAAAAGCTCTTCGAAGAACGGAAGATGTGGTTTTGATTGGTCTGGAACGAGCGCAGTGTCTTCACCTGGAGGCCAAGCATAGATATAAATTTAAATTCTTGGAACACCACAAAAAAAAAAGTACGTACGAGTCAAAGATGCATCATGCTCAATGCCGTTGTGGAGGTCGAGTTCAGCCAAGTTAAAGGTGTCCTTGTAATTTTTCTTCGACATTCTCACAGCAAGGTTGGTCACAAACAAGCTGACGCTTGGCGCGGTGTTGAAGGCAGCATCGACCTTGCCTGGAAGCTCCTTAAATCGTCGTGTGGGAGGATGTCTGGCCAGAAACGAAAGAAAAAAAATATCACAATCGATGAGATTTGAATTAATAACCGATGATAGACTCACCATGGTTTGCCAGGGCGTTTAGTGCGGGGCAGGCGCCTCGACTATCGCCCGCCTTTGGAGCGACATACGCAGGCCACTTTCCTCCTGCCCCTGGGGTTCCTCCTCGGGTAAAGTGCCCTCTCCTCCGATTAAATGTCACGATGTTGATCAACGTCAATACAAAGTCTCATGCAAAGATGTAGAGAATCTGAACCACAGTCGAGACAAGCGTCACAAGGAACATGGTGATTGAGATGGAGAGAGAGCAAAACCAGAATCTCTCTAAATGGGTCGCCGAACAAAAAGGAGCGCATATTCACTCCAAAAGTTGATCGGATCCGTTAACGTTATCGCGGTCTGCTTGGGAGACTAATGGGCCGAGTTCAATACCTGGGTTATGCAAATCAAAATGGACATGTGAATGCCCTCCCATGACGCCAAGATGACCAGGGAATAGATTCAAAAAACATGAGATGGCGCTCGTTGTCAAAAATGAAGGTACGAGTCCGAATGTAACGGAATACATCTGTAAGGTTAAAGTCTAAATAAACCCATTGTGACAGTTTTGTGTTACGTTATATGTTCCCACAACTGGTCACATCAGGGTCAACTGGGCTCTTGTTCAACCTCCCACCACAATGGCCTCAATATTCCCTGTCTTGTTCGTCTTCGTCGTTACGGCTGCCCTAATGACAGCGGCAGCACTGTTTACACCCAAAGGACCTCAGCAAGTGTGAGTCTAGGTACCTCCCGAGACGTTCAAAAAGCTAACTGGAGTTTAGGACCATCCGAACTGCGCTTATGTTGGCATTGGCGTCCTGCTATCTCATGTGGATGGTTACCTACCTGGCTCAACTACATCCACTAATCTGTGAGCATATGTCGGCTTTACTTATGAATGCGCTGGCTCAACTCCGTCGCGGTATTTCAGCACCCATACATTCTGGGAAGCATTAGCACGATTTGGGGGAGGAGTTCTTGGCAGGGAAACGAGTATTTATACCAGGTATGTTGTGCTTGATAGTCTCAGACCAACCTACCTTACAAATTCAGTTTTGTAGCATTTTAATTCATGGACAGTCTTCAACTCCAATATGCTTCGATACAAGCGACCATCTGCGCAGCAAGTGTTAGACCCACCCGTTAAGGCTTTCCCATCGGGTGGATGTCCAACGAACTCTCACTGCTGCCCGATGCTTCTTTCTGAACTTATGGCCGCGGTTGGTCTCTTGTTCTACGAATGTCTTTAGGCGTTTTCCTTTGAACACGTAGCAGCCGATTTCGGCTCAGTGGTTCCTCTGGATAAAACCTGGCGTAAATGACCTTTTACACCGGGTAGGACCTTCTGTCGTGTTCTATTTATGCACCCGACCTTTTTCTGCGTGGTATGTCCATCTGCCGTCGATTTGTTCTTACTGTAGCAAACGACTTGCGCCACCACAACCGCACAACCTCTGGGTATTGAGAGGAAATCCTTTTCACTACGGTATCTCCTGAAACCCCTCGCCGAAGATAGTGTCATGCGGGACACAACCAAGAGTTGGATCCACAGCCATAAAATATGGACGCGGTATCATTGATTGAATTATTGACGCACATGCCTCTAGCTCTGAGTTGCTTCCCCCTTCTCCCTTTTCATTATTTCGTCTCCTCCAAGCATTATGCTAATTTATGCGGTGAAAGGCCAACTCGAAGACGAGATAAACTCGAGAAAGAGAAAACGGATTACGAGGGTGATTCACGATTGCATCATGTCCTAGAAGAGAAAAACCCTTTTTTTTTTTTATCTACCCAACAGTTGCGCAGCTGCCAAGCACAATTATTTAAAGAAATATTGAGAAGTATGTCATGGAAACTAAAGAGAGGTCGTGATTTTCATCGAAAGAAAATCATCTCGATCAACACAACATATCCACTGCTGACTACGTTCTGTAAAGCCTTCGAGCGACATAGTGACACAAGTACCAGACGTCGTGGGGTATTGATGATTCAGTTTCAAAAAAGCGCTGCTCATCTTGAGAAAACGGGAGCAAGTTGGAAAATAAAAACCTGCAAAAAAAGAGGGCCAAGGTTTTAGTGATACATCGATGAAATCCTGAAATCAGTTTTCATCACATTCGCGAAGTGCACCAATAGAATAATAGTAAACTCGAGAGGGATTAGTAAGGAGTCTCGTCATAGAAAGAACAGCAGGAAGTTTCAAGCACGAGCAAAGCATCTCTGACATTTCGAAAGAAAAATAAATACATGACATACGCGAATGTAGAAGCAACCACACTCTGGGATGCTCTCTCCCGCAAGTTCCCCCATATCCTGAGCATCAGCCGAAGCGACACCTCCAAGAAGAAAAAGACGGTAAAAGCAAGAACATTCCACAGGCAGCAACATCCAGTACCACGCGGCACCTGGGTTCTCTCTAGGGGACGGGAACGCGGACAAGGAGGCGGAGAAGCTAAACCGAGCCCGAACTTTTGTGTCCACATCGTTTTGTTCATTGAGGACAACAGGCACCGTGGTTGACTTTATAGGTCCTGTATAGCCGTTATGTAAGTTGTTCCCACATCGGGGAGCGTAGGAGCCGAGAATCACACTGTGCCGTTGCCGTTGCACAACAAGAAATATATGTGATGTGTTTCCGAACCCGTTCTATCGCCATCCTTTTCTTTCCTTCCCTATGTCTCGTGTATCAAAACCTCTGACTGTAGCCCGTCTAAACGATGCCTTGTTGGGCTGCTTCGTTCATGTCAAGCCCTCGGCGACAGTGGATCATTTAGTCCGTTATCTTGGAACTTGGAGCGGCAGCGAGTTGAGTATTTTTCTGTTGCAACCTCGACATGCCGTCCTCAAGATATATTTCACAGCAAGCTTTTCATGGTACGACAATGGTTGTATTCGCCGCGCAATAACCTAACATAATTGCCAGCTCATCCAATATGCCTTGAAACTCGTCGTCCCATTTTTGCACCTTCGCGCTCGTCTGCAGCACCGAGCTGGACTTCGTGATTCACCAAAAAGTCGCGCGGCGGAAGGCTACGCCAAGTTGGATAATTTATTAGGAGACTCGAGAACCTTATGGAGAATATGGGGTTAACCAACCTTCTTTCCCCGTAAAAGTTCAAATACTGACATCATATTATTAGGTCTTCTTCCTATATTCCAATGGCTAATCTCACTGGAACGGAGTCCGCCTGCCACTCGAAATCTTCTCACTATAGAACGCTTGCAGGGCTGGTCGATGTTGGCGTACTACCCGCTTGAACATCTGTACTACCTTGGATCCAAAGGGATCATCCCATCCTCAATTCCTTCGCCGTTCCCCATCTTCTCGGAGAAGAAAAGAAGGCTTGCCCTTGACCCCAACAAATTGGGTTTATGGTCCTGCCGGTTCTGGGCCATTTACGTTGTTCTCCACTTTGCTCATCTTGTCGAGGACCGGAAATTGTTGAAGCAGAGGCACAGTTCCATTCGCAAAGCAAAAGGCACCGGGTTGACGAGTGAGGAGAAAAAAGAGATGGCTCAAAGATGGGATGCCTTCTGGTCCGAGGTTATCATCAATCTGGGATATCTCCCGTTGACTATTCACTGGTATGTTTTTCATGGTTGAATCGCTTGTGATATCCATTTATTTTGGCAGGTCGCTGGAAAAAGGGTTGTTCAAGAATGAAGTACTGTCTTCTACCTCTGTGTTTCTCGCTCGATACTGACCTGGTCGTAACAGGTGTGGGTAGGCGTTTTCGGCCTCATTGCTGCAGTGGCCTCCTTCCGAAGTGGTTGGAAAGCCACTGCTCTGCCGCCAGCTCCAGAAGCGAAGGAAGAAGCCACAGAAACACCTTCCGCTCCAGTCACAGCGTATGATGTATCCACTTAACTAGAGAAGCAATACCAATTTACAATGTCCCCGTTTTCACCGGATATCCTCGTCCTCGTCAGTTGTTGGTCGATTTGGACTGGTCTAGTGCCAGATGCAATCTCCGATTCCCATTCTAGCTTGACTTCTTGGTACTGTACTGTCATCAAGGTTCCGCGATTTAACTAACATAAAATTTCATCAGTATCTTCTGCAATCGAACCCCTGCTTTCTTATCAATCCTGTGTCATCCTCGCTTTTGCATTTATTGATAGGATAAGCTAGTTTTCCGACATAAGAACTTTGGTCTTGGGACAGTCTGGCGGTCTCTAGGTTCCGCAGAACCTCGAATGCACCTAGCGCACTTGATCAATCAGGTTAGAAGGTTATTATCGCCGCCCAGAAACTGGGAACAATGTTTTAACCGTTATCTTTGGTTATCTGTTAAACTATGCAAGCACTCGTGGAGGTTGCATTCGCACAATTCATTTAAATTCATTTACTCTCCCTCTTTCTTGCTTTGTCTTGTGAGTGACCAGTCCAAGACTTTTGAAAACTGACAAACATCATTCAAGGAAGCCCATGTTACAGGCTTCGTTTCCCAGCACCATTACGTGGTGGCAGGTGCAAAAACCACCGTCAATTTGGTCAAGGCTTCGCGTTCATTCTCTCCGCCGGTGCAACTCCGTCTGTTGAACATTACTTTCGAACTTAGGCTTTTCGTTGAATTGGAACGCGCCATTGCGAACTCCAGAATACTTTCTTGCACCACTCCCGCAGCTACGGGCCCGAGTGAACACACTCCCTCTTGGTGCTCAACTGGTTTTTATCTTACCAAGAATAGCTCCCGTTATTTGGCTTGCGCTTTGACTTGTCAAATCTGGAGAAGTGGGTTTCCCATGTCAAGGTTGGGGGTAGCAGCTGACAACTTTGGATTTGGCCAAATCCGTGAGTTATTGCTTCCTTACCTTCGACCCACGATGATCGCACACCTACCCCCGGTAACAGCCCTGCACGGATGAGCTCTAATCTCGGTTCTCGAGGCAATGAATACATAAAGCCTTATTATGGATTCGAACCACTACCATGTCGAGCGCTGAAGGAACCATCTACGACATCATCTTTGCTGGAGGTCTGTTCCACCCGTGTCGCGAACTTGAATTGGTATCTCAACTGTGTGATCTCCCCTCCCAGGAGGCGCCGCTGCATGCGTGACAGCGGGCCGTCTAGCAGAAGCGGATCCCAGCCTGAAGATCCTCGTATGTCCTCATGTTGTCCCCAGCACAAACAAAATATATATGCTATATAGATTGTCGAGGCTGGGCCTCACATTCACGAAGCGCGAGATCACATCCAACCAGGCCGATACTTCAGTAATCTGGCCCTTGCTAAAGAAACCTTCACCTTCCACAAAAGTGATGCAAGCCCAGCTCTCCTCGGTCGCTCTGCGATCGTCCCATGTGGACGTGCTGTAGGCGGAGGTTCCGCTGTGAATTGTGGGGCTTCTACTTGAATCTAAAGTATTCATAAACGGCTGACTCTTTCATTAGTCGTTGTCTATACTCGCGCCGCAGCCTCCGATTACGATGACTGGGAAACTGTTCACGGCAACAAAGGTTGGGGCTCGAAGGACATTATTCCTCTATTGAAAAAGGTTGCCATTCCGCTCAGTTCTTTGAAACCTGTGTTGTGTACTAACCCATATGCAAGGCGGAAACTTACCAACCAGGATCGACTAATGGCACCCATGGGACATCAGGCCCGATTAAAGTGTCCTACGCTCCGGATTTTATTAATATCGCAGAGAACTTTCTCGAAGTCGCGGTAGCATTTGATAAGGAACGAGGCTTATCCGATGATACGAACGCCTTTTTCCAGGCCGAAAAATATGGGGTCAGCATCGCCTTCGTTTCTCAGAACCACGCGTTACTGATTAAATATCTTGCAGAAATGGGCAAGGTATAACTAGAAATTGGGTCTTAGGAGAATATTTTTGGCTCACAATATCGTTTACAGATACATCGATGGCGAAACTGGAAGGCGATCCGATGCTGCCCATCACTATATCTATAACCAGGCAGATAACTCCAATCTAAAGGTCTTGGCCAGGCACCGGGTTGTTAAAGTAATTTTTGAGTATGTCAGTTCTATTTTCCGGGGTTTTGTCTTATCAAATGCTTTCCTGGCCGGATAGAGGTGACCGTGCTGTTGGGATTGAGTATGTCAGTGACACTGTTGGTCGGAAGGGGGGCACAACAACGCCCATCGTAGCACGGGCATCGCGACTTGTCGTTATTTCTGCAGGCGCCTTTGGATCGCCTGCCATCCTTGAAAGGTCGGGGATTGGCGCGAAATCAGTGTTGGAGAAGAATGGCGTCAAGCAAAGAGTCGATCTCCCAGGCGTTGGTGAAAATTACATGGGTACGTTGTGCTTCATAGACCCACGCTTCATTCCTCGTCATTTTTAATGCAGATCACAACGGCTCGTTCCTTCCGTTTGTCGCAACGGAGGATGCGGACACCTTGGACCAGCTATTCCGAGGTACCCCGGAGGAGGTAGCACGTAAGTGCATAATAAGTAAGGGTTTTGGCGCGGTGACTGAAGGTCATAACTATAGCCTATGAACAGCAGTGGTTGAAGGATGGTAAAGGTCTTATGGCTCACAAGTAATGCATCTCTTTCGCTGCGGAACCCTTTTTTTTTTTTTTTTTTTTTGACCAGATATTCATTCAGTGGCGTCGATTGTGGCATCAAGATGCGACCCAGCGCGGAAGAATTGGCCGCTATGTCTCCAGAATTCGATCAAAGGTGGAGTTCTTACTTTGCGAATGCACCTGATAAACCCGTCATGCTGTACCTCCCAATTGCTGCGTAAGTTCTTTGGTTTCTTGCGTTGAGGTTTAGGATTAATGGCCTTCCAGGTACGCAGGTGGGGACCCCACAGTTCCCCGTGGTAAATATTTCACCATTGTGTACTTTTCGGTGGGGAATCAAACATACCCTGGTAGAGAACGTTTTTTAACATTTGAAGTATCCCCAGGGCTACCCAGTTTCGGTTGGACACGTCCACATCACCTCTGGTACGAATCCTTACGCCAAATCTGATTTTCATGCTGGCTTCCTGGACGAGTGAGCTGTTCAATTACCCGCCTAACTTCGCGAAACTGACAATTGTGACTGACAGTGATGCCGATCTCGTGATCTTGCGTTGGGCGTACAAAAAAACTCGGGAGCTGGCTCGCCGAATGAAGTACTATGCTGGCGACGTGGTCGTTGGACACCCTAACTTCAAGCCGGACAGTAAAGCCGCTACGAGCCAATCTGATTCTCCCACCGCCCTTACCGCATCGGAGATCATCTATTCCAAAGAAGACGATGATGTGATTGACGAATTCCACCGTCAGACAAGTTGGTTCCTCCCTCTCGTTTATTTTCCAAGAGCGAAACTGACTCTTGTTTGATTCGTAGTCCAAACTACCTGGCACTCTGTAAGTCAAAAGGACCCATGAACTGCGGAAACAGTTACTGAAATAGATACTAGATCGGTACATGTGCAATGAAAGCGCGCGATAAGGGGGGCGTGGTTGATGAACGATTAAATGTGTATGGTGTAAAAGGTCTCAAGATTGCTGGTGAGTTGTTCCGTTGTTCCCTTCACCCGTACAGCGTTCATTTTTATATGCGCAGATTGTAGCATCACACCCGGTAATGTTGGGGCCAACACCTATAATACGGCCATTGCCATCGGAGAGAAAGCTGCGGTGATCATCGCGGAAGATTTGGGGATTCAAGGCATCTTGCCCGCTTAATCTACGTCACTCCCCCCTTCGAAAAACGAAGGAAAGTCCGAACGCGGAATTTTTGTACAATATTGACATAATGCGGGGCTGCGACAAATTCTGAGTAAAGGATGGAACATTCCGGCCGGTGTGGAACGACATCGACACCTATCAACGCATTCACTCAATTTGTTGACACACCAATATAAAAAATCTGTATTTCGTGATTAAGTACCACTCTACGTTAGGACCAAATCACATAGTTTGGGACATTTGGATCACGCTTGCCCATTCTGCAGATCGTCGCAGCTCTTCATCAATGTACTTCTGCTTCTGAGTTGCTATCGCCTCTTCAAATTTCTGGTTTGCATCTTCCATCCACATGATCAGCTGATCCTGCGGCCGACGATCCACTTTTTGGTTCTTCCCAAATGTCAGGATGAAAGAATATTTTGGTGATCAAGGCAGGATCACGCACTTTCAACCAGTCTATCATCTCGCTGACAATCCATCCCACATGCCAGGGTAGTGTAAAAAAGGCGCCGAGTTGGAAGAGACACTGTATCGCAGATAAAATACATTTGCTGGACGTTGATGCATGGGTAAATGCAAAACTCCAATCGCAACGATTCCGGGAGTAAAACAGGTAATCGGAGTACTCGAATTCCCAGTACGATATCTCAAATGGATCCACTTTGGAATTTCCTTCACTGTGAATGGAGCCGTCTCTGCGGTGTTGCTCCATTAGTAGTACCAGAAACCAAAATTTCGCATGACTTACCCACAAGTATGAGGGAAATCACAACTGGGAGTGTATGATTAATCACTTCCAAAGTCGAATACGAATACATGCATACCGCATAATTAAATCGTGCACCATCCCAAGCAGCATGGACTCGACCATTCTGGTGGAGAGAGTTTGAAAGAAGGTTTGACCAGTAAACATTGGGAGGATCCGAGATAGCACCTCAAAACCGTCGAGGTCCAACATCTGTTCAGGAACATGTTGTCGCAGGCACCGGAGACAATATTGATTTTCAAAAATTCCCAGTCCACAGGCCCGTGAAATGTGTTGGCTAAGCGCTGGAAGGATCCCACAGGGAAGGATCTTAGTGAAAACCTTGCGCATTGCGTCTCGAATATTGCTAGGCTCCAGTGATGGTGATTCCTGGATGGAATTGCAGTTAATGGGTTTTCAAATCGGGGCAGCAGGAATCAACCCACGACAGTAGTACACACCCAGTGAACGATTTTGTTGGTGAAATGTCTTCGACTCCGGCTTCTGTTGTAGATATCGAACCAATGAATTTCGGACAAGTATTCGAGGAAAAGCAGCAGCTCATATCTGTCAGACCCATTTTCTAGCAAGCGGGTGGCATCCGCAATGGGATTTTCACCGAATCGTGTCGGCTTCGGTGCAAAGAAGGCTACGAAGCTGTGGCTGGTGCGAAAAGCACTATTTGGGTCAAGGATAAGACTTTTAATGGCCTTTTGACACTCGTCGATGACCAAAGAGGTCGAATAGAGGTATCGGGAGCGATTGGGATTAAGGAAGAAGTCACGGATCCAAAATGGAACATGGTATGCCAAGACATATTTGTCTTTCATCGTTTTATGGATATGAATCCAATATGAGTGTTCATCTACAAACCTCCTCAAGTGCTGTCGATCCGGGGTATTAGAGACGCTTCCTATCTCCCTGAGGGATTTGGGTGCGTATTCCTGTATCCGAAACGCAAGGTGTATTGGTATTGAGCTTGGACCAGCAATAGTCTGTCGGAGACATTCATCCAGGAGATTCCGCGCTTTAGTAAACAATTGGCCGAGTTGAAGTTGATCACCTTCCCTGGGCAAAAGACTGTACCATGGAAACTATGTGGAGGTTGTTAACAATGTCCCAATGGAGGGTAAGTAACTTCGCATACATATAGGGCAGAACAAACACAATTCAAGGTGGGTATGAGAGCGGCACAGAAGGACTCCGAGAGCTGCCCAGAGAGAGGTGGCTGATCAAAGTTGAAGAGGACGGCTCGCAGGTTATTCAGTGCCAGACATAGCTCCAATTTGCTTGAGGTTTTCGGCCAGCGGGCTCCGAAACAGAATGCCCCGAACTGGCGCCAGATGTCTGGGTTCGTTGTTGGCAGTAAGCTAGGGCTTAAAGATTCTTTCAGCTCTCTACAGCTTCAATCAAGGTCTGGATGTCACCTGCACCTTCTGAGCTCTTCGACGGATATCGTAGCCAGTTCCAAGATACGGCAGAGAACTCGACCACCAAACAGCTCTTCATCAATAAAGTATGGGCCTGACCGTGCTTTATCGGTAAGGTAGTCATGGAACGATCGATGAGAGAGTTTAACCAGTTGAATGTTGGTGCCATTAGGTTCATTATCATCAGCATCATCGAAAACGGGGTCATTCCGAATTTCCGTAACGGATTGGAGCGCGCGAAGCACCCGCTGTAGCTTGGCTTCTCCTAATCCAGTCACCGCGGCTATTGTGGCTGGGGAGTGCACACGTTGGTCGAGATATGTATAGATCGACACATTTTCAAGCACAAGAATCACCCCTAGAGCGTGGACTAAAGCCTCGGAATCTGGATATTGTGAAAGGATTTGGGTATACAGACGATCGAGTTCTGAAAACGCTGAGCCTTGCATGAGACTGGGTTTCAGTATGATGTTGAGCTTCTCCTCTGGTGTACGGAAATCAGTATCAGAGTCGACAAATTTGATGACCGTGGCTGCGTAAATGAATTGCCCAGAAGCTCGCCATAGAAGCATCTGTAAATCGTCTTTCGACGGCCAAAGACTCTTGACATCTGGCATGAGATCTTTGTTACGCGAGTGGATATCCTCGAATTGTTCGCGCAAGTACCGTTCGATATCTGCCGCAGTATCATATGCCTCATCGAGGACAAGGCGGCGAGTCCTCGAAAACAACGGTTCCTTGTTGAACATATCACAAATTTGATGTTCTGGGCGACTCGCGATGATGAACCGAATGGGGACATTGGGGTCCATTGTGACTTGGCCAATCAATGTGAGGATATCGCGCTGCGAATTGAAATCTTCGCACTCGTCAAGTCCGTCGATGATGATTATAGTAGGATGAGCAGGAATTGGGAGGAGTCGGATTGGTTCAACGATGAGTCGTTTCAATTGGACAGCAGCGGACCTCTTGGGTAGGGAAAAATCTTGGATCATGGCCTAATCAATATGATCGACCATGCCATGTACGTTCGTTGCGAGTTGGTAGGCGAGCGTGGAAAATAAATGATCTTTTACGTTGCATCCGGGTGTGCCACGCCTAAAGAAAAAGCAGCCTCCGAAATATATCCCGTCGAGTTCTGCGATCCTCTGCATGAGAGCCGATTTCCCAACCCCCGCACGGCCGCTAATCCAGAGCACGGCGGAGGAAGGTGTTGGTTCTTCGATCCAGCATACGATATCCTCAGTAGCCTTCTCGCGTGTGCCAGGATGACATCGAGGAGGTGGATCACGCTCTGCGGAATCGTGCATGGCGCCATGCGAAATTGCCTGGCTCAAAGCCTGGATACCCACTCGATTATAACCTGCAGATATCAATCTCCGTGGATTTAGAGCAGAACTAGATTCCAAACTCACCATTCTGAACGAAGATTTGATTCTGATTAAGGTCTCCGGAGACGATCTTGAAGTTGCCGCCTTGGACGTTTGCTCCCTGTAAGTACAAAGACATGATACCGCCTTGCTACTGCTGGAACTTGCTGGATGTTAGCGCAAAATGATGAGTCAAAATAGATCTCGCGGCGTACGTTGATCACTCTTGAAACGGGATCCTCGATCTTTGGGATGAGCTGGTAGACGAAGGGTGGTTAGGAAACGATGTTGGGAGGGTGCAGTATACGAATAAACTTGCCCGTTCAGCGCTCAGTTTTTCTGCCGACGACAGTAGGATGCTGTGTTTTGCTGTGCAGCAAGGCCGGGAATAGTTCGAGGTTCACACGTTCCTGGTTGCGGTTTATGCACATATAGAATTTAAACGCAAAGCAGTGTTCGGCCATGAGAAGTTAGATAACACGTAGAAAAAGACACAAGGGTGGACCGTAAGATAAGAAAATTCTTAAGACCGACGATACTCAGACATTCCGAAGAACTCCAACCCCCCCAAATTATCCGTTTTCCTTGCGAAAACGAGTTCATTAGAATAACGCCTGGAATGGCGAGACCTGATGTATTTGTACAGACACTCACTCCACGCTCGACAATTGCCCTTGTTCTGTTGGTTGAATCATTGACAAAAAGTGTTTTGCATTATATCTTTACATCTTCATTTAGGTTAGAAATCAAAACCTCTCTGAATACTCGGACAAGACTTACAACTAATTAGCACCGAGAGCATCCATTGCGACAACCTGGAGAACAGCAAGCGAGGCCGCGCTGTGGTCCGATATCTCCATAACGTCCTTCGACATCAGAACAAGTTTCGTGCCTAGAAGGCGATGGCAACAGTGGCCTTGATCATCGTCATCCGATGAGGGGTCGATGGTGTTGGGATCTGACCTGGGGGCGCCATAGGTATACTTCCGTCCGATTGTATTGTATATTGCCGTTGACTCTGTTGGTGATGGTGAGGCCGATGGTACTAGGTGATCTGGGGGTGGTAGACTTGGGAGATAAACAACGGTGGTCATTCAAAAGGAATAGGAGATGGTGTAAGGAAGAGCCGAGTCCTTGATGTTTCTTCACAACCGTTGTCCGATCCTCGCTCAGAATCGACGGCCCACGATGGTGTGCAGCTGGTCACCATTCGCAAATCATTCTCTATCAGCTCGCGAACATACCCTCTCCTTTCAAGCAGATCGTGACGTGGACGCGGTATGGAGTCCTTCGAGCTGGAATGAAGGTGCTTGTCGAATTCGAGGCTGTCCTCGACGTGGTTTGCGTTGAGGAAAGTAAGATCTCCTGCCTAACCAATAGCACTGCCAGCACGGTGAGAGCAACGACCGAAAGATTTTCGGGGATGAAAGAAGTATACGACTCCGTGCTTGGCTTTGGTCGCCGTTCGATAGGCGTTGTGCACTTCGCTTTCGGTTTTCCTCTGTGAGTTCTTTGCGCTGCCATTGCTCTGTGAAAATGGGGGGCGTATGCGAATCATATTGTAGATTCGGTTAGACACCAGGGGAGTTGACATGGAAAATGTGGAAAGTCGGTGGTGTTGCGGTGGCGAAGGTGTAGAGGGACTGTAACCAGATGGCAGGGGGAATTAGGCGGTAACGGCATGAAGAACAGCGGAGCGACAGGTACTGCCCTGTTCGGAGTTCTGGGAGCATAGTTCTTCGAAGTACACCAGAGTACACCTTCCTAATTCTCGACAGTGCCGGGGATGCGGGATTGACGTTACACCGAAGCTTCCCGTCGCAGTTGCTCTTGGTTAGGGGGAACAAGGGACAATGGCAGTCCTTGACCGCCAAAGGGGACAGGCACTCAGAGAGTTGGATTGACGAGCATTTTCACCATGGGAATTGGGTGGACGACACTGTTCAGAAAAGTGGTTATGAGGCTTGATACTATTGGGCACGCAAATGCAGGATAAGAACATACGATTATGCCATGATTTCCATGCTGCTGCTGACATTGAGCAGGTTACCCAGGGCCATCCTGTATGGCGATGGTGTTGAATGTATTGTTGAGTGCTGTTGGGAATTTGTGAGATCACCGAAAACGATCTTCAAGGGATGACCGCAAGTGACCGCATTGCGTTCGTGTTGGCTGAGTCAGCATCGTTCATCTTGAGGGTCGACCGTTCTTTAAGCAAGGTGCAAACAAAGTGAGCACCCGCGTCCAGCCGAGCGACAAATAAGAACCACGTCGTCGTGTTCCCACGGCCCTTCAACTGTTCCGTCACCATTCTCGAGCTCGAAATCCTTACGCTAC
>Ga0307517_10001889_pt1 | contig 34288 bp, 40 predicted proteins | sample 23_EM_MG_FD_194515 | JGI IMG/M metagenome (GOLD analysis project Ga0307517, IMG submission 194515) | Populus trichocarpa ectomycorrhiza microbial communities from riparian zone in the Pacific Northwest, United States - 23_EM | ecosystem: Host-associated > Plants > Roots > Unclassified | place... | reverse complement strand
GCTGGAATTTGTGGGGAAATTCCGTAACGATCATGAGGAGTAGGTTCCATTATTGTCCTCGAAACCCCCCAGCCTGAGTGCTGATGTGCCTTGAAGTTGTCTCACCTTTGTGGAGAGCCTAGAGGAGCGATGTCAATTGAATTGGTTTCTGTTCTGGACCTCCTCCACGTTCCACAGGGAGCTTGCCAAAGTTTATAAAAATGTACGAGAAATAGAGGCTAGTATAAGCGTGAGTTTTCTGTCCAAACAAAACTGCTGCATCTCTGACTCGAAAAATAAAGGAAATGCAGGAGGAGACCACATTCGCCACACAGAAACCTGCCGGGAAATCCAAGAAATCTGAGAAAAAACCCAAAGGGGTGCACTGAGGGTGCTGGCGAGTCATCTGGTGATGGGGAGGGGTCGTCTCCTGTGCAACAAACTGACATAGAGGCAGGGATCCCCCTTGCCAATTCAACAGAGGAGGGGGAGGAGAGAGATGTGCAAGGGGAGGGGCTGCTGGAGGAATAGGGCTCTTGGAGTTGCCGTACTGGAACCGTAGATTGCGCCCCTATGTAGTGGGTACCAACTACCCTTGCCTACATTCTGTTCTGTCCTACATATTACAGTCGTTTGCATTTTGATAGATCATTTTCCATGCAATACGGCCGACACCAAAACCTAAACGTTACTGAGCTTATGTTAAGGTCACGCAGATCAGCTTGATCCAAGTGGACCTACCCCACGTGGGACGAACACGTGTCGATCCAGCCCTCCAGCTCCAGCGCTCACTTGAGCTCGCACACGCTCGCCCGAGTTTTCACTGGGCCTAGCTCGTAATGTCCTAAGCTTGAAACCAGAGCCCCGCTTTCCCTATCGGTTACAAACTTCAAGCTCAGGCCTCGGAGGCGAATACGTCGGAGAACGAACCCGTCCCGTCCGTGCACGCGCACGTGATATTGTTTGTAATTATTTGTCCCGCCCGCCGGTCGGGGTGGCGAGGGCTCGGAGGATGCCTCTCAATCGATTACGGCCACACAATGGGTAAATGGTAAGCAATCCCTTCTATTCCGTTACGCGGTCTTTACGGCTGGCGTGGGTGAGAATCCGAGCTCAAGGTCTCTCAGGACGGTGGAATACTACGACGATGTGCTCAGCGCGAAATTGAAGCGTCTTGTGTAGGCTTTGCGACCACAAAGTGTCGATTGTCAGATTGAGTGCAACTTTCGATTTCCTAGTTCTGGGGCCATCAAGAGATCCAGTCTCGAGAAAGACCACCCGCCAATCACCTACGAGGGGTTTATCGAGGAGTTGGATGAAGGCGATTCATTCACCGCCTCCATGTTTGATCTCCTGGTCAAGGCGAGTAACGGCATGATGACGCACCTTTTCTCATCTTCACGTCTGTCACTCTATCCTCAGGAACTCGCCGAGAGGCGTGGACGCCACAATCCTTACAGTAAACACCTTATCTCCTCTCAGACCGCCTCGGGTCTCCGCGATTTGGCCGCTCAATCCAGGGTTTACCCAGACCGTGAAAGATACGTGCGCCCTGCCGGAAGTAGCCAGTTCCTTTCGGAATATCTTTCCGGCGCTCCGGATGAAAATGCGTTCGACGAAGATGATGATGGGTTGACTGTGTTGGACGGTGTTGGTCCAGGCGAAGCCAGGATCAACCACGAACTCTACGAAGCGTATGTTGATCCTGTGCTAGAGGATTTATTCCCTCAATGGTTTCGAACTAGCGACACGAATACCGCCGCGTCAACCGTCGGAGATGACGCCTCTGAGAGAACTCTTCCAGAGCCGGTTTGGTCCCCACCTCCTCCTATACGAGGGCGGATTGGTGTGCCACCTAACGCGCCAACCTTGCGAAGACAAGATTCGATTCACCGAGGGACCTTCCGGTCGTCCGCCTCGGATTTCAGTGATTTCACGGCTCGACGGCGGCTTGCAATCCGAGAGGGATATGACCTGGTTGGGGAAGGAGTGACACGACCGGAAACTGTCAGGTCAGTGCTCAGTATACCTCCCGGCCCGTAGTTTCCTCCTAATCCCTAACCCCCAGGTCGCCACCTCCAAGCGGCTCGATTGCAACCCGTCGACCGTTCTATCTCCGCCGACCAATTCGTAGGGCAGATCCTGCAAGCACGGTAATCCCTTCATTCACCTCGGATACCGTGGAAAATGGGTCAGACGCCGGTTCGTCAACATCACATCTAGACAGTTCGGAACGAATTCGCCGCCCTCGACCTGTGTCGACGGCATCTTGGGCGGGAGGGCCGCTCGAACAGTCGTCTGGCTCTACCCACATTACAAACATACGCTACCCAAGGCTGAGACGGGGAGGTTTGCGGCCTCCGGAGATGCAGCCCACGTTCTTAATGGACCCACCGGTTGGTTCCCGTTCCAGGACTGAGCAAGGGGGTGAACGGACGACAGGGACAGAGGCCGAGGAGGATGCTCGGGCCGAATCTCTTCGTTTACCCGTCACCTTCCAACCTGTAGACCCTTGACAACTCTCTATCTCTATGGGTTTTGTTCCCAATCTTTTCGCATGCGCTGCGCCGTAGTTAGCTCTTGTATAGGTGTACGACTATCGTTCATGGACCAACTATCTAACATGCAAGACAAAACTTTGGACTCTGGTTCTCACGTGACTGACCTTGATCTCAAGCAAGTCCCTCATGATCAAGAAGCGTACTCGTCCACAGCCTCGAGTTCGTGAGATCTCTCCGGAAGTTGAAGAGGCTTCCAACAATGAGGCCGGGGAGAAGGGCAGAGAGGAAAAATTAGAGTGAGCGTTTCCCGCCTTTCACCCTCTGGACGTCCTTGTTAAATGGTATAAGCATTTCAGAATTACTCGAGCTTCAGAAACTGCGCAAGAGCGGGGTGGGCATCGACATTACGAAGCTCAACAAGGGCGTCACTAAGAAGAAGCCCAAGAAGGTCGCTGAAGAGGACATGACTGAATACGGTCTGCGGCCTGGCGCAGGGCCAGTAGCAACCGAAGAGTTAGCACACGGTCCCCTGCACACCCTAATATTTTGCTCATGGGACGGTTTTCAGCGACGAAGACGATGCAGAAGCCAAAGCTAGGAGAGTCGTGAGGACGAGCAACTTTACGAAGCAGACAAACGCATTGGATGTAGATAAACACATGTGAGTCCGACGGGTTTCAGGCATCCCTTTCATAGTTCTTACTTTTAGTTAGGATGGCATACATTGAGGAGAACATGAAAATTCGCCGAGGTGAGGTTGCAACAGAGGATACTGAGGATACATCAACCGACCCATATGCCGAACTATTTGAGAAATCGAAGAGGGGTAAAGAGAAGGAGGAAGGGAACGTTACGAACAGTCTTGCGATGTTGACGGCTATTCCTGAGGTCGACCTCGGCATGGAGTACGTCACTTGTTCACCCATTCTGTGGGACTGAACTGACCATCTGCCCTCAGCAATCGGCTGAAGAATATTGAGGATACGGAGAAGGCTAAACGCGTCCTGAACGAAAACAAAGGGGAAAGGAAACCCCAGAACCCCGAAGCACACCTCGTCGCTACAAGATGTGCGCCTACTCCGTTTCCTCGTGTTATAACCTACTAATTGAGACGCAGTCTACCAACCTAACTTGAGGCAGAAGTCTGACGCTGACATTATGCGAGACGCAAAGATGGAAGCTATGGGTCTACGGCCTGAGGACCACGAACGACCAAAGCACAAGCAGAGTCGAATGGCCACCGATGACGCGGTAAGTGGTGACAACGAACGTGATGGATTTGTGCTCACCAGCGTTTCTAGGTTATGGAACGTTTCAAGAAGCGTATGCGAAAGTGAGACCGCTCCTTGAATAGACTCGCCTTCTTCTTTGACCCGGGGCAGATACCTGAGTTTGGGGCCGGTATCCGCAACGCCCTGGAAACTCCAGAAGTTGCGGCGCAGCCTACGTGTCTGCCGTAGTTTACTTTCACATGTACTACTTACCTCCGTGCCTGTACGTCGCTTGTGTCGATCACTCCTGCGGAATCCTTACACATTCGCTTGCTGGCCCGAGCTCATAACCATCCACCCTCACACTCTGCCCGGGCCAAATTCCCCGTTGAACACAGAGGCCAGCGTCGGACACTATTATGAGTTTCTTCAGTAGAGTGAACCCACAGCCGCCATCCACTTCCTACAATCGGCTGCCGGATAATCAGGGCGGCGGGCAGAGACAGCCTCCACCACCATCGCAATATCGGACACAGCCTCCGCCTCCGCAACAGCAGCGAGGATACGACCAAGGGTATGGAACTTCGCACGAGAAGAGGAGTTACGGCCAACCACCACCGCAGCTAAGGGGCGGCGGTGGAAAGTAAGCATACCAGTCCGAAGATCGTTCTTGATTTTCAACTGAAACTGCCCCCATTTTAGTACCTTCACCGTCGTCGGAGGTGTCAGTGAAGCCCACGCGCTCGCAAAGTCTCTGATAGTCCATCCGAGCGACTTCCAGAACGGTCAACACGTCTTGGTTAAGAACAAATTTGCTATTACCGTAAGGTTGGGACAACAACCGTCCGATGTCACCCTGAGACTCACACAACCCGCCCACAGGCACGATGATACCGGCAAGGTAGCTCCGGGAACGATCAGCGTAGATGGTCCTCATCGCCAATGGATGGAGCTCTCCCTCGCTGGCGACCAGGTTCCTGTCCAACCTCTCACATTCACTCCTCCCTACTTGGAGTCCATTGATATCGAAATCGGGCTCTTCCGCAAAACCGACGTGACAGAAGTCTCCGCGGAAGATCTTACGAAGCATTTCGTGAAGGTTTACAGTGGGCTTATGTTCGGTCTGGGAGAAGCTCTCGTATTCGAGTACCGGGGGTTCAACTACCGTGGAACCGTCAAAGGTTTGAGGGTTATTGAGCTTGCCGCTGAGCAGCTACGCGGTGCTGGGGGAGGGAGGGATGATATGGGGGTAATGATGGAGAAGTCGGATGTGACGTTCATGAAAGCGGAGGGGGGAGGATTGAAACTCAAATCCAGTGCCAAAAAGTGCGCCCCTTCTCTCTCCCCAAAATGCGTGCACTTACGGAACGGTGATTTAGAGCCGCCCCTAATGCCGTTTTGGCACCCAACTTCAAGTTCGAGGATATGGGGATTGGGGGTTTAGATGACGAGTTCGGTGCTATCTTCCGACGTGCCTTCGCGTCTCGAGTGTTCCCGCCCGGTTTGGTGGACAAACTTGGTATTCAGCATGTCAAGGGTATTCTGCTGCATGGACCTCCAGGAACAGGGAAGACGTTGATGGCTCGGCAAATCGGAAAGATGCTTAATGCTCGCGAACCGAAGATCGTCAATGGTCCCGAAATCTTAAACAAGTATGTTGGTGCTTCAGAAGAAAACATCCGAAAATTGTTCGCGGACGCGGAAGCGGAGGCAGGTTATCCCTCCTTTGCTGGTAATACTTTACTTACCCCTGAGGGATTCAGTACAAAGCCAAGGGAGACGAGAGTGGTTTGCACATCATCATCTTCGATGAGTTGGACGCTATCTGCAAGCAGCGTGGATCTACCGGCGGTGGTACTGGGGTGGGAGACAGCGTCGTCAACCAGCTATTGTCTAAGGTGCGCAAACGTTGGGACATTGCGAGTTTTTCGCATTTACGCTGCTGCTTAGATGGATGGGGTCGACCAACTGAACAACATCCTGATCATCGGTATGACCAATCGTCTCGACATGATTGATGAGGCGTTGTTGCGTCCTGGTCGTTTGGAAGTGCACATGGAGATCTCCCTTCCAGACGAGCACGGTCGTTACCAGATCCTGACGATACACACTGCCAAGATGAGGAACAACAACGTCATGGATCCGGAAGTTAACCTGAAAGAACTGGCCGCCCTCACCAAGAACTTCTCGGGTGCGGAGATTGGTGGCTTGGTCAAGAGTGCTACGAGTTTTGCGTTCAACAGGCATGTCAAGGTACGGGACGACGCAGAGGGTTCAGCGGTGGCTGGAACTCTAACCGACGCCTCCTAGGTTGGGACAATGGCCGGAATCTCGGATGATGTCGAGAACCTTCGTGTCAACAGGAACGACTTCATGAACGCTTTCGATGAAGTGCAACCTGCGTTCGGCGTATCCGAAGAAGAGTTGCAGCAGGTCATTCAGAACGGGATTATCCATTACGCTCCTCACGTCGATGTGTGTGCTCATTCTTTGGAGTCTATTATAATCTGACGGTGCTCCACAGGAACTGCTTAAATCCGGGCAGCTCTTCGTTGAGCAAGTTCGGACGTCAACGAGAACACCGCTCGTCAGCATCCTCCTACACGGACCTCCCGGTTCCGGGAAGACTGCATTGGCGGCCACTATTGCTTCGGCCTCCGATTACCCCTTCATCAAACTCTTGTCACCAGACACGATGGTTGGATTCTCGGAACCTCAGAAGGTTGCTGCCATCAACAAGGTGTTTGCAGATAGTTACAAGAGTCCGCTGAGTGTTATCGTCGTGGATAACCTGGAGCGATTGCTCGGTAAACATCACGTTTCCAACCCTTCCTGAATGCCGAATCCTCACGGATTTTCAGATTGGACACCGATCGGGCCCAGGTTCTCCAACTCTGTTCTCCAGGCCCTTTTGGTCCTCTTTGGTCGTAGACCACCAAAGGTAAGAGTATGGTTGTTGTTGGTATCTGTTGACTAAGCCTGCTCTACAGGGCCGTCGTCTCCTAGTCATCGCTACCTCTTCCTCCCATTCGATTCTCACCGATCTTGGGTTCTCGGAGAACTTCGATTCCGAACTTCGCGTGCCACCGATCTCAAACATCGGATCCCTCGAACATGTTCTCACAGAAGTTGAGCTTTTCAACAGTGCAGCAGACACTAGACAAGCGGTGGCCATGCTCCAGGAAGCAGGGTTTGGACGTGACGACGGGCGATCGCCAGTATTGAGCATTGGAGTGAAGAAGTTGTTGAGTTTGATTGAGATGGCGAGGCAGGAGCCACATGCTGTGGCTGAGAGGCTCGTGTCGGCTCTCATGGGTCTGGGGATGTGAGGATGTCGCAACTGGAGCACGTGTATGATTCACTACGAGGAGGGAGTTTCTGCGCATTCGATTGAGCAAACTCATAACATGTTTGTACCACCACCACCGCCGCCGCCACCTTCGCCAACTGTAGCATTCCCCAGACCCGCTCGCGACTTATTGCCAAGCCGGATGTAAACGGTTCCGTGGTCGGATTTGTGATCGGCGGCCTCGGTGATAGTGGATGTAAGATTTTGCAGCGCTGAATCCTCGTTGCCACAGACACCTTTCACCCCCCCACCACCATTTCCGAAATCCGCCCCCTCCCTCGATATCCACCCAAAACCACCATGGAGAACGGCCAACTGACAGATGGCCCGCAAGCACCTGGACTTTCTCTCTCGAGGATCCTAGATGATGAAAACATAGAACACCTAGAACATCATAAATCTGTAGACGCCCCGGCCGAGGGTTGGGAGGAGGAAGCCACTGGGAAACAGTTGGAAGACGGATATTGTGTTGAATGCGAGGGTATGCTTGTTTCACCCGGCGGACCCGACGCACCAGAACTTGCTTACCGTGTCCGTAACGCAGACCAACCAGCGCAGGTACATTGTGAATCTTGCACGGACAACTTCTGTGATGTATGCTTCGCGGCACAACATCGTAAAGGATCTAGGAAGCATCATAAGACCAAGCCATTGGCTGCAGACAAGGCCAGCAAATCCCGGCCCACTGCCTCTTCCTCAAATGGTACGGCGAATGGGCATGATGACGAAGTGGGTCGACTCCGCCACACCTTCCAGGTTTTTGTTTGATGTTCTTCTGCAGATGGACGTAGAGGATGTCGACTCGGACGAAGAGCTTGAACAGGCCAGTCAAGCGAAGCAAACCCTTGAGATTGTCCCTCAGCCTGTAATCGGCGGAAACGTCGGGGAGTGGTTCGTCGGACGATCGAAATACATCCCGATGCGTTTAACCCTCAAGGAACGCAAATACCTCCGGTTGCTGGAGGCTGCTCTCAACGTTTCTGAATATGTGTGTGTTGACCAGTGCTGAGGTTGGGTTGTGACTGATTCTTTGTGGAATTATCTCATGGCAGACGGACAGGGTCGACACCATAGGGTTCGGTTTGTCGAAGCCGAAGCGGATCGTTCAACAGATCCGGGAGCTTTGTGCGATCCTATCCGGTCTCGTTCTCGCTACCGACTATAAGCATGGTCAAGAGCTGTTCCAGGATCGCGACTTCAAAGAGAACGAGATATTCTTCCAGCAATTGTTTGAGCTGGGGAGGCGGTACAAGATCACGAACCCAGACAAGATGCGTGCTACGTATGGAAAGCTGATCTATCTGCTCCAGGTGTGCTTCCTCGCAGTTATTTTAGAGCCTCAATGACAGATTTGTGCTTTAGGACAGTCAGTTACCAGAAGTCCGAGACCTTCTCAGCTTCTCCTGTATAAATCCCATCAAGACCGTCTACAGCGTCCTAGAGGAACACAAGGCCACGGATATCCTCCGAGACGATCTCATTGCCATCGCCACGAAGGAGATCATCTCGGAAGGACGTTCAAGGAGGGATATTCAACGCGACATCAAGAGCAAGGAGAAGGCCATCGAGACTCTTTCCTCGAAATACTTTGGGCGAGGGCTCACACAAGAACAGTTGAAGCAATGTCTCTATAGTATTGGGGACAACCACGCTTTCCTAAGGGTCAACCGAGATCCTTGCGATCGTATGATCCAATATCTCAAACATTACTTCCATCCTACCAAAGCCCAAGACCCTAAGAGTAGTCTCGCTATTAGGAGCGGAAAGAACGGCGCACGGCTTAGCCACGATCACTCGAAACAGTATGCTTATGTTTTGCAAAGTCTGACGCTCTGGCGAGAGATTTTACACGGTAGCAGGTCCTCGGGTTATGCTATCGACGCACACTGACGAGGTACTCTAGATATGTTCCACCTGTGGTCCCTCGCTGAGCAGGACCTCTTGGCGGAGACTTCGTCATACAGGCTGCGCGACACCGGGCAGGGCCTGAACCGTGTGCAGATGGCTCCAAAAACTTCCCGGATGATGCACGTTATCCTCAACCGTGCTCAGAGGAGCGTCGGTACATGGGTCGGCTCCTCTGTCATTCACATGGGTGGGCTATGCTTCCTTTCCTTCCTACATGGATTCGATCTAATTGCCTAAAGGTGATCGTAACGTTCCGAACGCCTTGATGTTCATCGACAAGTATTCCCAGATCTACCGCATCCTCCTTCCCATCACTACCACCCTCAGTCAGATCCCCACCCTCAAGAATAGTCCAGCCATTTACGGGCTTATCGAAGAGGAGTTTGGTTCCGTCGATGGTCTCATCAAAGAAATCCTCGCGGACTTCTTCAGGCATGGGTTTGACGGCTCGGGAGCAGACAACTTCTACGATGCTGGCAGTTGCATTGACGGTCGGTTGACGAGCGCCTGGAATTGGTGTAGCTCCATAGAGAAGAAACGATACTTCCCCGTATTCCTTCTCACAGGTGGGGTTTCCAAGTGTATCGTGTTGATGGTTTGCTCACGATCTCCTTGCAGGATTTGTTGGTTTCGATGGTGATTGGTGATACCACGGACTTCTCTCATACCTGTCGGTATCATAATCCATAATCTATTAGAAAATCAGGCTGCTACAGATTGTGGTTGAGCCGCCGATTCTGTAGATGCGGTTTTGTAATTGTTGTCTCCAACCAATCTCTCGACACCCTTCTCCCGTGCGGACGTGACGACGGCTAATACCGCGGCTAGACCGGTTTGCCAAGCGACGAGACGTTGTTCGAGTGCGACCCACTGGTCCCGCTCAAATACTCGTGAGGTCGAGCGAGTGATGTGGAAGACTCTGGACGATTGAGAGAGTTTTCCGGAAACCAGACCAGCACGGATCACTGAATGCGGCGTCAAGTGGTTGGATGTGAACGCGAAGGGAGGAAACGTACCATCAATAACCCATCTCTCGACCTCTGACTGATCGACCTGCAAGGCGGATGCGAGGGTGGCATACGATACACCCTTGCCAATGTTCTGGAACCCAAGGGATACCAGCGTCAACAGCCGGATCTTCCGTTCCAATTGAGCCTTGTCGAGTCCTGATGGAGGGTGGGATTATAGCGTTAAGCCCCGCAAACCCTGACAATGTGGATAATCACCATATTTCTCGATGGATCCCGAGTGTTCCGATTCCCACTTTTTGTAATCCTCGAGCCCACCTGAGAGGAATACCCTCAACAGGGAGAAGAGCTCGTGGCCCTGCAATTTTATTATGGAATCGATCTTGAAAAGGGTATCAAAATCGAACACGGAAGGTAATCTCAGCGAAGTAGAGATGGCTTGGATGGCGGAGGATTCAGCGTGAGGTGAGTTGGGAGGTAAGTTTCGTAGCGAAGTGAGGAGGTACTGGTAGGAGGTTGCTCTGTGGGAGGGAAAAAAGGTCAGTATTGAGGCACGCGTGGTTATAGAGTTGTACGAGAGAACGCATACAATTGGCCAGCCTTTTCAAAGACCTCTGCCAAGAGACGTAAGAGGTCAAACTTCTGTTCAGGCGCGATGGCCCATTCCGACGTCCAGCTTTCGATAGATTCAGGTGCGATCTGGAGGAGCTCGATTTTGTCGTGAGATGAAGCTTGTCGGATGAGGGTTTCGTAAACGGTATGTCTCAGAGCAGAGTTTCGGGGAACCGCATTGAAGAGGAAAGAAAGCCTGTGAAAGGGTCAAGCAAGTTCTGCGATATCGCCAGGCTTGCACGGAAACCTTACAATCGATATTGTGATGAGAAGTGGCCTTTGGATGACGTGATGGCCTTGAGCAGGGTGTCGACGTGCACCTTGATCTCGTCAGAGTCGATTGGGAAGAGGTTGAACAAGTGGGCGAACAAAAGATTGAAGAATCCTTCAACCTCTGGGAGAAAACTTTTCAGTTGATCTGATTGAGCTTTCTAGAGGCGTGCACGACATCAAGCACCTTTTTCAGATCCCTCTCCTAACCCCTTGACCTCTGGGACGAGGAGAGATAGAGCTTCGACTTGATTTTCTCGTGAGATCCCCTGGCGCGTTTCGCCCTCCGGAGGTGGTTCAACCTTGATGAGTTCGAGAACCTGGCCGAATGATTTCTGGCGGTCTTCGTCGGAGAAACCTCTCGCGAGGTAATCTACCAATTCTCCAATCTGAAAAATATGCGCCACGATCGCTCGTCAGCCCCTCCACACTCAAACAAAGAGGTGCACGGGGAAAATACACGCACCTGATCCTCGAAAGCCCCCTCAGCGAATACCGACACTGAGTCAGTGGTCACCATTTTTTTGACCGTTTTTGATGCCGTGATGACCTTGGCCGGAACGAAGAATTCGCGCCAGGCGTGGGGAGTTTGCCGACTCAGCATCCTCGATCACGAGTGGGCAGTTGCTCTTTGCTTCACTGCAACAGTAACAGATCAGGAGGGATCCCCCATAGCAGGGCCACTCATCTCACGTAATTATCGCGAACATACAAAGGATTCCGGGACATTCCTAGGAGTTAACGGGCACCGCCTGCGCATAAAATAGCTATGGGTGAGGGTAAAGAGCACTTCCTCAAAATTCGGGTGTAAACCTTTAGCTGTCGGCGTTTTGTTCACTATTACATTGTATTCCAAATTCCGTTATGTAGATAAGCCCAAGCCTGTCTCTAACAAGATGTCACACAAAGCGTGCTCACAGCTTTTGGATAACTAAGGAAGAAGCTCCTCCGCCCTGTACGCGAAGACAACGTCAGGGACCAGCCTATTTCGATTATCGAGAGTTAGGCAAGGACGTACCCCATTACAAATGCCGGCAACTCCATATTGGCCAGGCTGGAGAGCGTGGACGAGGGAAACGACGATACGCGAGCCAGAGTTACCAATGGCATGACCCAGGGCGACAGCGCCACCATTAACATTAATTTTAGATCGTGGGATGTTGAGAACCTTCTCGGCGATGTTGACGACAACGGAGAAGGCCTCGTTGATCTCGAACAAGGAGATGTCGTCAACAGTCAGACCGGCCTTCTTCAGAGCCTTGGGGATGACGAGAGTTGGGGCGGCGGGGAAGTCGATGGGGTCAACGCCAGCATCGGCACAAGCTGATGGTTAGATAGTCAGATATATGTGCGCGGGATCATTGCAGGAGGGAATACACACAGATGACCTTGGCCAACGGTTTCACGCCGAGCTCAGATGCCTTGGCAGCTGACATGAGAATAAGAGCAGAGGCACCATCGTTGAGGTTGGAGGAGTTGGCGGCGGTGATCTTTCCGTCGGGTCTCTTGAAAGCACCGGGGAGAGTGGGGATCTTCTCAAAAATGACCTTCTTGTATTCCTCGTCTTCCTTGATGATGGTATCACCTTTCTTGCCCTTGATAGTAACGGGAGCGATCTCAGCATCGTAGGCACCGGCCTTCCAGGCGCGTTCGGCACGCTGGTAGGACTCGATGGCATGATCGTCCATGTCCTGGCGAGTGATCTGATGCTTGTCACCAGCAGCTTCCCCACAGTTTCCCATGGCGAACTTGTTGTACGCGTCCCAGAGACCATCGTTCTCCAATGAGTCCTTAGCCTCAAACTTTCCAAACAATGGGTTCTGTCGAGGGATGAGGAACCTAAGGAAATGACAGGAAAACAATACGGGTCAGAAACATCGAATGCAGACAATAAGAGAATCGATCGATGCTAAGATCGATTTGATTAGAAGGTGAAAAGATTACACGCACGGAGCGTTGCTCATGCTCTCCGTACCACCAGCGACGACGACGCTCTTGTCACCGGTGGAGATGGTCTGAGAAGCGAGGATGATGGATTTGAGTCCGCTAGCGCAGACTTTGTTCACCGTCGTGGCATCGGATGATGATGGGATTCCAGCGCCCAGGGCGACCTGGCGAGCGGGAGATTGACCAACACCGGCTTGAACGACGTTGCCGAAGTAAACTTCTTCGATCAGCTCTGGGGGGACCTTGGAGGCGTCAAGGGCATGTTTTAACGCGATAGTACCGAGCTGGGGCGCGGTGAGGGTCTTGAGGACACCGTTAAGAGATCCCACGGGGGTGCGCGAGGCGGCGACGATGACGACTTCGGTAGAGGACTGTGAATCTCGTTAGTGGACGGCGATGGAGACCAGGAGGGTGCGGGGGACTGACCATTTTTGAAAGATGGTGGGAGGAAGAACACAAGAGTGCCTGTCTCGAGGAATGGTGGGCCGGATGTTTATATACTTTACGTCGGAGCCCGAGGTGGTTTTATTCCGTGTCGTACCATCCTTTAACGCGTTTTTATTCGTAATTCCCAACGTCCAAGCGGATCGGGAGAGAGGGAGAGCTGTGTCTGATTGGACTACGGAGCGCCAAATGCCGTTCCTACAACCACCTTCATCCCCAGACGATGGAGTCCCCGACGACTTCCCCGACGTCGACAAACGCTCTTGTCTTCTCCTCGGCCCAACCGCTCTTGTGCGTACAAATCGTCGCTCTCGCCCCGACGCGATCTAACGCACACACGTGCTGCAACCCCACAGGTAGTCCAGGGTCTGTTGGGTCTCTTCGTCATCCTCTCTCTCGTCTACAAACGACACAGAGAGTCTCCGAAACGTCCATGGAGAATTTGGCTATTCGATGTTGCTAAACAGCTTGCCGGCCAAATGTTCGTCCATGGGGTCAACCTCCTTATATCGGGTGTTGTCGCACGCATCGAATCCGGAAACGCATGTGTCCTGTATTTCCTCAATATCCTCATAGACACCACGCTTGGTGCGCGTTCATCACGGATGTTTTCGCTTCGGCTACGAGCTAACAATACGTGGATGATAGGCGTCGGTATAATCTACTATTGCCTCAAATGGGCTACTCTTCTCCTGTCCGACAAGCTGGGCCTCGAAGGGCTTAGGTCTGGAGAGTATGGTTCTCCGCCGTCCCCCGCCTACTGGCTACGACAACTTGCAGTCTACGTGTCCTGTTTGACTATCATGAAACTTGTTGTGGTCGGTCTGTTCGCTCTTTGGCCCGGGATCCTCAAGGTCGGAGAGTGGCTGCTGAGTTGGCTGGGGAACGGGGATGCCGCCCAGGTCGTTTTGTAAGTTGTATTTTTTAATTTTTAATATTGTCCCCCCCCCCCATATTTTGTTGTGCTAATTGCCGTTATAAAGTGTCATGGGCTTATTCCCAATCATTATGAACGTCCTTCAATTCTGGCTGATCGACTCCATCGTCAAAGCGCACGCCCCACCCCTCACCTTAGGTGATGACTCTTCTAGACTCGGCGCTCAAGGTGGTGACAGGGAACCGTTGTTTCGGGCCGACGACTCAGAGGAGGACGAGACGGTTGACGAGCCCGGATCCACCCCTCCAAAGTACGATGTCGAGAGTCCAGAACCTCTGACTGCGGTGAAAGCGACGACCATATCACAACCCCGCCCATTGACGCCGGACTCTAGGACTTTCCCCTCGGGCTCATCCACTCCTTTTCACGTAGAGGTAGACCCCGATGATGTCGCGATGAAGAGAGTTCACAGCCCTCCCGCTCAACATCCAGCCGCCACCAAATCGACTAACCCAACCGCTGGCGATGAATGGACATGGGACGAAGCTGGGGAAGAGTGGGATAAGAAGCGATCGTTAGATGCCCTACCATCCCATCACGATTAATGTCCGTTACGATTCCGTACTCTTATCTGTACGGCAGTTACCCTTGGGACCACGAGCTCGCGACTTGCGACAAGGACGATCCCTTATCTTTCCGTCGGAACAAACGGCCTACACCAGGTCCTTGAGGTGGAGCTTGCCCATGAGTAGGGTGAAACCGGACGGAGTTCGGTAGCTGGGCAAGGGAAGAATTGCCCGAATAATCGAGAGGGAACCCGGGACGGATGAAGTCATCGTCTGGACTTCCCGCGCGACCACGGTTGCCCTTCACGTGATCCACCCGTCTCCCTCTTTGCAACCCCCCTTCACTCAGCATGACTTCTACTGAAAACACCCCCCCTCACCCCCCTTTACCCTCTCGTCAATCCTCCGGGGTGAAGCCAAAGGGAATCCTCAAGAATGCCCCCAGCACCAACACTCAACAGTGAGTAGTTAGATCCGGCGATCAAGATCTTTCAGCGGTCTCGGGTGACACTGGATACCGCCATTGCGTCTTACCCGCATCGCCGGGGGTGAAACATAATTAACTGACTCTGTGGCTCTAGTTTGCAATGGGATGAGGAGAACCTTGCTCTAACTGAGGCTCAGAAAGACAGTCTGATGAAGATCACTGAACCTAAGACTCCATACGTTAGATACAACGCTGAAACCGATGAGTTTGAAGGAGGTAAGACCGACCCATATTTTCCATTCCTTCCTTCGGCTCAAATCTCAGCGTCACCTTGTTCCGCCACTCTAGATATCCCCACTTTGGATCTCGGAGGGAACACTTCCGGCGTGAGCTCCCCCGTCCTCCAATCCCCCGTCAACACCGAACATCCACCTCCTTCTCCTCCTGTTTCCCCGCGCAGAGCCTCGTTCTCTAGCGGAGTCAACGGTCGATCATCGTCTGGGAGCATCCGATCTCGGAGCGGAAGCTCGAGTAGGAGCACAAGTTTCAGCTTACCCAACGAAGCCAAGGGTGAGATTTCGTCCCCCGGAAGGGGTATTGGTCCCGGCGATGAAGAAGTCGAGGAGGAGGAGGAAATGGATGAGGAAGGTAAGTTCCGACCTTGCATCCATACTGTCTCATCGTTGAAATTTCTTCTCTAGCCGCTGCAAAGCACGCGGCGTTTGTCAAAGCTCGCGGAAGGCACTATTCCAATGAAGCTGAAGCCATGAAGGTATGTTACCCGTCATCAATTACTCGAGTTGGGCGAATCTGAGCCCTTCGCCTTAGCGAGCGCGTCAGCTCATGGAGGACGAAGAGGAGACTTCCAGCCTTGACAAGGGCTTGGAGGATGTGTCGATGGAAGAGCACCCGTTGCCCACGAAGGTCAATGGCGTGAAACACGGCGTCTGATCCTCTGATCCAGTGGCGATCCCCCTTCATTCAACTCCCGTCGGCCTCCCGTCCAGCGCTATCCGCTACTATTCACAGATCAATTTCTCCCACCCCCGGACTTTTCTTCTTCCTTCAATTATTCGCTCTTCCTGCTGTTGTATTGCTTTATGTCGGGGTCGATTTTCTTCTTCTTCTTGTGTCACCTAACCATTGCGGTACACGAAGAGTTCCAGAGTTGGACCCGAAGTGCCGCAACCAGTACATGTCCACTCTGAATTGCTCAGTAGCTTAAACCAAAGGAGCTTAGTGTATGTCAGAATGGCGTTCGTGAAATAAGTACTTACCAGAGGAGAGGGAATTAGAACCACGCTCAATATCTCGCCACCGGGTCGTCTAGCCCATCCGCACCCCCAAACACAGTATGGACGGAGCTTGGCACACGGTAGGTGACCCATATATTTCATGTCTTTTTTGTCCGCACCCGAACGTCGGTCACCTCGATTTTGTCTCCAAGTGACCGGGCCGGTGTCGAGTCAGCGAGGAAGCATGAAACTCGACCTTTTTTTCCATGTAACCACTCTCCGATCTAACCTCTCGCCACCGCCCTAGAAAGTGAAGCCCGTGAGGCTGACACCTACTTAGTGGACCTTGACAGTCGATAAACATGTCTACGGATACCACGGGCAAAGGTCTCTTGCTCAAAGCAGACGTGATCGCCGATACCTTCCGAGACGAGATCGTTCAAACTCTCAAGTCTCTGCCGAAACCACCAAAGTTGGTGGGAATCCTCGCGACCTCTGCCGCACCCTCGCGATTCTATGCAGAGTTCACGAAGAAGCAATGCGACGGTTTGGGCTTTAATTTTGTTTTGAAGGAGATCGGGGCGGCGCTCAGCCCGGAGAATGGGGAGGGATATGGAGTCGAAGAAGCCATCATGGAGGCGAACGAGGATGATAGTGTCGATGGGATCATGGTGAGCGATTTTGGGGTTTCGGGTGTCGGTGGACCGTGGGTTGACTGTGTGCTTGGGACTTGTAGGTTTACTACCCTATCTTTGGTAACCAACAGGTATGCTGGTGGAGAACTGGAACCGCCACTCCGCGCGAGTGCTGATCCCACCACATAGGACCACTACCTTCAACAAGTCGTTTCACCTCTAAAAGACGTCGAAGGTCTTCACTTCGCCTTCCACTATAACTTATACCATAAGTTTGTCTTCCCCTTCTCCGACGGTAACCTCGAACCCTAAACACCTCTCTCCGACACAGTATTCGATACATCAAACCCGCGTCGCTTCTGACACAACCCAAAATCTCGTCAGCGGAGGAGATCCCACCAGCTATCAACGATCGACCTCCTCCGGGGACGGCCAAATCCATCCTTCCATGCACACCCCTCGCGATCGTGAAATGCCTCGAGCACGCGGGGGTGTATAACCGAATCTTGCCGTACGGCGACAGGGCCTATGGGAGGGTTATCACCGTTATTAATAGGTACGCGACTCGAGCGGTGTCGAAAGCTACTGGGACCAACAAACCGGTCGTAGGTCTGAGGTGGTCGGGAGACCACTTGCCGCGTTGTTGGCGAACGACGGTGCTCGTGTGCTCTCTGTGGATATTGACTCTATTCAGGTGAGTGCATAGTTTCCGTTCTCGGGGGGAAGACTGAACCTCATACCCACCCGAAGGAATACACCAAACGACCTAGTGCGAGCGTCACCACTCAAAATAGGTTCAACAGGCACCACGTCGCGCACCCCTCCCAACTCTCCCTCGAAGAATGCTTAGCAATCTCCGACGTTGTCATCTCTGCCGTCCCAAGCGCAAACTACAAGGTCAAGACCGAGGCACTTCGTCAAGGCTGCGTTTGCTTGAACATCGCGAGCGAGAAGAATTTTGAGAAGGACGTAAGGGACAAGGTGGGGTGGCTACATGAGTAACCTGTTCTTTTGGTTCCCTAACATCACCGCCGACCCAGGCATCAATCTATATCCCGACCGTCGGGAAAGTGACAATCACGATGCTCTTGCGTAACCTGTGAGTCCCACCACATTTAATTCAAGTTGTAAGTTATCTACAGAAGGGTGTTGCTGACGGAACCTGCATCTGCTCTACGCGTTGTCTGTTCCTACAGACTTCGATTACAAACGTACAAGGATGTTTGATAAGTTGGGTGCGAAAGAAAGCCCAAGATAATCAAACTAGAAACCCGAGTTAGATGACGGAGAATATAGAACTTTCTATGTCCGACACTCAGGTAGTTTCGGGCCCGTTTGGATCACTTGTTGGGGTGAAAGGAGTCCTTGACCTGGACGGATATAGGGTCGCATTGTAGTTGTACCAATGTCAGATTGGTAGGCGTAGAAAGAATTGTAATGAAGCTGACCTTGTAGAAGAACTTCTCGTCGTTGATCACTCGGAACCCAACGAGTGCGAGGCCTTTGGCAACCTGGAGCGTCGCTTCGTGTGCTTCCTCCATCCTAGCAGCCTCCGTGAATCCGATGGTATGATTGCCTCCGTTGGGTTTCGTTGGGATAGCGAAGCTCGGGTGGATAGAAGGAAGCTCGTAAGTAACATTACCCTATACCAGTAAAGTCAGCCCGAAGCTCTGGAGGGCGGATTCGATGCAATCTTACAAAGTCGGTAGATCCTCCGATCGCTCCCTCGGCAGAGGTTCCAATCATCCCGTACCTATTGTGCAGGGTGGACACCAGTTCCTCCGCTAGGTTATGGAAGAGACCTGAATACTGACCACAAAGCTTGTTTACCACCGGAACTCACCAAGTGCTGGGTTTTGGAGAATATCGTACGTAAACTGACCGTAAGTGATGGTATATTTGCATCCGGTCGCATGTGCAGCAGCCCTGTGTGAATTACTCGCCCGTGAGTGGGGAAGAGGCGATTATTAGTTGACAAGCACGAACTCAAAACACTTGACGACACGGTCTCGCCAAACTTTCAGCTGGGCGCCTGTCGGGGCACGGACGAACCATCTCATTTTTGCGTAGTCAGGGATGACTGGAAAGCTCATCAACACGGGAAATCCCATTCTAACTATATAACAAACGTACTGTTTGGAGCCCAATCCTTTCCTTCTACAATTCCGTGTACACGATGGTCGGGTTGCATTTGTTGACGGAGAACGGAGACGTTCGAGTAGGCGAGGAATGCGGCGTCCAGAGCGTTAACGGCTTCCCATGGAGCAGCAGATGCATGTGCACTGAGGTTTCAATGAGTTTCTTGTAAAAAATCCGTTGTGGTCCAAAACACACGTACGGGTGTCCGAAGTACTCCACCTGGATCGATTGGAGGGCGAGCGATGGTCCTGTCCCGACTGAACCAGAGGGACCTGGTCCAGGATGACACCTACAGAGTGTGTGAGGACGGATACTGTGAAAAGGAGGAGATCGCATACATCACACAGGCATCCATATCCTTGTACCCGCCACGTTCTATCAGGATAATCTTACCCCCTCCACCTTCCTCGGCTAAATGGGTGCGGGTGAGTCCAAGGTAACAGGAACACGCAAGAAATACGACGCACCAGGCGTGCCGAGCAAAACGACCTTCCCTGGGACGCTGTGGTTCTCCATAGCCGTCTTGACTGCCAGAGCAACACCTACTCCCGCGATGGCAATTAAATTGTGCCCGCAAGCATGGCCGATTCCGGGTAAGGCGTCCATTTCGGAGTTCACCCCGAGTGTGCGGCCGCCAGTACCAATGGTGAATTCGGCGCGCCAGGCGGTGTCAATTCCGAGGTGGTGTTTTGTGATTTCCCAGCCCTTGGAAGACATGAACCGTGTCAGGGTGTCGTGTGCGTATCTGTGACCGATCCAGGTTGGGAAAAACCCGAAGGGAAGTTGAATTCAAACTGACTTTTCTTGGAAACCAAGCTCGGGGTGACCTACACAGCATCGCTACGAATTTAACCCGAGGGTAATGGGGACACGGTTGTCAAGGGACTGCTCACCGTGGATCTTGAGGCTCAGCTCTCTCAATTCATCACTCAAGGCGGTCAAAGTCTCCTCGATCGTTTTCATCACATCCGGGCGGAAGATCTCATTTGCACCCATGGGCGTGTATGAGGGGGGTTTGTCCGCCGGCCACCGGTCTGCGGAACGATTATGGTCTCCGTGCCCGCAGAAGTCGCATGAGGTGGCGTAGGTGTATTCGGGCTACGCGTCCGACGAAAGTTAGGATCCGCTTTGACGCATTTGGGACGAGTACATACAAGTTGCGGCTGAGCGCTGGTGTGGTCGGCAGTTAACCCGCCCGGAGGTAACTTGGATCTCGGGGTCGATTTCTTCTTGCAAATAGATCGTTTTAATACAGACCAGCACCCTGCTTGGACTTCAGGTTCGGGTTTGATAGTGGGAGAAGGGATGATCATGGCGGGGGGGCGAGTGGAGGATTTGCGGGCAAGACCCGGTGATTCACAACAAACATGCGTGCTGCGTCTTCCCACGATTACTGCGTGGCGCCCACCAACGCGTCAGCGCACGTGACAACCGGTCCGGGTTACTCCGGGGACACCTGAAAACGCTTATCGACTCAATCCCCATCTGGCTTGACTACAACCAGCAGCTGCCCCCGCAACTTGCCAAAATGCACTCAGTGTTACTCTTGGAACTGGGCGACAACTGTTGGTGGGAGACATGGGAAGTAGAGTGGCTCGGCCGGGTTCTCCAGGAGACGTATGTTCCACGTCAAAGATACATGCGTATGGAGGCGCAGGTCGCTCGCGAAAACGGCGAAATCCAGGGTATCAGAAAATTGACAGGAAACACAGGCTCACACTGGGATCGCATCCCGTGTCCAGGGCGACAGGTCTTTCCCGGAGCTGATGTTCGCTGAGCTCGAAACGGGTGGCATCGGGTCGATGAAAAGAGAACCCTTTCGAACCGGTTAGTGAAAGGGAGCATGCAAAAATCATCACAAAGGAACCGGATGTATGACCGGTCCCGGTGGGTTGACTAAATGCATTGCAAGAAAACTCGGCATCATGGGTCGGAAAATACTTGGAATATTAGTAAGTAGTGCGAAATGATGGGATATACGTTACTGGAAACACCACAACCCGGCGAGCATAATATTCGTGGAAATAGCCCCGTTAATCGAAATGAGATTCTTTGAGAGTTATGGGGATAGTCCTTCCATCAACCGGCGTAGTGGAACCAGAAGTAGAAAACGCAGCCTCGACAGGTGTGGACACACCAGACTGGTACTGTTCTTCTGCCATAAATCGGACTCGCTGACGGTGTAACTGAAACCACCGATCAGCCAACGCGCTCCTCTCTGCAGGAGTTACAATTACCTGGGGTAATCGCGGGATCAACAGCACGACTAAAGCGATCAGGTTCATTGTGAATAGCCATGGATCGTAGTGCGTGTAATGAGTAGACAACAAAAACCTGGAGGTGTGGGTATTAGTTGCGCGAATCCAGAATGCGGAATGGCACTTGCAGAATTATGGGGAAAGTGATGAGCCATTTCTTTGTCGGTGTGTATTGGGCTCCTCCGTCAATCTGTTCCCACAGCGTCAGCTCGTCGTATGCCCCGCCGTGCATGTCAGATTGGAATGGGATCCCAGTCGCCCAGTGGAAGACAAAGTACGAGATCTGTGCGGCATCAGATCAGTGTCACGCGAGCGCAGCCAATGAGAGGAACTCACGAGCAGATAGAGAAGATTCGTTAGTGTCCAGCTAATTTCCTGGTTCATTCCGGGGATAGTGTCAATCACGATCTTTCCACAGAAGACGAGTACAGGGTGAACGAGCCATGCGCCTAGGGAAGGGGAGCAAACCTGTGAGATCGGACGAGGGCGGCGGACGGAGTATGCCTACCTTTCATGTTGACCCAGTCTGCATTGATATTCACGTAGAGGTTCTGGTCCAGGTCTCGCTCCGCGGAACCCTCGCCAACCTGTTCGACCTTCAAGAGACTTCCACTCCTTGTCCTCGGTCGATGTTTGGTCTGAGTGGTGGATTTCCCCGGTAGCGAGAACGTTGGGATGCCCGTCTGCGCGGTCATCGTTGTCATACCCTGCCGCTAGCCCAGAATTAGGAGAGAACAAAAAGAAGGATGGGTCTTGGGGCGAGAGGGAGGGTAGTGGTGTTTGGGAGAGCTTGCGGTGCCACGTGAGCCCAGTGTAGCTTTGCCCGAGCCGACATACACTTCGACAAACTTGCCAATCCCGAGCCACCCAAGCCGCGGACGCGTTCTCTTGGCCACAGCCGCTTACTATGTTGCTGGAATGGTGCACTCTCGAGCCGTCCGGTAGTTCTCAGCTCGCCGCTATCAGGTTCAACGCACCCGTGCGGGTCAAGACAATCAGGATCTTTCCTACTGGCACCCAGCCATTCGCGCAGTGTCCGGACGTAGTCGCGTGCGTTCCAATGTTGTCTCCTCCGCGAGTGCTAGCTATTAACAACACCGGAATAGGAGGACAGAACCTGCCGCGTTTTATCTTAACATCTATTTCAACATCCTTCCGATGATGCCTGCGGACCCCGCTTTTCGGCCAAAACCCACGAACGAACTCGTTCGCTCTGTGCTCCCATATTCTGGGGATCGCACCGAGTTCCTTGTGGACATGTCAATCGAGGTTGGCTTGAGCACCGTCACGCCATACACCAGCTGACCATCTCGCAGCACGCGACACGATTCGTGATTTTCCAAGGGACCTTCGAATCCGTCTCTCTCGCAATATATGGCGACTTAGTCACAGACCAGCCCACCCTACCGCCCACCTACCGCCCAAACCCGCTCCCTGCTGTGGATCACACCCCTCTGGCTGGTTTCCTCGACCCTGCCAATGCCAAAGATCCCACCTCGCTCGCAGGACAACTCCTTGAACTGATTCCTGAGTCCCCTTCACTGGCAATTATAGTCCGCTTGATGTACTGTGTCAAGCCATCTGATGCTGACTGGGAGCATCCCGATTTCCCGTACTTGTATGCGGATCTCGGCCAAGACATAGCCGACTTTAGTCTGGAGAAGGCTGTCAAGCTCACGACAGAGCAGATCTCTGATGAATTGACCTCTGATCAGCTCTCTCGTTTTGCTGATAAGATTTCCAACATCATCGGACCACCCGTATGCTTTTTTTCCACTTGAAGGGTGAAACTATCTCAACGCTTCCTTGCGTTCCCAGGACAGTGATCAGTCGTACCGTCTTGCCTGTTTACTGTCGAACATCGCTTCACAAAACCCAGAACTGACCAAGCTTATTCTGGCATGTCGGCTCGCTTAAACGTCCTTCTCTCAGTGAGCTTGACTTAGGAACATAGGCAAAGGTTGACCTGACTGAGATCATCGAGCCCTCTCACCTGGACAAGTACACGATGTCGAAACTAGCCCAAGCCGCGACAAACATCGACGTTGCACGTCACCTCGATTCTGGGAAGTTCCTTGATATGGTCCAGGATGTTCGAAATATATACGTTGGGGATCCAGACACCAGCTCAGATGCGACAAAGCTGTTGGATCGAATCCAAGGATGGCTTGCATTGAGCGATGCTCTTGTAAATCCAGACGGGGACTTCGCGGCTGCTGCCACACTACTGAAAGACATCGGCACCCATGAACTTGCCTTTGGAATTTGGCTGGAATCTATGATAGCCCACCCCGACGTATTTGAACAGATTAACCACGAAATCCAAGTCCCGCTTTCCCACTTGCCGAACCTCCTACAGGACCCCCCAGCCCCTGCAAATCATCAGGATTTTCTAGCGTTTGTCAAGGCGTATGTTAGTGTGGCATTATGCATTGCCGTCTACGCGTGGTCGGACAGTCTCCCGAACGCACGTTGTCGCGAGAGAGTGCTGGGTATCCTCCGTTTATGGCAAACGGTTGACGGCTATCGAGAGGTATGTGATGGTTGGGAATGTTGTTCAATATTCACTCATCTTCTCCTAGATTGTGAACCACTTCTTGCTTATCCCTCAAATGACATTCCGGTTGGAGTGCATGGTCCATGGAGATGATACCCCGACGCGGGCAGGCATGGATGCCGAGAATATCATCCTCAATTTAGTCAACGACCCCCAGGCATTCCTTTCCCAAGACATTGTCCAGTGTATCTTCGCACTTGGTCAGCCGCTCTCTGTGATTACGGAGGAAGAACGTTTAACCCTGCGGAAACTCGCTGACATTGCGGATGGTGGACTTCTAAGCGCTCTGGAAGAACTTGCGGGACTCCCGGGTGCGGATCTAAGCGAAGTCCGGAACCTCCGCATTTTGCGTTGCTCGTTGGCCGTCATCGATTCAGTTATCCGGAACAGTGACGATGGAGAATGGAAGGTCTTGGAATCCAGCTGGGGAGGACGGGCACAAGGGGTAGTCATCCACCTTGGCGAGGTGTACTCAGTTCTTGTCCAGCGTACCAAACAACGGTTTGGCCTCGCGTTACCCCCCAGCAAACCCCATAATCTTACCGATCAAACCTTCCGTTCCGTTAACGAGACCCTGGTTCTCTTCACCCGCCTTGCATCCTCTTACCTCCCCCCGACACGCGTCATACGGGAATGGACCGCAGACACTGTCGACCTCTTCGCTTGCACGGATGCCGCCGATGCAACATTTTCACACACGGACCCGGTAACTGCTGTTGCTAGAGAAACACGCGATACTTGTATCTACTCGCTCAAAACCTTGGCTAACCTCGATGCCTTCGTCGGCTCGAGGCACGTCTCGGAGATAATCTTCCGGATGATCCTCGTACACGGTCTGCAGGACGGCGAAACCGATCCGATCTACCAACTTCATCAGGTCTTCGCCCTCGTCGATCACCTTATCCCTTTCCCTGACCCCGAGATCCTTGGCCACGACGAGTACACTGGGCTTTGGGTCCAGCGTGTCATCCCCAACGTCTTAACCGAACTACATGCATTCTTCACAATTCTTGATGTAGAGAGCAAAGGGCACTTGATTAAACGCTTGGTGAACGTTGACGATGGAGTCGTAGGGGTGGGAGAGTGGCTGGTTTTGGAGAGTATGAAGGATTTCCACCACCTCGTTCAAAACGCGGACGAGTACCCGAATGGCATCAACATTTTGCTGTACCAAGTCATGTTGTACCTTCGGTTACTCGAGGATTTGCTTTTGCCATCGTCAAGCGTATCGAATTGGTCACTGGACTTCATTGAATCTTCACCGGAGATGCTCAGCCTGTTGTCTTCGTGTTTGGACTGGCTTCTTCAACGTCGGTACACGGCGACGTACGCCACCGATATCGCCTATCGCATTGCTTCTGGTCGCCCGGAACTCGATGACGCGGCACTGATTACCGCCATTTCCTCAACTTTGCTACGCACCGCACAGGAGATCGACCTTTCGGTCACGGATCTCGTATCCAACTTGCACCCTATACCGGACCTGCTAAAAAAACTCCCGGAAGAGAGACTCGCTGAAATGCGACCAGAGGTTGGGGCCATGGCCGGCGCGTTGGCCCCGACCCTTATGGTGGACCTTCAATTGGCAACGGTGGTCGTGCGAATCCTCGAGGCCACTACAGAGCACGGCAAAGATCCAGTAGAACTCCCTGGATTGACATGCTCGCATCTTTCCGACCTTCTGGAAAATATCAACCCCGAAATTCCTTCAGAAAAGGTCGAACTCCTGCAATCAAAGATAGCCCCTTCGTTCCAACACCCCGTCGAGTTCACCGACCTTACTCAACTTCCATCCGCATTATCCTACTCTTTTTCCGAGATTCACGATATCCTTCACCAAGTCGCGGATACACAACCCCTACCGGGAACGCCTCCGATGAAACCACAAGCCCAAGACGCGGTCATCGGGATGGCAAATATATCTCCATCGACGATTCTACGATCTCCACTTGTGACGGGACTGACGAAGACTTACCTGAAGAACGATTTCAGGCAGTTGCGGCAGAGCAACCAGACAAGGCAGAATACGAGCCGGCTACCCAGCATGCACGTTGATGTGGGTCCGTTTCGTCCATTTTGAGATGTTATATTGAGTGTTCATCGGTTAGGACTTTGAGGAAGTTGTGACTTCACCTGTCCTCGGCACGGTTCAAATGCCGCTGATGACGGGAGAGAGTTCGCTCCCACCAAAACCGGTCGCCGCACCGACGGATGTCTACAGAAGTTTGGGACCGGGTTTCGTACCTCAATGACTTCTGGTCTCATTTCGGGTTTTTCGTTCGCCGGACCACGGTATCCAAGACGATTGGCTACACACATTGGCTTGGAAAGCGAAAGGGACTAAGTAGGGTGCGAAGGTATGGGTGCGTAAATTACATATCGTTACAGGATCTAGGAATGACCTAGCGCGGGATGCGAGTGCGGATTGTCCAATAAATACTTTGCCGAGTGTATCTACCATGAGTTGAGGTTTGAACGAAGCCAGAGAGCAAAGCGAGTCTAAATAACAGACAAGAAAAGCAGCCAGGGAATGCATGGCGAGACAATGACCAAAGGAGCGACAGAAACCAGTTGAAGACGAGAAATCGAGCCCACTTTCGGGTTCATATTTGTGGCAGGAGGGCAGGCATTGTTAAAGGTATCGTTTCCGGAGTTGGGCGGGGTGGGGTTGCGGGGTGAACTGAGTGGGGGGTAACTCTTCTGGAGGGGAGGGTTGGTAACTTGGGTCGATATGTTGATGTTGGTCGACCTCATCTCTCCACTTGAAGTATCGATTCATGTCCGATTCGTCGAAATCCGATGCTGGCGCAGGGGGAAATTTCGGCTGAGGAGGTTCTTCGGGTTCCGTCTTCTTCCCACCAACACGATAAATCCTCTTTCTCTTCGCCTTCAATTTCGCCTGTGGTGGTCTATCCGACGGCCCACCCCCGACTCCAGAGGTCGAGGAAGTCCTGGGTGGTCCACTGCGTACGGCGAAGTGTTCCAAAGGTCGTGTGTACGGAGATAGCGTGTGATTTGAGTGGGTGAGGGTGGAGAGTTTGAAGATGTGCTCGTTGAGTGAGGGACGCAGGATAATTTGCGGATCTGGATCCGGCCCAAAGCTTCCGTGAAGGCTTGGTGAAGTAGTGTCGAAACGGTCCGGGATCGAGGATATCGATGATCGTCGGTCCTCACCCCGCCGACGCCTGTGGGAGGGAGAGTAGCCGGGATCGGTGTAGGTGTCTGACGGGGGTGGGGTGGGGAGTGGTGCAAGAGTATGCGGTCGTCGTGGAACGGAATTTTTTGTCGGGGTGGATGGAAGGCAAGGTAGCTCTGGGTTTGAATATCGCGAAAGGGGGGATTGTACAACTGAGGAGGCGCGGGCACGCGATGGATCGAAGGTTCCAAGCTGTGGGTTGACCAGAGGGGATGTCAGTGTAGGTTGGCGAAGCGGTAAAGGTCCGCGTAGGCGTGGAGGGGCCTCGCATTCAAACGAAGATGACCGCCGGAGATAGGGTGGCGCCTGGAGGACCGAATCTACAGGTTTCGCACCTGTAGGACTTTGCGCCCGAGATTGTGAAAGGTACACCCTGGGCCGTGTGATCGTACCACCCCCTACCGCTGGAAGAGTCTCGTAGTCTTGAGGATTCTCAGGATATACAGAGGGAGTTGGAGGTCGAGTGCTCGCAACGGTGTCAGCAAAACTAGCAAGTTCGTCCAGTTCATCAACTTCTTCCAAGGGCTCCGTTAGTTCTGCAAGTCCTTTCGCTGGCGAGAAAAGTTTGCTGAAGTTGTTAAACAGGCTCTTGGTCGGAAGTCCCTCCGGCCGCAGACCATAGGTGGGGTCAAAATTCTCGATCTCTGGGAACGAAGTGGGAGGTTCCACTCCTGTGGTCGGAGTTGAGAGGGACTTGGGAGTAGAACGGTGGCTCGAGGTGGATAGGCCGGAAACTGATCTCGGCCGCCGGAGCCCGAACACACTGGGAGTAGGAACGGAGTAGGCAGGAGCCGATTGCAAGGATAGTGGGGAAGAAAAAGCTGGGGAGGCTAGTTCGTGAAGAGAGAGCGGGCGAGACACCCGTGGAACTGTGCGTTTCGATAGGTAGGGGGCCTCGACGTTTGCCTTCACCCACTGCTGGCTAAGACGGTGGATGATCCCTGGCAAGTCTTCCCTAAACATCTGCCGTAGTTGATCCTCAATTTCTCTCTGGATAAATTTTTGGATGACGGCTATCGAATCGAACGTGCTGTTAATGTCAACGTGCTCGAGAGGGTCCGTCTTGAACACGAGAGTAATGCCCTTCTGCTTGGAAACGACGAGGACGACGTATGAGTTGAGTTTGAAATGGGATAACCGGAGCAGCATGGGAACAACGAGGGGTTGTTTGGCGGCAAGCATGCCCCGCGACCCAGTCATGAGGTGGATGTCGGGTTCCTTGTGATTCAGTGGGTTCGCCTGGAAGGTTATTCAGATCTCGGAAGTGCTGTTATGGGTGGTCGTGCGCACCTGGACCTTAGTCCGGAGCACAAGATGGGCATCACCCGAGTATGTTAAACGAAATATTCCTCGGAACTGGTCTGTGGTCAGCTCTCCGATATCCCGAATCTCCAGTTCTGGGGGCTGAAGGAAAGGGTCTTTAGAAAATGCAGACGAAGATTCCGACAGCCGGGTCGGGGCGCACCTGTGAGCCCATCTCGAGTTCAACGACTTCGATCCTGTCTGCGATGACCGGCGGCTTGTTTCCCTTGTTGAGAGCAGAGTCGAGCATCTGGATCGCGTTCTCGTGAAATTGGTCCGAGAACCGTGGCCATTGGAAGGTGAAGGACATGCCCGACGTCCGCGACCACGACGGCGAGGTGCAATTGATGATGGTTTTCTTCCAACACCGTCATGAACGGCGTCCGGCGCTTCCTGACAGGCAACGCTACTAGTCCAGATCCACCACAGCCAACTCCCGTTGCCCCAATATCACCTCTCTCTCTGAACAATAAGCCATCTTGGCCACCGACAGACAGCGGCCAGATAACAAATATCTTGACAGATTCTCCAGTCAGCACGACCAACCCTCTTGTCCTCAAGCGAGACAGACCACGACCCCAGGACGAAGGCCAATCTAGGTCTTCACCATCCCAAGCATATTCTGTCCAATCTGTCCTCTCCCCGCGCAAAACAACCCGAACACCCCCTTCAAATGCCACACCACCTCCAGTCGATCACAAGGACGACGAGAACGCCTACAGCACACGCGACGAATTACTACTCAGTCTGTTAGCATCTGAAGCGGTCGCGGAATGCCAGGGACATGAAATTTTGAGCTCTGAACAAGTGGAGGAGCTCAAAAAGGTTCGTAGCAGCCGACGGCTCGGCTAATCACCCATCTCTCACCCAACGTATGCAGGAGTATCAGGCCCAATCATCACGCTTGGCTGGCCTTAAGAAGAAGTTAACGCTCGAGACAAAAATACGTGATGCCGCTTTGTCATTGGCCAAGGTCAACGCACCGTACGAGGGCGTGCCCAAGCAAACTAGTGAACAGGTCGACTCGGCTAACTCTAAGGTCGAGATTGTTCAGAAGGATGTCTGGAAACTCTCCGAACAGGTCAACGAGATTCACCGACAGCTAATGGAACACCGAGCCAGCGTCCTCAGCTACTCACTGAAGCATCTCGAGAAATCCCATCATTCCACCCAACCACCAATGGTGAATGGCACGTCCCCTACTTCAGGCATGAGCTCCCCTGTCGATCCCAAGTCCTTACCCGTCCACACAAAATTCGAGCATTTCTTCGCTGGCCATTCAGATGCTGTCGTACCCCAACTACCCAGGAAACCCCCATCAGACGGGGATCTTGCAGCCCTCGAGGAGAAGCTTAATGCTGTTACCCGAGAGCTCACTCAAGCGAACAAGCAACAAGCAGATATGGCTCGGGATCTGTCGTTGTTAAAGCTAGAGAAAGAGCAACTGCAGACGACACTCGAGATGGAGCTTCAGACAGCTGAGGACCAGGCTCATTCGTTGGGGAGCGAACTCGCACAATACAAGTACGAAGTCGAGGAACTGCGGCAACAAAAGGAGGCTCTGGAGTTGGCAAGAGTCGAGCTAGAGGAGAGGAAGGGACAGGTCGAGAGCCTCCAACAACAGTTAGAGGCTGCACATCAGCGGAATGGAGAGGCATCTGAAGCGAATAACCAGGTTCTACTCAGGGAACAGGAGCTTGCCAAACTCAAAGCGGAGGTGGACGCTGCTCTTCGGGCCAAGGATCTGGAATTGGCCGGGGTCAACACTCGCTTCGAGCTTGAAAAGGCAAGGTTGGCGGCTGAACTGGCTCCTACAGAGGAGGCGTCAGCTACCTTGTGGGCTGTTGTTCAAGAGCACGACATATCACTCCCAAGCGATTCCGAAACGACCATTCCCGTCCTTGCCGAATCGATCTCTTTCTTCATCGATAACACCTTGAATACTGTTCAGGAACTTCGCGACTCTGTGCGCGAACAACGGGAACTTTCCAACACGCTTAGGGGATCCTGTGTGGAGGCTGAGGCGCTGAGGAAGGAAGTCCAATACCTCGAGAACCAATCACGAGTTTGTTATTCATCCCCATCAACTTGGCGGATCCACTTAACGGATACTACAGGAGCAATCTGATAGGATCGTCGAGCTCATCGCTCAGCAAACCCCGGCGACCACAACGACAGTCGAATACGAAGGCGATACGGCGACACTTATTGCTGCACTTGCCCCTGTGTGGGCTATTCTCCCCTCCGCCGAAGCTCGCGCAGCGAAACTTGGACAGAATCGCTTCCGGACAACTACTCCGACACAACCACCGGCGGGTGCCCCGGTGAAACAATCCCTTTCAGAGATGGACGTCCGAAGCCTCAAGGCGCTCTACGATACCACCAAGACACAAAGTCGACCGGCCACTCCGGGATCCCCTGAATTAAACCAAGCCTCGATAACTGGATTCACCATCGAAGCCTTCGTATCCAGGGTCCAGTCTCTAATCGCGGATGATAGAGCGTTGATAGAGCGGCTGATACGGTTTGCTCAGGCGCATGACCTGCTAAAGAAGAATGCGGAGAGGGCGCAGAAGTTGGCAATGGATACAAGCGCCGCGCTCGAGACTTATCAGAAGCAAGTTAAGTCGCTCGAAGAAAGGGACTTTGCCTTATCGGATAAGAATGCTGAACTGTATGGCGCTCGTTTCTGGCCCTGCTGCCTTCGTGCTGCTACTGACTGGAAAACACAGGCTGGACGAAGTCGCTCAACTGCAAGAGGCGCTGGATCGACTCGAGGCCGAAAAGCGGGAGTTGGAAGAGCAAGCTGCTGAACAAGCAAAAACCTGCCGTCAATTGACCGCCGCCAACGCTTCTCTGAGCGCGCAGAGCCTGTCCCTCGCTGATGAAATTACATCGGCGACGAACGCGGTTCGGAAGCAGATGGAGGCTCAACTCTCACAGGTCGAAAGCAGATTGGCCAAGGCGAACGAGGAGATCGACACAATGTTGATGTCTGAACAGACTCAACGTGTGGCATTACTCGAGGAGCTCAACGCTGCCCAAACGGAGAACGGGAACCTGCGCGCCCAGCTACGCAAGAAATGATCTCCTGACGGCGTTTCGCTTATCTTTTTCACTACCTTTCATTCCTTTCTGTTCCCATATTTCCTGTCACCCGTACCATTATCCCTTGGATGTACATCAGTTCTGTCGCATTTTCTCACTCTTTTTCATAATCGTGGTACATTGATGTGTTTCCGCTCCCCAGGATGGTACGGGCAGTATATACATATCTATGATCCCGGCCTCCAGTGTGGCACAACGTGACAGCCCATCGGACAGTCTTCGTGGTGCTCTGCATAGTTGTGCCATATTTATCTTGCGCTACGTAGTTCTTGGGATAGGTGTAAGACGAGAAGCTTAGCGCTTCAGACCAAGGAGCTGAACCCCATGGTGGTTTGATCCGCCTGGAATTCGCACACCAAATCTCTAGATCTCGGACAACAAGACGCTGTTTTATAAGGTAAAAACCTTGAGGAAGGTAGACTACAGTTGCGTAAAGTAACAGTAGGGTGATGGCTGGATAGTGATACAGGACAGACGATCGGCGAACGTCTATGAGCGTGCGTAGTAGTCCGCGCAAGCTATGAGAGTTGCCAAATGCATGGAAAGATACACGTGGGTCAGGTTTATCGTCGACGGTCACCGGGTCATCAGCTTGTATGTGGACCAACCACCAATCACGGCGAAGGCTGCAAGGCAGGCGATGATCGCGGAAAACCAGCCGTATCCCTGGATGAACGCAATGAGGAAGAGTCGCACTCAAGAAAACGTTCCGTACTCACCGGAACGTCTTGGCCGGGGACATGAACGTTCATACCCCAGAGACCGGTGACCAAGTTCATGGGGATGAGCACTGTACCCAGCGCGGTCAACTTCGACAAAACGTCGTTGATCTGGTTGTTCGCGTCCGTCATCTCAATCGAGATTTGTGCGAGGTAGTTGGAGTGAGAGCGAGAGAGAATCTTCTCATAGTGGTTCAAACTCTGGGTCATCGTGATCAAGTGATCTTGGATGTCGGAGAGATAAAGTCCCTGGTACGACTTTGGTTGGGAGCGACAAAATCCGGAGATAAATAAGACGTACGATGTCAGAGGTAGGTGCCACCCTCCAGTTCTCATTGCACCGCTTTGCCAACCCTTTTACGACGTCTGCCTTGCTGCCCATGAGTCGCAACAATCCCATGACCTTTTTCCGACAGGTCCCAATCCTGCCGCACCAGCTCAGTCGTCTGGAAGAAGTTGTCATTCTAGGTCACGCACCTTCTCAACATGTCACTTTGTTCGGCGTCTTTCAGGATCAACACCAGCTCATCGATACTGTCGACTTCGTATTCGATACTCTGAATCAGGGGACCGAACGCGTCCGTGATATCATCGATGAGAGCATAAGAGATCCAATCCGATGTGACGTTGATGTAATCCTTGAGCTGTTTGATCCGCCTTCTCACGTTTTGGGGGTGGGGTGTCGGGCGGAAGTGAAACTAGAACGCCTCCTGTGTAAGATTGAAGTTGTATGTTGGAAAGAAAACCACCCACAGAAAGTGTTCCTTCCCTGAACACTACCACATACATGTTGATAGGATCTAGGTGAGTTGGACTGTACTGATTCTGGTCGAAACTCCGAAAACAGACGAAATAATAGTTGCGGAATAGCTCGATCTTCTCGCGTGCTTCTTCCATCTGAATATCTTCAGTTGTCAAGGGGTGGATACCGAAAACCTAAAAAAAATCGTTAACTCTTTGCGAGGTTGCTCGGCCAAGGAACGTAAGCATACATGACTCAGCATCTTCATCTCCTCATCAGTCGGCGACGTGATATCTAACCACCAAGTTGCCGTCTCTGAGTCTGGACCCCCATTCCTCTTCTTCATCTGATCTTCCAACCCCATCCGAACGTCAGAGTCGGTCGGGGCACCGTTGCTGCTCCCATTTCCGTTTATCCCTGGCGAGGTGGAGCTGGACTGAGGAACGCTCGATCGCAACTCAGGAGGAAGGGTGCCAGTGAACAATTCTTCGAATGATTGACCTTCGGCAGGTAACTCGCTCAGGTTCCTCGAGTGAATTGTTTGGGATAACGCATTGGAATAAAAGGAGAACCTGTATGGTCCATCATGACCGCCTGTACGCGCTGGGATGTTTTCGGATGATGGGGGGAGGTTCCCTTCCGGGATCTCAGGGATACTGATATGGGCCGACAGTGCAGGTCTCCCCGAGGAATTATTGATAGCTTCCTCGAACAGAGCCATCTTGCCTCTTCGCGTATTGCCTGTATTTGAAGAACTGAGCTTACGTTCTCGGGCCCGTCGAGGGGGGAGCGTGAATCCAGTGGAGGTACTAATTGTCGCATCAGCATCAGCAACACCACCTTCCACTTCCTGCGAGGGGTGGGCACGATATGTCGGTATCGGAAATGATGCCTGGGGTGTGCGTGTACCCAACCGGGTTTTCTCTGCCTTGACAAATTCCTCCATGGCAGAAAAATCCCATCTTGGGTGAGTGTGTTGTATCGACATGGGTCGGTACATGGGTAACTCGCCCATAGACGGAACAGGCCCTAAACCCGTGGACCCCATGTCGAGGTCGCGGTGATCAGAAATTTGTGACACCATGTGTGAATCGTCATGCTCTTCGTGGCCGAGATGAACGGGGGGCGATAGAATGTCTATTCGGTGTTGATTCTCGCCCGAGTCCCTCCTTGTCGGTTCACCGTAACCCAGTTGGTCTGTGCCCATCAACGTCTCTGGTTCCGGGAATTGGAAATCTGACCCTGAGGGGAGCGGATATCGATTGTAGGTCGGTGTGAGTTCGTCCGACCGTCTCCGCGTGATTATTGGAGGAACTGGGCGGTGTTGACTAATGGTAG
>Ga0307517_10001888_pt1 | contig 34297 bp, 37 predicted proteins | sample 23_EM_MG_FD_194515 | JGI IMG/M metagenome (GOLD analysis project Ga0307517, IMG submission 194515) | Populus trichocarpa ectomycorrhiza microbial communities from riparian zone in the Pacific Northwest, United States - 23_EM | ecosystem: Host-associated > Plants > Roots > Unclassified | place... | reverse complement strand
TATCTCAGCCGTCGGGCTCCGCAAGCCATTTGCTGACTGTCTGACTATCATTTTCCTGGACCCTTGCATGATCCCCCGTCTCTGGATTTTTATCAACAATTTTATCTCTTTCTTCGACCATTATATATTAAACAATCAAATTTTCGAAGGATGTTGACGACTCGCATTGTTTCGAATGTTCACAGTACTTGGAAGCCAACGCAACGCCAGATGGAAGGTGAGTCATGGATTGCACGGTTGGCTTGGCGTCTCATTCTGACGAGGCCCAAATAGAATACAGGAATCGGAGATATTTCATCACTAATAAGTTCTTTGGATCCCGAGTAACCGAGCGGCACCGCTATCTAGCGCTCAATCATTGCACGCAGTCATCTGACGTAGAGTTATTTTCGCGACCGTGTACGCCCGGTTGTGGCCAACTTGTGCAATGCGTATTGATAAGTACAACTCGGACCTACATACCTACAGACAATCATGGCCTGGGGTGATATGGATGATTCACAAATCCATCAAGCGCAACCATTTAGGTGCGGCGATTGACAGGAACCGGCTACTGTCATACAACTACTATGGGAAGGACGGTTAATTCCATTTTCCAAACATGCTTCGAAAATTATCTGATCAAGGTTCTTTGATGTCTATGTCTTTGGTCATGACAAAAAGTGCATAAGTATCAGAATCGCGACATCGGTCATGTAGGGAAGCCATTTAGTGGGAAATAGTATGGCTTCCCTTCGACTTCGAATTCGGTGATGCTCGGGGTTTTTTTTCCTTATATAATCCTGCTTGTGGGCGAAATTCTGACTGAGGGCGCTTTGGCGCAAGGATATTGATAATGTACCGAATTGCGTTGGGAAGGTAGGGATTTGGCGAATGATGATAAGTAATGGTTTATGGGAGTAGAGGGCAATCGTTTAGCAGAATTTCATGGAAGCGGGCATGTATGTGGACACCACTGGTGTAGCTCACTTGTTGAATAAATAAAAATGAGTCACCGCTGATTACAGCTTGTATTTGAGAATTAAGAGCCCAGGGTAAAAGGAACTCGCCTCTTGATAACATGACCAGGCGATCAGCGCTCAGCGCTTAGCTAATGACTTTATCGCAATTACCAACGAAAGCAGCGTATATACTCTGACAGAATTGCGACCCGAGGTAAGTAGAGAGGACCTGCTTCAGTATTTGAATAAATATGGTAGTACAAAGTTGAGCATCATGCATCAGCTCTAATCCCGCATCAGGAAGTAATCCTGCCTTTATAGGTCACGACTCGGATGTGATATCCATTGCCCCTCGGATATTCATTGCCCGATCCGATATTTTTCCAACGCTGGTATCTAACCTCTAGATAAGAATAGCCACTATACACAGCGTAGGAGCTTGCAAAGTATGGTGGTCACAGATCTCTAACTTCAAGTTTAGTGGCTGGTGGACTGACAGGCCGGGGAGAGACTAATAGGAAATCGCCACTACGGCACTGGCAGAGAAGCTTTTGATGCTGTCAGGCTTGCCTCGTGGCCGATTTCGCCGACAAGTGTCGCAAGATTCGAACAGGCAAAGAGGAGTAGGAGAGGACTCTGGAGATGGAAGAAACTGCTCTTCGACCGCTCGGGGGCTATATAATCATTATTGTTTTCAAACGGCCATGGTGGGAATGCCCACGTTGCTGCCTTAGACTTCAAGTTCAACTGGTAATCTCCAACGATGCAATGATAAGTGACTTCTTGATGCTAAAGCAAATTGACAGTAACGAGAATCCGGGAGACGTCAGGCTTCTGGCGCCATCAGGGAGCGATACGGGTAGCCAGGACCGTTCCCCTGGGAGTGCCAGATCTATATACCACTGCCAGTCTCGTATGTTTTTTTTTGTTTGCAAAGATTGCCAAGGCCCAAATTGCTGACATTGGGGAGCGGAGAGGTGCCATAAAAAGCTCCAAGCCTCTCACAGACTAAAGGTGGCGATATGTCGTTTGTCGGGAAAAGGAAAAAAATCTTCCCGATTTTTCCATCAGGCCTCGTTGCTTTTGGGGGTCAATTCGGGTGGGAAGGTGGCCAAGATCAGACCATCTGATCAGCTCCCATTTAGGCAGGGTCGCTCAGGATTCATTGGATTCCGAATCCGAGTTGATGGATTTTGTGATATGTGTGAAATCGGGGGTGCATGCTCTTAATCGGTCGATTTCTGTCCCTCCTGACCACATCACGCACTCCATATCTGAGCGCCCAACACACTGACAACCCTGCGCGGCACGCACAAACGGTTGTAAGCTGCTCTTAGGAGCGAGCCTTGACATCCAACTGACTCGTCTTACAAATCCCCGAGTCCAGTGCATCTTGCAAACCTCCAATTAGCTCCACCGCAAATGAACTGCCCGGAGGTTGAGATAAGCCCTCTTGATCCGCTTGGCTGCGGTCTATGACCCCAAGTCACAAGGGAATGCTGCAGGAAACATGATTTGATCTCCCCACAATTAATGAAACCTTAAGCCCTGTACCAGACTTCCCTGTTCAACAAGAGAGTGCGTTTGAATGTCCGCAGAAGTGGATTCATGATAGATAAAGATAGACTAAGATACACTTAAATATCGCGAGAATGAGGCTACAGACAAAAGAAAAGAGATGTAGCAAGTCTGATCGGGATCATCGCAATAGAAACGATGATCATGCTGCAAGTGAGTACAGAACAGTTGTTTGGAGAAAGCAATTGAAAACGACAAGGGCAGGAGAATGAGTAGACGGAGAGCTGAGAAATACATGCAAATGAACGAGAAAAGACAGTGTCAAGAAAAGGAAATTTATGTTCCATCCTCGGAAGTCGATCGCAGGTATAAAACACCCACGGGAAAAAAGGAAAAACAGAAAAGGAAATACACCGAATCTTCAGCCACATCACCTACAAACGGTGCTGCCTTCCAGATTGAGTTCTGAGCTCTTTCAGATTGCCGATGTGGAGAAATGGAAGGAAATGGAACACGGCACTGCGCCATTCGCGGAATGCGAATAGTCGCATGTTAGATCGCCTTTTCGAATGGCCAGAAAGGGATGCGAGTAGGATAAATCGGGTGGGTATCCTCGATAGAAAAGACAGGATATGTCATCCGTGTCGAGATTGAGAATATATTAGGGATTTAATCTTCCCATTTGTGGCCCTTCCTCCATGTTAATAGATTGAATAAGATAGTGTATGTCAAGATAAAGAGGTTAGTCGCGAGAGGTTAGACGTTTTGAAGAGGTTATAGAGCCTTCCAAGCGACGAAGACACGCATTGCTCGGCTCAGCATTTGAGTCGGCATTGCATGTGACATCTGGGAGGCAGTAGAGGGAGAAGGCAGGGGAACGGCAAAGTGTACCGTGGATCCAGAGTCGTGGTGGTGGTGAGATTTGGTCGAGGGCGGGGTTTCAGTCACCGTGAGGGAGGATGCGTCATCGGGATGGTGGGAAGTCGAAGAAGGTTGAGGGTTGCTCGTTGACCGTGAAATTTGGTTGTGACTATGAGAAGTGGATGAGTCCGGAACTGGTAGGACGAAGCCAGGAGTTGACATCGAGCTCTTCGTACGGTGGGTGTTCGAATGGCGGTATGGGTTTGTAGGGGGTTTCGCCTTCTGCGTAGCGGCCCAGCCGTCATATTTCTCGCACGCGTTTTCGAAAGCTTTTCGGTCCTGTAGTATGGGCGAGGTGAAGACATGCCAATCGAACCGTTCGCGAAGTGCGTTTCCCACTGATGCTTTGTCCTGCATGTCCCTGAAAATATAAATCAACACAATCCAAGATCAGCAAGAACAAACAACCTACATCTCGAAGTTATTCAACAGAAGGTCAAAATCGTCTCGCGTCATCTCCAAAATCACGTTCTTCGTCAAGTCCAGAGAGCTACTGCTCGCTGACACGTCAACGCCCATCATATATGACCCAACAGATGCAGACCGATTGCGACCATCTCTTTGAGTAAGTGCATCGGCCTGGTATTCGAGTACCCACTCCCACATAGACTCCGAACATGCGATAACTTCCTTGGCCCTTAATGCCAGATGCAAGTTAAGCGTCCTCAAATCGATGTTCAGTGTGGTATTCGGGAGCCGCGACATGCGTCTCAAGCCGGGGTTACTTCCTTCCTTGATCACCTTCACCGGAAAGGCAGCCTTCCTTGAAGGTGAATAACCAAAGGTACGTGATTCATCCAGAGTGACATAAGGAGACTGATTCCGTAGCAAGGCTTGCATTGATAACCATCGGTGGTTTTCTGAAAACTCGCCGTTCTCGTCACTGAAAGGGGCCGGTGCGGAGGAGTTCGAGCCCGACGATTTTTTGGATTTAGTAGAGCGAGGTCGCTTGGGCCGAGGAATAACGGCGTCGCGGGCGTCATCAGTATCCGGTTCAGAGTCTGATGGAAGAAGGTGTTGATCCCCATCAACTCCGTCTTCCTCTTCCTCCTCTTCGGGCTTGATGGGCACGGGCGGGAAGGTGTACAAGAGAGGGGGATGTGTGCGGACATCTAGATAAACAAGAGGCGTTGAAGAGTTAAATTTAGCGACACTAGTTGGAGCCCGAAGAAAAACATGCCTTTAAAATGATACTCCAAAACGGTTGTCAGAATTGACAAAGGAGTCAAATTAACAAATCGTGACTCCAACATTCCATTCCATACCGCCTCCAAAATTGTGTGGTCACGTGGGTTAGTTGGTGAGTTCGTCAGGCCCCGCAAGGTAAACGGAGAGGACGTCGTTTTCTGAGGGCTCGATGCCGAGGTCTGCGATGTAGCTCGCTCTCGTTGTTGTTGTTGTTGTACCTTTTTGACCATGTCCGAGAAAGGGTCATTGAGTGCGATGTATCCCATCGACCCGAGTAAAGAAACACTCGAGCCGAACATTGACGGATGAGCTGCAAAGCCTATAAAGTTGTTGGGGTCGCCATTCCTGTGAGTCTTCACAGATAATGCGGGTCGGGACGTAGATCGTGAGTGAGGAAGAATGAATGGCACGCTCTGAGCTGGGGTGGACGGAGGTGCGGCATGTGTTGGCACTAGTGCATGTGGAGGTTGAGATGAATTGGCAGAAGGTTTGGGAAGAAGTGGACGATGGTCCTCGTCATGATCGTTTCGACTGCCGTATTCTCTGCCATTCACATGCGCTTGGTGGGTAATCGTCGTCGGGGTTTCTGAGCGCGTGTCCGCATCCCCGTTGAGGTCACCATGAGAATTGTCTGAAGATGTCGAATTACGTCGAGTCACGGACGAGGAATCGTCGCATCGCATTGGGGAGGTTGGGTCGTCGCCATCATCGGCCGGTTTGCCAGGGAAGAACAAATCCTCCTCGACCATCTAAGGAGGGTTATTAGCCATCGAATCATCCTAGGTGATCAAAGCACGCACCTCGAAGGCTCCACCAGGCTTCATGACCCTCTCGATGTCTTCAAACAGCTTATCCCACTAGAATACGATTGTCAGACTTCTCATATAAGGATATAAAACCCTGAGCAGAAAACAAACCTTATTCTCTGGAACACCGAGTGCTATCCGCTTGATATGTCTGTGGCATGTCGCATCAACAAAGGAATCGCCAAGAAATAAATTAAAAAAGAACCCACACAAAGTCAAACTCCTCATTCTGAAACGGGAGGCCATCCAGGCTAGAAAAAATTACTAACATCAAAACAGGGTCGAACAGCAATGGAAATTTCACGCACAAATTATGCTGCAACCAGGTGATTCTCGACGCAGACTCAGAACCAACATTTTGGAGGTCGGGGTGGAGGGGTACAACGTCAAGACCTGTAATAGCCACACCCCATCAGGACGCAGATGATAATCACAAGACAGATACCGCCGAAAATGGAATGAACATGTGAAGAAAATCAGCGGCTGTTTTTTTTTTCGCAATAGCGAAGAAAAAGGGTGCAACGTACCAACGAAATGACATTCCTATTCAAGTTAACAAGATAACAATGGCCATGTCAGGAACAATGTAACATGGGAAAGAGAAGCCAATGAATTGAACTGACCTTCCAAGTCTCCGCACAGCGCAAAATCCACGTGCCAGTGCCTAAAAGTTGTGAAATGTGATAAACAATTGGACATGTGAGATCATTCGAAGCACTAACCGCATCCAATTTCAAGCCTAAATGAAAGAGAGCAAAGAAGTCAGCACTTCTCCATCAAACCCGAAGGCAGGAGAAACGCTTGACGCACACTTTGGTCGGGGGAGTCTCGAAGACATGCCATGTCAAGCTTTCGCAAATATCCAATGCAAACATAGTCTCCCAAACATCTCTACAAGCCGCAAGGGCAAGAAAAAAAAGAATGTCAGCAAATGTGTTTCCGGCCTACTGATAACCATATATGATATATGAAAGTGATCACGCGATAGGTAAACGCGTATATGAGCAAATATACCCATATGCACTGCTATTAACGCATATGGAAAGTATGAACCAGGGGCGACGAACAACGTCAGGGAATCATTCAATTCCGCGGTTCAATCATAGTCAATGAGTGATGGAAAATGCGAGAATAAGCCCCCGCCAGCGGTGAAAGGTAGAATGAGGGGGAAATGCGGGGGTAGGACATGAGAACGATCATCGGCGTGGGCAGATGAAATAATTCGAGTGATAGGCACCTCCTCGCCGTTCCGTTCCGTGCCGGGAGCAACGAAGAAGAGATGATTGGGGTAGTGATCATGCGAAATAGACACGAAAGAAGCAAAAGAAATAAGCACAAAGAAAAGAAGAAACTCACAGATCAACGACCTCCCTTCCATAGCTCCTAGGATACGGTACCACTTCTTTGCTATACGTATGATGCTTTTTGCCCGGACTCCGCCCACCGCCCACGATGGTATGCCCCACACCCTTGAGCGTAAACTGTGCTTCGCGCGCTTGCAAACTAGCCTTGAGTTGCTCCAATATAGTGCGGTCTACGGTGGAGAATTTGGGCGGCTGTGGTGTAGTCGACAGGGAAGTAGACTGCGAAGACGGTGGTGAGGCCAGTTGGGATGAAGATGCACTAACGCTGGAGGTGCTACCAAGGGGCGATAAGGGGGATGTCGCTAGAGGAGACGTAGCAATCTGTTCCCAAGCGAAGAAGGTTAAAAGATAAAAATAGACAAATGAATAACACTGTCAGCCAAATCCACGCTATAACTTATCAAAAAGCAACATACGCTGGCACCCCCCAACCCAGTCGAGGTCGAGGTGCGGATTTTGTCCCCACGCTCCCTATCTTCACGATCCTTCAACCTTGACTCCCTCCGAGTCGTGCTTGGGCCCCCACCAGAGCTATAACCACCTGAAGAAGCGCTGGTCGCACCGCTCGCTCCTGTGCTCCTCCGCCTCCTCAGTCCAAAATCGGAGAGAGTCTTGTGTCCAGGACCATAAGTTTCAGTCGGAGCCTGCTTGGATAAGAGGAAGGGATGAGATTGAGGCATGGGGTGAGTCAAAGGGGAGAGAAGTTCTGAAAACGAAGATAACTAGGAAACCAGATAAAGATAGAACACAAGTCCAAACAAAGAATATTGAATAGAGCAGATATCTGGTCAAGGGCAAAGAGTCATGCCGATATCGTCCCTTCCTGAATGTATGTCCGTAAAAGCCTATCGCATCCAGTTATCATTTTCACAATATCAAAATCCAATCTCTTCAGATGTTAGATGTTAAAATGCCCCAACCAACGGGGTCCAAATATATCCTCCAACCAGGTATACATCCGACAGGACCGTCTGATAACGAAAGCCATACCATAAACGGCAAGTCATCATGCATCAAAGGGAGATGAGAACGCCCCCCAAAAGTTATTCGAGGCCCGAGGGCGAGAGACATGACACTGCCCTCAACATGCCAACAAGGTCAAACAAACCCTGCAGCCATGAGGGTCTAGAACCACTGAAAACGATAAGCCAGCGCCAAGGGCCGCACATCGCACGCAGTAGTAGGGAAAGCATTACAAATGCGAGAACGCTGTCTGCAATGACGATAGGCCCTTTAAGGAACAAAAAACACCGTTTTCAAGGAGAACGCGTCGTTAACCAAAAAAAAGACGATAAAACTCACCCTTCTCTTCCCTGCTGCAACTCCACTCTCACTAGTAGATAGGGCAACCACAGGGGATGGCGGTGGAGGATACAACTCCCAAGGCATTACCTCTTCGAGTTGATCGAGTGTCATCGAGGGGCGCGGCCGACCTTGCGTCGGCTTGTCATCCTTGGTAGTACCAGAAACCTGCTCGGCTTGAATGCGCGCGTCAAGGTCGTCCTCCAAATTAATGGCATTGTCCGCTGCTTGATCGCGTTGGATATCCTCGCGTTCGAATTTGGCATCTTCCTTACTCGTTGGCCGACTACGTCGCGCCTCCCCCGCCGTCCGTACTTTATCCTGCGACGGCGCTTTCAACAGAAACCTCGACGACACACCCGCATCGGGCAAGGGCAACGTAGCGGGATGCAGCTCCCAAGGCGTAACATCCTCCGTAGGTCCCGTAGGCGGTGGGCGTGTAATGTGTTGGAGTTGTGGATGAGACTGCTTCGATCCCAGCGGAGGGCCATTGACAATGGGAGGGTTGTGTGACCCCACCGATTCCGAACCTCGCAATGCTGCATGCGACGGACCGGGCGAGGATGGCGGCGCGGATGAAAGGGGGATAGGGGCAGGTTCGACCCCTGTACCTTCTGACCCCAAACCTAACATTCCAGTAGATGATGGTGGACCGCTTGATCTTCCGGTAGCTCCTACCTTTCCCCCTGTGCCGGCACCATGACTATTCAGTTTCCCAAGAACTCCGGGTCCTACAGAAGTGAGAGACTGAGACGATGAAGATTTTGATGCTGATGATACGCCTCCTGAAGGCGAGGTATGGACCCCACGGTCAATGCCCGTCAGGAAGCTCGTTCCACTGTACAACCCTTTTGCACTCGAAGGTCGTGAGGGGGAAGCTTGGCCCTTGGCGCTCGAAGGCCGTGACATAGAACGACGCGCTGGGGTGAAATTAGAAGAAGTCGCACTCCTGGAAGGGTTCGGTGAACTTGATTCGTCAGGCACTGGATGCAACTCCCAAGGTGTCACATCCTCCACTGGACCCGTTCCGGTATGCCCGAAAGAGCTTGAGTATGTGGACCTTTGGTAAGGTGTTCTTGGTGGCTGGGAAGTGACGTTGGCGTGTTGATTTGATCCCGTAAATGACCCAGTAGATGATGTTGAGTTTGAGTGGGATCTGCCGCCGTTAGGAGGGAGGGAAGTATTTCCAAAGACATTCGTAAGAGGCGTTGAGGGGTTCGAGAGTGAAGAAATTTGAATCGGTTGGCTGGCGGGCGAATTATGAGATATATTCGATGAGCTGAGATTGGGGTGAGTATGTAACGATGTGGAAGATCGCCCCAACCTGCCGGTGGAGTTGGAAGATGCGGACGGCCCTCTACGGAACGGAATATAAATATATACAACAGTGAGATGCTATGACATACCGCTGTGATTGCGTAACTGGTAATGGATGCAACTCCCAAGGAGTGACGTCCTCTACAGGGCCAGTAGAGGTTGCTATTGGTGCCCCACTAGTTGGGGCGTGGGACCGGGGTGTCGAGTCGTAGACTTTCTCGATCTCCACCAACTCTTCCTCCAGGGATTGGACCTCCCATGGAGTTACTACCTCCACAGGACCTGTTTGCTTTCCTAAGCCGGTAGAAGAGGAACGCGATCGCACAGAGAGTGATTTCGCTTTTGAGTGAAATGGGGGTGTCTCAGCCTCGGCCTCCTCCTCCTTCAAGGACTGAAATTCCCAAGGGGTGACCTCTGCGCGATCTTTACCATTGTCTGCAGTAGACGGTCTGCTGCGGGATTTCTTTCGCTGAGGAGGTGGAGGCGTGTGGGATACGGGTCGCGCGGGGTTGCGTGGGGGTCGGAGGGGAGCAGTCGGAGGCATATCGGGTAACGGAGGCAAAGACGCCGTGCGATCGATACCAACCAGACTTGATGCTGAACTGGCGTTGGACAAGGTATAGGTCGAGTGCCGTTTCTTGAGGACATTCGGGTGCATACCTGCCCCTGAGCTGGAATTCGCGAGTGCGGCGAAATGGAGAGACTCGACGGAGGGTGCGCGCGTCGGCCGACCTGGATATCGCGGCTTTTGCGATGAGAGCGACGAGGCTTCGGCGTCGAGCACGCCGGTTGAGGATGCCATCGTGGGTTAAGAGAAAAGGTTAACAGGGGATATGGGACATGGTGGTGGTATTACAAAAGAAAATTCACAATGTCATTGCCAAGATGTCCCGATCATTCCCATGTGCTCATTCGGCACTTGCCTACATAATGAAGTCGTTTAGTTATTTTCTACACCGTCTATCGGCCGTGGCGCATCTTTCCCCAACGGCCGCAGCACTGAGTAGGTCTTCCTTGCTAGTCCATCATGGGCAGAGTCCTTCGCACGCTGCAACCTTAATTTCGTCAATGCGATAACTAGACCTTGGTCGACCGTATTGATAACCTTCATATAGATCCGCCCAACTTCCACGATGCTCCGAACCAAGCCCGCACCTCCCATTCTCCAAATCACCAGCCCTCTTTGCCCATTATGTATCTGGCAAAAATACCAATCTGCACCCACCAAAATCCCTGCCATGTGTGTACTCTGAGATCCCAATCAGAACCCGGTACCGAAAAACCCCTCACAAAAATAGGAAAGACTAAAATTCCCTAATCACAGACACACGCTTTTTGTTACCGGAATTCTCGGAGACTCTCTCACAGACTCTCACTCGGACCAGTTACAACCACATTCTTTATAGAGATCTGTTCTCGTTCTTAAATGGGATCACGACGACTGTTGCCTGGTTCCTGTCGGGACAAGACACGATACTTACTAGGCACAGTGATGCAAATCTCTACGATGCGCATAACGCACTGGTAAGTAGCCAGTCTAGGAAATTCACTAAAGTGCGTCTCTCGCCCGGTTCACCTAGCATGTTCATGCCCGGCGCCTGGACGCTTGCATTTGTAGACTAGCGTGGAGGCCGTGGACCAACGAGGACGAGAGCGCGCAGCTGCCTGGCCTGGAGCCTGCGTCGGACCGCTCCTACCTAGCTCCACGATTGACAAATACTTGGTAGAACCTGCGTTGCTGGCGGAAGGAAGGCGCCCCCATCTGTAAGATCATTTCCAAGATACGCAGTTCCAAGAACCGAAACCATCATGTGGCTAGAAGCATATGATCTCAGCCCCGGGCCCCGGTGATACCCTTGAGGTAGTTCTCTCATAAGCTGAGGCTTTGCGAGACTATAACACCAGGCCATCTGTGTACGTACCTACTCCTCACACGAGCGCATAGTTATTCCAAGACTTCTCAAACATCACATCATGATGGACTTACTTATACCCATTGCCATCTCAACTCATGAGCCGGTCATTGCGGGTATGTAAGATCAAAGAAAAATTGATAGAGAATCGAAAGCCAAGAGTCGAGATCAGGCGCTCCTGATCCAGGTTGGCAGCTTGAAAGAAAACCTTTACGGAAGAGCTTGAGGTACACAGCGAGGTAAGATTTACCTACCAACCCAAATGCTGTTATCTTTTACAGTGCACAGGCATAGTACCGCCTAAAGGCTAGTCTGATAATATGTGAAATTTCCCAATTAGGCAAATAACTCCAAAATAGGATGCATCATGACGAAGCCGGGTTGCTCTGTCCACCCAAGCTGTTATGTATGTCGCAATAAGCAAGTGCGCATCTAAAAAACCTCTTCTACACATCAAGAAATCGAGTTTCCTACCTTCTTGCTCGACCCTGAACCCACCTTTTTATCAGCATCTATATCCATGCCATACACAAACCCAAGAGCAACCTTCGCAGCCATCCTCTTCCTCTCTTCCTCATCGTCCATACCCGCGATCTCTCCTCTAACGGCCTGCAGAGAGTGCAAGACGCGCGTTAGATCAAACGGTGGTATATCGGAGTTTTCACCTTCAGACTCTACGTCCGTATCCGAAGGTAGCGTCGCCTGGGGCGGGGAAGGACGAGGCGGGCCAAAAACAGGACGCTCTGGAACCTTAGTGCTGGAATTGGAGTTCCCATTCCCCTCTGACCGCTCTCGCAAGGCAGCCATCCCGAATTGAATATCGGACATCGCCGACATACTGCCTAATCGCCTCATCCTTTCGAGCATCGCTGGATCTGGCCCTGTGTTTGTGCTGGCCTGTGCGCTTGAAGTAGAGGACGATAGTGAAGAAGAGGGCAGTGTATCTTTGGGATTCGAATTTCGGTTTGGTTTCGACTTCGGCGACTTTATCCCGGCTGATTCGGTTTCAGGGATGGATCCCTTCTGGCCCGCCTTTACCGTCGACTCGGCAGCAGCAAACACAGACTGAGATGAAAACGCCGAAGCTGCAGACGTGAACCCAAGGGGATAATCGGCATCCGTATCTCCAGGCAAGGGCATCTTGCCAAATATACGAGCGGCCATAGCCATGACTTCATCCATCGTAGGCATATCCTTCTCATCGTCTTGATCTTCATCAATAACGTCTTCCCACTCGCCTTCGCTATCTTGGTCTTCCCAACCATCCTCACTACCATCCTCGTCTTCATCGTCACCCAACGTCGTGTACCCTTGTCTCGTTCCCTTCTCCTCAACATCAACGTCACTGCCGCCAAAATCCGACACAGAACCAAGTGCGCGATACGACAACCCGCTCTGGGCACTCGAAGGGGCGAGATGATTTTTGTCCAGCTGATCAGGAGTCAAAGAAAGAGGGTTCCCCGTAGCGATAGCCGTAGGCAATGGGGTCTCCATGTCCAGATCCACATCTGCAGTATTTTGAGCAGCAAGTCCAACATCAAGAGGGTACCAAGTCGAAGGACGACCAGGAACGGCAGCAGAATTAGAAGCCAGAGGGGGGGCAGATACAAACACAGAAAAATCGTCTTCGAATCCAATCGATACTTGCTTCTTTGTTGCTTCGACGGAAATGTTTGAATCTGCACCATCGGCAAAGCTCGGCCCTCGAGTGCCAAACGGTGACGTTGCGCCAATATCTGTAGGCGACATGGACATCTCCCCTTGGGTATCAGTGGAAATCCCAATCGCGGGGCTGGAGAAGGCGCTCCATGTCCGGGTTCCACTGGAGGTGATGCCAATGCTGCGGCTGGGGGTAAAAATTGGCTTGGATCCAACCGACTTCGCCCCGCTGAAGTCATACGGCGAAAAAGGAGCGTCATCGAGTTCGTCATCGGTATCATCATTCTCCTCAGTGGTACTGACGGTCCGCGAATCGCGTCCTGATATTCCAGAAATCCCGGAGACCGAAAGGAGCTCCTCCATGATGGAGTCACGTTCCCATTGTCTTTTGGCATTATCGCCTCCCCGTGCGGAGTCGGAAGCAAGTGGGGAAGCAGGCTTCCCTCTTCCTGACCTTGAAGAAGGTTGCATAGACGGCCACATGATAGTGCTAAGTGCGTCAAGCACGCGTGGGAGGCTTGGAACATCTGAGAGGCCGTGAATAGTGTGCTTTACATTCAATCGAGACGCGAAAAGAAAGCGTGAACAACTTACCATCCGGAGAGTCGGACTCCGAACGCACGCGCGAAGATACTCTCGTGGCATCGACATATTCAAATCCAAAAGACATTAGCATGGCATCGATGTCCATGTTTTCGTCTTCCGAGTTCACGTCGGCGGTGTTGGATATGACGGGGCTAGTGGTTTTCGCACCCAACTTCGAGATTCGTACAGCGAGGGATACTTCGGGTTCATAAGCACTCAATGCCATTTTTTTCGACAATTCCTCGACTTGCTTCGCATATGGCTGGATTTCATTCCTCAGTTAATAGATCCCTTAATAAACAGACATTTTGAACACACCTCGCCATCGATCCAGACAAAAACCACACCAGGAGGGGGCTTGTAATCGGGCGAGCGATCCAGAGAGAATAACCCAGCGTGAACAGCTTGCAGTTCGTACGCCGCAAAATGGATGTCTGCGGAATAATAGCGATTGGATATGGTGTAGGGTACTGTTACGGGCCCAGAGGTGCGTGATGAAGGGGTTGGGTTTTCATTTGTGGATACGGTTCCAGATAAACCCTTCATTTCTGTACATAAGTGAATTCGATGAACAGAGTACTCCTGGAAAATATCTCGAAAGATACGCACGGTCAATGAATAACATTGCTCCTTCCAATGAAGGAGATATTGCTAAGACTCTGCATCCATCCTCTTGATTAACGAGATTGTCACATACGTCCATTGAAACGCGTTTGAGAGCCGCTCGATCCTTGAGCGAGTGTTGTTTTCAGGTAAATTGAGTTTGAAGATATGCAATCTCAAGGCACGATGAACAAGCTGGGCCCTGGCGTTCTGGTAGTGATGGCAGCTTTCATATAACCATATTCTGAGCTTAATCACGTGTCGATAAGACGCGACGGCCCCAAAATTGCCCGGCAAAGTACTGTGCCACGAGTCTCGTAGCGCCTCCAACAAGAATTTGTGCCGACTTCAAGCCAACTTACATTAATTTAATAATTACATACCACATTACACTCAAATTTCAGGAGATCTTCAGCTAATCACATATCTTGTTTAAAGCCTCTAAACACGCCCTCGCTGACCCAAAGCCTAAAGGTCAGGGTCGGATATGATTCCTGGACTTGAATCGCGCATCGGGAAAATGGTAGCCTCAGTAACTCGTCAATTCGGCGTGCCTGATGTCGACCTCAGTCGCCAGAGTGAGGTTATCAACGTGTTTCCCTGCTTCTTTAGCGTACCGTTTCCCAATGTTTCTGTGGTGCTGTGAAGTAGTTTGGGATTAGTTCGCCATTCTCCAAAATCGCCTTCACATCGAATGTTTGATGCGCTTCAGAGATTTGAATTCTCACCTCGAGGCTGTCCCAACCCAAAGAGAAGCTGTATGTGTAAAGCACATCTTCCACCTCGCCCCACGCAAAATACTTTGGACAATTGTCCCCCGATTGGTCCAATTCCTTACTGATTTTGGGGCGTAAATCCATGAAGCTGTGGAAGACGGCGTCCACCTGCTGCTTGGTTGATCCTTCTTGAAACTTCATCGTTGCTATTTCGGTGATAGGGCAGGAAAATGCTTCCGATGGGTCAACCCTGAAGTCAACCATCTGTATTTCAAGGCTATTCGCAATGCTTATTGGGAGCAATGAGATGAAGGAAGGATAGTCCTGCTGCGTCCAATCCGTGTAACCCGGAAACGATCTCCAGACTGAAAGAGCGTGAATAACACACCAAATTGTACATAAGGTGGACCTACAGATGATGATCACAGCTCTGTTCTTATTTTCCGCTTGAAATCCATGCATCACTCTATGGAATCAACCAGTGTCATCCACATGATTATGAAAATGTGGAACCTACGACATACTTTAGACATCCTTCCACCTTCTGCAGGCATTCTAGAGATGGTTTCATCGATACCGCACCTGAGAGGGCGCTCGACGTATTGAACCAAATAGTTTGTACGAGCTGAGACATCTCGCTCGCAGGAGAATGGGGACAGGTGAAAAAGGAAGCTTTCAACGACACAAGCAAGATGGCCTGAGGTTAGGAGAGGGGTTCTTAGCCCGAGCGCGACCTAAGCCTTTTTATGTAATAAGTTTTTTGATATTTTCGCATGGGCACAACTCTAGAGCACTCTAGCCTTAGGAACAATGCAAGGTGAGGAGAAAATGATTGCGGGGCTTCCGCTGCTGGAAATACTTGCATAAGTATTCTTCCATAAATAGAGCAGTGGTTGTCGCCAAGGAATCCAATGTGCATACGCAATCTTCTCGAGGTACTTAGAAGTCAATCGTGTAAGAGACATGACAGAGCTGTCTAGTCCCAACTTGAACTTAGTCATCCGTCACATTTTTCAACCTGATTAACAACTACGACTCCAATTTCCAGGGCTTCCACCTCCTATACGACTGTTCCAACAGATTGACTTATCATGCAACGACTCATGAAGCATTCGGTTTTTCGGTGCTCTTCGAGAATTGAAGGGTTCAATCCCTATTTAGTCTTTTATGGCTATGCGTGACGACTCTGTCTTTTCAGTTTTCAGTTGAAAAGTACAACTTCCCTGCGTCAATCAGTTCCCAACACGCTTAAACTGATCCGTTATTTCGATGTTACCGTATGTACGTCTTATCATCAATTTTTGCTGTGGTTAACCAGTTGTTGTCAGTTTATTGCAGGGTTGACCAACACTATGACTAGGTCTGTAATCGAATCTTATTGAGGTCGATACTAGTACCACTGGACGGAGCGCCAAATGATCACAGGGAATTTTTATAGAGTAGGATTGGGTTATCAATCAGTTAAAGCAAAGGTGCAGTGAGTTACATTTGAATCATATTTTCTCAATCGATATGGCAGCACATTTCATTACAGACAAAAAACCAAATTCCTTCTTTCCTCTTGCACCAATGTGATCAAACGAATTCAAACAACGAGCCTTTTGAACTTCACGTGGCATACGGTTAGATCTGCCATCTCCATCATATTGGCGAAAATCTGTCCGAAGGGTGGAACCCCAGGCATCGCTTCATGTGCCTATATATCGCAAGGTGGTTCATGATCGATTGCCAACTTGAAAGGACATGGAACTAACCTCGACACTATCCCAACCAACTGCGACCCCGATCTTCTGAGCGTCCTGGATGGTAGGGCCCCAGGAAGATGGGATATGATTACCCTTGAGCAAGTGGCAGTTCGCGTCTAAGGCCTCTCCTAGAGGTCTAATGTCCTCGAATGTCTTTCCCTCTTTGATAGTGACGATTGTGACTTCAGTGACGGGTGCTTCCAGAGCGGTGGTCGGGTCAGTCTTGACTTCCGCGTGTAGGACTTGCAGAGGGCCTGCCATGGCCGGTTTCATGGACTCGACGAGGCCGGGAAACTCGGCGCTCTCAGTTAACTTCTTGTAGTGGTCGAAGGACTCCCAAACTTAACAAATCGAAGCAGTTGAGCCTTGATAGAATATTCTTGTCTGAGAGAACACTCACTGGCCCCCATGAAAGCTTTTTTCCCTTGGTCGACGTCAAGCCCATAATATACTCTGCTCATGTCATATTAACGACCCGTGTTTAGCCGAGGATTTCAAACGAACTTACTTGATGCAACCATCGGCTTTAGCGAGTGCTTCCAGTGACGCGCGAGTAAGCTCGTGGTTAGCCAACAGCGCTTCGGAAGCATCAAAACAACCAATTTCGAGGACTGTCATTGGAATCGTTAGCGAGTGATGAGTGAAATCTGGACGCTAGCTCTTGGTGCTGAATTTGATAGATTTACGTTGTGCTTTTATGCTAAATTAATTGTGGGCATCTCGGCCGCTTCGGTTTCACCGCAAGACGTTCCAAAAAGTAATCTATTGAGCCCCAAGGTCAACGTCTTTCAATTAATTCTGTTTTAGGTGTTCAAGTTTGATTTATTCTGGATTGAGGTCGAAAGAACGGAATTACATTCCGCTTTCAGATGCCAAGCTCGTGCCTTGAATGGACAACCAGCGACTTCAACCGCCAACTTCGCGGAAGACGACTGGACTTAAATGGTAAATACATACTTATGATCATAAACAGGCACACATATGTATTGTCCGCGAAACACAGCTTGTGATCATTAACGTCGACAACTACTCTGAGTAGGTATTTGCAATGTGCATGATGAATTCATTTCTATGTACCTTAGGCATCTGTCGACCCTCTGGAGACAATTATAACGGCCATTCCGGCGATAGATCACCGAGACGGCCTTGTGAAGCTGTGCTCGAAGGAAACGTTTAACCCGGACTCCCAATCCCCGACTCTCTTACGTAAGTAAGAGGGAGCGAACTGCAAACGGGACTCCACCCGCCAAACGATTTGTTGAGTGTGAGAAAACGCAGAAAACGGCCCCATACTCGATCATTTCCTGGAAATATCCACTCGAAACTTGATATTAGTGTGTAAAATATTTCTGCCGATTTTTGTATACAATTTTCTTTCTCACCCGTCGTGAATTTCGTTCTAAAAGGCTGTTGTCTTCAAAACTTGGCCGCGTGTGCGACCCGCGCGGGCGATGTTGTGTAGATACAGTGTGGGAAATAAGTCGGTAATACTGTACAGTACATGTCGTTTCATTATATGTATTTATATAACTCAAAGTCAATGAAATTGGTTGTGAATTTAGGGTATTACATAATAACACAGTGTATATACCACAGGTAAATTTAGACAGACCACACCTGTACATGTAACCAGTTACATCAGGGTCTTAAAGTTTTATGGTCAGGTAGAACTTTGAAAGGATTGGCACGTGAATCAAGAAAAATCAGACCCATATGACGAAAAAACATCTTGCAAAAAACAATGGAACTCGGAAAACATATATCTCGCTCACTTGGAGGACACTGTTTAGTGGGGAAGATAAACTGGAAAGATATGGTAATATGACTGACAGCGAGCTGGAAGGAGTCACTGAATTTATAATAAACAAACCATATGTACATAAACGAGAAAAATGATCTTATCGAAAATTTCAAGCCTCAGAATCAATACCCCGTTTTTCCTGCCACGAGACCGAACATGGAGCCCTTTTTTCCAAACATGAGTCTGAGATCATTCACAAGTTCCTGAGGCTGATGGTATGCTGCGAAATGACCTCCGATCTCGTGCTCAGCCTCGTAGACAAGGTTTGGCGCCCTTGTCCACCTAAGTTTCGGATCAGAAATTTCAAGATTCCATAGTCAGAGAAAGATATAAGATAATGCACTCACGATCGCGGCGCTTTGATACTCTCTCTTGGGAAATACGAATATCCCTGAGGAATAGCCATTTTTTCTGGAGCTCGAGCACTCGCTTGAACCATTTCATTGTATACCCTCAAAGAAGCCGCGGGTCCAGAGGCCGAGAACCAATAGATCGAAACCCAAGTAAGCACTGTGTTTTACAGCAATTTAGAGACGGTGTTAAGGGCATTGTGGAAGAGCACCACGTACCTTCATCGTCTTCCCATGAATATGAGTCGCTCCAGTTCACCAATTTCCCATAAATACAGGCCAACAGACCTACAGGAGAATCCGTCACGTTGTCTTCGAATGTCTGTGGTTGGCTTGGTTGATTCTTGAAGCAACCAGCCTTCGACCTCATAAACCGCTCCGTGCGCTCAAGATTTACCTTTTCAGCTGAGGCGTAATAAGTTGGCGGGTTAAAAAAGTAGAGCCAAGGTGATTGAAGATAGGGAGGCATTGTTGACCTTCACGATTCGGAACCATGAGTAGAAATTTCAATTTTGTTGTGAATCATGACTGACTCTGGGAGGCGAGCGTGATCAAAATGCCGAGCTTTGCTGTGTTCTCCCCCAGAACATTTTGTAGTCCTTCGTGTAATCTATCCAAACCGATATGCGATGAGGATCTTGTGTCTTCACAGAAGCAGGCGAGAACTGACAAAAAAGCCGACATCACTTCCCTGAGTAACTAGAATAGAATTAAATTTGTGAAAAGAGTCACAATGGCGATATCGAGTCTGACCGTATTCTTCGTACCCTAAAGACAGCATCAACTTGTGCCCTGTCTACGGAAGTATCAGTATAGGAACGACAATGGCTTCACCACACACACCTCAGCATATTGTGTGATCTGGAAACCCTTTTTCCTTGGAGCTTCGGAGAAACCATATCCAGGTAAGCTGAAAGCGACGACGTGGAAACTTGGGAAGTTCGGTGACGCTTCAGTGAGGAGGGGAAGAATCTTCCATATTTCGATGATGCTTCCGATCCCTGACAAGTAGCACCGAGACGCGTCGAGTAGCGATAAGCATGAGACGTAGTGTTCACGTACATCCGTGCACAAAAAGTAGCGGTATCGCGCCGGTCACCGTACTTTTCTTGTGCATGTAATGTATTCCCAAGGCACCAAATCCATCGACATGGATATCTTTCCTGAATTGTGGCAGTTCTTCGTTCAGTTGTTGCTCGTATTTCTTCCAGTCGTATCCATCCTTCCAGCGGGCGAGCAGGCGTTGAATGTCGGCAAATGGGACACCACAGTCGCGCTCCGGTTTCAGTAGCTCGTCTAATAGCCTAGGCAGAGAAAGCTTTCGTTTCAAGAACGCTATCTTGTCATCTGGTATGTTGATTCGGAACGACATCTCGGAATTGGGTAAAGAGATAGACGACATCGTTGAGAGGACGAGAAAGAAAAACCTGAGGTAGCATCCGTGGAGCCTTTCTTTATCTTACTCCTGCCTAGTGTCGTAATACATCCTTCGTTTTCGGCAGCCTTCAGCGACCGCTCTGATTGAGCCCAGAGAACATCACTAAATGATCCAGGTTCTTCGTATGCCCGGGACGTAAGGCCAGATTCATCGACATTCGAATGCGCAGTCTACTTGAAATGGAAATTCTCGTTATGATTGCTCTTATGAATACGATGCAGAGATTCAGGAGGAATTCCAAATTCTCACCTTGTGGTTAAATTTGCCATCATATGTGCACCTTGCCTCCGGCTTCCCGCGACGAAATCCGGATGGCAGCAGCACATGTTTATAGGTCCCAAATAGTACTGCGTTTAATCGCGTTGAGCACCGAAGGGGAAGCGATAGTACCGTTATCAAAACTCCTTAGGGATCTCCGATAACGCCCGAGGGGAGGTGAATCAAAATTGGAGAAAAGCCGAAAGCTTTGTGATTTCCCTAAGAATCGTCTATGTACCTTCGTACATGCCCTAATCAAGAGCCCAGCAGAAATAGTGATGGCGGGCTTGTTGTCATTCATTGCGGAGAGCCCACAACAGGGTCCCTTCCCAGAACACCCCCGAGTTTTATTTTCACCTGACCCTCGATGATGTCATCTTCATCCGCTTTGAGATCCCATGAAAGGAAGCGCCGACATACAGCCTCTGCATTTTCCAGATCTAGACGTTCGCCTTCCGTCATTCCTTCGTCCAGGAGCTGACCAATTTGATGTGTCGATAATAAATAGCTGGAGGATAGTTGAATGAGTGCGATAATAACACGGGGCAAAGACAAACCTAACATGTTGAGCCCTTTCAACAATGCGAAGTGGAATTCCAAATATTTCTGCACATTTAGCAGCATGGGAATCAAGCGACAGTCCTTCAGCGACCCTGTCGGAAATCGATTTTCATAATATTGGCGAAGTATTTCCAGAAATACTCTCGCCATCGCTCACCGATATAGGTAGGTAATCTTTTCTGCGGGCCCAATTTTTGTGGACCTCAGGTCGTCGTGAGTAGCGATAGAAATCGAAGGACTACCACTAATAGCACCAGTATCATGAGAATCGGACTCCACAATCGCACCACTGCTCGTCGTGAACATGACCTGCATATGGCGGAAGGAGACGGGTATGTGTTCCGGGTCGAGGAGATCCTCATTAAATACGTCGTGGAAATGAGTCGCAATAAGAGTCTTCGGACAGTTGGAACCTCGCTTTAGGAGATGTCGAAGAACACCACAGAAGAGACCCGCACCGTCTGTATCAACTAGTGTCAGCACGGTTTAGAGAAGTTCTGCTCTTCTTGAAAGTGTCAACCAAGCCAGTGAAGAGTAGTGCAGTGCGCAAAGGAGACAAGAATAGAAATCAAAGAGAAGATGCAGGGAAACTCGACGAGCCTGTTGAAAGTGTCCCCTTTCCGAATTCGTCAAGAAGCACCAAGGAGCGACCAGTGCAATTACGCAGAGCAAAGGAGACTTGAGCCAGATCGATCATAAATGATGACTGAACCTAGAAACGAGGCCACCAGATTAATGGTCAGCAGATGAAGGAGAACATGTGCAAGAGGTGCATCCATGAGGATGCCACGACCTCAGGGCCATAGATAATTACTTTTGAAACTGATTCTCTGGTAGATACGCGGGTGAAGACTGATGGAATAGTTAGACATATAGGGTTCTTCAGTAGAAGGGATAATCCAACTCTTGTCGACGATACCCAATCTAGCACCTACTGCTGGAATGAAGCTATTCAGAAGTTAACGGGTTCAAGATCGAAATGTGCATCAAAGGACACACCAGCCGATCTTCAAGCGCTGTCAGAATGCAGAAGCAGCAAGAAAATAAACGGAGTGACGCACCTGAGCCATAATTTGAATGATGGCAATCTAGGCGAATTACTGAAATAGGGGTAGGCAAAGTGTAACGATGATCCCACCTGTTTCAAATAAACACTCTGACACAAAAGCGAGGGATCAGAGATTAAATGAATTAAAACTGCGGAGAAGGCCAACCTTTCCACACGCATTGGCACCCGTACAGAGTAGGACACTGTTCCATTCACCATCGCCATCCGGATGTCCAGCAGAGGCATCAATGCCTGCGCCACCAATAATTCGGGCGTCGTTCGGTACAAAGATATCAACCACTCGTTCATGGAGTGGATGCCTATGGTACATGAGTGAGGTTGATATTGTCAAATTAGATGCGCACCTTCCCTGGATGATCTCAATGATATTTTCATCTACCATCTGCGGCCGTTGATACTCATAAAGCTGAGAAGCCTCTGCAAACGATAAAAGACAATCCAGTTCCGCGCAAACATCACATGCAGCTCCGATCGCATCATCGCTCGTGAGAACGTCCTCGAGAAGCTCTTGGACAATTTCAAGCTCTCTGTCAACAATAGTGGAATGGAGATCACCAATGTGGATATCCATGTCTAGTCGAGGTTCCAGGTTACACGACGTAGATCGGAAAATTCAAGCACTGACCATGCATCTGCTGAGATTTGAAATACACATGTGCACTTAACCGAAAGTTTGTGAATCAGTTAATTACGAAAAGATCGGATAGGTCGTACTCGGATGAGAACTAAATTCATGAACGCGAATGTCATTCAGAAGCTATAAAGGAGAAATGACATTAAACCTACTGACCTGGAACGTCCACCCATCAAGACCTTGAATTCCTTGATCATTTTGCCATTCGTCCAACATCGGCACGCATATAAGGTAACCGAGTTGTGGAAAATATACCACATTGAGAGACGTGGCGAAGCTTTTCGGCACGGTCATTGATATTTGCTCCGCAACTTCGGACTAATTCCCAATGAGCACGGTAATTCTGGCCGGATGGATGATTCGAGCTTTACCAACACGGAATCAATTCCGTGATAAACATGTTTTCTGTTGTCCAGATCTTCGTCGATGAGCGGCCTGACACATACCCTGTCGTTGCTGGACGACTCTTCCCAGTCGATCTGGAAGAAAAATGTTAACCGTCACAGGGGCGAAAGGAGGTACTAAGCACGAACGATGTTGTTGACTTTGACGCCAATTTCCTTGAATCTTGCGATATCCAGAACGTCAATGAGCTGGAGTTGTGTGAATATAGGAAAGAAGGAAGAAATTGTGCAAAGAGTACCTTTGATATAACATCGACTTGACTTGCCTGATGTAACTCAGATAAGGAATCCCTTAACATGGTTACATGGAATGTAAACTGTCTTGTATTTGAGATCTGCAGCCGATTGCGGATCGAAGGAACTCTAACCTTGACAAGTCCTTGCCATTCCGATACTCTGCCCTTGCCGTCCCTCAGTAGATTCATGATTCGAGGCATGTTCTTAATGCCCTTCAGGTGGTTGTGCAGTTGGGTGGCCGTAGCAATGTTTTCCGATCGGAGAAAGCAGCCGACTGCATCATGCCGCGCTTTAATAGTTGGTATAGAGAGAGAAGGTCGGAGAAGCCAAGTTCGAAGGAGGGAGCGCCCTAGAGTTGTCTTGGTGCCATTTAATATCCCTAGAACAGTGATCAGATACAAAGCAATTAACTAATGATCGTAACACTTACCGAACAGTGATAATCCTTCTTTGGTCTTATCGGAGTGGACGGAAGCATGACTTTCGTTTTCAAATACCTGTAGCGAGCTAAAGGACGTGTCAGGAGTATATCTGCGAAATATAATGTTAGCTCGACGAACAGCAACGCATCTGCGTTAATTTGCATAGCTTGATCCCTACAAATTTGTCTGTCAAACTTTGAATGAAAAGGAATGGAGAGACCTACAATGAAATGATCTCTATGTTAGTGATGTCCAGACCTCCAATTCCGTCGTCATCGAAATCGTCGAGGGCCCGTTCTCGCACAATGTGGTCGAGGAGAGCCCCGATTGAGGCCATCTGTATACAAATATGAAATTAACAATCCCGTACTATCCAGGATGTGAAGATGCTCAACAGACACATAAGGGCGAAGTTTCGACAGAGGCAAAATTGGATAACCTAATCGAAGCATTCCATCGTGCAGCAGAGGGGTCACCAGTAGCGTCGCGCCTGGATCGCATATACTCATACGCATTATTTGGTCGTGATGAGTTGGAGTTGTTGTCGGACGAAAGTATGTCAGCTGGCTCATCTACAGGGAGCCTAGAGAAATGCTTGAGTGAGAGCAGTCTATCGCGTCCTTTTGATGGGATAAATTCTTTGAACGGTCGAATCTGAAAGGTCCCATCCGTGGATTCCACTGCGAAAGATGAGTCCCCGCATATAATCACTCATTCAGGTTGTCGCTTACTATGCTCACTGACTGCGTCGATAAAAGCATCATCTGCCTTGGAGCTTGTCAAAACCAGATCCGGATTCACTTGTTCGAGTACTGCAAAATAATTTAGAAAAAAAAAAAACGACTCTCGGTGAACAACTTACACATTCTAATGAGGTCAAAGCGTATTGTCTCTTGCGTATCCTCCAGGACACATATAATTCTTTTGATGGGGTTGAGGTATGCGCATCCAACGTTACCACTTTTCAAGATATCCGCTTATTTTTAGAGAAATCTCAGAAAGGGAAGGAAGTCAGGCATTACTGAGAACAAAGAACCGCTAATGGGATCTGAGTGTCGATGAGCAAATCTCTGGAAATTGGCGGCATCTGGGACAGACCTTTTCGATTATCTGCGATTCACTGTCGCTGGTGTCCGAATCTTGACTGGTGTGCCCGGCTCTTCCTTCCCATCGGACTTTCTTCTTATGCGCTTGCATTGAGGGACTCATTGAGCGAGACGAGTCTTCAGAAAGGTCGCCTGTGTTCTGAGGTTGGGAATTTTGAGAATTACGCCTGGGCTTCCGCATATTTAATGAACGTTGTTACTGTTATAACCCTAATTCCAGCGTGAGGGTTGTGCTTGAAGCTCAAAGGTGATGAAGACACTGGACTCGAAGAAAGGAATGATCACTGGCATAATTTTAGTTTAAATGCATCCCGAAGTCGTCACGTGTGCAAACCTCGCTTTCGGGCTTTTGTGTCGGGTGTCTGGCTGTAATTCCAGGGTAAGCTTCTCATTTCTCAGTTTCCAATGTTCAGTTTGCTTATCCAAAGCATTTATAGCCGGGGACACTCTATGTAAAAGATGCGGCAATCATGTCATTCATGTTCCATACAACGATAAACCGAAGGTGGCCCTCAAAAGTATGTCGGGAATCCTTTATTCGACCTTAGGATGGCATCTTTTCCCATCCTCACGAAATCCCTCGCTGGGTTGCTTTGGACATCATGTCGCCTGTGCTACCTCCTACTTTGGAATATAAGCTCTCAAAATTGGACCTGGCCTTCACAAACGAGGAACCAATGGATGGATCCATGGATCTGGCCTGAAATCGCAACTTTCCTATTCGACATCGTCTTTCCTCCTCTCTGCATATTCTTTATCTTTCTGCTGACAATGGGGACGTTGCACCAGACAAAGATGGCAACCTCGTTAGCCTGTAAATATCTGATGATTTCGCTATTTCAACATTCATGAGACCTCCCAGCTTTGGAAAATCGTTGACCTTCCGCCATTCCTCTCGCCACATCCCACCCATGATCAACCTGCATGATATTCTTAAATCATATGCCCAGATTAAGTAAAGCGGCCGCAGATTTAGCTATGAAAAGTTGTCTTAGTTGTTACACACGCCCTACTTGGAGAAATGGTTTGTCCTTATGTCTTTCTGAATCAGAAGGGAAAGGTGCTGTCATATCTAGTAATGATTTTGGGGCGGCGTAAAAACGGCGCAAAGATAACTCTGGATACTACAAGTACGCGTGATATCACTCCTGCCTGCTCGAAGCCTTGAACCACAGAAGTTGGTAGACGTTTAGGCTTTAGAATTCCCAGAAAGTCATAGAGCGCGCCATGGGAGAATGATGCGACCTAGGTATATCTGTGCAACTGACGGAAATTCGAAATACTTGCGCAGTGTGCACCAACCACCCGGTGGTGAGAACGTGATATCGTATAATTGAGGCTCGCCAAGTCTTTTCGATCACAATCCTCCAAAATTTATCTGCAAAGTGACATGTTGGGCTAGATATTTATCTGAAAATTGAGCGCAATAGCGAGAATCCATGCAAGGCTTCCCAGGATGGGAGTGGAGATTCGGCGGAAGAGTGGATGAAATTGGTGAACAAGGGTTCACTAGCAGAGAGGCAATACTTTTCTTGAATGGATCGACAAAAGATGTTGGCGTCGGTGATAGATAAACTGCGATATCTCCTATCAACGGGGGACAACCAGTTAAAAACTGCCCCATTGTAAAAAAAATGTACGGCAAAGTCCGATCACGGGTTCCCCATAAAATAGAGCCGACTCTTTAAGTTCAATAGGTCCCCGTCACTCACTCTTTCTTCCTACCACATCCACCATGGGACGCAAGAACGACGACGAGAAAGTTACTGTGGTTGAGCAGGGCGTCTACCCCGTCCCCGATATTCCCATCAAAGACTTGCTCGATGCCATCCCGTTCGTCGTTCCCAGCTCTCCTGTGTTGGAATTTTTATCCTAATTTTCTTTCAGTGCTCACTGCTTTAAGCGTTCTGCATTGAAGTCGTCGGTCTATGTGTGCGTTTTGACTAATAGGCGTTTCATTGCTTGGCGTGCTAATAATTTTTTTCACAGCTTTTGGGACCTGCTCGTGATCTGGGGCATCTACCAAGCCACCATCTACGTTGAACGCCTCATCGATCCTTCCGTTATCTCGCTACCTAACCCACACCTGTACACCGCTGCCCGAATTTCCCTCTGGGCGTTGTACGGCTTCTGGGCGGGTTTGTTCGCCACTGGTATTTGGGTTATCGGACATGAGTGTGGACATCAGGCCTTCTCCGAGTCGAAGACCATTAACAACTCTGTCGGTTGGGTTCTGCACTCAGCGTCAGTTATTCCCAACCTTCTTTCTCTTCCAGGCACTGACACGTGAGCTTTAGACTCGGCGTCCCGTACCACTCCTGGCGCATTACCCATGCGAAGCACCATGCCTCCACTGCACATATGACACAGGACCAGGTTTTCGTCCCGTCCACTCGTTCAGATCTCGGACTGCCTCCTTTGGACCCAGCAAGAGAAGATCTCCTTGGCTCGCGCGTAACAGAAGAGGTCAAGAAAGAGCTCTGGGAGGCCCTTGGTGATTCCCCCATTGGCGCCATATTGGGTCCTGCTTCTTACCTTGTACGTATCTTGGACGAGTCTCGCTTGTCTCTGCCTCGTTTTGACCGCTTGTATGCAGATTGGTGGATGGCCTCTGTATATCACGCGCAACGCTTCTGGCCAACGCAGATACCCTAAAGGCACAAGCCGTAAGTGGCACCCTGCCATTTTTTATGGTTAGGTTAATAACGACGATTTAGATTTCACACCCGATGCCCCCATGTTCTCTCCTCAACACTATGGTCAGGTCATCGTGTCGGTCGTGGGTGTCGCCATCTGGCTTGCCGCTATCGCCACCAGCATCTACTTCAAGGGCTTCACCACTGTCTGGAAGGTTTACTTGGTACCTTACCTTTGGTTGGTTCCAATTTCTTCGCCTGAATTTGAACTGGAGCTTATCTAATGATTAGGGTCAACCACTGGCTTGTCTTGATCACCTTCTTGCAACACACCGACCCTCTTCTCCCTCATTATCGTGCCTCTGAGTTTACCTTTGCGCGTGGCGCTCTTGCCACCCTGGACCGTCACCTCCTCGGTGATTTGGGTTCCTTTATGGGGTGGCTTGGCGCACATGCTACCAACGGTATTTCGGAGACTCACATCCTGCACCATGTTTCTAGCAAAATCCCTCACTACAACGCGTAAGCACCCTTTATCATTCACCTCGTTGATGAATCTCTTATATATGTCTCTCTTTCACACAGATGGGAAGCCAGTGCTGCTTTGAAGAAGAAACTTGCTCCTGCGGGAATCCCTATGGATGGCGGCGCCGGCGGCTGGGCCGAGGTTTACCGCGTTTTCAGGGAGTGCAAGTTCGTCGAGGATGACGGAGATGTTGTCTTCTTCAAGAATGCCTACGGTCTCGCCAAGATGAAGCCTGTTCTCCCCGAGTCGTCAGCCAGCGACTCTGGTATCGAGGTAGAGAAGTAAAAAGTTTTGGATTTTTCGCTTTCGGAATTATATTATATCCATAGAAGATCGTTCTGATGGGTTTAAACCAGACAGATGAACTTTTTAGATATTGGAGCCTGCGTTGACTGGTTTAGAGGACCAATTGACGCTGTAGATACAAAGAATAATAATAGCAGAAGAACCCGCTCTTATCATCGTGCACAGGAAGTGTCTTGAACATTGTCGAGAATCGCAGATAATGTCTATACCTGACCACTGCCTTCCTCATTCTGCATGCTTTCTTTGACAGATTCCTCCCAAATATTGGCAAACTCTTCTATATCACGCCCACTGCTCATGTTCATAGCTTCAAATGGGATCATGTTGTGTTGGTGTGCTGGCGCATTGCTCGTTGCTGCTGGATGTGAGGCTGAGTCGATAACTCGGAGCGTTGTTTGCTGGTTCTTCGACTCAGGGGTGTGCAGGGCATCAAGTTCCTCGTAAGTGAATAGGAGGGGGTCCGTTTTCGAAGCGTAAGGGTTAAAATCGATGATGTGCCCTCGGGATAGATCACGAGTGAGGAGAAAGTCGAAAGTATCTTTTTGGGTTAACAAGTTAGATCGATCGGATCGTTGGTGATAAGCTTGAAATTTAACACACAATCTTGCTGGCATGACATCCACTTGGGCTTGATATTCGTTTCCCAGAAATCTCGAACGGCGGAGGAGACTTTACGTTGAGTTTCAGGATCGTTCCAAAATTCGTAGTAATTTGTGTCTCGCTGCGATATACCTAGAGTGCACCCATCCTCATGAATAACGGAAGCTTGGAAATGAATCAGAAAGGGGTGAACCGTGCTCACCTATCAGCTCGTTCGCTCTCACGAAACACCGAAGCTCGCGACCTCGATCGACCGGGTACCACTTCCGCAGGACCAGCTCTAAATCGTACTTGGGGGGACCATCGGCGTCCATTTGGCACCCTTCGAACACAGCGTGGATGTCCAGATCATGGTTGATGAAATCAGAGGATTTTAGGAGCAGGTAGACGTCTGCAGGCGAGGTGCATTTGAGGGGAGATGAAGCTGGAAGAAGCCATGCCGCATCCTGTTGATCGCTTTTAGCTCATGGGAGCATACGTGGCTCAATCGTAAAACACAGACCTTGGGTGACGAGAAGTTGAGTTTGGGGAAAACGGCCTCGTATTCCTTGACGCATTGCCGGATCACAGAATCCAGGTCAGGGAACGCGTAGTGCTTTTTTATCGAGTCATCGTCGTCTGTTGAGTCTTCATCATGCTCATCGTCGGAGGGTGTGCTCTCAGCAGGTCTAATCACAAACGATCATTATGGAGGATGGTGGTGGATAGTTCAAACCAACGCGTCTTCAGAGCCCTCCGGCACGAACACACCATCTGCGTTCAGGTATTCTCGGAAATCCTCAGAGAGAGGGCGGACGATTGTGCTTTTGATACTGTGCTTTGAGAATGTAGGATACCAGGAGGAGAATTGGAAGGCGAGGATGTACGATGGGGTCAGAACAGGAAAGAGAGACATGGTAACATTACTAATATGGAAATCTATGTTCTAATTCCAGATAGAATATAGTAGATACGACTCGGAGCTGCTCCAATAAACTTGATAGCGAATTCATGAGGGCATCAGGCCTTTTTTTGATTGGCCGAGAACTCTGCATACCATGACTGGAAAAAAAGAAAGATGAAAATCACAACGGCAAGGAGGAAAGAAGGGCACAAACCTCAACCATCCGCTTCACACCTTCCTCTATGCCAACTTCAGGTTCGTATCCAAGGACTCGGCGCGCTTTCTCGATATTATGCCACCTCGTCGTGGTCATGAAAATCACCCTGAACCTCGTGAAAACAGGATCGACACCCCTCAAGTAGCTAAACCATTCCGAGCCCCAACCCGCGACCATCCCAAGCGACCTGGACATCTTGAACGGCGACTTGGGCGTTCGCTTTCCAGGGAAATACTTGTCAAGCTCGTTCCACACCATGCGGGGCATGTCCCAGAAGTATACTGGCTCGCCATTGGTGATGAAGAACACTTGGCCGGCTACTTGTAAAGGGTTGGTCTCGGGGTTGAATACCTTTGCGCGTTTGAGGGAAGGTTCTGAGAGTTGGTCAAACCGTGTGCGCATCACTGGGCGTTGGGTCACTGGGAAATCTGGATCCTCAAAAGCGGCGGCAATCTTCTCGCCATTCGGGGGGAGGGTGATGAATGGGCCGAGAGGGCGCGCCTCACAGGTGGGTATCCGCTGGTTGCCGGTCGTAAGACCGATGGGGAGGACGGGATAGTTAAGCAGGTTGATTTCTGCGTCGTTCAAGGGCGGCACCTCATCAGAACTGGTTGGCTGCTTTTCTAACTGCGAGAGGGGAGGGGCTGGAGGGGGGGTATCTAGTTTATCAGCAGCGAGGAGATGGGCACGAGCAACGTTGCCGACGTATGTCCAGTCAAAGAGGTTATTGTTCTCGCCGACCTGGACGTTCGTTTGGCCGCGTTCGTATGCCTGGTAGAAACCAGTCATGGCTTGTCGATCACCTGGGCTACTCAATGAGGGGTAAGTCATGAAAAATTCTCGAAGACTTTAGGGACCCACCCAAAGATTCCAGCCGGTCGTAAAGCAACCGTCAAGAGACCTCCCTTGCCGTTTGCTTCGAGTACGAGGACTTCTGCCTCTGCTTTGGTTTCATTGTACGCATCCATATGGACTTCCGGAAAGGGCATGCGCTCATCCACGTCGATAATATTTTTGCCGTTGAAGACAACACCTGCTGAGCTTGTGAAGACGAGCTTGCGCACGCCGGTTTCGACAGCTGCCGCAATAATTGCTCTTGTCCCTTCAACATTAACTTTTCGGAAGAGCTCAGGGTTGTTCAATTGGGCATGAGGAGATGCTGTGTGAATAATGCATGTCGTTCCACTCTAAACACCAGCGCGTTAGTACTTGAGGTGACATGGGCGGAAAAATATAAGCACCTTGCGCAGAGCTGAAGCAACAGATTCTTGGTCGCTGATATCCCCAGAATAAAATTGAACGTCGTTGTATCTTTCAACAATGTCGAAGGCTGATACAATGTCCCCTCGTTCGAGTAATTGCAGAACGATATGCCGGCCAAGGAAGCCATTCCCTCCGATTACCATGTAGACATCCCGTTGCGACATAAGGGGCGCGTTTTGTGGGTGGTCTCAGAAAAGAAGTGGGCGGGGAATAGTCTGCTGGCTATAACGGCCTCTATAACGGCCTCCAAGATCGAACGACATGGATATTTTGGGCCGGTGATTAGCTCGGCACATGACATTAGCTTTCAGATCAAATAACGACAATCAACCAGCTTTGGTTTTGGTCGTACAAGTTTCTACACGCCATCATGTCTCTTCTAAGGTCCTGCGCCCAGTCAGCATCAATACTACGGAGATCAGGTGTTTCGGCTGCACCACAACTCGCCCGCTACGCGTCAACGGAGCCTGCACAAGCCGTTGAGAAGAAGGGCGAGGAGAAGCCGGGTGACATCGCAATCCCACCCACTCGCGATGTTTTGGTCGCGGACGTGATCAGCGGAGCACCTTGTGCGTTTACTGGCTTTGTTAGTTGACTGGGTACTGACACGTACGTTAGCCGAACTTAACCACCGTGCTGTGCGCATCTACCAACCGACCCGTAACACAATGCAATCCGGAGCTGGGACAGCACGTTGGAAGATTGACTTTGACATTCTGCAGGGAGGAGGGCGGTGGGAGAACCCCCTTATGGGCTACGCTAGCTCGTAAGTGACAATATGGAACAGTTTCTCTTCATGCTCACAACCGAGGTGTAATTAGCGCAGATTATGTGCAGGGAACAAGCATATCCTTCCGAAGCAAGGAGGATGCTATGCACTTTGCAGAGAAGCAAGGTGTGTATCGTTAGCTCCCGACGCCTCCCAAAATCTAATGCTAATCTATACCTTTGTTAGGCTGGGATTACCATGTGTACGTTCTTGACCATGACTTACTCACCATGCCCGAATTCATGAACGCATCACAGGCAAAAGCCCACTGTCAAGAGGATTCCCCCAAAGAACTATGCGGAAAACTATGTGTACAAGCCGCATACTCTAAGGATTATGAGAACGAAGTAAACCGATGTAGAGTGTTAGACAGCACGTCAAATATATTTAGTACATGCGCTGGAAAGAGTCGCCACCGTGATCACGTGCACCTTGCAGCTGCTTCTGGTGCCGTTTTGGGAGATTATACATGAGTAGTTCTTCATGCCAGCCCCATCCTGACCGCCCCACCTGTGCTTTGACTACGAATGGGTGATATTCAAACGCGTCCTTTCTCAAAGAATTACAGGTAGACGCCTCCTATTTTCTTGTCCTTTCTCTCCTTTTTTGTTCCGCCAGGATACTGACGTCGTATACTCCTATGCAGTGGACTCGTCAATCAATCTGTTATTGCCATAGGAATAACTGTGCTATGTGTTTCCGGGCAGGAACTAATGAAACGACGGAGAAGGGGGAAGGCGCTTGAGACACCATCTCCAGGGCTGGGGAGGGAATCATGGGAGTTCGGCTAGTGAGTCTCTATCCTTGTGGCCCCCATCGTTCATCGAAACGTTCATCTCATCGGCGTTTCTTGCTAGTTTGTATCAAGGCCGATCGTGGGCACGGTCAGTCGTTTTGCATTTGTCGTACGATGATGCATTAGCCTCAAGGGACGTTTTGATGGCAGATTTTTGTCACTCTCGCCAACCCTGCAGATGCGAAAAGAGCGTGCAAGTATCTAGCCGTGCACCCCAACAACCCACTGGCCTGATTGGTCACGATGGCTCCGGCCTATCAGGATATTGACTGGATACGGGTGATGAAGTCGTCTTTTAAGGGGGGAGGTACGGCATTCTAGCATCAGTGCTTTCCAAGGAATTTATTGAGCTCATCGTCGTATTTGTTTTTGTAGTTTGTCAAAGATTGGGTTGTCAATACTGGTGTCTGGTAAGCATTTTCCGTTGTTATCGGTCTCTTCTTCATACTCATTCGTGGCGAAAATAGGGCACTTACGCTATTCTGGCTCTTCCCGGTATCCCTGCTCGTTGGTTTGGTTTCTATCCAGAATATCAGTTTGTTCGGGCCGAGTCTTGTAAGATTTTCGTTGGATTGGATTGACCCTATTCTGAACCACGTCAATAGAAATCATATTTGGACCGTCATGCCTGGCAGAGCGAAGTGCTCCAATCCTTCATCCCCACTCTCCTCGTCGCCCTACTAGCCCTCTTCATCCCGCTAATTCTTCTCCTCATCGCTAAAAATGCACACACGATAACGACCTTATCCGCACTTCACGACCGCATTATGACACGATACCATAAATTTCTGACCCTCAACGTTGTTCTTTCGACTTCACTGGCTTTTTAATTACTAGTATTCACCCGGATTTCTCCACTCAATGCTTTCAAGCGTAAGTCCTCTCCATTGTTGACGCACACGATATCGAGTTCGTGTTGGATATAAAGGTATGGCCGTAATTATACGTTCGTCATCCTGGCCACTGTGTCCTACGATGAAGAAAGTGTTCTGGAGCCCTCATGTGTTGTGCTAATCCACCTAGGCATTTCCGTGTCTCTGTTGGACATCTTTGTCTCCTGTGGGTCGTTCTCGTCGAGGTATTCTGTGACTGAAATTCAAGCTAATAGATCTTGAGTTCAACATCCTGGATAATAGTGAGTACTGCCCCATGTGGTAGAATGACTACGAGCAGTCAAAAGTGATGAGGGACAGTTGGTACATACTGTTGAGAACTACGAATCCTAGACGTATTATTTCCTATATTAGATTCTATCTCTCTTGTGTTATTTTCGTATATTCTCGATTATTTCTTTCTCGTGGCACCTCAGCCGTTTACTTCTTAAACGTGACTGAGGTCCTGTTCTCTCAATACATACCTCCGTCCAAGCTTGCACTCTGAGTTCGGTGTCAAGGGTTGAACAATGGGACAGCACTTATAGTAGTTGTAGTCAGAAAGTCGCGG
>Ga0307517_10001887_pt1 | contig 34315 bp, 23 predicted proteins | sample 23_EM_MG_FD_194515 | JGI IMG/M metagenome (GOLD analysis project Ga0307517, IMG submission 194515) | Populus trichocarpa ectomycorrhiza microbial communities from riparian zone in the Pacific Northwest, United States - 23_EM | ecosystem: Host-associated > Plants > Roots > Unclassified | place... | reverse complement strand
TGAATCACTCTCTCTCCCCCCCCCCCCCCCCCTGTTTTTTTCTCTTTCTTTTTTGTTGTGATGTCTGTGCATGCACTCGTGGATTCATAGATGCAGATCTACGTTTGAGTTTTCACAAGCATTTAGATTACATCTACCTAGCTACTCTTCTGCAAGGCTGATGATTGATCACTTTGTGTTAGTACAGTTTGGAAAAGGGATTCACTTTGCTGACCTTGTCAATAAGGGTGCTCAGTATTGTTATACTGTTGAGGAAAACCCTGTGGGGACAATGCTTCTTAGTGAAGTTGCCTTGGGGAGGTCCATGAGCTGAAGAAGACAATGGTAAGTACACGTACCATGATGGACATGTGTTTATGTAAAGCACTCGGTGCATGCTTTTCCTAGACCTTGTGCAAGGTTTGAATTGGCAACTTTGTGTGCACCAGTGGACATGTCAAAGAAAGCCCATTATCTAGCTATGGGCATTTTAGAATGTGTTTGTTTTCATTGTTAAAGTTGAGGTTGATGTTTAAATATAGCTCCAGCTTCTTAGCATAATTTGGTATTGCGTTTTAAATGAGAAGTGGATAAAATTTGAATTTTTTTTTGTTGTTTAAAATTAATTTTTTTATATATTTTTTAATTGTTTTAATATGTTGATATCAAATTTGATTTTTTTAAAAAATATTATTTTAATGTATTTTCAATTAAAAAATATTTTGAAAATCAACCTGCTACCACACTTTCTAAGTAAAGTAGAGATACCCTTACTGGCTCCTACCATTGGCCCCTTGTCTAATCTGTTGCATGGTTTTTGGAACTGGCAGACACTAGATTTTTTTGCTTGCGCTACGCTGTGAGCGGATTAATTTTTTTCTAACCAAAAAAAATATATTCAAATGGTGATAACCTTAGTGAATCCATGTTAACTTGATTAATCCATGATTCGAGATAACCCTAGAAAAAAAAAAGGAGAAAAAAATAGAAAACTCAAGGCTCAGTAACCTAAAGTCAAATGATGAAATAAAAAATTAAAAAATGACCAAAATTAAATCGAGATGGTCTTCAAAATCAACAACTTTGATAATTGAGACTGAGATGACTATACAGAAAATCAAAAACAATTCTTGAACAAAATTCTTAACCATCAAAAAATTAAAAAGAAAACAAATAACTGTCGAAATAAAAAGGATCAAATCTGGTATAAAAACTAATGAAAGAAAATAATGAGGGACTTAATTGAAAAATAAAATAAAAAGAGGATAAAAAAGAACAATTAAAGGAATGATAACTAAATATGAAAAAAAGAAATAAAATAAAATAAAATAATAATAAAAACAAAAATAAAAAGAATGAGTACCATATTTAATATAAAAACAAAACAAAACAAAATGGAAAATGATAAAACTGAAAAAATCTAAAAAAAAATGAAAACAAAGAAAGATCCTAGTCAAAAGAAAGAGGATCATAATTGAATTTTTTTCATTATTTTTTTTATCAAAACAATGTCGTTTTTATTTTTTAGCTAAATAAAAAATCAAGCGATTATTCAGGGGAAAATCATTTCAACACTCGTTGATTTTTTTTTTATTAAGATAATGTCATCTTTACTTCATGCATAGTAAAAAATCCAATTGACCTCGGTAACCCAGGTTATTCGACCTAACCCATGACCCGGGACATGAAAATGGTTGACTCTCGGGTCGGGTTTTAAAAGCATGATAAAAAAAAACACCAAATATAATATGAAAATTCAATGAGATTAAACAATGAGAGATGCAATTGCCACAAAATAATTAATCAAGAAGAGAACTCAAAATAAAGGGAATTAGAATCATAAGAATGGAGATCAAGTTCAATAATAATAAAAAAGAATTAAAAGCAAATGATTAGGGATTAAATTGAAAAATAAAATCCAATTAAAAAAATTAAAAGCAAAATAAATAGGAATCAAAAGAATGATGATCAAACTTGATAAAAAAATCAAAAGCCAAGTGATGAAATTGAAAAACAAATAAATCAAATTCGTTACAATTAAAATATTGCAATTTTGCAAGACCAACACACCTTTTGTGGTGGAGGAAAAAGAAAAGAGAGGGAAGAAGAAAAATTGTCGTCGGAGCTTCTCTATATCATAGATGCCGACACACGCTGCCCCACCGTGTAGAAAGGGACGCGCTGCTTCAGATGACGTCCCAAAAGGCTATCAATGGCCACCAGAAGGCGCCTCCCAAAAGGCGAGAACGCTTCCCACTTGCGGGCGTATGCTCTGCACGTTCCAGCTATTATTTTTGAACTATAGAAAGACCAGAATACCCTTGACTGCACATGATAATTGTAGGAAAACCGAGGTTAAAAAACCAAAAGTACTCCTTGATCTTAGGCAAAAAAAAGTCGATCCCATGGGCTATGCGGTAAGTACACTATACAAAAAAATATGAAAATCCAAGAACTCCCCTTAAACATTAGCTGTAATTTTTTTTTCAATAACATAAGAGTAATTATATTATACAATAAATATGTGAAAATATAATTCTATCTAAAAGTGTGTGTTTATTTTTTTTTATCATTAAAAAGTTAATCAGTTATTTTAAGGTGGATTGTACTATAAACAATTTATAATAAAATATCGACGAGTTTTAGTTTTATTTTTATTTGTAATAATAGTAGTTTTCTTTCGCAAAAAACTTTGTGCTGGAAATGCTTTAATCTCACAATATCAAAGCTAGTGCTAGAAATTATAGTTTTTAAACCTGGTCCGGCGGGTCAATCTGGGACTCGGCTGATCCGGTGTTGGAACCGGGCTGAGTTTTAAAAAAAACCAGCCAGTGATTTGTCCCAGAAAAACCCGGTCGACTCGAGACTCGTAAGACCCGGGTAAACCCAGATGAGACCCGACTGTGTTTCTCTTTAATTTTTTGTTCTTCATCTGGGAAAGGTATTACTAACTCGCTGGATCATGACTCTCTCTCTCACCTCATGTTCCATTGCTGTCAAATAGAAGATTAAAATTCTGGTTTGTGAATGAAAATGATATGGAATAAGAGAGGAAATTGTAAGGTTTTATTTATCGTGAACCAGGAATTAAGGTCATGCAATTTTACTTTTTACAAGAAAGAAACATAAACCAAAGAGCAACAAAAAACCAAGTTTGTATGAGGGAGGGGTACGGGCTGTGTCTACAACTTGCATATCTTTATTGGTCTACAACAACATCAAATGCTAGCCTTCTGGTTTTTTTTAGGGGCATCTAGCATTGGTTCCAAACAAAGAGTAATAAGTGTGCTTACCCCACAACTTGCATTCCTTTACCATGCTAGTATTTGTTTTTTTTTGGCTTTAATAAGAACACACAAGAGAAAGGCCAATCTCTTCAAGTCCTTAACTGCGAAGAAATCAATAATTAAAAATCCAACAAGATTGAACATGCTTGATGTAAGCATGCAATTATTTGCTCCTAAACCAATTAGGTCTTGTATTGTAACTAGTTAGATGTTTTATAAACGTTGCATTGAAATTCTTTTTTTTTTTTGGGTTGATCTAGATCAATCAATCTGATCCGTGACTTGATCATTATATTAGATCGATCATCGGCTCGGGTTTAAAAACTATGCTAGAAACTTGACCTCACAAGTCACCCTCTTGGCTTTGTTTTTTTTTCTTCTTTAATATCTCGTTTATTATTATTATGATAGTGATTTTTTTATTTAAAATATATATTTTAATATTTATACATCAAAATAATTTAAATAAATATATAAAAAAATTATTTAAAAAATTAATTTAAATTTTTATAAAAATATTTTTCCAAACGGTTCCAAGTCTAACTTTTAAGCCATGGTCACATTACTGAAAAACCCTCCTGATGGAAAGCATTCAAAGCACTTTACAAAAGGAATTGGAAAGTAATAGTCTGTGAATTGGAAAGTAATAGTATGCTTGGGAATGCGAAACCGTGTTTCTTTAAATTTTATTTTATTTTTTTATTAAAAATTATTATTTTTTATATTTTTAGATTATTTTGATATGTTAATTTAAAAAAATTAAAAATTAAAAAATATAATTTTAATATATTTTTAAATAAAAAGATATTTTAAATTACAACCCTTATAACAATTTTTTAAAATGCCCAGGAATCAGATTTTTTTTGGAGCAATGATGCCATTGTTCCTGGCGGCAAACCTTTTGGGTTCAGATATTATTGAAAGCATGTCATGCTTGTTATTTTGTTATTTTTTTTAATTATATATATTTATAATAACTTATTATTCAAATTAATAAATTTACACATATTAATTATACTTTAAATTTTATTTTTAAATCAAAATATTCTCCTTTTAATAATTCAAAAATACAAGACAAATACATGATTTATTATTTTATGTATTTAACTCATTACATGACAGATAAATATATTAAAAATAAATCTTAAATTATAATAATACATATTTATCTGATGATATCACAGCAGATATCAGCAGTTTAAGTCTATTTATTTCTAACTTGTGAGTTTAATCGGTATAAAACTATATGATATTATCAAATTTTTCTGATTTGATAATTTAATTTATAATTTATTATTCATAAACACTGATATCAGCAGTTTAATGACTTTTTGAATGAAATAAATCCAGAAAAAAGGGCAATCTTATGCCAAATCCATGTTTATCTCATGGTATTATTATATGTAGTTTTTTTTATAAAATATTTAACTAAAATTGTGATATGTAATTTACGTTGTGGATTTTAATATAATTACATATAAAAACTTATTAAACATGAATTTTAAAATATAAAAACCTATCGTCACTTAAACAATACTTAATTTATTTTAAGTAAAAAGTATTTTTAACATCAAAATATATTAAAAATAATTTTCTATTATTACTTTAGGTTGAAAAATAAATAAAAAGATAACATAATCAGAAATATGAGAATATATTAAAAATTCATTATCAGAATAAACAAAATTATTTTCTTAAGAAGATAAAAGAAAAAAGGATTGGTAAAGTGGAGCAGCGTAAAACCCCAAAAACGCGCAAGAGAAATGCCATCATCACCATCCATCAGATATTTCTTTCCTCTTTTTTCTTCTCTACCAAACACCCAGGTATATAAATACAGAGACTGACACACACACTCACTCACTCACTCTGATCGATTACAGATAGGAGAACAATGGCGAACCCTCAGAAGGCATGGAAGGCGGAGTACGCCAAGTCGGCTCGTTCTTCCTGCAAGACCTGCAAAAGTATCATCGACAAAGAGATTCTCAGGCTCGGCAAAATGGTCCAGGCCAAACAATTCGACGGTTTCATGCCTGTATTCTTCCCCCCCTTTTCATCGCTCTTTCATTATCCCACTGTCTTTTCTTTTTCTTTTTTGCATTTTGCGACGCTTTCTTTCTTTTGACAAAAAAAAGGTGTAAAAAATTGTCAATTTACGGGTCTCGCTTGCTTCCCCCGGCCTTCACTTCATTGTTCAGTTTTCTGCCGAGGCTTAGGTCTATACGTTGAGGCTTAGTTACCGTCGATACGCAATTCCATACCTTGGTTTACTGTATCCACTTTTTTTTTTTAATGCCTTAAAATGCATGCGATTCTTTGAACCAGGCTTCGTAATTGACCCCGGTGTCTTGTTCACATTCTTGAAACTGTAGCTGCTCAGGAATCATCTCCTGATTTTTATTATCTGTTCGATATACAATCCACTACAGGAAAGAATGATTGAACTTTGAGTTGTAACTTCTGTTTCTTGGTTTTCTTACTCAATCAAAGAAAGATAGACATATATTTTAGGACTCATATAGTTGTTGATGTTTGCGATTTCTTAGATGTACGTAAGTTATCTCTCCCCCTGTTTATTTTTTTCTGAGTTTACCCTTTTGAATTATATCCTTTATTTTGCCTCTTTTTTTACCAAAATATAAACCTAAAAGAATGAAGTGTGACGTGCATCTGTTTTCTGAATAGATGTGGAACCATGCCAGTTGCATATTGAAGAAGGCAAATCAGATAAAATTGTAAGCGTTTTTGTCGCTGGTAATAATTATTTCCGAGATAATATGGATGGATGCAATGATTAAACTTCTGTATATCTTCTTTCTATTAGCATTGATGATGTTGAAGGTATAGAATCACTTCGATGGGAAGATCAGCAGAGGATTAGAAAATATGTTGAGGAAGGAGGTGGTGGTGGTGATGACGGTGCTAGTGTTAGTGGTCCTCCAAGTGCAAAGGCTGCAAAGGCTATGGAATATGGTATTGAACTTTCACAAACTTCACGTGCAACTTGCAAGAGTTGCAGCGAAAAGATCATGAAAGGAGAGGTAGCTTTACACGTTTCCTGGTTTGGTAAATTATTTTTTTTTTCTGATTTTGCATCTTTTCACAAGAAGATTGATAAACGAATCCACATATCTATGAAAACTCCTTATACAAATAAATTCAGATATCAGTTGACATCTGGTACAGCAAGGTATGATTGGAATGAATGATTGTTTTTTCTATGAACTTCATTTCTGAGGGGCTGCAGATTATTATAATGGATGTGTAGGTATTTGATTTAGGATGGTTTCAGAGCTTTCACTTACATTTTATTTTGCAATTCCTGCATCAGTACTTGTGTTTTTTTGGCTGGCTGATCTGAATGCATTTGCCTCCTTTAGTTCTTAATAGCATGTACTGCAATACCTTTTACTTGTTTTACTAGTGGTGTTTGATTCTCTCTTATGAGGCCTCACGTTGCTTTTATTGGCTAAAAAAACAAAAAGAGAGGAAAAAAGAAAAGAGTCTTGCTGGATTTCTCTCTATCTGTTCTTTGTGCCCTGTTCCTTCTTGAGAAGTTGGCCAGCGTCTGGTTTCTTGGTTAAAATAAGCTAAGGTTAGAACCAAGAATTGGACTTATCAATTAAAATAGCTGCGTGCTTGAGAACCTTCCATCTTAATTTTTACAAAATGTTGGGCAATTTCAATTGATGTGTGGGTCTTTGGGATATTAAATATATTTTTGTTGAATACTTGGAAGTTGTACTTGACAAATTTTTGTTCTGCCATCCTTCTACCTCGGATAATGTTCAACTATAGGAGCTGGAATTAACAAATGTGTGTGTTATAAGAGCATATAAGTCGCCACCATATTAGGAAGTTGTTACTATTAATGTGACAAATTCTTGATGTTAGAATAATATCTTATAAAACCATGAGATCTGAAAAGGTCTTGCTGTGTATTTCTTCACTTTTATCGTGTTGATTCTATCTCACATAATAACAACTTCAATTTGGTAGACTATTTGATCTTTTGAGTCTTTTCTTTAATAACTAGATCATGCTAACATGACTATTAATTAAGCTGCTTACATTTCATCTTTAAAAATATGAAATCAATCTAGGTTCGTATTTCCTCCAAGCCTGATGGACAAGGACCTAGAGGATTGGCATGGCATCATGCCAATTGTTTCATGGATTTGTACCCATCTGTCCAAGTGGATAAGTTGTCAGGATGGGAAAGCCTTGCAGCTCCAGATCAGGCGGTGGTTCATTCTCTGGTTAAGAAGGTTCCTTCTACTGCTAAGACTGGTATAATATAGAACTAACTGTGCCATGCTGTCATGACGGCTGTGTGTTTATATAGATACACATGTCACTGGATGCAGTCTCTTTCTCATTGCTGTTGTCTTCATAGGCATTAAAAATGAGGGAAAAGAGGATGAAGAACTTCAACAATCATCTTCCAAAGCTGGAGCAAAACGTAGAAAAGATATAAGTGGTGATCAGAAGTCAAAAGTTGCCAAATCTGAAGATGTATCAACTAGCAGGGCTGCATCTGCAAAGAATGATAGTGAATTGGATAGCAAACTCGAGTCCCAATCCAAGGAATTGTGGGCCCTAAAGGATGACCTTAAAAAGCATGTGACAACAGTAGAGTTGCGTGCAATGCTGGAAGCGAATAGCCAAATTTCTAATGGATCAGAACTTGATTTGCGAGACCGTTGGTAATATCTTTTAAAACAATTCGAGGCATGCATGTTATGGAATGTGTGATTTCTGCATTAGCAACCATATACAAGTTTTGCGTTTTATCATGAATGCTAATGCACATGTTTTTCCATGTTACTAAGACTTAAAAGGGATAAACTTTTAACGTTTTGAGATGATTAATACTATCCCTGGATAGGTTTTTATTGGTGTTGCTGGGGTTTGAACCTGGGGACACGTACTGCTGAAATGATTGTTAGTTCAACAGATGGTGAAAGGTCATGGACTTTTCTGTGCAAGTCCAGTTGTTAGCTTGTTGCAATACTCTAATTTCTTAATGTTTCTCCCACTAGTAATGATCATGGAATTATCATTGCCCTGATAAATAAGCTTGGATTTAAATACACATGGAAGTGCTTGTTCTTAACATGATAACTGTGACTGTTAAACCACTTGATGGATATATTCAATAAATTTATGAGTTATTATGAGTTTGTAATTGTCATTTTGACATCACTATAGACCACGGATTTCCCTTGCATGGAATTTTGATGCAATCTTTACTGCCATAATTCCTTTATAGTGCTGATGGGATGGTTTTTGGAGCACTTGGCGGCTGCCCGATGTGTTCTGGCTCTCTTCATTATTCTGGAGGTATGTATAGGTGTGGTGGGTACCTGTCAGAATGGAGCAAATGTTCATATTCAACTCGTGAACCAGCACGTCTTAGAGGAAAGTGGAAAATTCCTGATGAAACTGATAATCAATACCTTATCAAGGTATACTATTGTGAGTTGTTTCATGCAGTTATTATGCTAATGGTAAATTGACTCACTGCTTGCTTTGCAGTGGTTTAAATCACAAAAGCGTAACAAACCAGTTAGGATACTTCCTCCACCATCATCTAACAACCTTTCTGGAAGTCAAGCTACCAGCAGCCAGTCTCAGTCTTCAAAGAGTGAAAATCTGGGAGATTTAAAAGTTGCTGTTTCTGGGTTACCCAAGGAATCCCTGGTATGGCATATATTCTATAGTTTGGTGAAATTATTTGTCAAATATTGTTGTAGCCGACTCACTAATTTTGATCATTTTATACTTGGACTAATTCTTCAGAAAGAATGGAAGGGAAAAATCGAGGCAGCAGGTGGGCAGCTTCATGCCAAGATCAAGAAAGGTATTTGCTCCATGGTTTTGTTTTTGAATTAAATAATTATTGCTGCTATGAAGAGACTGACTCTTGCTGTTGATTTAAGACATTTCTTGTTAGTCATTCTGCTTAATGAGTTACATTGCAGATACAAACTGCTTTGTTGTGAGTGGTGTAATGTCTTCTGAAGATGCTGATATGAGGAAAGCAAGGTAAAGGTGCTTTCTATTTGCTGATCTTACTAAATGTCTTCTTTATTCATCATAAGTTGACTTGGTGTCGTTTGGCTTGACAGGAGGATGAAATTGCCAATCGTCAGGGAGGATTACCTGGTTGACTGTTTTAAAAGACAGAAGAAGCTTCCATTTGATTCTTATAAAGTTGAAGCCTCGGGTGGGGTTTCTAGTATGGTCACTGTCAAAGTGAAAGGGCGTAGTGCTGTGCATGAAGCTTCTGGTATGCAAGACACTGGACACATCCTTGAGGATGGGAAAAGCATCTATAACACAACTTTGAACATGTCTGACTTATCAACCGGTGTTAACAGGTTATCTATAATGTCTTGTGTCTTTTTGTGGTATAACCTTATTTTCAGCTGATATCTTAAGTTTTCCTTGGTTTTGAGTGATATTGCTCCATTGATTTTTTTAAAGTTTGCCCATATTTATTGCTTAATTCCTGAAGATGAACTGGCTTTGAAGGGTCAATAAGCTTTGTGTTGAAAAAGGATAGTGACTATATGGCCTGCGCTCTTTTAATTGTGTCTAGTGCTAATTAGACTTTTGAAGTTTGAGATGACCAGCTAATGCAAGAATTGATTTAGATTCACTACTTTGTTTATGAGATATTTTCCTCCCTTCTAACTTTGATCTGTTTCCTGTGTAAAGCTTCTACATCCTTCAGATAATACAAGATGACAAAGTGTTAGAGTGTTATGTGTTCCGTAAATGGGGCCGAGTTGGAAATGAGAAAATTGGAGGAAATAAACTGGAAGAGATGTCAAAATCAGATGCCATCCATGAATTTAAGCGTTTATTCCTTGAGAAGACTGGTAATCCATGGGAAGCATGGGAACAGAAAAAGGATTTTCAGAAGAAACCTGGCAGATTCTTCCCATTGGATATTGTACTTGCTTATTTTGTCTTCCAATATCTTATTCTTCTTAGTGCTCCCTGCTTAGTTCTTAGTTCTTATTGATGTCTAAATTTGTAGGATTATGGAGTAAACAGACAGGTGACAAAGAAAACTAGGAGTGATGCAGACAGCAAATTAGCTCCTCCTCTGGTGGAATTGATGAAGATGCTCTTTGATGTTGAAACATACAGGTATACACTACTTTCCTTTTCACTTTTGACTTTTTTTTCTTTGGGTAATTGTATGTGTGAAAGACCAGATCTTGTGGTTTGCAGAGCTGCTATGGTGGAGTTCGAGATTAACATGTCAGAAATGCCTCTTGGAAAACTGAGCAAAAATAATATCCAAAAGGGTAGTTACCTATTAAAAATCTTTTTCATTTGCTTTCTGATACTGAAGCAGATCTATTTCTGATGCTGTAAAAAACCTTGATGTTCTGAAATTTGATTCGTATTTCTTTGTGCCAAGAGCCCTGTATTTATAATTTTTTACTTTTCCAGGTTTTGAGGCTTTGACAGAGATCCAGAATTTATTAAGTAGCAATGCACATGATCCTTCTATCAAAGAAAGCTTGATAATCGATGCTAGCAATAGATTTTTCACTGTGATCCCTTCTATTCATCCTCATGCTATCAGAGATGAAGATGATTTTAAATCAAAGGTACAGGAGGCCAAGTGTGATAACATCATTGATGTTTTTTACTCAGCTGCCTTTTTGTGCCTCTCTTATGGTGGATATTTGATTGGTTGGTTTCCCTATGGTCATAGTAATTACTAACTCATTTATTTGTGACTTGCAAATTGATGCTGTGTTGAATCTTAGTGGGGACTTCTTATATGCTGTATTAAAAAGTGTCCTGCCCAATCACAATTACTTACCCATGCACCTCTCATCTTAAACGTCTCTTTTAAACCTCTCTGAAAGTCGAGTTATTTTCGCCCAAACTTAGAGAAAGAAGTGAAATTTTGCTGCCTCTTCTTAATGCATCGTATACAGAAGGTTGAAAATAAAATTTGAAGTCACTGGAAAATTATACCTTAGGGGCTCTCCAATGACTATTGATTAACTGAAGTTTAATGGTGACTATATCTATCTCGTGTACCATGCCAGTATGAGGAATAATGTAGTTCACTATTTTGTTTCTACTGTAGGTGAAAATGTTAGAAGCTCTTCAGGATATTGAGATAGCTTCAAGATTAGTTGGCTTTGATGTGGATAGCGATGATTCCCTTGATGATAAGTATAAGAAGCTCCATTGTGATATATGTCCACTTCCTCATGACAGTGAGGACTATCAGTTGATTGAGAAGTATCTCCTTACAACTCATGCACCAACTCATACGGTGGGTTAACCTTCTTTATAGTTCAAGCCCTCAGCACTGGCTCTGCTGGTGATGAGTTATTGTTCCTTATTTTTTTCTTTCTTCCCCGCCATCCTAACAAAGTAATCACTGGTGTTTGATGTTATTATCAGGATTGGAGTCTTGAACTGGAAGAAGTATTTTTGCTGGAGAGAAGAGGAGAATTTGATAGATTTGCCCGTTATAGAGAAACGCTTAAGAACAGAATGCTGCTATGGCATGGTGAGTATCTCTTAATCAATTATATCTACATACAAACTGCTTTTGATCAAGGTTCATGGAAACCTGGAGCTTCAGCAGTAATGCAGCATGATTACAGAATCAGATATGTAAGTGAAACCAAAAAGCTGCTCCTCTACAGGTTCTCGGTTGACGAACTTTGTGGGAATACTTAGCCAAGGACTTAGAATAGCTCCTCCTGAAGCACCAACAACTGGCTATATGGTTCTCTTTCTCTCTCTTTGTTTTTCATTGTGTGCATACATGTGAACACTTATACATATTTGGGTTCATAGGCCTTGGATTATCATTTGTGATTTTCACACGCATGCCTATCGTATCTTCCTCCCTTTTACAAGGCTGATGATTGAACACTTTGCATTACAGTTTGGTAAAGGGGTTTACTTTGCTGACCTGGTCAGTAAGAGTGCTCAGTATTGCTTTACTGATAAGAAAAATCCAGTGGGACTAATGCTTCTCAGTGAAGTTGCCCTAGGGGAGGTCTATGAGCTGAAGAAGGCAACGGTGAGTTCACATTCCATGATTTATATGGTTTGTTAGTGTGTGTATCTGCGCATGTCCACATGCTTGGTTTGAGTTGGTAACTAACATTGTGCATGTACCCATTCAACATGCTAAAAAACAAGGCCATTATCCTGTTGTGGGCATGAATGTGGGGCTCTAGAGATACTTGGCCTTAACCTTTGTTGCATGAAGTTCTTACTCAAAACATACTAACTTGTGCCTGCAAGTTTGGCACAATTTCCCTCATTCCACTTGCTGTAAGATTTCTGATTTAGTTTGCATAATGACGGCTCTTCCTCACTGGATTTTCTGTAGTAGTGAAACTTGCTTTAGTCACCCAATATTCTCAAATGTTGGTAGGGTGGAAATCTGACACATTCAGTCTTCTGTTTGAATTTGTTTTTCCTTCTTTTCTGAATAAGAACCACAAGTTTATTTATCACAGTATATGGAAAAACCACCGGAGGGAAAGCACTCTACAAAAGGGCTTGGCAAGAAGGTACCTGAGGAGTCGGGATATGTGAAGTGGAGGAATGATGTCATTGTACCTTGTGGCAAACCAGTGTCTTCGAAAGTCAAGGCCTCTGAGCTGATGTACAACGAGTACATTGTTTATAATACAGCTCAAGTAAGTTCTATCTGCCTGGCAAAGTAGAAATTTTAAAAAACCTGCTGATGCGTTGCTGTTACCATTTCAAATTTAAATTCAATTTTCAATACCTAATTAATTAAATGATATATCTCATTAGTAGAGTTTTTTTGTGGAAGTTTGGTATGGATTAAAATTCTAAGATTTGATCCGCTTTCGGAACTTTATTTTGACTACTGTACAACTTGATCAAAATGATCGAATCAAAGTCTTTTGCTGCTGTATCAGAGTGGTTATCTGGGTCCTGCCAAGTAATTGAAATAAGTAATGCTCAAGACAGAATTCTTATGATGAATTATCTCTTACGATTACTTGATGATTTTGATATGATTATACTTTTCGATGCCCCATATATGGAGCAGTCCTTAAAATAGTGGTTTTCTTGGACAGGTTAAAATGCAGTTCTTGTTGAAGGTGAGGTTTCATCACAAGAGAAGATGAGGACGTTGTCTTGCCTTAAAAGGATATAATCACTACATTCCCTATGAAATTCATTTTGGATACTGTAAAAGGGTTCTGTGATGAGATCTCATTTTGGGGTTTGCTGGAGATCTATCAACCTTGGCATTTTGCATGTGTAAATGGTGTTCCCTAGCATGGATTATGAAAACATGTCTGAATGTTTAATTATATTAACTATTGTACAGATTATGGGAATTGGTATTATGTATCCAATGCTTTATGGGCTTGCCCTCTTTTGCTATTCATGGGTTTTCCCCTCATTGTATGAAGGGTTTTGGGGGTGCCATGCTGGGATGCAAGCATCCGAGCACCTGGGCCAAAACTATAGGTAGTCATGTTTAAAATTTAGTACTGCGATTGCACTCTTAGATAGCAAAAACTTTACAAGTAGGACCGGGGCCATCTCAACCATGCATGTCCGAGTCTTAGCACTTAAGGTGCATGTGATTTGTGGTCCGTTGCTGCGATTGTGATCAGTTTTGGCTTCTCTGTAAGGCATCTACCAAGTGATTGGATTAAGGAAAAAGCTTTAATGCAAACGTAGAGTCGACTGGCCACATGAGCATGGAGGAGAAGCAGAACTATAAATTTGGAAGCTTACACTTTAATGTGGTGTCAGCCACATTTATGTAGCAGAGGAGGTGGTTGATAGATATCCCAATCTATTCTGTAAACATAGAAGAAAAGGTGGGGCTGTATGTTTACATATCAAAAGGGTATATTCTATATTGGCTAATAATCTGAAAAATCATATTTCAGAGCTTTGTAAATATGAACATACATGCACGATTGAGGGAGGAAGTGCTGTTAGAATGGAGGGCGGTGTGTTGGTTAAGCCTTCAAAGCCTGCTTGTGTGTTATGTGCGAGGATAATGTTAAAAAGGGATTCCAAAATCAATGATGATTATGTCATGGTTGAGAGACCAGAAGCTGGAAAGATTTGTCATGCCACTTCCCGAACTGCCTGAAACGGGTTGGCGAGGAAAGATGTGATGCAGTGCTAAAGCTGAGGTAAGAAACATGATATGTGCTCACACTTTTCTATTCAAAGTGCCATTTTCCTTTTGCAGGGTGACGAATCCTTCGTGCTGTTTAACCTGTCCCTTTGCCACACTATTTTATTTATGTTGTTTTAGAGGAGGGACGTGGCTGGCTGGTCCTAGCACCATTTCCATGACCTTACCTATCTCCCCACAGCTGGTTCGTTGTTGTGAGGATGTGTTACCTTTACGCTGGGCAAATCTGTTAAATGATCGACTTTATGCGTTGAAGTTCCTTCACATGTGCTGATGCAAGGGGCAGTAATGCTTCGCATGTTCTCTCCACAACAAACTTACGTCTTGTTCAATACCTTGAGCTGTGAATCATTGTAAAAAACATTCTTCACTTAAATTATATATGAGAATGATCGCCAAGTTAACATGACCAGAGCCATGGAAATGGTAAGCCAAGTCTCAAAATATCACCAAGAAAATGCATTAAATAAACTTAAAATCATGAACAAATACTTTTAAGGAGCTCGATTAAAGTCCCCCCTCTCTGTATCTTCTTTCCTTTTCCTTCTTGAGAACGAGACAATCCATTTCTTGGATATTTGGACTTGCGAGCAATTGTGACACAGCATCATGGACCACCATGGTACTGAGGCCTAGCCACCCATAAGAGGTTGTTATGCTCTCTCTCTCTTTTAATTTTATAATTTGTTTGAATTTTAAAATTAACATTTAAAGAAATTAAAATTTTTAAACATATCAGTTCGATATAAGAAAAATGTATTAAAAGTGTTCAGAAATAAAATTTAAGTTTAACTGATAAGAAAACTATTCTGAGAATATTATTTTTGTTTATAAAAAAATATCTGCCAAGCCAGCCATTGTATTCAAATCCCCTATCTAAACTATATTTTCTTTGTTTAAAAAAAATAATCATAATTCAAGCCACAAGATCCTTGAACCAAGACATTTAGAGTTGCCTCGTGTTTTGTCTCTTGTAATAAAATCGAAGCCTATGCACGAGGGCAAGGCGCCCCACTTCGGTTAGCTTTTCTAGAACTGAACACACTTTAGGCAGGCGAGCACTAACCCCATGACATGATCGACATGAGAGCTCAGGTTTCCAAAGGCTCAAAAAGTCAGCTTCGCTTCTCTACGCCACTAAGGGGTTACAGATATATAAATCCTTAATCTGTAAGTAAATTAAACTTAAATATATATCCAATTGCTTGTATTTAACTCTTAAAATAACTATTTTTAAGACATTGAACTGGTAGTTAAAAAATAATAATGTCTCCACCGTTTGATTCCCCAAGTAAAATTCCTGATTTACTTGTAGTTAATTTATATTTTTTAAATACACCAGACTGATTTGAGGATACATATTTAAGATTGTTTAGAATAAAAAATTTAGTTTCATTGGTGTACAAACTGGTATGAGATAATTCTTATCATTGAATTAAAATAATTTTAAGACTTAGAAACTTATACAAGTAATCATGAATTTGTCCCTTTAACACACATTAGTCCTTAACTAATCACTCACGATGTCTTAAATTATTAGATTAGTTGTCGGTGAACAATCACCGGAAGGTGGAGGTTTAACACCACAGCCACAAAGCGACAAAAACATCAGTTCCCAGGTGCGGCGTTCGGCGGAAAAATAAAAACTTAGCAATCAAACGTCCCAAAAATCAAACTTAAAAAAGTAGCAGTAAGAAATTTCAAAAGCAAACTATATATATAATATATTAATTAATCAAATCATAAGACAGTATTAATGTATAAATCATGTTAATTGAGTTGGTCTTTGTTAATAAAATAGAAGCCTCATATTGCATAAGTCCATTGATAAATGTTCCCTCAAAACCCTACATGGTGGCCTTCGATGTCTCCCATTTACTCTTATAAGAGATCCTTTGTGTCCCTTACTCCTAAAGCCCCCACCTCAATTGATCCCCTCGCCAACCATACCACACACACACTAGCCTCATTCGATTTTTTTGCACCATTTCCTAGTGTGCTCGTGTGCCTTTAAAAAATTCCAAGATTCTCTTCTTCTCTCTGTTTCTTTCTTCTGTTTCTCCCATCATGGCATCATCTGTGACTGGCACTGGTTCTCCTTGTGGAGCATGCAAGTTTCTCCGGAGGAAATGTGCCTCCGATTGTATCTTTGCACCTTATTTTTGCTCTGAACAAGGGACTGCTCGGTTTGCAGCCATTCATAAGGTTTTTGGTGCTAGTAATGTTTCCAAGTTGTTGTTGCATGTCCCGGTTGCCGATCGTTATGAGGCGGTTGTCACTATTGCCTATGAGGCTCAAGCAAGGATCAGAGACCCCGTTTATGGATGTGTTGCACATATTTTTTCCTTGCAGCAACAGGTTTGTGGAATTCTTTGTATCTTGCTTACTCACAATTTATATAGATATATATGTTTTTTTTTCTTTAGCATATTTTTCAAGCATATATACCATATAGATCATAAAGGTATATAGTGCAAAATTTTCCTTCTTGACATTTTTTTTTTTGGAAAAGGGATTTGTAGAAGTCTGTTTATTCATCTCCAAAAGGATTTATGATTTTCTCTGAAATCTAATGCATTATATTGTGTTTTTAAGGATTTTTTTATTTATTTATGTTCAACTCTTTCCGTAGGCTAGCAAGGGAGGATTAATTTTATTTCCAAAACCGATCAAGTTTTTTTTCCCTCTCTGTTGATGATAGAGGGTCTTGCTTGTGAGCCCTTGGTCCTCAAATCATGTAGCTGCAGGTTTCATCTTTACAGATATAGTGTCAGTGTACAAGTTAAGGAAGTTCTAATTTTTGGTAACTGTTTTTGCTTTTGTAGGTGGCATGCTTACAAGCACAGTTGATGCAAGTGAAGGCTCAACTAGCACAAAATCTAATCGATTCAACACGCATTAATATAGAGAATACGCATCATCAGTGGCAAGGAAATAACATTTCTGGGGTGTCATCATTTCCATCTTATCAAACTTACATCAATCCAATCTCTCCACAAAGCTCACTTGATTCGGTTGACCTTAACAACAGCAATATTGATCATGGGATGATGGATATGCAAGATATAAAAAGCGGAGAGGAATTTGCATTCCAATCCTGTGCCAAGGTCAAAAGACCATACAATAGTGACTTGGGTGAGCTTCAAGCACTGGCACTTAGAATGATGAGGAACTAATTAACAGTAATTCATCATGAACATTATCATGTTTCTTTAATTTCTGCGCTAGCTCATCAAATGGAAAATCATGTGTATATACTGAGATCAATCCCATCTAAAGAGACTCCAGTTTTGATCATCAAAAAGCCTGATAGAGGCATTAATTTCCCTTCTGTTCAATCAGCACAAAATTACGTTGTAACAGCTTGAAAATGAAACTCCATCCCTCTCATAAGCTACTAGCAATATTTAATTGCTAGCTAGAGTGGTTAACTTACTTTCTGATGATAATTTAGTTTTCACCGAACAACAATAATGGGATTCTCAACTTTCAATTGTTTTACTTTCTTCTTCTTCTTCTTCTTCTTTACTTTTACTTGCAATGAATATTATAATTTGGAGAAAATATTCTATATTCTTCACCTATCAAGTTGGGGGATAAATTAAGGTGTATATAGATACAAATTTGAACCCTCTGTTGTCTTTTGCCAAAAAAACATACCATACCACCACTATTATAGGTGTTAACTAGAGACGACTATCTTAGATTAATTTGTAGTTGGAATCCCAAGGTTAATCTATCTTTCTTCTCTGCCAAGATTAATATTGGCCCCGGCTGCCCTTTCATCAATTCCAATTATCACTTAGGAAAATTTCATCTCAAGAAATGGGGATCTGGTAATATTTTGAGAGGAGATGAATGCTATGATTGTAGTTAAGGGCATAGGCAGGCACCCTTGTGGTTAGTACCCTTTAATGGACCTACTTGTCTCGGGTTTATATGTCCTAATAAGTAGGTTTACCTAACAAAAATACTCTTTTATGATTTTAGTACGTATAATCTATGACCTTGTATCCATATATGTAGACAATGTGTTCCCTTGATTGAATGCATTGGGCTACATAATGATCAAGTAGCTAGCTTTAACAAGTTTTGTTTAACCGAGTAAGAAGATGGAGGGTTGTTCTGCTCTCTAAAATCTTTAAATAATGAAAAGCCATTGTCCAAAAAACAAGAAATGAATTGCTAATTCATGTACATTGAGTAGATGTATTTACTATTGTGAAGGAAGACGACATTGCCGAACTTGTTTGTTGCAGCTTCAATATTGATATCGTGTTGTGTGCCCTGAGCCCGTCGTCCAGAGAGATAGAGAGGGCCTTTAATGGGAGAGAAAATTTGCGTTCATATAAATGTCAATTTCTCTTCAAATCATAGAGGAGAAGGGGGAGGAGGAATTCCATGCATCAAACTTGAAAATGTATTTGTATCTTTTTTAAGGCAATAATGATGGTGTCATAATAGTTGTCGTAGGTGTCGTGCCGTGTTGAGGGATTAAAGAATCGTTTCTTAGTTGTTTGGTTTAGAATTGTTAGAAAATTCAAGTATACTAGTTTTATCAGAGATTCTAAGGATAAGAAACTAATTATGGTTAGGAAAAGTATTAATATCCTACTACACTCTATCTGAGACAGACTGCATTATATGATTTGAATGTGATTTAAATGTTTTGATGAGTTTCTAATCAATGGTATGTCTATGGCTTAGGACGAGAATTTATTCTTGTGAATAAATCTAATGTTTCGAATCTATTACGGGCTCGTGTACCCAGATGAATTTTTATAGAAAGGTTTTTCGCAATAATTTGTATATTGCGATAAAAAAATACTCCCAATTTAAAATTTGTGAATATTTAAAATAATTCTGAGAATTTCCTGATCAACTCCTGATATTTAAATACCAGTTTACTTATAAGTTCAATATTTATACCAGAATATTGACAATTAATTCCATGAATTAATGGTTTTAGGGGTTATTGAAATATTAGCCAAGTTTTCACGAATTCAATAAACTGATTATTAAATCCAAAATGAGTGCAAATATATATATATATATATATATATATATATATATATATATATTAATTCTGTATAAAAATACTAAAACACACAATATATATTTTTTGGGAAAAATATGATTTTTGTATTTTTGAGAGACTTGGTTGTATGTAACATGCAAAAATATATTTTTTATTATTATATTTTTTTATATATATTTTTGTAATGCCATGTTTGGCGAAAACCTAATTTTCCTTAAAATAAAACTACCCAAAACAAGTCTAAGAGGTGTTTGCTAAACACATCCTTAAACCAAAGAAACCTTAACAAAAAAAGCAAACCAAGCAAGGTCTAATGACTAGCCCAGTTCTGAACTGGCTAGGTTGACCCAAATGGACTAACTCGATCAGGGTTTACCTGACCGAGTTAACCCAGAAACAAACAAAAATAAAGATCTAAACTCAAAATAGATTCAACATAAGAAAAAACATAAAAATTAAAAATTTCTCAAAAAAAAATAAATAGATCAAACACAAAAAGTATGAATATAAAGAACACTCAAACTTAAACCAACAATGTGAACATCAAACTAAACCAGATTTCAAGAAATAAAAAGCAAGGTCTTAATCATAATCAAGCATAGAACAAGAATCAAGTGTTAGTTTGCTTTGATTATTCCTCAAACATCATGATTTTGTAAAAAATAGGTTTCAATTTAAAACTAAAACCCATAAAAACATGTTATCAATGTTTGACTCCAAACCTGAACATTATCATAACTAAGAATACTTGAATAAAAAAAAAACTAATAAAAACAATAAATCATCATAAACATGCAAAAAATTCCAAGCTCCAAAACTGTCAACCTAAAACAGCCTATATATTTATGCAATTTGAATTCAAAATGTTTTCCTAAACCCTCAACCAGTACCAAATAAAACTCAGAAATCTAGAAACATGCAAGAACAAAAGAACATCAACCTTTCTAATACATTTGTTAAATTTCAAATCAAACTCAGATGAAAACATAGCATATTAAAACAATCATTAACATGTCAACACATTCAAAACATTGTATTTAAACAACATAAATCAATCTAGCAGGTCTCATAGGCTCCACTTTCAAGGTTTGCAAGAATATACTTTCCAAACTTGAAATGTTTAAATAAAAAATGGATTTCTATTGATGCGTTCCTTTTTTCTTCTCTCCAAACCCAATAAAAACAAATTGAATCCTTGAAATCATGAATTTGATAGGATTACTTAAATTTCACCAAAAATTTTTTCCTCTTTGTTTTTTTTTTCTCACTCATCTGATTATCTTTTTTTTTATAGGCAAATTCAAAGCTTCTAGATGAGTTTGTTAGTTTTCTAAAATACTTTACAATAACTCTACAATATGAAGCATTGTTTCGACCAATCACCGGTGATTCAATAGTTTACCTGGATCGTTTGTCTGGATTGGATTTAAAAAGAATTTTTTTCAAGGAATAAGAATGAAAGAGGGGAAATGAACCCTCTTTCATTAGCAAGATTGGTTGTAACAGACGAGTGGTCCAATTAAATTTACTCGAAAAGACTTCATTAGCAAGATTGGAAAGACCATCACCTCCAATCCTTCTTTCTTGGGACGCACATGTCCTTTCTGTAAGGTCGTTTGTTATGCTTGCTTGTCTTGAAGGTACTTTGCTGTACTTGAAGGCCTATTTTCACATTTTCCAGAATTCTAATGACGCCCCTCCCTTTATTTGTTTTTTCTCCGAAGTGTGGACGGGTAAAAAATTTGGGTTCCAGCTAGCGACGAAGAAAAGGTAACGAGTGTTGCACTTAACTATCCTTATCCTCTGCATCTCTGCAACAAAGTGTTCAAAAAGAATCGATAACCTTACTCAGTCAAGCGGCATTGGATAATATTAATAAAATCCCAGGTTCTTCGAGCCCATGACCATGAGATATATATATATAATATATAGAAGTGTATATTATAAGTTATAACCATTTCAAGTCAAGCATCGACTAACAACTTTCACAGGCCAGTCTTTACAATTGGACAATCGAACACAAACAAAAAGGAGAGAAAAGAAGTAGAATCTGTTATTATACATTCCTCTATTGGACTCCATTAATTGCACTTGAGAAAGTGATAATCATATTATTCCAAAGGGTATCCATCGATCCCATTAATTAATTAGTTGGATATTAATTGGTAGAATGTGGGCTCTCGGAAGAGCTGTGTCTCGAGAAAGTTCATTGTCTGAGAACCTAAAAAGAGAAGACAAGAAACAAGGACTCGACTTTAGTAAACACAGCCAATGAACTTAATTAAAGAGATCAAAAGAGAAAAGAAGCTGTGTGGTCTCTCTTCTTTTCAATGGTCTCTTCTTAAAGGGGAGGAGCGCATGCTAATGGTGTTGGAGCCGTGACAAACACTTGTTCCTACCAGCATTATTTTTGTCTCTGTCAAAATATATAGTGCAAAATTATTTAAAGGATTCGCTAGCTGTGGACAAAATGTTGGGTCAAGTGTTCTGTTTGATTCACAGGTCTGAGAGGCAGAGAAGATATGGTATTAATATGGGAAATTAGAAAGTGGGCTCTTGCTAAATTTAATTGGTCAATAATCACTTATAATGTAGACCTGAACAACTTGAGATAAATTAAGATTTTGATGGTGTTAATCATATATATATATATATATATATATATATATATATATATATCCTCCATGGTTTAGTGCAAGGGTCTAACCTTCTAAAAAGATAATAATAAAAAAAAAATGCACCATAAAATCAAGCTGGCTAGATTTTCAGAAGTGTATGAGGAGTGGACCATGCATCTACTCCATTAAAAAAAAAAAATTGTGTTACCCTAAGAAAATGAGAAGGAATTTATGGTACAACTGGCTTGTTGTAAAGCAATTTTCATTCACATGACAGCCAGGCAAGTGTTCGTGATGTGTCAATTTACTCCAAAGAAATACACAAATTATTAAACAAATAGAAAGAAGACAAAGGGGAACAGAAAGATCAAATAAATGGCTGGGGAGAAAAATAAATAAAAATAAAGAAAGAGTACCAAAGTGTTGACTAGGAGAATTTGCACGCATGTTCAAACTTAGCCGTTTGATTGTGGGGTCAATGACGTGCCTCTCATGTATGTTGAAACTGCATTTTCTTTCCCTTTTTTTTGGTCAAGACACAAAATTATCACCGCTTATAATTTATGTTGGCTAGGATTATTGGACTAAATTATAAATTAATCTTTATCTTTATAATTTAACAAAAATAATTAATTAACTAATTAACTTTAAAAATTGTATTTAGAGTTGAACCGATCCTAAAATTAAATACATCCTAGTATAAAAAGAAAAAAAGCAATTAAAGAGTTGCTATTAGGTTGAAAAGCGACCGTGTTTAATGGCTATATGCTATTCGAGAGTCCGAGTCTGTTGCAAATCGGCTTAAAAAATATGAGAAACTAAAAGAAAAAAAAAGAGAGCCTATAAAGATTTATCTATTGGGTTGGATTAAATTTGATCAAATGAACTACTCTTTATACTAAATGAAGTACTACTTTATATTGAGTTGTGAAATTTATAACTGTTATTAAAAGGTTTTTTTTTAACATCTTTGACACATTTCGAAACACAATCCATTGGCAAGTAGCTATTTTCATAAACTAAATCACGAGGAAGAGCCTACCAATATAAAATCTACTAGAGATCATACACTTATGTGTGGGTTAGAAATGCAAGCGGGTAAGATTCAAACTACTCTTTATATTAATGAAGTAATACTACATATTGGGTTGTAAAGTTTATAGCTATTATTAAAAGGTTTTTTTTTTTAATATTTTAGATATATTTCGGAACACAATAGATTGGGAAGTAGTTATTTTCATAAACTAAGAGCGTGTTTGACAGTGTGGTTGAGAGTGCTTTTCAAATAACTTTTTGTGCCAAAATGCATGCCAATGATGTTTTTTCATTTTTAAAAAATTATTTTTGACATCAGCAAATTAAAACGATCCAAAACGTACAAATCATATTAAATTTTAATAAAAAAAAAATTTAAAATTTTTTGGGAATGCAGCCGCAGCCGCGGCCGCGTTCCCAAACGTTCCCTAAATCACGAGGAAGAGCCTGCCAACACAAAGTCTACTAGAGATCATATACTTGTGTGTGGATTAGAAATGCAAGAGGGTAAGATTCAAACTAAGGATGTCCTCATGCCCCGATTCACTCCTTTACTGCTTGACTGCTATTAAAGATTAATTTCAATAAAAATTTGCCATGAAACTTAATTCACAACCCAAAAAAATAAAAATCAATCTAAGAAACCTCAATGTTAATGCCCTTCCGAAAAAATAAATTTTTAGAAGGGGAGTGACTCAAATATATAAAAAATAATGAACATAACTTTTCAAACACTTAATTACCATGGTTTGGAGAATTAATGATCTGCCAACCATTTAATTTCTTAATTGTTATTAAATTAAACCAACCCAGTTTGTAAGAATTCGGACAACATAGATAGCTTGTATCACATCTGTAATAAAATCTAGTCAATATGAACCAAATGTATGGGATCATTTCTCACCAAGAATAGGCTTAAAGTCATGACCTTAATTTTCTCTACCATGTTGATCTTGTGCTCGTTATTGGATGCAGAAACAGAAGCAAGAAATTCTCAAATAAATTATCAACGAAGTTGAAGGATCCCACATATTCTAATAATTAATCGCATATATACGAGTTAATACACTTAAATCCCTTACAGGATAACAAGAAATGGAAGAACAAGTCATAATGTCCATTCAGTATGGGAAATGGAGAAATACTAATGATTAAGCATTCAAAGAACCAGCACTAAATCAAGCATTTCATTGATTAGTTTCAGGCTTAACATCAAACTTGGATCATCACACATTACTCATTCTCCAATAGTGCTTCATCAAGTGTACATGTGCGTGCGTGCGTGCGTTAGTTACTACATATATATATATAGTTTCATGAAGTATGCGCTTTACGCTCATTGATTACAATTTAAGTCGTTCCACCAAGCTGATGCTTTGACAAAGGACGGAGCATGGAAATGTTCTGCTCCTCAACATATATATATATATATATATATCCAGTTTAAACTTCATTCATCTATTCCATGATGAAGAAGCAAGATGAATCAATGTATGAGATTCTGATAAATCAATGTAGGAGATTCTTTCAACTTTGTCTAGCAAGCAGAGTAACTCAACCCTGAAATTCAATATAATCCATGATATATTCACTTGAAAAGGATTCGAAGTTCTAATATCAAATTCATCCGCCAGTGACTAAAACAAGTGTCAGTTATGTGGATTTAGCCAATACAATTCTCAAATTTTCAGTCTTTGTTACACCAAGTTCTTATACTAAATTAACCAATGTATGTAACAAGGAATCGCATGCATCATCGGTTATTTTCAACTTTCAAAAGAAGAGACTCAATGTAGTCATTGCACTGGGCATATACAACAAAAAGCAAGTTCCTATAGAAGCATAGATATCTTTAAACGAACGAAGGTGCACGAGCAGCTTTTTAATTCGAAACTATCCCGAGGATCACATCTAACAAGGCTAATACCATTGGTCATATTTGGAATATCGAGCTCAAATTGTTAATTAACAATGGTACTGATGAGGGAAAAGATGCTGATAGGAGTAGTTAGGAGACATAAGAACGTACGAATTAATATTAATAGCAAATTCTTATCTTTTTGGACAATGTGTGTGTTCATACCTAATGTAAATGCATTTGGCAAGGAATCAACAAACATTGGGAAACAAAACATGAAAAATGAGACAGTATGAAGACCAAGTAGGCTTACTCCCAATGACCTAAGAAAGGTGAAGGGAATATTTTATTTTCTCGGGATCATTTATGCTTATGAAAATGAGGCACTCCAAATTCGAGGCATGAACGCATAATTTGTTTCGATAAGATCAAGTTTTCTTCATCTAGCTTTCAGCCATTTATGTTTCATAATCTGCTAAAAGAATGGTTACATAAAAATAACATATACTGTAACAATCAAAGACACTAGCAAAGCAAGCAAACCTCAGGAAATACTGGAGTCATGCTCGGAAAGCTCTGTATAGTTTATATGTGAGCTAAACTATGTAGGTTCAACGCTCAGATTCCAATCTACTACAAGCATCTTATCCATTTCTTGAGAACAGGACCGGGTTTTCAACTATGGAGTATCGGACTACTATCCATGCTATTCTCCTGGAAACACAGACAGTCTTGTATTAATTGAAGGCCTAAATCATGAATATATACTGCAATGAGTTATTGATTATTTTTTCTTCATTTTATAAGAGAAAATGTTCATTAATTTAGACCATATGGGAGCTTTTTTCCCACTGAATATGATTAGGTTTACCAAGGGAAAGTGTAAAAAAGGAGACTAGGAAACTGTCATTATTAGGTCAGAAATCTAGGTCTTCATTAGGTCCATGAACAAGGAAAATCAGCAAGAAATAAAACCAGAATTTCTTAACTTCTTTCAGAGAATCCCACTATTATTATACCAATATCCAAGATTGCACTGGATTAAAGAAAAGGATATATAGTAGGGAGGATTTAGGGTTTCTGATTGTATGAACAATTCTAGGGTCCTAGCTAGCTTTTGTTTATAGCAACAAAGGTGCATATTTCAATGTATGCAGCAGCAATAACAAAATTGACAATAATCTGTCTTCACCAATTATAAATCTCCTGCGCCTTGGCCATTCTCTTCATGAATGTTGAGTATAGCCAAAGGCCATTGACTGAAGATCATCAGCATGTTGATAAGTCCATTGCAAGTTGTCTGTTTGCATGTCAAAGGATGACATGGAATGAGATGCCTCTTCAAAGCTATCAAATGAACTTGATGAATTTCCATAATTTCCCATGGAGTTTGGATCCATGATCCCATTTTCACAGTATGGCATGTTATTGGTGAGGTTATTTGGATTCAATTGCGGCACTGTGCTTGAATTTTCTGAGTGGAACCAGCTTTGCAGTTCCTGTGGATAAGAAGGTTTTCCATAGTACTTGTCATTAGGGTTTGTGGTGGCAGAGCCATTTAGAAAGCTTTGAGCTGCTTGTTCCTTGAGAGAAGCCAGCTGTGCCTGAAGATTGACAACCTGCAAAGTGAAAAGAAATTTTAATAAATGATGGGAAAGAAGGATTTAATTAGGGTTTCAACAATCAATTAAAATAACATCGACAAGTTCAAAGGGTACCAAACCTGTTGTTGAAGAGCAAAAATGTGAGAAACACAGCCATAAATGGGATCTTGAAGCCTGGCTTGAGCTTCATATGAGATTGTGACTGCGGCTTCACTACGATCACTTACAGGAAGGTGAGCAAGCAACTTTGACACATTGCTTGCACCAAAAACTTTGTGGATTGCTGCAAAATGTTGAGCTCCTTGTTCATGGCAGAAATAAGGTGCAAAAACACAACCTCTCACACATTTTCTTCTCAAGAATTTGCAAGCTCCACAAGGTGAACCAGAACCTGTCATCTTGATAAATATTTTAGGCAAAGGTGGGTTTTGATGTTTCTGTGTTTCTAGGTCTTAGCTTTGTGCAAGCATTACCACCATATATGCTTATAAACACTCGAGGAGGAAAGGGTGAATCATATAATAATCAATAATTAACTACGACCGGTTCCCTTAATGGGCTACATAAATGATTATTTTTTTCCTTAAAAAAACCCATATTCCACCTTTCAATCTTAATTTTTTTATACCCTCAAATGAGATTCCTTTAAACACCCTTACATGACAAAAGAGCTAGCATAAACCAAACCCATTTCTATTTGCTTGATGATCTATTGGAGCTTAAATTTCATTAAATGTGGTCCTTATGCACAATTTCCAGGTGAAATTAGATACTGTGACCTGGAAAAACAGAGGATCTGACTAGACAATCAGCACTGAAGTTAATTATGCTCATTTCCTTTAGCGATACTCTAGTATAATCACTAAATTCTTTTCACTTTCCCATGGTAGTTTCGGTCTTACACCAAGTTAACCAACACCCTGCATCTTAATTGCAATAATTTTAGGCTAAGCTCTTATACAATATATTGATTACATGTGTTTTAATTAATCACACACACTGAGATTTTCCCATGAATTTTAATTTCTTCATGATAATTGATCGTGGAACTTCAATTCTCCTTTGCAATCTGATTTCTATATATAGACTGAAAATAAATCAAGTATTGTATTCCATGAATGCTTTTAAGCATGTGGAGAATCAAAGTTAATTTTCCAACTCTGCATGACACGAGAGTCAAGAATCAACACTTTTAGTCCGAAACAAAACAAGATCACCAACATCGGCGGTCCAGGCGAAGCTTCCTAACATGTGAAGAACACTTCTACTTCTTAATAAATGTTCAGGTTGGAATATCATAGCATGTGCATGCCTCACGCAGTAATCAAATTATCTGTACGAACCAAGATAGAGTCGGGTTCGAGTTAGTTAAGGTAGCTGAACATGCTTGGAACCAGAATCCAATAACAGATGTTCGTTGGATTGATTGAGTTTAACAGGTCATGCTGATCTAGCTTCTATCTACCCAAAAACAAAACAAAACCAGTCCCATATAAAAGTTCTGACACATATTCTAGCCAATCAGGTAAGTACATTTTTATCAGGAAAAAAATATCAAGCTAGAAAACGATATTGATCAGTACAAATGGTGCAGAATAAAATCAGTTATTTAGGTTGAGCTTAATTGGTATTTCACAACATAAGTAATAAATACTAAAAAAATATATATATGTTTAGTTGCATAAATTGAGATGGTTTTGAAATGAATATCTATCTTTTCAAAATATGAAGTACAAGGGCCATATCTCATCTCAAATATTTACCTAGTTTGTTTTGTTTCAAAACAATAATTAAATACGATTTTAATGATGTATTATACTCGCTTTTACAAGTTAAAATCCTAGCCTATCATTGATTAAAACCCTATAAATATGATAGTAATGACGGAATTTGAAAGATTATATTCTATCATTTTTTTTTACATCAACGGATCTCGGTTGATCAGTAAAAGGATTACATATAATATTATTTTTTATAATAATCAAGTGTATTAATAAAAAAAAATCATTTATAAAATGACATCTAAAAAGTTGAATAACTGTTTATAAAAAAATAAAATGTACGCATTACAACTAAGATAAAAAAAAATTAGAAAGAAACATGATAGAAAAGAGAAACCAGATTAGTGATGTGTATTTATCGGCATCCGAATACTTATCTTACAAAAAAGGAGATTAAAGCCAAAATGTTGGATAAAACGCAACCTAAACACATTACTATCAAGTTCAAATTAAGTAGAAGGTTAGCTTGATGCTCAACTCCTTGTTAAGGACATATAAAAACTATAAAATAGTTTAATTCTAGATGGATGATTGGCTATTATTCGATCGATTCTCTTATTGAGTTCATAAAACTATAAAATAGTTCGGAAACAAGGACATATATTTTCAAAAAGCAAAAGATAGGGAAATAATGCTCCTGGTAAAATCATCATCATAATCGGTGACTTGGGCCTAATCTTTTCTTCTTAGCAACATCTCTGGTTCGAGAATTTCATTTTTTAATATAACTTGGAGTACTCGTGACTTCTCTTGGTTCTTAAAAAGATTAATCGTGATCATTTTAAGATTAAGAGGGTACAATCAAACTATAGGTCTAATCTTGGTGTACAACATGTAATTAATTATTTGGAATATAACAACAACTTGCTGACCAAATGCATTGAGCAGGAAAGCTGACCAAACCGAGTGCTCAAACGAGACAAGTTAGTAGTAAGCAATGGTACTTTAACTTCGTGACATAGAAATGATCAGTGAGGATCGATAATGAATGATTTTCAATAGTTTTTTTTTTTTTTTTTTTTTGCAATCTTTCAATAAGTTAAGCTTGAGAGCTTCGACAGGTAGGTGGCTCAAGATGACTCAAACCAGATCCATTAGGGAAACAACTATTGTTATTAGGGAAAACATTAATTGGTGGATTGTGATTAAGGGATTCTTAACACTGATTAAGTACAGATAATCAGACCGTGGAGGAACAAGAAGAGAAGCATATATTCCAAGAATGAAAGAAACAAGAGATAGTGACACTGGAATAGAACACTTGCCTATAAGTGAAGAGCAAATAGTAGAAAGAGAGAGAAGGCTTCCCCTTTACAGTCTCTGATTTGTTTAAGCACAGCTTGTCGAGCAATACTGTACTATTATCATTAACTAATCTTATATATATATATAATCATTAATCACTTTCAGTCACTTTCTTCTGTCACACATAGGCACCAACATGTAGCCCTTTCCCAAATGTGCACTTAGGCCCCACATCCAACCCTAATAATAATGACACCCTAGCTAGCTTAACACCCCCACCCCACCCCTCCCCTCCCCTCTGATGTTAAGGCACTCTTTTAGAACTCATACAGTAATTGAAGGAAGTGAATTATTTGTAATATCTCTCTGCAACTTATTGCTTATCAGATGCTCTTAGCCACTTCCGAGTTAATAATGGCTTAACAACTGTGCACAATAACATAATGTATGTATGCTACGGCAAAGCTTTTTGAACTATACAGTGAAAATTATATTGTCTTCCCTCCTCATAATTAACCTTTCTAGGCATGAGTCGGTCACTTTATATATATATATTGACACATTAAGTTGAAGCTTATCAAAAATCATTTTAAAAAATATTAATTTAATATTTTTCATGCAAAAATTAATTTGAAAAATACATTGAAAAATAGTCGACCCGCATTACAAAAGACCCGCGATCGAGTTATGCTTTCTCCTCGTATGGCAGTGGTGGTTTTAGGTGCAATATTTAAGTCTAACCCATTGAAAATCTGGGATTTGATTGAAAAAAATGAACTAAGAACTAAAACGTTCGTTGATTTATGAAAAGAATTGAGAGTAAATATGGCATTAATGAAAGAAATAAGTGTTAGCGTGGTTGGAGTTTCGAGAATTGAAACCAAGGAAGGACTACTCACTAGCTAACTGACAAATTAAGTAAGATGATAATATTGTTAATTTCTGTTCAATTCCTTGGCTAATGTTTTTGTCTTGGATGCTAGTGATAAATGTCCTACAAGTTGATCATAATGTGCGCTTATTATGTCTTAATAAGGGCTCTACATTGCCCGATTGATGGGATGCTCAAAAGTGACCTCCAAATAAAACAAATTAAATACCTCCACAGCGCATCATACAGTATAAAATTGCAGCAATTAATTCTCCACAATGGAACGTTCAAGGCAGACAAGGGTGTAAATCGTATGGACCACTACTGGAAGGCAGCACATGAGCTGGACGTTTCAACTGGGGGTTTTGCATGGCGTCGACCTCATTGGCAGCCATTAATCCCACCATGGGAAATGGGCTATCAATCCATGTGTACTTGTTGGCCACTTGAGCAAGAAAAGGGAGAGTGATCTTGGAGACAAGAAGGCATGCTAAATTAATTTATGGAATTATTAAATTCACATAATCTCTCCTTTAAGACAATAATGTAGGAGGGGTTCAACTAATCTTAAAAGCAGCACACCATGAACTCATCTCTATAAACTTTGTTTAATCTCTGAATCCAGAATTTAAAATTACAAGAAAAACTCCTGGTAGACCTTTTAGCATTCCAAAGGCTCCCTTGTTTGCATTTCTTTTTCCAAATAATAAAACCTGTCTCTGTGTATATACTGCTTCAACATCTTCCACCTCCTCCATTCTCTCCTTCCCCGATTCCCAAAGAAAATAATAATAATAATAATAATAATGTTTTGTGTTGGAAGGTGTTCTAGAAGTATATATAGTTGGTTGTTTTACTTTTTAAAATGTGTTTTATTTGAAAATATATTAAAATATATAATATTTTATTATTTTTAAAAAATAATTTTTTATACTAACATGTAAAAACAATCCAAAAATATATAAAAATAATTTTAAATTTTACCCAACCCTGAAATATGAAATACCAAAAAAGGGGCTTAGTTCGATATTAAAATATCCCTCCTTTAGCTACCCTGAAGGCCTAAAGAATGTAGGCGACTAGCTTCTTAACTACAGGGCCTATTTCTTCTTTCATTTTTTACCTTCTTTATCATTTTTTATTCGTACTCGAAGGATGGAAGAATTTATATAGATATTCTTCTAGTTGAGTTGTGAGCTCCATGGTGAAAGACATGACTTCAGCTTGTAACCATGAACAGTACAAAATCATTAGGGAATTGTCGATGCATGACTTCTTTTTTTTTTTCTCTTTTTCCTTTTTGGTTCTTAATTGAAAGGCTCATTGTGTTCAGGCTATACAATGGGTTTGGAAACGCTATTGAAATTATATTTTTTAAAAATTTAATTTTTTTTATTAAAAATTATTATTTTTTATATTTTCAGATCGTTTTAATGTGTTGATTTATAAAATAATTTTTTAAAAATAAAAAAATATTATTTTAATATATTTTTAAATAAAACACATTTTAAACCGTAATTACTGTCATAATTTCAAACAGCTCAATATTACTAGCTAGTGCTCCCTTTTCATCAATATTCGTTGGTTATCATTCCAAGAGTGCTGTACAGTAAATTGATATAAATCATTTTTAAAACTCATTCAATAATTAACTTAAGCTTTTCAGATGGTTTTTTTTTCATCATTCCAAGTATACATATAAACCTTTTCATCAATCATTCATAGTTATATTTAGTGTGTTTGAGGAGAGATGATTTTTTAATATAATATTAAAATATCTTCATCAAATAATTAAAATTTTAAATTTTATTATACTTATTTTTTATAATTAAATTAATAAAATTAAGTAAAGGTAGTGATAGGTTTATGTAAGATTTAGACCTAAAAAGTTTTTACTTGAAATGGTTTGTTAGAGTAATATAAAATCATTTATATAGTTTCTTTAAATTTTTAGATTATGATGGTTCTTTATAATGAATAATTAAATTATGTACTTAATTATTATTTTATTTCTTACATTGAGAATTATATACCAAATGTTCTAGACCTCTTATCTTATTACATGGTACCACCTTAACCACGTACACTAAAGTGAAATGTGGAAGGCTATTCTATTGACAAACCTGGTCCTATTGGTATTGTTGGGTTCTTCATGATTACAATGGCCTTATGATGAGTTATTTCTCTATTCCTGTGGGAATTAAGGATTCAAATGAGGTTGAATTGCTTTCCGCAATTAAAGCTCTTGAATTATCTTCTTCATACTATATTTTTTTTTGGAGAAATTTCATTTTTGAATTTGATTTTGTTTATGTGGTAAATTGGTTGATTAACCATTCTATTAAACCATGAAGATTTCATGAACTTCTTATCCTGAAATCCTTTTTTTATTATTAATGTGGGTGTCCAGGCCAGTTTACGCGTACCTCGACTAATCCCACGGGTCCTGAAGTTAACGACCATGTAAGCCTCTAGTGGCCATCATATTAGCAACCACATGCTCGAACCTGATACCACAAGAAGAGCAAATCTCTTAATCCCAAATTCTTACCAGTAGACCATCTACTATATGGTTATGTTATGCATATTTTTATTTATATTAGTCTTAATAGGTGTTGTTATGCTTCTACTTATATAAAAAAAAGGACGAATTCAGTTTGAGCTAGGGAATGCCAGGGCCAGGTTTTAAAAATTTTAAAAATTTCTCTTATCCTGTAAATTTTTTCAGAAGTCGTGTGAAAATGACTCCTCCAAAATAAAAATGTTACTCTCTAGGCCCCCAATAGCCGAAGTCTTGAATCGTAACATTATATATACATGATTAATGCCATGGATTGTACTAATGTACTTAAAAATATGCAGATAAAAATAAATTGTAATTATGCATCTAGCTAGTTCCAAATCGTGAAGGGTCCAAAGTAACATATATGTTTAGTGGCTTAAAAGGATCCACGACACCCTCATACAATAAAAAAAACACAACTATTCGATTACTCAAGGACTTGTTCTTTTAAAACTCATTCCACCCTTTTCTATGATTTGAACATGAAACCTTCTAGTAAAGATGCTTATAAATTATAAATTTTGAGTGTTATCCCTTCTTATTCTTTACTCGAGATTAAATTATGTGTATATATTATATTAATTTCTGTTTTTTTTTATAATTTTTGTACAAATTACGGATAAGAAGACACAAAACCTAAACCGAAGAAGAAAATTTTAGCTCCGTGCATAATTACTTTTAAAGATCTAAATATATATATTTTTTAATTAATTAATGACTTGATATAATATCAATATGAAGATTCTAATTTTAAAAAAAAATTATTTTTTTAACCATCTAAGTTACCCCATGAGTTTATTCAATAGAAGTTTGTTTGTCATATTAAATAATACAAGCACAAATATTATTTTTTAAAGTACAAGGACTTCTATTTTGTTGTTATTCGAAAATGATCCCAGCAAGGGACTTGCCGAACTCTCATGTGATGAAAACTTTTCTCCTTCGAAATTGAATTATATAATATATAATCTTTGGTGAAGCAAACACCCCCACCCCTACCAAGTTAAATTAAATTAAAAAAAAAAACAGGAGTGTAATAAAGATGAATTTGGTCGATTCCTCGGGATTGCTGTGCACGTGCCCCGTAGAATATACACGCATTCACTGATGCCATCCATCCCTTGATCCTGATGCTGACACGCCGCACGAGTGGTTATTTTTATTCTTTATATATATATATATATATATATATATATATATATATATATATATAAATAAATAATTGTATAT
>Ga0307517_10001886_pt1 | contig 34316 bp, 33 predicted proteins | sample 23_EM_MG_FD_194515 | JGI IMG/M metagenome (GOLD analysis project Ga0307517, IMG submission 194515) | Populus trichocarpa ectomycorrhiza microbial communities from riparian zone in the Pacific Northwest, United States - 23_EM | ecosystem: Host-associated > Plants > Roots > Unclassified | place... | reverse complement strand
CCTTATTCCTGGTCTAGCCACATGCTACTTGTTTTTGGATGCAAGGTAGAAGCATAGTTATTAGATCCATCCAGCCCTGTCTTGCTGGTCAAACTAGTAACCCAGTTAACCAGACACTTGGCAATTCTAAGTTTGTGATAGGATCATCTATGAGTGAACTTGACAGAAAAAATAACTCAATTCTGCTGAATTTCTTTTGAATTTGAAAAGTTTCCTGCTGAGCTCAATTTCTAGAAATGCTTCTGGACCAAAATATGACAGAAAAGGATTTTAACCTGGCCTTGTGGAAAGAGAGCATCTAACACTTGCTGTCAGGTGTCCAGCCTTTCTAGATAAAATATCTAAACACTCTGCATAAATATCTGATTATTATGCATATATATTAATATGGATGCTATAAATCCAATTGATCTAGTTTGGCTTCTTGGCCAAGTTTTAACAAATATGAGTTGGTAGATATTTTGTTGGCAGTCCCTTGCACCTAGGTAAAGTTTTGGACTACCTCAGTAACATTCTTTCCTTCCAAATTCACTGACATGCTTTCATTAGATATGGGAAAAATCACTTCAAAATTGATAATGCTGATGATTCTTACGCTGTAGCTTTGTTTACACACACACTTTGGTCTGATTGTTTTGTTAATCTCTGAATATGTTTTCTAAAAACTTTTTGGTTACATCCAGGTTGCTATCCCAGTAGTTCCCACAATCAGGGTACTGGTTACATTTACGAAGTTTGAAGAACTACAGCCATTGGATGAATTTGCAACACCCCCTTCAAGTCCTACAGCTGCATTACGAGAAAGTCCGATGGTTATGCAGTCCTCAACTTCATCTTGGTTTCAGTGGATAAAAGCCCCTTATCAACGCCCTAGCTTGTCTGCTGGTGGCTCTAGCAGTAGGATAGAAAACATTCAGGACCCATTTGCTATTCCTCCAGATTATACTTGGGTTACAGCTGAAGCAAAGAAGAAGAAGATGCAGGAAAAGAACAAATCAAAGAAAGCAAGAAATCATGGTCATTAAAGGCTTGCGTGAGATTGTAACCAATATGTAAAAGAGGTTTTAGCTTGCAAAATGAGCTGCTGATCAGCAGATGCCAAATAGGGAATAGTGTGTTATAAGACCATGATATTGTGATACTGTGAGTAAAAAAAAAAAAAACAAAGGATCCCCAAGTTGGGAGAAAATTTGGTGTATCATTGTGGGGGTTGGGAAGGGAAGAAATATTGTGATTCTTTCTTACGACAATTGCTTGGCTTTTGTTGCATGTAACACGTTAACTCCATTTAGATCAATTTGTTTCAACACCTTTGTATGTGATTGATTTCTTAACTCTTACTGACAAAACCAGCAAGTTTCATTTGTAGCTGCCATCTTTCATTTTATCTGCAAGTTTCCGTATCATTTTTTCTTTTAAGTCAATTCTCTGGCCTGCGATGTTGCCCCCAACTCCATCCCTGCCATTCACTGACCAAAACTCCCACCTTACTTGCACACAGTAAGCCTAGTTCAGTGGTGTCTTCTGAACTTTCAAGTTTTCACCTCAAACCAATTAAGAAATCATTAGGTGTTGAGTTAGACATGCGAGTGGGGAATTTCATATCAGCAATGAATAAGAAGTTTGAGGTGTTTATATAATAAGATAAATTTAAAATTCATTATTCTAGACTTTTGTGTTAAAGTGTCTTTTTTATACGTAAGCTCTCCTAGATACCTGTTTAAAAGACTCTCATACGCATCTTATTTATACGTAAGCTCTCTTTGAAGGATCGATTGTTGACCTGCCCCTTGCTAGGGTTGAGTATAAAAAAATCAATTCAAAATTGATCTGGTCAAAACTTTATTAAAACTGGGTTTAACTTTTGAACTTTCTAATTCAAAATGATGTTGTTTAGAATTATTATTTTTTATTGAATCAGATCAATCCACCCAACTCGTGGAGCACACCCTGTATTGAGTTTAATGACTGTGAATACAGGCCAACTTTTCCAGAGAAAAAAAGAAAACGAAAGGACTGATTGGTCTTGGTTTCGTTAGAAATCTATTTCAAAGGTCCCCAATAGTCGTGCAACTTGGGCAAGCGTTACGCAAAGGATTGGACAGAACCACTGCAAAAGAATCCTGGATGGTTTATTTCTTTCTACAGTTTCTGTTTACATGTTTTCTGCCTTCCATGTTATTATAGAAGACTTGAGTTAATTCTATATTAAGACACAGTACAAGAATGTGAATACCGTGAAATGTTCTTGAAGAACTGCATCATCAGGAGATCCATCTGTAATAAGAGAAAGTTATAAATGTTAGAAAAACTGTGGGAAACTTTGGAAAAAATAAAGACAACTGTAAGAATAAGAGGGAAATTATTTTATACGGCCTTTGTTGAGTTAGAGAAAGATAAATTTATTTTATATCTCCATCCATGTTGTGAGACGCTAACTAATAGCAAAAAATTCGAGGAATTTGTCCTGAGAAGGACATTTCTAGTTCCTTGTATGCATTGATTCTCATGAGTTTGCATTCGTTGTTTTTTGACCATGCTGACAATACAATTGTCTTCTAAGTGGTCCTACGAACTATCCTGATTCTCAACCTTTACTTTTCCAACAACCCAATCATTCTGTCCCCAGTCTTTTAAAAAGAATTCAGACACATATCCCACTTATCTTCTGTACGTACAGTACAGATGCCTTGAGATTTTATTTCTCCCCTGGAATTCTTATAGAAATGAAGTTGTTATATAGATCATTAGGTACTCCCAGCGTTTTGTTTGAAGAAAGACCCTCATGGACTAACCATTTATACCTGCAACCTGCTCTGTCAACATATATAGAAAATCTCAGCAGGCACCCATTTCTCTAATCCTCGAAGAGGTCTAGGATTTAGACCTCTCCTCTGAAACAAAAATGTCAATCGAAGCTTGCACATTGTATGTCCCAAATGAAAAATTATTTGCATATGATGGCTAAAGGAGTTAAATTCATGCTCTGAACATACATTGACAGGTACTGATATTCTACGCCATAACTTGAGCTAACATCATCAGGCTAGTCCAAGAGGTTGACTGAATTGCAATTTCGTGTTAGTCCGGGCCTTCTATGTAGATCCTTTCCCCACAAATCTAGTATTTAGGGTAACTAATGAAGTTTATAGGTTTGAACTTTAGATCTATCCACATGTTGACTATGTTCTGTTTCTCCTGTGATTTTTTTAAAATAATTTAATGGATCTGGACTTGGAGGCGGCTTCCCATTATCTGCCTTGAACACCATTTATTATTGCCAACAGGAGATGCTGGATGTGCACTTATTTTCAAACCAAACCGCCCCAGCCCCTTTCTACCTACGTTGTCCAAACACCTAAGAGTTCTAAGATTAGAAGTCCTAAAAGGCTAGAAACCTTTCCCCTAGCCTCGACACACACACGCACGCACATATATGTATACAAGTTCAACAACTTCACGCGATCATTAAGAACTCTAGCTGAGGTCATGGACTAGATTCTCAGTATATAATGTCATACTGTGCCTTCTGCCATTAAAACTCCCAAGTCTTCGAGGGTCATTGTGCATCTCTTGGGAAGATGCATTGTTGGCTCATGGAAGGCATTGCATGTGATTATATTTTGAGCCATCTTCCACATTTCAACCAAATTGCACTCAACAAGGACATGCACCTAATTGGTTCTTGAGCCATTGATCAAAAGTATAATTAATGATTTTTTATTTTTTTTTCCAAGGGAAGGAGGAACAAGATATATATGATCCTGAAGATACTCCTTGAATCAGTAAAGAGCAATTAAAGAGTGGTACCTATGGATTTCTTGTTCACTGAATTGTACAAACACAAGAGTTCCTTACTCCTTCAAGTTCTCCATCATCAGAGGTGCTGAGACATTATGAAAGAGAAGGAAAATATAGTGAAAGTGCAAGGGGAAAACAAATAATACAGCTGCTTTAACCTTAAAATACATGGCATATATGGATAAATTGAAAATGAAAAAAAAAAAAACACCATGCACTTTATTTTCTAGAAATTGTTCATGCAAGCATGCCCCTACATATCATAATGGTGCCTAAGCCTAAACACTCTTTTAAGTTAGGGACAAAACACCCTTATAACTGTTGAAGATTCTGTTGGCAATAATTTGCTTATCAAAAAAACATGCTGTGGCCAGGGCATTCATCATCTAACACAATCAAAATCCAATCATGCAAATTAAGTATGGTAAGCAGGAGATGGTTAATTTTAATTACCTTGATTCAAATTCAAGAACATGAGCAATATCTGTTCCATGAGCAATATCAGGCCAACTGACTTTTCTCTTTTGATGATCTTTCCTTGCTTGATTTTCCCCAACTATAGCATTAGTAGTTTTCTTGAGAGTACTCTTGAGAGGAGAAGTTTCCAAGAGAGGTCCATTATTAGACCCACTAGCAGTCCTGCTTCTTATATTTCTCCCACCATTGCTCATTTGATGATCTTGTACTGAATCATTATTACTGGCTTCTTCCATGACCACATATTCTCTCTCTTCCGCAAAGGATCCCTTCTTAGTATTGTTGCTCCTGTTGCTTTCTTCACCTTTGTCGTTAATGTTCCTTGAGGGTACATAGCAAGAGCACACTAAAGAAGTGCACCTGTTCTTCCCTGAGGCCGCCAGGAGTACAGTCAGTAAGGTCAAACTTGATATATCTCTCTATATATTGATATACCATGCATATCCAACCAACCTTGTAGCTGTGCCTGTTACCAGTAATGGGCTGGTATCAGAACAAAAAGGAAACAGAAGGAGAGGAAATCAGCCTGTATATAGTAGTGCTAATAGGGTGTGGTTATCACAAAATGATTATGGTTTATTGCTTTGCATCTAAGAAAGTGGGGATATGACAATATATTTTGATTTTTGTAGGTGGGGCTATGTGTGTTGGGTTATGCAGGGTAATTGGGAAAAGATGATTGGATATAGAAGCACAGGTACAATCATGGTGATTGCCTCACCCACCACTTAGACTTGTTTATCCTTCGCCTTTTCTTCCTAGCACTCATCATAGTGTTGTGGTGAATTGGTGTCTTAGGGTAAACCAAGAAAGATGTGGCACATGTTTTTATCTTCTTTTACTTTTGACTGTGTGTGTGTTTGTGGGGATACATTATTCATTGCTGGTTTACAGTTGGAAATGGACATGTAATCTCTTTATTGCATCTCGTGCTGTTTGCTTTTCTTGGCACAAGGCCATGGGGCATGCGACAAGTGAGTGGAGAGGGAAAGCATGGAGAGGACGATCATAAAGAGAGCTGCAAGATCTTCTTTTTGTTTGCAATATTGTAGCTTTCTTGAGGCTTGAGAGGGCTAGCCTGTGCACTGTAAAGATTGATTAAACATCATTTCAGACGCTCCCCCCTCCCTTCTTTACCCTGTTACATGGCTGGATTGCATGAACAGGGATGAGCGAACTACTTCCTTGTCATCGCAAGTGCTATTATCATTTGGAAGGGGGCACGGAATCTTGGATTAGCTAATACTAATAGCCATGATGTGCGCTTGATAATTATGGTACAATATTGGTTTTGTCGTCTCGGAGTAGTAGGGCACATTTCTTTGTTTGTATCAGGCAATAAATCCAGCGCGTTCACATCCCCACCAGGAGGAAGAAGCTGTGATTTGTAATGCAGTAGCAGTATCACCATTTAAACCTTCGTTGCAGTTGTTGTGGCTGGCGGCCGATTCGACCCGAGCCGTGACAGAGTCCTTACACCGGATTATGATTTTTTTTATCTTGATATAAATGATTTTTTTTAACTAAATCAATAACAGTAAACTTAGTTTCGATGGGCCTATGCTCTGTCGCACATAACAACAAAATATCCCAATGCATTAGTTGAAAAATATAAAAATAAACAAACAAACAAAATAAATTATTAATGATTAGAATTGGACTTGAGGTCAAATTTTTTAACATAGATGTCATTTCTTTGACTAACTAAATTAAGTTGCCGTGTTTAGTTATTAAATTTGACCCACTGATACTTTGCCGCAGGGTTTAGGAAGTTAATCCCAGTCAATATCTTTATTTTTTTAAAAAAAGAAAAAGACAAAATCGTGATATTTAGGTATTTTTTTTAAAAATCAATTCAATTTTTTATTAGATTAACTAAAATGCTAACTAACTCATCGACTAAAATATATATTTTTTAATTTTTAATTTTATTTCAGCATATTAAAAATATAAAAAAATATTAATTTAATATTTTTTAAAAAACAAACATATTTAAAAAAATACTTAATGCATCTCAAATAGGTAGTAAACTAGGTGGAATTTAATTATTAAAAAAAAAAAAAAAGAAGAAGAGAGGCGGCTTTGATGTATTAGCTCGAAAAACGCATTCCTTGAATACATAAAACAACTGCCATTGTTTCTACAATTATTTACAGCAGCTGCCCATGCTTGGTGTTTGGGTAACTTAGCCCATATCTAGTCCTTTAATCTCATCTTTCGTTAAGTTAAACGAAGCCCAACCTGGCCCTTATAGCAAAGACCAGCTCCGTCCAGCCCATATCACTCTTTGTTTTCTTGCCTCCCCTGACTCTCTCCCTCCCTCTCGCTCTCTCTCTCTCTCTAAATTCACAATCACTGAAATTCTGCAGTCGCAAGAATGAACAGGTATCCATGTCAAGTAACTTTTATGAAACTCTTATTTATTTGATTTAATTAATTTTTTTAACTCGTTATTATTATCACTAAGTAAATTCTCTTTTCCCTTTTTTTAAAACATTCAACAAATGACAGGGTGATTGCAAGGAAAGTTGTTCCTGCTAATAATCAAATATTCAAACTTTCAAGGAAGAAATTTTTCAGTGATGAAGCTGCAAAAGCATCTACTTCTGCTGCTTCTTCCCAATCTAATCAGGTAATGGTTTCCTTTCTTATTAATTGTATCATGTGTGTTTTTCATGTGTTATGCATTGAAGGGTCTTTTTTTACTAGAATTCTTGCTCTTCCAGTCTTATTTTTCCAAAAATTAGTTTTATATCTCTATGAAGGTTAATGGGTTCTTGTAAAGTTTTAATCTTTGTGGTACAATATTGGATTTGATTGTTTTGGTTTTGGTGTGGTAGGAGAGTGATGGCAACCTGAGTTTTACTGGCAATGTTCAGCCATATGACATTGCTATTGTTGGGGGAGGCATGGTTGGCATGGCCCTAGCTTGTTCCTTGGGTAGGTTTTTTTTCCCTCTCATTTGCACTAGTCTACTATTATGTTGTCACTGCTCCATTTATTCTTCTATGCTTGGCAATTGGGGGTTGGATTTAAACAAACAAGATCAAATGGAAAATATTGGAGCTTGCCTGTCAATGGCTTTTGATACTGTATGTTCTTGTAGTATAAATGACTCAATTCTCATTGATGCATTATGTTTTGTATGCATCAAGTTATTAACTTTGTTACTTGCAGCAACCACGCCATTGACGAAGCATCTGAGTGTTGCCATCATTGATAGCAGTCCTGCTTTGGCCAATAAACCATGCATAAAGAGAGAAGACCCACCTGATCCAAGGGTCAGTACAGTCACACCTGCAACTATATCTTTTTTCAAAGGTATCATGATAAATGCACGCAATTCCTCTTGTACGGTATATGTGTATCTCCTGTGTTTTTTGTTAATAACTCACTGTGAAGTTACAGAAACCTCAAGACTGATTTCTCTGTGCTTATATAGTGTAACTGCTTTAGAATAAACTTGTGTTATGAAATTAAAAACACACCTGATTTTACCAAGACAATAATTTGTTTCCTAGAAGACTTGCCATCGTAATTGGTTTCTTGAAAGTACCACAACGAGAGACTGCTGATGTTTAACATACTTTTTGGCTACAGACACTAGACATAATCTTTGTATTGTCATTGATGGTTTTGCAGATACTGGTGCCTGGCAATATGTTCAACAACATCGACATGCTTATTTTGATAAGATGCAGGTGATGACTGTTTTATTTACTTTTCTTTTATGCACTTCTAAGTTTCACATGGTTGACATAGTCTGTTTCAAATCTGGAATTACCTTGAATTACTACCATTGCTGATGCATTTTAAGTTTTTTCGACTTGTGAATTTGATGCATTCTGGCACACATATGAAGTTTCTGTTTGGCATCTGGAACTAAATAGAAACTTCGTTACAAGGCTTGAGAATTTTTAATAACCGAATTTGGTTCACATTAGAATGATTTATGATTACTGTTGTGCTGCTATCTCTTCTTATCATATTTTTTATTCTTTTTTGCAGCTACATAGAAAGAGCTGTCTTTTAAATTGCTTGATTTTGCCCTCTGCAATGAAATATATACTGTACTGTCACATAACATATGATGCCATCAGTTGCCTGCCACTTCTTGATTTTCTGTAGGTTTGGGATTACACTGGCTTAGGATATACAAAATATGATGCAAGAGATGTAGACAAAGAAGTTTTAGGGTAAGCCACATGTAGAAGTGAAAATATCATATTGTGATCCTGCTGTTAGATATTGCAGAAGATGCTGATTTTGGACTCATCATGATGCAGGTGTGTGGTGGAGAATAAGGTGCTCCACAGTTCTCTGTTATCACGAATTGAGGTATTCTTTACACCAAACTGTTTATCTTCATACATAACAGGAAATCTAAATCTGTTGATGCTATATGCGATACCTAATTGGAACTTTAAATTTGTTGATGGTATACGTTATCTTATGCATAGATTCTATTACCATTATGGAGATTCTAGTGGGAATCTATATGGGCCTATTGTATATTTTATTTTCTGAGGAATATCACCTATTTTTCGCTACTTCTTTTGAATAACTGAATGTAATTATACTCTTTCCATCAATAATTAAAATATAAACATGTATTGTGTTCCTATAGGTGCAGGTCTTACTCAAACACTGGATATGTCCAGTTTCATCTCTCTTTTGTGGAAACTCTCAGGCTTTATCTATTACTTCATTTTCTTTATGTGTTGCATTTGTGATGTGGAATAGCCTTTGAGGTCCTTGTCCCCTGACTGAACACATCCATTCCTTAAGAGAGATATTTCTTTCTTCATATCAGTTCCCTTGGCATTTCCAGGGTGAATTATCTGATAACCGTGTGAGATAATAATCTAGGTAATGCATCTTGTTCTTGTGCATGTCTTCTTGGTTCTGTTATGCTGTATGTAATCTCTCGATGGACATTAAGGGATACAAGTTTTTCTTGTTCGTGTATCAATAACAAAATCAATTGTTTTTCCACGAGGAAAAAAATGCTCTCTATTGTGATTTCTGATACTAAAAAGTTAAACGTACAGGACACAGATTTCCAAAAGAAAATATACCATTCTAGATTAACTTCAATGTCTCTAAATCCAAGCTCGTCATCCATAGTGGTGGACAGTACAGCCTCAACAGAAGCATCATATGCCAGGGGACGTTTAGCGAAGCTGGAACTTAGTGATGGCAACAGCCTGTATGCAAAGTTGGTGGTAATTTAACGTGCACTGATGAAGCTATGTTATGCCTTTAAAATATATTAGAATGAAAGATTTGCAATTTCATTTTAGAGGAGCCACTATAAAATGTTTATCATGAATATCATATCAATCAGTGTCGAGTTATGTTGCATTCATCATAGGTTGGATCTGATGGTGGGAAGTCACAAGTCCGGGAGCTTGCAGGATTTAAAACAACTGGGTGGAAATACTCGCAGAATGCGGTAATATGCACTGTAGAACATTCAGTAGAAAATTATAGTGCATGGCAGCGGTTTCTACCAGCAGGTCCAATTGCACTTCTGCCAATTGGAGACAAATTCAGCAATATTGTTTGGACCATGAACCCAGAGGAGTCATCTGATTTTAAATCAATGAAAGAGGATGATTTTGTGAAAGCTGTAAATCATGCTCTGGATTATGGATATGGTCCTCATCATAAGTCAAGTCTACCGGGTAGTGCAGGCATGTTTTCATGGCTCGGAGGAAATGTGACAATATTTGCTAATGAGTCTTTTGAAATTCCACCAAAAGTGGTCAAGTTGGCATCTGAGAGGATGGCATTTCCATTGTCTTTAATGCATGCAAATGAATATGCATCAAAGCGTGTTGTTCTGATTGGTGATGCAGCACACACAGTTCATCCTTTAGCTGGCCAGGGAGTTAATTTGGGTTTTGGAGATGCATTTGCTCTTTCAAGAATCATTGCTGAAGGAATTGCTGTGGGCATGGACATTGGGGAGGTATGTCATCTTCTGAGTTTCTTAATTATACTTGGAGTAGATTATTTATCACCATACACTTGCTTATATTCTTCAATAATCTACAGTGTTGAAATATCCATTGCCTTAAATATCATGTCAAACAACTGATGTAATAAAAATTGGATCACTTTTCCTTGTGGCTTGTTTTTTATTTTCAGGGTATTTGGCCATAATTACATTCCATATTTTGCATTTTTACCCTTGCCTTGGCAGTTAGTTCTTAGTGACTTTTTTACGGATTACATTGGATTAGTTTTATCATCTGAGTTTCTAGCTAGTGATGATGCATATCCTGATGGAGCCCATGTTGCATTTGTTGATCATTCTACATGATGAGAAAAATTGTCGCTAGTAATCAACTTGGATACAAACATAAATGATTTCTTTGTGGGTATTATTTCTAACAGACTTTGTGCTTTATCTAAAAACAATTCTGTCAAAATACTATGGTGGATTGGTCCATGACACTCAAGGAAAGAAAATCTGTCATGGCAGATTTGTACTTTCCCACGAAAACTATTTAGTGCCTTATCTAAGCTATGGCATTAATAATAAAAAAATGATTGAGCTGCTCATTTCTTGAAGAAAAAGTATATTAGAAAGAAGTAAATCGACCCAAGAAATCCTCTTTGCAATCTGTCAAAAATGCCAGGCATGCATGCATTTTACAGAATTGAGCACTCTAATATCCTACTTTTAAACATGCGTCTGTTGGATGGACAACATCACTTTCCTAACAAATCAGTTATTTAATATATATAGGCATCAAAGGTTGTGGTGGTACGTCAAGTTTTGGCCTAATTGTCTTGCATGATGGTATACATATTAATTGGTAATAATTGCTGAAGTAAAATTGATTTGCTTTATGCAGGTATCGTTGTTGAAAAAATATGAAGCAGAGAGAAAACTGGCAAACATGACTATGATGGCTATTCTAGATGGCTTTCAGAAGGCATACTCCGTTGATTTTGGCCCTCTAAATATACTACGTGCTGCAGCATTTCATGGGGCACACTTTATTTCGCCACTCAAGAGGAGTATCATTTCGTATGCCTCGGGAGAGCAAAGACTACCACTTTTTTCTTGAGCCAGCCATACAACATCACGAATCAGACTCAAATTCAAATTTCCAGATTTTGTATGACGCAATAAATTGTAATTTTCTCCACACTACATGCACTGCTAACTCGCTAATATCCAAAAAGAAATAGAATAAGTGTTCTACCCTTTTTCTTCAAGTGGATATTTGCTTGTATGTCCACTTGAACCCGGATGGTAAATACTAAAGCCTGCCTTGTAAATGATGGGACTCTGCTAGTATTGCCGGAAGCTTGCGTTTCTTGTAAAATGCTTGGGCTGCTGATTGTCGTACTTCTTACTAAAACTAGTTCAAGAAGATTTGATTATCATGTATGTTTTGGTAGGCTATTTATTTAGCTTAGTTGAGAACATAAGCTGGTATGCCCTGGGTGCTGCTGCTGCACAATCGTGGCCAATCTTGTTGATACCCTGAATCCTAATCAACAAGTATATCATCATAATTTGTATAGTGCTAGTCAATATCCACAAAGAACTGCTTGGATTATTGCTCTGCATCCTTGTTCAAGTAGATTTGCTTATATATATATATATATATATATATATATATATATATAGACACACACACACACATATCCTCTTGAGCCAAGATGGTACATACCAAAAGCTGCAACAGATGACTTTCCAAGAGAATACATGCTCTGTTAATATTGGCCAGAATTTGCGCGGGAGATTTTATGTCCAAGATTTGATCCTGATGATGTGAATATTTTGGTTGACTATTTTTTTTTTGGTCTTTATGTCAAACTTAATCAATAAAATCTGATACCTCTCATTGTTCATTACACGATACTGGTCTGATCCATTTTGAACTAATGTTTCACTGATTTTCTCAAAATATTCAATGTGGACTATTATGGGAATCACTGCTAACTTGGCAGGGAATAATGGAGGAATCAATTCGGATTTAACATCAGGCTGTACTTGCCATGGGAATTACTGGCGAACCTGACACTGTATAATGGTGGAAATTCAAAATCCATTCTTATTCAGATTCCTGCACGGAGCATTTGGCAACCTTACAGGCCACTAAGATTTCAACTTTACTTTCAAAGCCAGCATCATGAAGATATGTATCACAACGAAACTGTGAGCGAGTAATCTGGCAAATAAATGGCACAAGTCATGTTTAAATTGTCAGAGCAGGGAGTGAAAATGGGAGCTCAAGAACTCAAATGATATAGAAATATACCAAAGAGTGAGGGTTTCAATCAACCAAAGCACCTCAGCAAAATTCAATTGCAGAAGCCAGAATTCAGCCGCCACAGTGAAAAATGAAGTAGAATGCCTTTGTGGTTTAGGATCATGTATTTTCCTCAGATGTACATTGCACGTGCTGTGCAAACAAATTCAAATGCTGTAGAAAGGGGATCATGTATTTTCCTCAGATTGTACATTGCACTCATTTCCGCAGGACTATCCAAATCTAAGCATGAAATCACTAACAAGCTGACTGATCATCAGAACAGGAACATCAAAATCTAATACTAGAATTTCTTCCACTTCTGTCCTTTCCTTCTACAATTAAGCCAATTAACACTAGCCTGTCAGCTTGAAATGCTAACAATATTCATTTTATCCTCATAGCATTGCTAGCTACTCCGAGACTTTATTCATAGAGTTCATGATCTCTACAACAAAGAACAATGCAAGAAAAAAGCAACTCGGATCAAACCAATTAGACTCAGAAAGTTCATCACCGGAAGACAGCAGCGAGCTTTTCAAGAGTCAGTGGCTTTATAATGCAGCTGTCGGCGCCTGAGTCCATGAAAGCTAGTCGCTTAAACTCACCAGTAACACCGACAATGCGGCTTTCAACACCCATCCTGCGTAACAGATTTATTGCCTAACAGATGTGGAGCAAAAATGTCAGTATCATAATATAAAGATTACCGACGGTTGCTGCCTTTCACTCTATCAAGTCAGTGGTCATTTGCAGAATTTGTACAAATTTGTAAACCTAATTATTTTCTGACCTATCAACAAAACAAAAAAAAACAGAGATTCTCTCTTTATTACAATTTGATTCTGACAGTAATGGTCTATATATAATGATCAAATATTCAAAGACTCTCTCTTAATTAAGTTCAATGGAAAAAAATACCTCAATTCCATCCATGAAGGGCATCAGGTCATCCATAATAATCATATCAAAGGAAGCCCCAGCAAGATGAAGATAAACAGCTTCTTTTCCATTTTTGGCCACTGAAACATCCATTTGAAGCTTCTTTTGATACCCAAGCAACACCAAGAGCCTCTGGCGGGTTTCTCGAAGATCACGACTGTCATGGACAACAAGTACCGAGAAATTGTTGCTGTCAACATGAAAAAGAACGATAGCAATTGATCTTTAATATACATTTTAAGAAAATAATTCACTAAGCAATATCTCAAGACAATAATTCTCGGAAAAAGGTTTCACACATACCCCTTTGTGTCTACACTTTCAACACTCTGTGTCTTCTGATCATTCAGCCATTGGTTCGCATAAGTAACCAACGATCCCACTTCGAGATCGTTCCTTGTATCACAAATTTCAAGAGTAAGTTTCAAAGTCGTGGCTTCTTCTCGATCTCTATCGATTTCTTCCCTCAGGAAGGGTATATTCTCTAATACATGCAACTCTTGATCCACCTTTGCCATGTAGCGATCCAGTTTTCTAACTAGAAGCTGAATTTGCTGAAGATCAGTATTGTTTCTTGTAAGATAGGACGGAGCCACCATTCCATCCCTCTTTATGAACCATTTATCCTCACTATCTTCTGCTTTGATCTTGAGTTCATCAATCAGCAATTGAATTACTTTTTCAAGAAGTGCTTCAATTTTTGCCTTGGATGACTTGGCATCGGTCAACTTTCCTTCCAAATTTGTGATGCAAGTATCCAGTAGAGAAAACAAAGCCTGAATTTCTTGTTCAGTTTGAGTGCTATCTTCCTCATCTGAAACTTGACTTGTGATCATAGGCTCCGTTGGTGGTGTTATTGGTTCGACAACCATTGATGAATCAATGGTTTGTTCGATTTGAGTGCTATCTTCCTCGTCTGAAACTCGACTTGTCATCATAGGCTCCGTTGATGAATCAATGGTTTCTTGATTTTAAGAGAGAGAGACTGAGAGGATGGCAAGAAAAGTGAATGAGTTGTTGAAGAGAGAGAGAGAGAGAGGCGCCAAAGTTGGTTCTTTTAAACAACTTTTTTTTCCTGTTAGCTAGGACTAGGAGAGAAGTGGTTAAGGTCACATGTTGGTGAGATATTGATTTTGAAGGAGGGCGAGAGAAGGTTAAATATGACTGCCTTCTCACTCTATCAAGTAGATGTTTCTAATGCAGTTCTTCGAGCAAAATTGTAATCTTGAATAAGTTTCTTTCTTATATATATTAAAACAAGGAGAAAAACAAGAAAAAACTCTCTGCAATCGCACTGACATACCTCAATTCCATTCATGATGGGCATTAAATCGTCCATAACAATCATATCAAAACAAGCCCCAGCATGATGAAGATAACAGCTTCTTTTCCATTTTTTGCCACTTGAAAAACGATTGGAAGCTTAGTTTCTGACTCGATCCACATGAAGAGTTCGCGAAGGGTTTCTCGATCATCACAGCCATCATCGACAACAAGCACAGAGTATTTGTTGCTTTAAACATTAAAAAAAAAATCATAGCAATTGATAAGATGGATCCAGAGTAAAAGATTAGCATTGTTCGTCATTAATAAAGATATATCTCAACATAATTCACAGTAAACATACTGTTAAGGTTAATATGCTGTAACTAGTTAAGTTAGGGTGACAGCTATTTAATCTTTAGTTAGATTAAAAGGTGATTAAGATGAACAAATGTAAGGCTGCGATGTGTTGGTTTATTTATGTGTGTGTGTGTGTGTGTGTGGATGTTCCGGAGATGAACGAGAGAAAGAAAAGAAAACCAGTGGTAAGTTTCTGCAGTGTTTTCATCTCCCCTGCTATTCTGCAGAAAATAGCAGACTGGTTTTGACCACACGCAAGCTAATAACTTAGCCAACACATACCCCTCTGACTCTGAATCTCCACTTTTAACAATCTCCGTCTTATGATTCGGCCATTGATTCACGCAAGCAATCCTTCGTCTTATTTATTTTTTAAATTTTTAATTGTTATTTTTTTAGATGGAATTTTTGTGTAATGACTTTTTTAAAAAAATTTATTCTTCAATTAGGGATTAAAAATTTAATGCCAGAAGCCAGTATGCAGCATTCCAAGTCACAATTAAAAGTAGAAGGCCTTAGCAGTTTAGGATCATCAATGTCATTTTCAGATGCTTAAAAGGAATTCAAATGCTGCAGAAACCAAATCCAAACGCTGTAAAAATGGAATCAGCATCGCAGTAAGGTAGTCATTTCTTTCTGCAAATAGCTAAGCATGTCATGATAATCAAACAGCTGAGTGATCAACATCAGCACAAAAACAATGAATACTAATACCAAAAATGTCTGCAACTTTTATCCTTTTCTTTTACAACTAAGCCAATACAACACCTCCCAGCTCTGCTTGAAGTGCAACTATTCATTTATCTCATAGCATAACTAGCTAGTCAGGAGCTTTATCCATAGAGTTCATCTCTACAACTAAGAACCTTCCAAGAAAAGTAAAAGCAGACGGATTAGACTGAGAAACACTTAAAGGTCGAAGTATGAGTCGCTGAGATCAGGGAAGAGATCAGCGACCTTCGCAGGAGTCAGAGGCTTTTCAATGTATTGGTCTATGCCCGCATCAATAAATGCTTGTTTCACGGTGTCATCACCGACACCAACAATGAAGCTGATAACACCCATGCCGAATAGCTGCTTCGTTGCCTAACAAATGAGGAGCAAGTGTCGATATCATAATATTAGTTCAGAGGAACTCAAATTCCATCAAGCAAGCAGATACTTTTAACATTTTTGTGGGTACAATTTGTGCTTCAAAAATAAAACTAAAATGGCCTCAGAATCATGAAGAGGCTACTTTCGAGTTTATTCATCCCCTATCTATTTCATCATGATCAATATCTGATGCGTACATCGCTGCCTTCTCACTCTATCAAGTAGATGTTTCTTATGCAGGTCTTCGTGCAAATTTGTAATCTTGAATAAGTTTCTTTCTGATATAGTAAAACGAGAAAAGAAAAGAAAGAAAAAACTCTCTGCAATCGCGTTGACATACCTCAATTCCATTCATGACGGGCATTAAATCGTCCATAACAATCATATCAAAGGAAGCCCCAGCAAGATGAAGATAAACAGCTTCTTTTCCATTTTTTGCCACTTGAACATCCATTGTAGGCGTCGTTTGTGACTTAAACGACATGAGGAGTTCGCGAAGGCTTTCTCGATCTTCACAGTTATCATCGACAACAAGCACACAGTATTTGATGCTGTAATCATAAAAAAGGAAAAACCATAGCAATTGATAAAGAAATATCTCTAGAAAATTCACAGTAAGAGTTTTCACATGTACCCCTCTGACCTTGAGTCTCCACTTTTATGGCTCTCCGTCTTATGATTCAGCCATTGATTCACGTAAGCAATCCTTCGTCTTACTTCAAGATCCTTCTTTCTATCACTAGATTGAAGAAAAAGTTTTAAAGACTCGGCTTTCACTCGATCTACATTCAGGGCTCTGATTTCTTCCGTCAGGTAGGATGGATCCTCTAATACATTCACCTTCCGATCAATCTCTGCAATGTACCGATCCACTTCTGTAGCTAGAATCTGAGTTTGCTTGTGATCTTTCTGAACCATTGACACACGGTTTCCTGTAAGATCGGAAGGAGCCCCCATTGCATCAGTCTTTGTGAGTCCTCTATCCTCGGTATCTTCTTCTTTCTTGAATTCATCAATCTTTTGCATCAGCAATTGCCTTGCCTTATCAAGATGGTTTCTTCTTGCAGTGCTAGAATGATGAGATTTCCTTGCTTCATTCACTAAAGCTTCAATTTCTGCCTTGAAGGACTCGGCAGAAGTGATCTTTTTTTCTAAATTTGTGACCCTGCCGTTCAGTTGCACGAGTAAAGTCTTGATTTCAAGATTAATTTGAGTGTTATCTTGACTTGTCATTGATGTTCTTGGTGGTTTTTCCAGCATCGATGAATTAATGGTTTCTTGGTTTTGAGACGGAGAATCAGAAAGAAAAGTGAGAGGCTTGTTGTTTCTGTTAGCTAGGAGAGAACGTCAGAACAATAGCTATTATACTCTAATAAGAAACCTTTCTTTTCTCTATTTATCTGACACCTAAACTTCAATTGTGTATATATAGAGAGAGCGGGAGAAGTGGTTAAGTTCACATGAAGGTGAATGGCTAATTAAGAAGCTGAACAAAAACACGAAAACCAGTGCATTCTAACCATTTCTACCACTTCTGGACTCCTTTCCCTTTACTAAGCCAATTGCAAGCAACACTTCTTTCTTCAGCTTGAAGCGCAAAGATTAGTTTGTGCAACTATTTGTTTATCTTCTTAGCATAACTAGCAACTCAAAAACCCTATTCATAGAGTTCATCTCTACATCGAAGGACCGTGGAAAACGATTAGCACAGACCACTCTCCAGCTCATGATGGTGTATCGATCCTTCTTTGCTTGTTTGGGATCAGGGAGGACAGCAGTGATCCCTGTAGGACTCAGCGGCTTTTGAATGCCATTGTTGATCAGACTCAGAAGTGACGCCTACAATCTGACTCTTAACACCCATCTTGCATAATTGCTCAGTTGTCTAACATATATATGCAGGAGCAATTGTCAGTATCGTAATGTATATCAGAACATTGATTGAGAGTTGAAGTGTTCATACGCCTACAATCATGAAGGATCAACTTTATTCAGCTCCTATCTGTTTCATCATGCTCAAGATCAGATACAGACTGACGGTGATTATGAGTTATCGAGAAAAGAGAATAAATAAGAAACTTAAAAATCAGCTATAATTGATTGAGTTTACTTATGGAAGATGTTGAGGTTGGGAAACGGTGACAGGTGACCAATGATAAATGGCGGGTGTTGTCAAACACAGAGCCTATAACCAGGATTTTGGCAGGAAAGCTAGTTTCGCTGGGCCAACCAAGTGAGACGTGTTCTTGAAAAAGGTTACTAATATCATGCAATAACTTTCAAAAAACTTTTTTTGGAATATTCCACGAAAAGGAAGTTCATATGGCCCAGTTAGACCCAACTGACTGAATCTGTTAATTTTTATTTTTTTTCTGCAGCCAGAGTATTGGCTGGAAACATAGTTTCATTCGCTAATTAAAGCAAGGGAGACTTGTAATTGATTATTCAAATAATAAGTTTTATTGTATGAAAATATAAGTCTTGTTATATTTATCATCCTATTGCTTTATTGACATCCGTCAATAGCTAGTTACCTCCACATTCAAGTGAATCACAGCTGATGCCTATCTGTTTGAGGTTGTCAACTTCAACAAATGGTTAAATGGAATTGAAATGATACAGAAATCACATTCTCCTGTGGTCAGTTTTGCAAATCAGTTGAATAAATCTAAAACAAATATCAGAACATAATTAAAAGAAAAGAGGAAAACAACATATGCCTCGAATTGATAGCTAGTCTGCTATGCGGTAAGAAATCACATTCTCATTGCTGCAGTACCTAAATATGTGTGATCAAATCTAAGAATTTAACTCCTCACCGGTACCTGGACCGATGAAAACTGGCAAGCAGAATTTTCAGCATTTCACGAGCTAGCCAATTTAGCTTGAACCTTGTCAATCCCGCCTCTGAGAAAATTTGGTTCTACAATTCATTTTATGTTCATATCATAGCTTGTAAGAAATTTTTCGATTGTTCATTATATCTCTGAAAAAACAGAAACAACAAGGACCTATCAGCCTCCAAACTGAAAACTGTAATGTTCAAAGGCAGGAGTCAATTCAGTAGAACCTGCAATTAGGCTGGGATTATCCAGACACGAGGTAGGTCATTTCTTATAAAGCCAGCTAATTCCGTTATATATTAGCAAATCAATCTCCAGTTAAGTCTCAACCCTCTTCTGGCTCCTACATTCAGTTCCACAGTTCATTTATCTTCCTATTTAAATGCTTATAAGGAATATGAATTGCTGCAGAAACAAAACTCAAATTCTGTATACATTGGAGTCATCTCCGCACTAACTAAATCTGAGTTTCTATCAGATTAGTGAAAACAAATACTGACCAGATAAATGATCAACATCAGAACCAGATCAGTGAAAACCAATACAGTTAAGCAATACAACACTTCCCAATTCATCTTGCTAGTCAGAAACTTTATTCATAGAGCTCATCTCTGCATCTAACTTGGAAAAAAAGCTAACACAAACCAATGCGACCTAGAAACTCTCTGTTTGTTGGGTTAACAAAAGATAGCAGCGATCTTTTCAAGATTCAATGGCTTTTTAATCCACTTGTTTATGCTTGAGCCCCTGAAAGCTGGTTTCTCAAATTGATAACTGACACCGATGATCCGGCTCTTAACACCCATCTGACGCAACTTCTTTACTGCCTATCATATGAGGAGTACTAAATGTCAACATGATAATATGAACATTTTTAAGAGGTTTTGAGAAATTATCAAGCAAGAAGGTATTTAAAATTTTAAGCAAACCAAAAGGGCCTTGGGATTACGAAGAATCTACTTTCAGGTTCATTGATGAGTTACAATGTTCTATTTCATCATGATCAAGATCAGACAAGTACCGACAGTTGTTTCCTTTTCACTCTATCAAGTTAGTGGTTCTTGTGTGAGACTTAATACAAATTTGCAACCTTCAATTATATTCTGAATTATCAAGAAAAGAAAATAATAAGAATCTCTGTTATTCCAATTTTAGCATGCAATTAATGGGCTTTCCAGAAAACAAACCCATCTTATGAAATCTCAATAGTCCTTCTCAACAAGTTGAAGGTCAGAAAACATATACCTCATGTCCCTTCATGACGGGCATTTGACTGTCCATAAGAATAATATCAAAAGAAGCTCCACCAAGATGAAGATAAACAGCTTCTCTTCCATTCTTGGCCTCTTGAACATCTATTATAAACTGCTTCTGTGCCCCATATGACATCATCGCTCTCCGAATGCTGTCTCGAACAGCACGATCATCATCAACAATAAGCACAGATAAATCACAGCTGTAAACATAGAAAAGACAGAAAAAGAATAAACAGTCATTAGTTAAGAGCAATGTGTTCTGAAGACGAAAAAAATTGACACCTACTAATCTGGGTCACCACTGATCAGTGCCTTCTGATTCAGCCATTGATTCACAACATCAATCTTCTTGCTCCTTGTATCACCAGATTCTTGATGAAGACTCAACCTCAGTTCCCTGGCTTCACCTCGATCTTTTTTCAGTGATTGGATCTTTTCCCCAATTGCATTATCGAAAACTTGCCTCTTTCCATCAAAGTTTGCAATGCACTTATCCAGTTTGTTAACAAGATTCTGAATCTCTCCATCAATTTGAGTGTTATCTTGTTCAGCCATTGATGAATTAATGGTTTCAGAGAGAGGGGATGAGAAAGAACAGCGAATGAGATGTTGTGGTGCCTGTTAGAGAGGAGCGCCAAAATGTGGTCTTTTATATAGCGGTTCTCTGTTGGGGGGGAAATTGGTTGAGTTGACATGTGGGTGATGTTGAAGCTGGAAAATGGTGACAGATGGCTAAAGATAAATGGTTGGTGTTCTGTATAGTCTGTTGTCTTCGTTAACTATAAACTTCGCTCCTTATGCAACAGAATTCTGGCGGGAAAGTCTGTTTCGAATCACTTGTAGTAAATGCATGATGTACTATTTTTTTCCTATTTTTTTTATACTATATAATGTAAAAACAAGACTGCTTGACATAACGTTATTCTTTCATTTTTCTACTCTTAGCAATACCATAAATATATTATTGCTATCCACATTCCGTGGCCTGCTGGTATTCATCATGCATGGTCAATGCTTTATGGTTTTGGAGCCTTTTACTTTGTATGGCAATAAATATATCCTCTAGGTTCATTATGCTTCAAGTTATCATCCTCCTCTGCTATTTGGGGATAACAAAATGCGAAGAGAGAATTCCATTCCGTGCAACAACGGCCCAGAAAGAAGGCAAGATCAAGCTTTTGAATCGTGTTTAATTAAAAGAAGGGGAAGAGTTAAAGGGGCTCTTGAATCACTGGCCTGGCCTTTTTATGTACAATGAAGTCAGTCAAATGTCCTGATGAAGGAGCTGTATCCATTAGGCTTCCGAAGATTTTCAGTAATATTGAATTTTATCCTGAATGTACAAAAAATTGTTCATGGCGCATTAAATGTGGTTCCGTATACAATTTATGCACAGTTCGGAGGCTTTAAGCATAAGGATACCGTATATTTATTACAGCTACAAAAGTACATCTCGAATTATGCGTGCTGCTATACGAGAAGAAAGCCGACTAACCACCTCAGGAAGTATTGTGACTGAGATACCTGGCAAAACTGGAAGAAGTTCTTGTACAATCCGAGTAACATCTACACCCTGTTGATGCTCAAAAAAGGGGAAAAGAAACATAAGGTACACGTTCATTGGAAAACAACCACAAACCAAATTCAACACTAAACTTCTCAGGCATGGAGCTGAACATATTATTCTATTGCCTAATATCCGATTTTTACAAAAGCTTTTGTTGACACCATTTTTGCAATTTTAAGACCACCAGGATGTTATGTCTCCTAAACATTTTTGTAAATGTTGCTTGCAAAAATAACTTCACATAAACAAACTAATAGAAGAAAAATAATGCCTAGAAAATAAAAACCTTCCGTTCAGAAATGTGTTTATTATTTAGCAATCTCTCACGACAAGTTGTGTATATGGTTGGTGTGCCTCTCTTTGGCATATGGATCACTCAAACATGGTTGGAGCTTTTAATTGAGAGCTCCAAAGTTGCTAACAGAGCCTAGTGACACTGTTTAGAGGTCATTTTATTGGTTTGCATGTTGAGGGTTAAGGATCATGTACTGGGGTTGCTAAGGCTTTCGATAGCATATAGACTCTCCACCTAATAGTAAGCTTTCACGCTGGATGCTCCAACACTATGCATCAATTCTTAAAAATATACTGAATCCAAAACAAGATAACATTATACTAACAAAAATAAAACCAAAACTTAAACTTGAAACTTTTTAACTCGCAGACAAGCCTGGTCAATGAATAGTTAAACTCTGACTCATCATATGAAGATTCAAGTACCTGGGTTGATGTACTCGATATTGAAGTTCCTGCAGTTAAGAATTCAGCAACTTTCTGAACATTATTCAAGATAACTTTGTCCTCCTCAGTTATCGTTGGCAGAAGTGCCGCGGGCTTAAAGGGTGCAGGAACCATGCTAAAAATTGGGGCAGCATTTCCCACGCCAAGGATTGCCATAATTTGTACCAGTTGTTCCCTTGCAACAGCATCAATGCTCTTTACAATCTGCATCAGAAAATAATGGTTAGACATTTCAGATGCCCCACATACAACAAACCTGAGAGTACATGACTACGACTACGAACATTATTCCAAATACTCGCAGTTCTAGTAAAGATAAAATGTCAGTAATTGTAATACCTCGTCCAGTAGAAATTCTCGGAAAAAGTTCCCCTTCTCAGAAAGAAGGAATGCTAAGGCTGCCCTAGTTTGAATTGGCTGTGTTGGTTGAGAAGCACTTGAGAGAAATCCAGGAAAGATATAACCCGTTTGGCTTTGCAGCATTCCAAGTTCAGCCATATCCCCATTCATACTCTCTCCACCTCCACTTTTTGCTGCAGTGATGAAATTTTCAAAGGCTTGCATGACATCAATGAATCTTTCAGCATCAAAAACACCAGATTTCCCATAAATTGTGTAGCGTAAAGCATTCCTTAGACGAGGGGACTCGTCAGTGAGGAGCCTCTGGTAAAAGAAGTATATGTAAGAACATAATGACCTATAATTTAGAACATCATAGAGAAAGTATGATAACACATTGAATGGACATTATTTTATGTGGATCATGCAGCGCATGCTTCAAGCTTAAAGGAATACAAATACTTATCATTGAGTTTCATTATACACAGGCTTCAAACCATGATTTTAGCGGAGGTATATAGCCAACAAGTTGAAATTCTTTTATCAAAAACCACAGTGACAGGCAGATTTGCATACCAAAATAGCAAGGTGCCAGCATCAAAACAAACACAACATTATGGAAAACAATTGTCTGGAAACTATCATTTACAGCTACAGAAAATACATACCTGTGCGATATATGGATAGGCCTCGTCTACAATAGCAAAATCAGGATTCCCAACTAGTGCTATGCCTTCCAGTACACCTATTGCCCTAATGATGAGAGCAAAATAAGGGGGTATCCTAAATGGATAGTCAAATGTTATTTGTGCCAGATCAGATGCTAGCTCCTGAAAGTTTATGTTTTTTGCTCCTCCACCTTCAAGTGCTTGATCAAAGACCTTAGCCAGGACTGGCAAGATAGGTTCCAAATTAACCCCCTCGGAAATGAAACCAAGTTTGACAAAATCTTTGACAATTGCTCCATAGTCCCGATGGATAAGGTGAGCAATTGCTTCGATCATTCCATATTTTTGATCATCGGTTAATTTTGTGACTAGCCCTGTCCAGCAAAAGGCACTTTAGATTCCACAAAAATGGCCATGATGAGGCAAAATGCAAATGGGTCAGTATAGCATTTGTTAAGAAACTCATGATGGTAAAATGTCAAGAAAACACTATGGGATCTTAAGACAGGAAACATAATATATATATATATATATATATATATATATATATAATGTGTGTGTGTGTGCGCGGGCGGGTGTACTGCACTCCTAGTCAGTGTTGTACAGTGAAGAGCAGCGATACATTCTTATAGCATGAAAGAATATAGTACATGAGGCTCTGAAAATATTTCAAGGAAACATGCCTTTCTGATCTGTCGCATTCAAACCAATCACTTCTAGAAACTAAAATTCTGGTGTATGTCATTTGATTCACCTGAATCTGACTCCAGTTTCAAAGTTGGAGTTTGGTTGTATTATGCCAGCTCAGTTCTTAAATGTGATTACCTTATATTCATTTAACAAAAGAAAGATCCCATTTTGCTTCTTAAATCATCAAATATTAAGGTGCCCTCGATGGCCATGGTAACTAAATTGAGAATAAAAGGAACTAAGCCCATAATAACAAGACAAATACCATTGCTATCCAGTATATGATTAAGCTATTCTACCTACATAAAATCCATCATTCTTTGTTTAATATCACTGATCTTGGTTATCATGGCAATGAAATGTTAAGATGTGGTTGAGAAAAGCAGATTGAGTTTGCTAGCTGAATGGATCACTGGAGATGCTGGGGCTTTTATAGTTATGTAGAATCGGAAACAAAGCAATTTGTGCAGTTTAACTATGAGAGGTGCATCTTTATAGTGTTTCACAATGAATCATGCCAGAATTGTATAATTGGAAGCCAATAGGTTAAAAAAAAATGGAGAGGAAGAAGATTGAATTGCTTTCCACTATTAAAGAATGAAAGAAGAGAACAATTCAGATTAAGTGCATTCCACCATTATGAAAGGAAAGGAAAGTGGCGTACTCTAATCCAAAATTGCTGGTGAAATTTAACTTTACTATACTGATAAAACAAAATGAGGATCCAAATTCTCACACAACAAATTCAAATAACAATATGTATATGATGTTGCCAACTATGTTCACGGATGATCTTTCACTATATACACTTATGAAGTAGATTGTTACCAAAATCAAGTATGGCAAGCTTCCCATCTGGAGTGCGGATCAAATTCCCAGGATGAGGGTCAGCATGGAAAAGGCCAGTATCAAGTAGCTGTCACTCCAATGAGTTGCAAAAATTTGATAAAAAAGTAAGTAGTTAATTTTCTCCACAATTAACCAATGACAATATATAAACAATAGTGATCAGTGAGCTAGCATGAATTCACATCTTCTATTAGTTGGGGGGGGGGGGGGGGGAAGAATTGGGAAGCATAAAATAGAGCAAGGCAGATCATGTCGACGTTATTTTTTCCTCTTCATGTGGTCTATATGCACATTGATGTGTCACAATGGAAGATAGGAGGAGGATTTGGTCACTTGATATCAAAGGCATAATTGAACTCCTTGAACCATCAATCTCAGATGCCTCAGCATGCAATCATGATGTAGATACATGACACCATCGATAATACATGTGTCATTATTACAGAAAATAACCACTCCATACCAAATCTTCAATGAGATGCATATATGGATTAGTCCTTACTATTCACAAGTTCTTTTACCAGGAATCGTAGAGTAAAAACCCATGAAGCAATCACAGAGTTAACTAGTGAAGATCTGCTCAAATTTCTGTTTTCAAACTAATTAAGCAAAAATGTGGGCAAGGTTAATCTAAGATGCAGGGGAAAATGAGGAAACAAGAATAGGTAAATTGACAGCAAAGTCATGTTTTGAATTGAAGCATAGTATTATAGTATGCTTCATAGTACTGAGGGGCGTGTTTCACAGCTTGAACAGCACTACCAGACATACTCCATGTTTGACTTCGATGCATAGCAAAACCTAGTACCAATTCATTATTATAGTACATAAGCAAGTATGAGTGCATCCGTGGAGTACCTGCTTCAGGTAGCATATGACTCCAACATTAACAAGTTCTCCAACATCACTTTCAGTACTTTGTGAGAGCTTTTCTCCCTCGATCCACTCTGTGGTAAGAACTTTTCTTGAAGTATACTTCTCGTAGGTATTTGGCACAACAACCTGAAATGCAATACTTTATGTTACTACATGATTTCTCCTTCAAATACTATAAGAAACTCCTTTTTTTTCTTTTAAGCTGATACCATACAAAACTAAGATACACAAATCCCAAAATTACACTCATGCACACCGACACACAGCAAACATAAAACCTTCCACCATCATGACAGTGTATAATTTTTCATTGCATGTCTTTCAGGGATGGACTGTAAAGAAATAGAATGATATTCGAAATGATGACAGTTGCAATAAATTTAATCTAGCATCCAAACATGCACTTATCACATTCAGCAGTATTTATAACAGCTCTAACAGAAAATCCCACTACCACTTTTTTCAACAGTCAGCTATTCCTATGATTTACTTTAGAAAAGCAGCATCTTTCACTTTAGCACAAAACTAAACCCCACCTAGCATTTGGATCAACCATCTAAGAGCAGAAAAAGGACATGGTTTTAATTTTGTCTTTCAAATAAATAGTTTGAGTTTTGCTTCCTTCAATAATTAAACATCTTAACATGGACAACTTCGTTTACCATGAGAATGCTAGGAAAATTGCCAGCTTAACCAATTTATCAGATGATCAAGCTAAACAGGGCCTTGGCATGAATTCAACAAACACATAAAAATTGTATGGTTTGAGCTTTCAGCCTCACCTGTGGAAGGTCCTTTCTCATCATTTCAGCAAACAGAGATCCATTTTCACCTTCATTAATATAATCTAGCTCCTCAAAGAAACGAGCAGCCCATTCATCAACCAACCCAACTACATCTACAGAGATCTGAAATTAAGGTGGAGGGTTGAGAAAATTATCACTTCAAATAGAAGATAAATGTTCCTTCCCAGAATGGAAGAATTGATTCAGTATTTCAGATAATTGACTAAACTACCTGAGGGAACTTTCGGAGAGCCAAACCCAAATTCCTTATGATGAATAGATCGACCGTTACTGTCTCAAGAACAAAAGGCCTCTGTACTTTAACAGCCACCAGGTCTCCATTTTCTTTCAGCCGACCCTTATACACCTGCCCAAGAGATGCTGCCACGGGAATTCCACGATTCAGTAGTTTGAAATTGTGAAGCTTCAGATGCTAGCAAAGAAATGCTAAATTCTATTTTTCATAAAACTCAGATATTGAGACTACCAGCAGCTATTGGAGACGAAGAAAGTTCAGAATAGATGTTCTGCCATGGCTGACCAAGCTCCTCATTTATAAGAGCCATTGCCACATCATCTGGAAATGAAGGAACCTTCGCATATCATCAAACAGAAAAATCAGATATGAAAGGGGTTAGCCTAATTTCTATTGAATGCTGAGAAGGTTAATTGATATTCATCTAGAAGTTAATCATTCTGTTTTCTTTTTTTAGATTTCCAATACAAGTAAAAACTTGACATACAAACATTTTAAAACGATTTCATATTTGGAATATTAAGTTCATAACTTCACAAACATGTGCAGCGAATTGGCAGCGAATTGGCGATCCATTAATGAACTCATACCATTATAGCAAAACGAAGGCCAGAAGATTGAAGGACAGCAATTTAGGACAAATGTATAGATAGGGGAAAAAACAATGACATAAAAGGGACGAGGTGAAGACAATGAAGAAAGGTTACGAGTAGTGGAGGCATCATATTATTGATTGCAGCTAATTAGCATCAGCACGTGGCAATACCAAAACTAGGTATTAATAACCAACAGCAAAAGAAACAGTAACTAATTTGCACTTTTCCAAAATAAGGTCAAAAACTTTTTCCAAAACAAAAAATTAGGAAATTAGGAGTTCCCAAGGCTCATGGCTGGCTTTTAGTATGCTTACCTCGGGACTTGCACATGAAAAAAAGTCAACAATGAATATTCTCGTGTCTCAAAAAACAGCCTCTTTTCTATAGCTTTAAAACACCATCATCTCTGATAGACCTTTATGTCCACAAAGTACCACTAACTTAATCTAATTTCTAGATAATTCATGCTATCATCTTCATTGCAAGCATGCTGAATATTATATTTACCACGTCTAAAGGTTCTAATGTATTTTTTATTTTAGAACTGAAGAAGCATAGTGGAATAAAATTTAATGGCATACAGTTATTGCAATGGAAAACAAAGAAAGAAATATTGTATGACGTTACCTTATCACAAAGTTTTTGTAGCTCGATCATTGCAGCAGGTGACAATATATCTGGTCGAATACTCAATGCTTGACCAAGTTTTACATATGCTGGACCCAAAGAGGTTACAATTTCCCTCAATTCAATTGCTCTAGCAACTTCATTCTGGTTATTAAGATAGAAAAAAAAAAGTAATTTAGAAAGAAAGAAAAGCACATACTTCCAAGAAGAAAAGTAATAAGAGCAATTCGGAAGCAGTTTATGCACATTTTTAGGATCACCCTGAAAAAAAATAAGACATACTTATTGAAATGCTAGGAGGATTATCAAGGTGCAAAGATCATCCCAATTGCATGCAATAATTGCTATTCAAGACTAAAAGAGCATGCTTCTGTGTCCCATTTTTTGGGTAAATGTTTTCTAAAGTCCAAAGAGGAGATGTAAGAGGGGACAGAATGGACAAAAAACAGCTAGGGGTGAGTATTATTTCCCACTCTTCAACAATACTATGTATATGGTTCTCATTTCTTAAATTATTGTTATAGGAGCTTAAGCTATTACAATGAGTATCAATACATACCAATTATCCTTGTGCTCTTAACATACCACAACCCCCCACCTAGGCCACCTCCGCATATAAATAAATTATGGGCATTAGACAGGGAATTTGAAGTCTGAACAGATGCAAACAGTTATTTAACTATGACTGGAGGCTATAGAACTTTCAGATAGCTCTAATAACATTCAAATTAAATATGGCATTTATTGTTCCAGCTGCTTAAACTCTCATGCATGGAGAAATAGTGTACATCAAGCTTCCTAGCTGTCTTTTTCACTATATTACCTATATAAAGAATACTCTACAACCTCTACCCCAGGAAAAAAAAAGTGCATGCAAAATTAACAGTTTCTCCGGGTGTTTTAAGATTGATACAGTTGGCACCAGATCTTCAAAATACCAGCCAAATATTTATCAATATATATATACACACAGACAGAATAGCTATCTACCTAAGTACATGCACAGCATTGCACACATACAAAGAGAGTGAAAGAGAGAAGAGAAAGGTCAGGAAAGAAAACAAAACAGGCAAGAAATCTTTACCTCCTTGACTTTCTTGTTTATCACATCCCAAGCAAGACGAGAGAGAAAACCCCCGGCAACAGAAAGTAACTGGACAGCTCGAGTTGCAACTGCACGTGGTCGTTTTCCCCAGTAAGCAGAGATGCTAGAAGGTTCATACACCAAAGGCAAAAACTCACTGCTTTCATCTACCTGCAGGAGGTACAAAAGAACACAATAAGTTTAGCAACCAGCTTCACAGAGGGGAAACCTTGGAATCACTAAAGGACATCCTCTATTGACTATCTTCCATGAACTTCTAATAATAGTACAGCCTCCAGCATATCATGTTTATTCCCAGTTTAATTTAAAATCATCACTGCTAGAACAATCTTCCAGCAGAAGATTCCATGAAAAAATTGCACATTGTTCACGCCAAACCACCAAGCACACTCTACAGCTAAAACAACACCAAGCCATGCAAATACAGCTTGATCCACGTTATCACTATATTTGATTCAGATATCCAGCCATTACTATGAAAAGAACATCCAATTAACCAAACAAAAATCACTTTCCCATAATTTGCATGACTCAACTTGCAGAAATGATGGGTTTTCAAAAGTATATAACGAGTCAGGAATTCCTCAAACAAACCAGAAAAAGGGTTTCCCCGTTGAAATTATTAGACTCAATTACATATGCAGCCATTGAGGTTTTCAAGTATCTCATACAGCCGAAAAAAATTTCAATACAATACCTCAACCAGACGAAGCTTGATATTGTCATCAGCAAACTGAGTATCTCTTAAATTTTGACCTCGAAGTCCTCTCATTAGTATTGCCAACTCTTCATTTTCTTCCATTTGTGCCCTCACTCTTTTTATTTCCTGCGACACTTCTCCCATCCTCTGTCAATTCCAAATATTAACTCATCACAATCCCAGCAAAACAAACAAATAAACTAAATGTCATTTCAATTAAAACATACTAAAAATGAAAATCACATTTTAAAACAGTCTCTAGCTTTGAATTCTTTTTCCTCTGACGTCTTCTTAATTTTCTCAGCAACCAAAAAGAAAATTCGGCATATATGAATGAAATAAGAATCACTTTCCTTATGTCAAACTAAAATAGAAATGAAAACAGAATTAAACAAATGCGTCTAGCTTCAATTTTCCTTTCATTTTCTCAGCAGCCAAACAGAAATTTGAGTACGCTAAAAAGACTGGTCGGTCAAAGTAAATGTTGACTTTCTCGACTTCATTTTTTTTCTTTAATTTTTCCTTGACTTTCTAATCAACCAAGCATGAATTAAACTCAATCAACTTGACAATAGCAGACTGTGAAACAACCAAAAAAACCACTCATCAGTCAAACTTACTGTAGAGACACCGTTGACAGGTTTTGACTTTGAGAATTTAGTGGCAACGCCGTTGACAGGTTTAGGCGGAGGGGACTTGGATGAGCCATTAACTGTGTTTGGAGAAGAGGATGATGGCGATGGCGATTCAATAGATCCGGTTTGTGTCGGTTTCGGCTCGGTGGCAACAGCAAACACCCGGTTGGATGGTCTTCGAACCGGAATTCTATTTGGTAAGTTGTAGTGGCGGCGGCGTGGCTGGATTCCGCCGTAAACGAGCTGTGGAGCCGCTGCGTCCATCAAACGATAGAGAGTTAGACAGTTAACTTTCTCTCAAAGATTTTAGAGAGAGAAAGAGAAAAATTGGAGTGGTCAGTGACTCGCTGGTGCCCGTGACTGAATTATGGTGGTTAGTTTTATTGGTTATTCTTCTTCTTCTTTTTTTTCTAGAAATGAGGGGAAAGGCTGTGGGCTATGGAGGAACACGTGGCAATGGGAGAAGCGAAGGCTAGAGGCTTGAGGTTATGGTTCTCAGCAAAATCTGTGGAATGGTGATAGGTATGGGATTTTGGGTTTATGTGATTTTAACCAATCGCCTGCCTCGTTGTTGTCTCGACTTGATTGACGACGCGGAGGGATCGATGGAGGGATATTTCATTTTAAGGGCCAGCCAGCATCTATAGCCCATCTCTCGTTTCACATTAAATTAATGTTTTTATATATTTTTTTATAAATTTAAAATACTGTATCGAAAATAAAATAAAAATATATTTTCAATTAAAAACACAATAAATCATATTACCGAGCACGCGCTTGAGATGGTGTTTTTTATTTGCTTTGTTACAAAACTACAAAAGGGATCGAAATAGCTAGTACACAAACTTATTATTTATATTATTTCTAGTGAATACATTTATGAAAACTCATTTTTGTTTTTTTATTTTCAAGATATAAAATTATTTTTTTAGAAATGAGAGAAAAATTAACTAGGACAGAACAACACTAGCATTAAGGGAAAACTATTGTTCATAGTAAATGAGTGTTTAGTTTTTTTTATTATTATTAATATTGGTGTCCAAGCTAGCTTGCGTGTACCTCAACTAATCTCACGGGTCCTGAATTAACGATCATGTAAACCTCTAGTAGCTCTGAGGTTTGTGGGACTTGAACTTATAACCTCTAGAAAGCAAACCTGAAACCTGACCAGTTGAATTATACCTTTCAGTATTTAGTTTTTCTTGATTTACATGTATGTTATGTTGTGAGAACTTAATTTTTTTTTAACGTAGGAAAATATATAGGTTTTGAAAAAAAAATTGTTGTTATCATTAAACTTAAAAATACAATTATTTTTAAATGTTTTATCTGTTAAGATATTTTTTATTAACATATCTTTTATTTATCTTAGTTGGCACAATATTTTTAATTAAAAAAAATATTTACATTTAAAAAAATATTTTATAATTGTTAAAAACAAGTTAACAAACAATCTTAAAATAATATATTCACATTTTCTTTTATTGGACCGTCGAGGGTTTGATGTGCACGTTAATCAGTTTTTTATGTGAGTGTTGCTGCTTCTTTTTTTCTCTTTTCTTTTTTAGATATGGGCCTGAAGGCCCTGAAACTTAAATAAAATGGAGGACAACCTTTGGAAAAAGAAAAAAAAATGGTGAATCCAATGTAACAATCCACAATAGTAAGAAAATCCGTTTTTATCCTTAAATGTTTTTTAAAATTACAATCTTCTATGCTTAAATTAATAACCAATTTATTAAAATTGTTAAGTAAAAAAAATTAACTAAAAAGAATTAGAGTATAAAAGAACAAGAAATCTTGTGATCAATCTAAAATTTGCTAGAAAATATTGTGTAGTCCACTAACTTTTTCTTATTCTATAATCCCTTTGGTTTTAAAATTTTTAATTTTAATTCAAAAAAAATTTTTAAAAAAAAAAAATCCTTGAATTCAAGAGAGATGAGAGAGAGTTGTTCCAAATTGATAAACAGGGAAAAAGTTCGTGAAATGCTACTTTTAATTTTAAGTAATGAAACTTATTTTTTTTATTAATAAATTTTATTTCACGAGAAAAATTTAATGATACTTTTTTTTTTTATTCTCTACATGCAACCTTGAAGAAAAAAAATAGATAGACTTTTGTTTAGATATTATTGATTCTTATCTTTTTTTTCAGTGATTTTGAATTGTTTTGGATTTGATAAGTGATTTATATAGTTTTTTTGGGTAAAAATTGATTTTAAATAAATAAATAAAAAAACATCCTCGATTTCTCAACCACCGAATTTTTGTTGATAATCGAATTTTGAGCGTCAGTCTAGTGGAATTATAAGAATGATTTATAAGAATAAAAGCTTGAAAAAATTTTATTCACCTCACATATAATTAAAATAATATTTTTAAATAAAAATATTCCTTCCAATACTACATTGTCATACGAAAATTCAATACAACTCTGAATAAAACTTTTGTTCATGTATGAACTTTGCATGTTCATAGCAGAACACTAAACAGGTGGTCGGAGTTATATAGCAAGTTGACCCAAGTTTTTTTCACCGTAAACAAAAATATTGAGATGATACAAGCATTTTTAAATAAGCAAAAATAGTTGAAACTCAAGTTATTAACTTGGTCAGATTTAATAAAATTATATAATTTTGATAATATAAATAAAAAATACAATGATAATAAAGGTAAAACAAATGACCCGAACCCATTTAACTTAGCACGCTAAATATATGACTCGGTCATGATATTATAATAATCATGTTGAAATCAAACTGAATAAAATAATTGAAATTCAATTATTTAACAGTCCATTACCAAAGGGCGGGCTGGAACTAAAAAAAATAATTCAAGAAAAGCAATTAAAAAATATTCAAGCTCACGATCATGAAATCAAGATAACCTTGTATATGAAAAAGCTAAGAGAAAAAAAGTGTAAAAATCAGCTTCCATTAAATTCAAATGTTGAGTGATAAAATTATTTTTTTTAAGAACTTTAAAAAAACACTAAAGTTAACCGGTGTTAATATCTAAAACTAATGGGCCTTATCATAAGCTCAAGACCAGTGCCACGAAAGGCAGACTCTAAAAGATAATGAAGTAAAATTCTTCACTATAAAATATTAGATGATGAAATCAAGGGGGGGAAAGGCAGTTGAAAACGGGTTTAAAACAAAATAAATATCAATTAAAATAACAATGACCAAAATTGACATAAAAATAAATCAAAATCAAATGCTAATTGATGAATTCTAAAACAAAATTGAAAGGAAAATGATAAAAAAAAAACTCAATAAATAGCTGTTAGAAGAACAAAGAGCAAATTTGATGTGAGAATCAAATTAAACTAAATTATAGGGGACTAAATTGAATAAAAAAATATATTAAAGGAATGATAAAAAAATAAAATAAATAATAATTAAAAAAATAAGAATCGAGGTAGATATAAAAAATCAAATGAAAATACACTTTTGTATCTTGTTTAGGAGAAGATTAAAAAAGGAAAAAAAAAAAAAAAGAGAAAATTTCAACAAACCCACACTTGGAGTAAGTGATCGACACACCTAACCATCGTGAAGATC
>Ga0307517_10001885_pt1 | contig 34336 bp, 35 predicted proteins | sample 23_EM_MG_FD_194515 | JGI IMG/M metagenome (GOLD analysis project Ga0307517, IMG submission 194515) | Populus trichocarpa ectomycorrhiza microbial communities from riparian zone in the Pacific Northwest, United States - 23_EM | ecosystem: Host-associated > Plants > Roots > Unclassified | place... | reverse complement strand
CTCGAGAGTGCCCCCCGCCTCAGGAACATTACACTTCTTCATTCAATCCCACCCTCTTCTGATGCTCCTCCCGGACGAGTGGTATCCCTACCTCACTTGAAAGGGCTGAGCATTTCTGCGCACCCAATACATTCCGTCCTCCTCAATCACATCTCTATCCCAGCCGGGTCATCGTTACTCCTGGACTTCAACTTTAGTGGCGACAAGTCCCCGCTTCCAGACTGCCTACCAAGGACCACCGAGAACCTCCAAAACCTCTCTCGGATCACCATAGTCAAAATTCGTTTTGAGAAGGTCGGGAAGTATGTGCTGCTGTTTGGACCAAGCGGGGGTCTCCACCTAACTGGCTACTGGCAAAAGGGGGCCATGAAACCCCCTACGTTTGATTTGGACCGTCGAATTCTCCACTCCCTGGGCTTCTTCACCCTTTCGTGGGCCGAAAGAATGGTGATTACGAAGTACAAAAACCCGGCACTAAATGAACTCCACAAATCCCCTCCCTACTATATACTCGGTCGCATGGGAAATCTCCGCACCCTAACACTGATCCAATGCAACAACCTGCCTTTCATCCTCGCCTTGGACCCATGGCGGAACCTCTCAGGACACGTTCTCTGTCCTAAGCTAGAGGAGCTCGTTATTTACGTCAAGACGCGTGGACTGTTCAATATCACCGAATTGATGAACATGGCAAAAGGGCGGGCTTCGAGAAACGTGAAACTCTCGGTGGTTACGATCATTGGCCTCGGCGAACTTATTCCAGGCAAGGAGGTGTTCAAATTGAGGGAACATGTTACACATGTGGAGTACAGGGTCGAGGAGGAGTCACCTAGATGGGACGCTACCAACTGATGGGCTGGGAGGTCATTTTACTAGGGTCCCCTCCCTCCTGGTTTGCGGGTCGCCCCCGGACCCCCGGCACCTTGCTACCCTAGATTCTGATATATTTTAGAAAATCGTATATACTGCAGCAGACCCACCCCCGATATACATCAAACATCGTGTTGGCTCTGGCAGTACTCAAATCTTTGTCACACAAAGCCCGGTCGTTCGCTCGTCGCATATTGATTCCCGTAGCACACCCGTTCGCTAGTACTGCTACTGTTACTTAGGCGTTACTAGACACGCAGAAGAAAACAAGTTTTACTTCTACCTACACATGCGTTTTGTGTCCCTGAGCCACTAATCATTTATTACAAGGGGATGGACGGAACGAACAGCCCCCGGTGCCCCGCAAACCAAGAGTTTCAGATTCGGAAGTAAGGGTTTGTTGACGGTAGAAAACTGCAGGACCGAGAAAACTTCAGAGGTCAGGGCGTCTGGAGTGCCACTTAATTCAAGCCTTCGCATCCTTCGAGCGTGCTTCCGGAACCGGGGCCATTCCGACGTCTTTTAAAAGTCTTTCAAACCGAATGGTCGAGAGATGAGAAACGCACGCCATCAGCACACTCGTGGTGCATCCGACTTCATTCCAGACATCCCCCAGAAAAGGGTTGAATAACGGAAACGGTTATTCCTGGGTCTTCAAATCTTTGATAGTAGCGTGCTGAGGCAACGGCGGACCCCGTTTTGAAGATGCAGCGAGTTCGCAGGCGATAACTCTGACGATTTCGTCTACGGTGAGACAGGCGCGCACCGGACTCGGAAGGTCCATTTAGCCACACAGTGATAGCGCGCGGAAAGGACGATAACTCATGTTCGGTACGAACGTGGCCGGGGAGGGTCTCACTAGGCTGTCGTGGTCTCCAGCTGAGTGCAACTTACAGGTAGCGCCCGCCGATCGCGCACTGTGTGTTGCAGCTTGACTCGGAACAGCCAACCTCACCAGACGCTATGGCCCCTACTGTCGTTTGCCTGCCGCTCAACTCTACGACTCCCGCAATACCACGCTTCATTATATGGGCAGTCACCGCCACCAGCTGCAAACCTGGCCCGCGACACCGCACACGAGCCACGACTTCAATAAGTTGGAATGCCGAGACGCAGGGTGATCTACCCCGACTCCAGAAGGGGATATCCAGGGGTTACTTCGCATCTGGCTGGGGTCTATTGTTTGCGACGTAGAGGATGGTCGGTCACCGGTGATCGATGATCCGGCGAGTCGCATAGCGACAAGCCTCATCCTATCTATTGGTATCTTTCCATGGCTTCAAAAAGCAGCCTGAATCTTCCCTTCTCCTTATCCACCGGTCACCTTCCAGGTCAACCATGGCCCCACTCCTCTACCGCCAACCCTTCAAGACCATCCGCCTCCTCGGTTTTGTCATCGTCGCGATCTTCCAGCTTCCGCTCTGGGTGATCTACTATTCCTGGCGACCCAACAGACCAAGAAAGAATTGGACCCTATCCCGCGCGATTCGCGTACGAATACTCCGGAAAGTCACACAGCTACCCCTCAGATTCGGTGTGCTCGGTAGACGCGACCTATCATTGGAGGTTCCGCAGGAGGAGTTGGAACCGTTCAATTCGAGATTTGTGTGGATACCGGAGTTGGAGAATGCGGAAATCGTAGGGGTGGTGGCAGAACATGCGGCGAGAGCGGGAGTCAAGTCGATTGCTATACCGGCCTATTGGATCTTGAAAGAGGGCACAAAGTGGTCGCCGGCATACGGCAAAGCTCAGAAGGATGAGAAGGTGATGTTGTACCTTCACGGCGGGGCGTTTGTGGTCCGTTCCTTCTCTCCCTTGTATCCTGTCTTTGTGCTGATTCTTGTTTCAGGCGGGGAGTGCCCATCCGTCTCACCCAACGGCATCCCTTGCCAAGGGAATACTCAATCATTCCACGTCCCTCCTTAGAGTGTTGTCGGTCGACTACCGACTCAGCTCCGGGCCTCCCTTGGAACGGGAGAACCCGTTCCCAACTGCGGTCATCGACTCAATTGCGGCATACAAGTATCTTGTCTGCGAGGTCGGATTCCTGCCCCAGAACATCATCATTACGGGTGAATCTGCAGGCGGTAACATTGCCTTGGCGCTCATCCGCTACGTTAACGAAAGCCATCTCTCCCACCTACCACCCCCGGGAGGGTTCATCGGCTCATCGCCAAGTACAGACATGTCCTACTCTCGCGCGGAGCCTGGCTCCTCCCACTCCCTCAACTCGGAATCCGACATATTCAACGTCCCACGCGGCACCCACCCACTCACCGCCGGCAAATTCCACATCGGCGCGTACATCGGTGAAATAAAACCAGAAGAAACGAAATACAATCGATACCTCTCCCCCACTTCAAAATTTGTGATACCACCCAACGCTGACGAAGGTACCAAGCTTTTCTCCGGGTTCCCTCGATCCTATATCATTGGTGGAGGCGCTGAACTGCGAATTGACGACATCGTCGCGCTCGCGGAGATGATGAAAGATGACGGAGTGGATGTCACGACCGATTTCCCTCCCGACGCCGTGCACGCTTACCCTGTATTCCGTTGGCACGAGCCCGAGCGAACCGAGTCTTTCACCAAGTCCGCTGCTTGGTTGGACGGGCGTGAGGCAACAGCGACCGTCGTAGGATAATCACGCGAATCAGAGGATACCCGTCTATAGATCTTACGCGTTTCGTACTCAAATATGCGATTGATACTCAGATCCTCCCGCGAAACCCAGGCTCGATCGGCCCTTAAACCGAGTATGACAAACGGCCCCCCAAGCATAAGCGGTATGAATATATGAACTCTGCCCCGCTCCGCTCCGGCGCGTATTCTAGCTAACGCGAATCCGGTATCTTGTTCCTGGTCTGTCAGTTGTATTTAAGCCTTATGTCTTGTGTCGCCTCTTTCGATTGCCTCCCTCCGCAAAAATGCGCGGGTGTTCTTGGAAGGGGCCTCGGCTTTCAGCGTATCGTTGGTCATTCTAGGCATAGGGGGGTACCCTGTGAACTCGGGTACCCACTCTGTAGTCGTAGAGTTCCTGTAGTGCGTTACACGTTCCCCCGAACAACGTGAGGTTGACATAAGCCTCAGGAAAAATACCGTCCTGTTGCCCCCGGAATCCGTTGAACAACATTATATACACTCCGTGTGAGGCTGGCCGAGGTGGATCAAGGGGTGAACGAACTGTACTCACAGGTTCGTCGGTGCAGTGATCCCACGTTTTAGGTTCACATCGCTTCCCCGAGGCTGCTGAATTTACTATCCCGTTTTGTAATGGACCCACCCATGTACCTGTCAAATATGCCATTGTGTGCTTGCAGAAAACCGTGAACGCGTCGAACTTGTTCAGGTTGTTCAGTACGGCCGCAAATTGCAAGACGACTGCACTGTAACCGCACGCAGAGCACCCATAAAACCATGGCCCATCTCCCTCCGGCACCACAGGCCCGTCTATCTCTGTTGGTAGGGAGTCCTACTCCGGGCACAGTTTCTCCACATCCCAACACTTGCACGCGGTCGAAAGGGAGCTCCCAGGTTCCGCGTCCGGATGAAGGTCCGTCCCTCATTACGACACGTTCCGAGGTTCCCAAAGTAATGAGGGCGTTGAGGGCGTGGGACTGAAAATACATTGGGGGGTAAGGGACGAGCTAGGAAAGGACTAAGTAATCTGGACGAAAGGGCGGGAGGCTGTGGAAGAATATGGGACACAATGCATGGGGGAAAATGGAGTGCACTAGATAAGTAGTGTTGTGGGGGTTTTTTTTTGACGTGATACATCAGATAAATTTCGTAAGGGTCGTGAGGGATGATAGAACGGTTGTTCGGCAGCTGGAACAAAGCCGACAGTGTAGATTGGGATATGTCGATTAGGGTGCGGAAAGGGTACTGTAGTTTTGGATCGAGGAATGCTCGCGAAAGTCCGATGGACGAGAGAGATTAGAATGGGTGGGAATAGACCAGAAGGATAACCATGGGGGGGCGGGGGGGGTGGGGGTACGCAATCATAAACCTGCTATAGATATCCATACGAGGGTGTCTGTAGAAATAATCCCCGCTCGGTCGAGGGCGCTGCGGATAAACAGCTCTGGAAACATCTGGGACAGGTGGCATCCTTACTGACGCGGGGTTGAGAACGAGCTCGGGAATTTGAGGAGCTTCATCCACAGGCGGTAGTTCTTCTTCGCCTCGTCGGCGAACCCGAAGAAACAGAAGAAGAGGACCGCACAAAAAACGGCAGCCCATCGACTGATCTCAAGAGTGTATAAGATGACCAGGTTGGGTATCAAGATTCTTGGGAACTGGCGGACGCGATAGTATTTCCGGTGCGTGTCAGCCCAGGAGACCCATGGGTGAACCGTGTTCCACCTAGCGTTGACGACGGTAGTCCAAATAGATATAGGGATGGTGAAACAGAAGTCGACAGAAGCTAAAGCGACGAGACGCCAGTAGCAGCTGTAAGTTAGGTTTGTGTTGGCAGCGATGAGGTCCCTAAACTCTTTTCGCCTCCTCAAGAAGGTGCGGATGGTGAGGACTGGAAGTAAAATGGTCCAATTTAGTGTCCCAGGCGGCGGAAAAGCGGACGGAAACTCACACCCGTAGCCGGCCGAAACAACACCAATGATGAGAGGCAAGGAGTCGACAAGAACGAAAGTAAGAGGAGTGATATATGTGGCTGGTGCACAGCCGTAGTCCTCAATGATGTTGAACCTATGACCAGAGACTACGAGTTCTGGGACACGAAGGGAACCGGATCGGTGGGAAAAGAGGGTTCGAAAAACAAATCGCGCTTACCCAGAAGCATCTCCAACACCGGGATTCCGATTGTGATCAACAGGTTGATAATCATCTCACGACGTCTCTGTCGAAGAGATTGAGTATTAACGATATCTGACGACGCCCAAGTCGGTCCTACAACCACCTCATTCCGAGTGGTCGTCTCAATGGCAGGGGAAACGATGCGGTAGAGGGAACGAATGATACAGAGATTGCAAGCAGGCCATGCGACGGCAGCACCAATTACAATGCGAGAACCTGAAGACAATAGGTTTCTCAGAAATAAGAACCGAATGAAGAAATACGCAAACAGGTACTGATATCGCACCACACTGGCGCGTGATTGATAGCATTCCCGCTCCAGACAATAGAGTTCACGAAGTACATGAGGCAAGCGAGCGCTGTCCAAATCATATACATGGATGTCCCCACATTCCGAGCCTCCAGATGCCAAGGTAGGGGAATGAGTGAGAGGATGAATCCGACTCCGGAGAATACCGTGAAGACGGTGTTGGAGGCGGTCATCGGCTCGCTGTGCTTCTTGGAACCCCAGGGGGAAGTCTGGTGGACTGGTCGAAGGGTGGAGGAAAAGACGAAGAACGGTCCACGGTGAGGAGAAAGGGTCTTGATATAGAGGTGGACTTTATACGTCGGTAGGATTCCCGCATCCAAGCAACCCCATTGTCACAAATTTCTCACGCACGGGATTTATATCAGACCCGAATGACTGATGCGCTGACGACTTGACACCCGCCTGGCATGCGTTCGTATGGGATTGTTCCAGCCCGTCCGACTTGATATTCTTCTCATAGTAACATACCAATAAAATCGCGCCGCCAACCAGGCATGGCTGGCCCGCCTGGGGTACGGACGGTTCATCTGGGATGCGAATGGCTCGTTGGGGATGTAGACAGTTCGTTTGACATGTGAACATTTGAGCGGCTACGTGACTGATGGCTCCGTGTTTGTGGACGCGATCCATGGTGAGATGTCATCAGTCCAACGCCCGTAAATTCGCCAGAGGACCGATAGGTTTCTCTCTGGACTGACGAAGCTCAATCCAGGGAAATACCGCCCGAGATACGAGAGGACGTTGGCGAGACTGGTGGAACCTACAAGCGAGCACATCAATACTTCCTCACAGAATAGACCGCACCGCTTCTCCCGTGTAGATCACAAAAGAAGTACGGCCGGTCCTTGGCGAGGATCAGAACGAAGATAATCAAGGCACAGAAACGAACAGTCACACTAGGCGCCTCCCCAGAGAAACCGCCGCGGGCGTCCCTGGTAGACTCGTACCCTACGCCCTTGGATCCTCCCCAGCTTCCCATTCCCCTCGCTTCCCACTCCAGCGTCCCCTCCCCAGACAACTCTACATCCTCAGTCACTCCGCACAATTGCGAGGACAACAGCGCGAAGATCGTCCCATCCCCGGGTCCAATACGATGCAAATGTCGGCGACAACGCCCCGCAGCCATACCACCACGTACGTACACGCAAGTCCTCCTCCCCAGTACCCACGCGTACCAAGACACAAATTCCAATAGACACCAAGTCTACCTCGCACAAGAAAACGGCTTCTCACCAACACGCTCTTCCCTTCAAGCGGAACACCGTGGATGCGTTCGTTCGTCCGTGCATGCGGTAGAACCTGTTGTTCTTCTGTTATCTTGATTCCTTTTGCCCCCCCACCACAAACCACCGTGACTTCCTATTCTGTCTTCGCGTCCAGGCGGCATAATTTTTATTGCTTTGGCTACACCGATCCCGATGACTCCACGTTGCTTAGGCCGCACGTCCATCAGCCATCCAGTTACATCCTACAAGTTACCTATGTCGAACAAGACTCCATTGTTCGCGTCCACGACACTCGGCGCTTTGCTCCACGAGTGCATTCCCCAATCCCAGCCTGTTGCATGATTGGTCGACGCCGCTTCCCAGGGTCTCGCGGGTATATCCTGCCGCAAGAACCTCAGTCTCGGAACCTTCAATCTACGAGCACGGCCCTACCGGCGGTGAGGGTACCGACGTATACACCATCGACATTGGCATCAACACTCAATATCGCTTCGAATTCGAGGCCGCGATTCCTGGGGCAAGACCGTTAGAATAGCATCGACGAGGACGGCAACGGTCGCAGGGTCCATTTCCAAGGCCGTGACCCTGATCGCTCCCCACCAGTGTTCCGCTCACCCTCTCCCACGCACGATCTCTGATCCTCGGCGGTATGCTAGTGATAACAGTCTTCTGGTAAGTCTTTCTTTGGCTGCACCGTATCAGAGCTACGGTTAATCCAAATCTACGTCCAGCTTCTTGGCTTGTCCGACAATAAGACCGTCGACTTTTTTCAGTGTAAGGTTGGCGTCTCTTCATCTATCCAACGTGCTCATTTTCAACCCCTTTATTCCACAGGAGGTTCTCGTATGCCACCGGGCGCTCTTTTCACTTCCCTCACAGTTGCAGATTTCTCAAACACTCCCACTGCACACACTTCAACAACTTTACGAACGCCCTCCAATCTGCAGGATCTTCACGAAAAGCCTTCATAGCTGGATTCAAAGCCTTCCAGTCAAAATGCCGTCAACTCCTACTCAAGCAGGGCCGACACATGTGAGAGGAAGAGTCCAACGATAACTGGACAAGCGATGAAGACGAGGATAACGTTTCCGGGAAACGACTCCGTGCTGAGTATCACGATCAGGCATACCGGTCTGATAAGCACGAAATTCCGATAATCGAAGGCGAGGAGGGGAAGGCGTAAGGGACCGGAAAGCGGGCGTCCAGTAACGGGACGCCTTTGTGGAATGTATGCGTGAACGTGACCGCGATAAAACCAACGGAAGTGGTACCACTGCTGATATAGTTGGTGAACTTGGGTGCCCACTATGTAGTTCTCGTAGAATTTCTGCCGTACGCTACACGTCCTGTGGTACAACGCGAGGTTAACATGAACCTCAGGGAAAACACCGTCCTGCCGTCCCCGGCATCTGTTGAACAACGTTGCATACGCTCCGTGTGAGCCTGGTCGAAGTGGATCCAAGGGTGAACGAACTGCACTTACACAGGTTTGTCAGCGTACCTATCAAACATGGCATTGTGCGCTTGTGGGAAATCGTGGATGCGTCGGACTCGCTCAGCCCGCCCCGTACCGCGGGCGGCAAATCGTAACACGGCTGTATGGCAACCGTGCGCAGAATGTCCATAAAGCCGCGGCTCTTCTCCTTCCGACACCACGGTGTCTATCTCCGTCGGTAGGGAATACCACCTTGGTCACGGTTTCTCCATATTCCGACCCTTACGTGCGGCCAAAATGAAGCTATCAGGTCCTGCGTCCGGAGGAAGGTCTGTCCCAACGACGCCCATCCTTGACCGCGAAGCAGTCTGAATCTCCTAAAGCAATGGTGGGTGGTGGGGGTGTGAAACTCTAAAAGATACGTCGTGGATAAGGGTCGGGATAGGGAAGAAATCTGAACGGAAGAGTGGGAGGTTGTAGGGAAACAATGGAACAGAAGGCAAAGGGGAGAATAGTGTATGATAGATGTAATGGTTGTTTTACAGCTGGAACGAAGCCGACGGTGTGGAATGGGTATCGTCGGTTTGGGCCGAGGAGGGTTCGCGGAAGTCCGATGGGCGAGAGATGTTCGAACATAGGCCGGAATAGACCATAAGGATAACCTCGAAGGTGAGGGAGAGGAGGGCCCGCAAGCATAAACACGAGGGAACCTATAGTAAGGATTTATGCTTGGTCGAGGACGCTGTCCGAATAAATAGCCTTGGGAGCGTCTGGGAGAGGTGACACCCTCACTGGCGTGGGGTCGAGAACGGACTTGGGAATCTGATGAATCTCATCCACAGGCGGTAGTTCTTCTTCGCCTCCTCGGCGAATCCGAAGAAACCGAAGAAGACGATCGCACAAAGAACGGCAGTCCATCGAGTGACCTCCAGCGTGTAGATGCCGACCGGGTTGGTTATCGAGATTCTTGGGACCTGGTCGACACGAGAGTATCCCCTATGGATGTCAGCCCAGGAGACCCATGGGTGGACCTCCTTCCCCACACTGTGAAAGATGATACCTGAAAGGGCGATAGGGATGGTGATACAATAGTCGATGGAAGCCAAAGCGACGAGACGCCAGTAGCAGCTGTAAGTCATGTTTGCGTTGGCAGCGATGAGATCCCTGAACTCCTTTCGCCTCCTGATGAAGGTGCGGATAGTGAGGGCTGGAGGTAAAATGGCCCAATTTAAAGCTTTAAGCGGCGGAAAGCGGACGGATACTCACACCCATAACCAGCCGAAACGACAGCGATGGTGAGAGGCCAGGACCAAACAAGAATGTAAGCAACGGGGGTGTTATAGGTGGCCGGGGAACAGCCGTAGTCCTCGAAGATGTTAAACCTGTGATCAGAGGTCACAAGTTCTGGGCGCAAAAAGAAACCGGTCAGTGGGAAAAAGAGGGTTGGAAAAGCAAATCGCGCTTACCCACAAGCATCTGCAACACTGGGATTCCGATTGTGATCAACAGGTCGATAATTATCTCACGTCTCTGTCGAAGGGATTCAATGTTAACGGTATTTGGTGACGTCCAATTTGGTCCGAGAACGCACCTCACTCCGAGTGCTGGTCCCCACGACGGAGGAAACGATGTGGTAGAGGCGACGGATGATACAGAGAATGCAAGCGGGCCATGCGACGGAAGTACCGATTCGAATGCGAGCACCTGAAGAAAGCAGGTTTCTCAGAGATAATAATGGAATGAAGAAATGTGTAAACATACAGATATCGCACCACACTGGTGCCCAATTGACGGTATTCCCGCTCCATATAATGGAGTTCACGAAGAACATAAAGCAATTAAGTGCCGTCCAAAACATGTACACGCACGTCCCCACATTCCGAGCCTCCAGATGCCAAGGTAGGGGAATGAGTGCGAGGATGAACCCGATCCCGGAGAACACTGTGAACACGGTGTTGGAGATAGTCATTTCGGCTCGCTGCGTTTCTTGAAACCCCAGGGGGAAAGATGACAAGACTTTAAACTAGTCTGATGTGACACACGTCGAAGGGCGGAGGAGGAGGAGGAGGAAAAGGCGGGTAACGACCTACAGGGAAGAGACAGCATCTTGATATAGAGGAGGCATTCATACATCGCGAAAATTCCCATCTCCAATCGATATCAGACTTGAACATTTGAATGGTTGGCGGCCTGACACCAGCCTGTCATGGGCTTGTATGGGATTGTTCCAGCCCACCCAGCTTGGCTCTTCTCATAGTTGTATGCAGATGGATAGCGTTGTGGTTTGGGTGTGATCGGTTTGTTCCGGCCGATACAGACGATTCATCCGGGGTTCGGACGGGATGTGGATGATTTCCCAGGGGTGTGGACAGTTCCTTTGGTATATGAATGTTTGAACGGTTATATGACTGATGGCATCGCATTTGTGGAGGCGCGCGATTCATGGTGTCAGTAAGGTGTCATCCGAGTTCCAACGATCGTAGACTCACCAAATGAGGACTGATAGCGCTCTCCCTGGGTTAAAGAAGCTCAACTCGGGGAAACACACAATAAAAATATGAATAACATTGACGGTAACGACACAGGGGTTGCGTCTTGCTAGAATCAAGACGACCGGGTACATCAGAACATGTTACTTACTCGTACAAATATTGAATGGCTCTAGTCAGCCAGTCATTACTTAAAGTGAACGCCCTCATCGCGTTTGAATGAAGCTGAGTAATCTGTGAACCCCACACCACCGCTGATCATGATCACAGGCCGAGGTAGGTAGGCTGTATAACCAACCGGAGCTGGACGGAGCTAGATGGACACACACTATGTAGAACAAGACTCCATTGTTCGCGTCCGCGACATTCGGCGCTTTGCTCTATAAGTATATTCCCCAATCCCGGACTTGTCGTATGATTGGCCGACGCCGCTTCCCAAGGCCTTATGGGTATTGCCTACCGCAAGAAGCTCAGTCTCGGAACTCTCAATCTACTAGCGAGCACGGCCCTACCGGCTGTGAGGGCGCCAACGTATACACCATCGACACTGGCATCAACATCCAATATCGCTCCGAATTCGAGGTCGCGATTCCTGGGGCAAGACCGCTAGAATGGCATCGACGAGGTCGCAGGGCCCATTGCCAAGGCTGCTAGCCTCACGCTGCCAAGGCCGTGACCCCGAGGGTCGCAAGTGTTCCGCTCATCGTGCACGGTTTCTGATCCTCGGCGGTATGCCAGTGATAACTGTCTTCAGGTAAGTCTTGCTTCGGCTGCACCGTATCAGAGCTACGGTTAATCTAAATCCACGTCCAGCTTCTTGGCTTGTCCAACAAGAGCACCGTCGACTTTTGTCAGTGTAAGGTCGGCATCTCTTCATCTATCCAACGCGCTCGTTTTCAACCTCTTTATTCCACAGCAGGTTCTTGCATGCCACCAGACGCTCTTTTCACTTCCCTCATAGCTGCGGGTCTCTCGGACACTCTACCTGCATACACATTCATTCAACAGCTTTACGAAGGTGCTCCGGTCTGTCGAATCTCCACGAATGACCATCATAGCCGGATTCACCGCCATCCAGTCAAAACACCCTCAACTCCTATTCGATGACAAGGCCGGCAACAGCATAACAGAACTCTCTTCAGCACCCACATACAAAGACGAACCCTCCGAGGGAAAGTAGGACCGGCACATGCGAAAGAAAGAGTCTAACGATCACCGGGCAAGCGATGAAGACGAGGAGGGGAAGACATAAATGGACCGGGAGGAGGACATCTGGTAATGGGAGGCCTTTGTGGAATGTATGCGTGGACGTGACCACGATGAAACCAACGGCCATGAACCCGGGTACCCACTCTGTAGTTCTCGTAGAATTTCTGCCGTACGCTACACGTCCCGCGGTACAACGTGGGGTTGACATGAACCTCAGGGAAAATACCGTCTTGTTGTCCCCGTAATCTGTTGAACGACGTTGCATACGTTCCGTGTGAGTCTGGCCGAAGTGGATCCAAGGGTGAACGAACTGCACTTACACAGGTTCGTCGGTGTACCTGTCAAACATGACATCGTGCGCTTGCGGGGGACCGTGGATGCGCTGGACTTGTTCAACTTGTCGGGTGCCGTGGGCGGTGAATTGCAACACGGCTGTACGGTAACCACACGCGGAGCGCCCATAAAACTGCGGCTCTTCTCCCTCCGACACCACAGTGTCTATCTCCGTCGGTAGGGTGTACTATCCTGGTCACGGTTTCTCCACATCCTGACCTTTGCGCGCGGCCAAAAAGAAGCTATCACGCCCTGCGTCCGGAGGAAGGCCCGTCCCAAACAACGCCCATCCCTAGAAGCAGTCCGAATCTCCCAAAGCAACGATGGGCGGTGGGGGTGTGAGATTGTAGAGGGCGAGGCGAATGGGAGAATATGGTGTGATAGATAAGTGGCATCGTGAAGGTTTTTTTCGAGGTGGCACGTCAGACAAGCTTCGTAGGGTCGAAAGAGACAATAGAGCGGTCGTTTCACAGCTGGAACGAAGCCGACGGTGTGGAGTGGGTATCGTCGTTCTGGATCGAGAAGGGTTTGCGGAAGTCCGATAGGTGAGAAAGGTTCGAACATAGGCCGGAATAGACCATAAGGATAGCCGCGAGGGAGAGGAAGAGGTGAAGCTTGAAGCTTGAAGGCCCGCAAGCACAAATCGACTACGCACACCCATACAAGGGAACCTATCGCAATTGGTCGAGGACGCTGTCCGAATAAATAGCCTTGGGAGCGTCTGGGAGAGGCGGCATCCTCACTGGCGCGGGGTCGAGAACGGACTTGGAAATTTGAGGAATCTCATCCACAGGCGGTAGTTCTTCTTCGCCTCCTCGGCGAATCCGAAGAAGACGAAGGAGACGACTGCACAAAGAACGGCAATCCATCGACTGATCTCAAGCGCGTAGATCTCGACCGGCTTATTTATTGAAATTCTTGGGACCTGGTCGACACGAGAGTATCCCCTGTGGGTGTCAGCCCAGGAGACCCATGGGTTAACCTCGTGTCCCGCACTGTGAATGATGGTGCTCGAAAGGGCTATAGGGATGGTGATAACAAAGTCGATGGAAGCCAAAGCGACGAGACGCCAGTAGCAGCTGTAAGTCATTTTCGCGTTGGCAGCGATGAGACCCCTGAACTCCTTTCGCCTCCTGATGAAGGCGCGGATGGTGAGGGCTGGAGGCAAAGGGTCCAATCTAACGCTTTAGACGGCGGAAAAGTGGACGGAGACTCACACCCATAGCCAGCCGAAACGACAGCGACGATGAGAGGCCAGGACCGGACAAGAACGAGAGCAACAGGGGTGTCGTGAGTGGCTGGGAAACAACCGTAGTCCTCGATGATGTCAAACCTGTGACTAGAGCCCACAAGTTCTGGGCGCAAAATGGAACCGGGTCAGTTGAAAAAAGAGGGTTGGAAAAGCAAATCGCGCTCACCCACAAGCATCTGCAAAACTGGGATTCCGATTGTGATCATCAGGTCAATAACCATCTCACGTCTCTGTCAAAGGGATTGGATGTTAACAATCTTTGGTGACGTCCGATTTGGTCCGAGAACGCACCTCACTCCGAGTGGTCGTCCCAACGGTAGGGGACACGATGTGGTAGAGGCGACGAATGATGCAGAGAATGCAAGCAGGCCATGCGACGGAAGCACCGATTCGAATGCGAGCACCTGAAGGAGATACGTTTCTCAGAGATAAGAATTGAATGAAGAAATGTGTAAACTTACAGATATCGCACCACACTGGTGCCCGATTGATGGTATTCCCACTCCATATAATGGAGTTCACGAAGAATATGAGGCAATTAAGTGCCGTCCAAAACATGTACATGCACGTCCCCACATTCCGAGCCTCCAGATGCCAAGGTAGGGGAACGACCGAAAGGATGAACCCGATTCCGGAGAACACTGTGAACACGGTGTTGGAGGTAGTCATTTCGGCTCGTTGTGTTGCTTGAAACCCTAGGGGAAAAGATGCAAAGTCTTTAAACCTAATCTGATGGTCACGTCGAAGGGCGGAGGAGGGGGAGGACTCGAGGAAAAGGCGGATGACGGTCCACAGGGAGGGGGCATTTATACATCGCAAACATTCCCATCTCCAATCGATATCAGACTTGAATGGTTGACGGCCTGACACCAGCCTGTCATGGGCTTGTATGGGATTGTTCCAGCCCAGCCAGCTTGACTCTTCTCGTGGTGGTACGCAGATGGGATAGCGTTGTCGTCTGGGTGTGATCGGCTTGTTCCGTCCGATACAGACGATTCATCCGGGGTTCGGACGGGATGTGGATGATTTCCCAGGGGTATGGACAGTTCCTTTGGTATATGAATGTTTGAACGGTTATATGGCTGATGGCATCGCATTTGTGGAGGCGCGCGATTCGTGGTGTCAGTAAGGTGTCATCCGAGGTCCAACGATTGTAGACTCACCAAACGAGGACTGGTAGGGCTCTCCCTGGGTTAAAGAAGCTCAACTCAGGGAAACAATGAAAATATGAATAACATGAATGATAAAGACACAGGGGTTGCGTCTTGCTAGAACCAAGACGACCGGGTACATCAGAACGTGTTACTTACTCGTTCAAATATTGAATAGCTCTGGCCAGCCAGTCGTTATTTAAAGTGAACGCCCTCATGATGTTTGAATGAAGTTGAATGATCCGTGAACCCCAAACCACCGCTGATCACAGGCCGAGGTAGGTACGCTGTATAACTAACCAGAGCTAGACCGGGAGCTAGACGGACGCACACTATGTCAAACAAGACTCCATTGTTCGCGTCCTCGACACTCAGCGCTTTGCTTCATGAGTACGTTCCCCAATCCCGGACTTGTCGCGTGACGGTGATTGGTGACGCCGCTTCCAATGGTCTCGCGGGTATCGCCTACCGCGAGAAGCTCAGTCTCGGAACCTTCAATCTACGAGCACGGCCCTACCGGCGGTGAGGTATACACCATCGACACTGGCATCAACATTCAATATCGCTTCGAATTGACGTCGCGATTCCTGGGACAAGACCGTTAGAATGGCATCGACGAGGTCGCAGGACCCATTCCCAAGGCTGCTAGCCTCACGCCGCCAAGGCCGTGACCCCGAGGGCCGCAAGTGTTCTGCTCACCGTGCACGGTTTCTGATCCTCGGCGGTATGCCAGTGATAACTGTCTTCAGGTAAGTCTTCATCTTGCTGATGGCCTTGCTTCGGCTGCATCGTATCAGAGCTATGGTTAATCTAAATTCGCGTCCAGCTTCTTGGCTCGTCCAACAAGAGCGCCGTTGACTTTTGTCAGTGTAAGGTCGGTATCTCTTCATCTATCCAACGCGCTCGTCTCCGACCCCTTTATTCCACAGCAAGTTCTTACAAACCACCGGACGCTCTTCACTTCCCTCATAGTTGCAGATTTCTCAAACACTCCCGCTGCACACACCTTCCATTCAACAACTTTACGAACGCGCTCCGATCTGCCGAATCTTCACGAAAAGCCTTCATAGCTGGATTCAAAGCCTTCCAGTCAAAATGCCGTCAACTCCTACTCAAGCAGGACCGACGCATACGAGAGAAAGAGTCCAATGATCACTGGGCAAGCGATGAAGACGAGGACAACGTTTCCCGGAAACGACTCCGTGCTGAGTATCACGATTGGGCATACCGGTCTGATAAGCACGAGATTCCGATAATCGAAGACGAGGAGGGGAAGGCATAAGGGACCGGAAAGAGGGCGTCCAGTAACGGGACGCCTTTGTGGAATGTATGCGTGAACGTGACCGCGATAAGACCAACGGAAGTGGTACCACTGCTGATATACTTAGTTGGTGAACTTGGGTACCCACTATGTACTTCTCGTAGAATTTCTGCCGTACGCTACACGTTCCGCGGTACAACATGAGGTTGACATGAACCTCAGGGAAAACACCGTCCTGCCGTCCCCGGCATCTATTGAACGATGTTGCATACACTCCATGTGAGCCTGGTCGAAGTGAATCCAAGGGTGAACGAACTGCACTTACACAGGTTTATCAGTGTACCTGTCAAACATGGCATTGTGCGCTTGCGGGAAACCATGGATGCGTCGGACTTGTTCAGCTTGTCCTGTACCGTGGGCGGCAAATTGCAACACGGCTGTACGGCAACCGTGCGCAGAACGTCCATAAAGCCGCAGCTCTTCTCCTTCCGACACCACAGTGTCTATCTCCGTCGGTAGGGAATACTACCCTGGTCACGGTTTCTCCATATTCCGACCCTTGCGTGCGGCCAAAATGAAGCTATCAGGTCCTGCGCCTGGAGGAAGGTCTGTCCCAACAACTCTCGTCACCACGAAGCAGTCTGAATCTCCTAAAGCAATGGTGGGTGGTGGGGGTGTGAAACTCTAAAGGATATGTCGTGGATAAGGGTCGGGATAGGGAAGGAATCTGGACGGAAGAGTGGGGGATTGTAGAAGAAAAATGGAACACAAGGCAGAGGGGAGAATAGTGTGTGATAGATAGAATGGTTGTTTCACAGCTGGGACGAAGCCGACGGTGTGGAATGGGTATCGTCGTTTTGCGCCGAGGAGGGTTCGCGGAAGTCCGATGGACAAGAGAGGTTCGAACATAGGCCGGAATAGACCATAAGGATAACCGCGAAGGAGAGGGAGAGGAGGGCCCGAAAGCATAAACCGACTATGCCTACCCACACGAGGGAACCTATAGTAAGAATTTACGCTTGGCCGAGGAGGCTGTCCGAATAAACAGCCTTGGGAGCGTCTGGGAGAGGTGGCACCCTCACTGGCTCGTGGTCGAGAACGGACTTGGAAATTTGAGGAATCTCATCCACAGGCGGTAGTTCTTCTTCGCCTCCTCGGCAAATCCGAAGAAGACGAAGAAGACGATTGCACAAAGAACGGCAGTCCATCGAGTGACCTCAACCGTGTAGATGCCGACTGGGTTGGCTATCGAGATTCTTGGGACCTGGTCGACACGAGAGTATCCCCTGTGGATGTCAGCCCAGGAGACCCATGGGTGGACCTCCTGCCCCACACTGTGAAAGATGATACCCGAAAGGGCGATAGGGATGGTGATACAATAGTCGATGGAAGCCAAAGCGACGAGACGCCAGTAGCAGCTGTAAGTCATGTTTGCGTTGGCAGCGATGAGATCCCTGAACTCCTTTCGCCTCCTCATGAAGGCACGGATGGTGAGTACTGGAGGTAAAGGGTCCGATTTAACGCTTTAAGCGGCGGAAAGCGGACGGAGACTCACACCCATAACCAGCCGAAACGACAGCGATGGTGAGAGGCCAGGACCAGACAAGAATGTAAGCAACGGGGGTGACATAGGTGGCTGGGGAACAGCCGTAGTCCTCGAAGATGTTAAACCTGTGATCAGAGGTCACGAGTTCTGGGCGCAAAAGAAAACCAGTTAGTGGGAAAAAGAGGGTTGGAGAAGCAAATCGCGCTTACCCACAAGCATCTGCAACACTGGGATTCCGATTGTGATCAGCAGGTCGATAATTATCTCACGTCTCTGTCAAAGGGATTCAATGTTAACGGTATTTGGTGACGTCCAATTTGGTCCGAGAACGCACCTCACTCCGAGTGCTGGTCCCCACGACGGAGGAAACGATGTGGTAGAGGCGACGGATGATACAGAGAATGCAAGCGGGCCATGCAACGGAAGTACCGATTCGAATGCGAGCACCTGAAGAAAGTAGGTTTCTCAGAGATAATAATGGAATGAAGAAATGCGTAAACATACAGATATCGCACCACACCGGTGCCCAATTGGTGGTATTCCCGCTCCATATAATGGAGTTCACGAAGAACGTAAAGCAACTAAGTGCCGTCCAAAACATGTACATGCACGTCCCCACATTCCGAGCCCCCAGATGCCAAGGTAGGGGAATGAGTGCGAGGATGAACCCGATCCCGGAGAACACTGTGAACACGGTGTTGGAGATAGTCATTTCGGCTCGCTGTGTTTCTTGAAACCCCAGGGGGAAAGATGACAAGACTTTAAACTAGTCTGATGTGGCACACGTCGAAGGGCGGAGGAGGAGGAGGAAAGGCGGATAACGACCTACAGGGAGGAGACAGCATCTTGATATAGGAGGCATTCATACATCGCGAAAATTCCCATCTCCAATCGATATCAGACTTGAACATTTGAATGGTTGACGGCCTGACACCAGCCTGTCATGGGCTTGTATGGGATTGTTCCAGTCCACCCGGCTTGGCTCTTCTCATAGTCGTATGCAGATGGGTAGCGTTGTTGTTTGGGTGGTGATCGGTTTGTTCCATCCGATACAGACGATTCATCCGGGGTTCGGACGGGATGTGGATGATTTCCCAGGGGTATGAACAGTTCCTTTGGTAGATGAATGTTTGAACGGTTATGTGGCTGATGGCATCGCATTTGTGGAGGCGCGCGATTCATGGTGTCAGTAAGGTGTCATCCGAGGTCCAACGATTGTAGACTCACCAAATGAGGACTGATAGCGCTCTCCCTGGGTTGAAGAACCTCAACTCAGGGAAACAATGAAAATATGAATAACATGAATGATAAAGACACAGGGGTTGCGTCTTGCTAGAACCAAGACGACCGGGTACATCAGAACGTGTTACTTACTCGTTCAAATATTGAATAGCTCTGGCCAGCCAGTCGTTATTTAAAGTGAACGCCCTCATGATGTTTGAATGAAGTTGAATGATCCGTGAACCCCAAACCACCGCTGATCACAGGCCGAGGTAGGTACGCTGTATAACTAACCAGAGCTAGACCGGGAGCTAGACGGACGCACACTATGTCAAACAAGACTCCATTGTTCGCGTCCTCGACACTCAGCGCTTTGCTTCATGAGTACGTTCCCCAATCCCGGACTTGTCGCGTGACGGTGATTGGTGACGCCGCTTCCAATGGTCTCGCGGGTATCGCCTACCGCAAGAACCTTAGTCTGGGAACCTTCAATCTACGGGGACGACCCTACCGGCGGTGAGGATGTCAACATATAAATCACTGACACTGACATTAACATTCATCATGTCCAGTTCGAGGTCGCGCTTCCTGGGGCAAGACCGTTCATCAGAATGGCATCGACGAGGACGGCAACGGTCGCCGAGGCGCGTCATCAAGGTCATGATCTCGATCGCTCCCTGCCAGTGTTCCACTCGCCCTCTTCCATGCATGGTTTCTGATCTTCGGCGGTTGGGGAGGAGACAGGGTCTTGATATGCATGAGGCTTTCAATATGGTCTCTTCGACGCATTGGGGCATTACCCTGTTCTTTGCTCGTACCGGTTCATCAGCAATCCTACCCCCTGGTTGCCCGGCAAGATGGCGATCGACTTGGTTTTGTTGCGGATTTTGAGTTGAAGCATTGAGTTCTCCATTGCGTGAAAATCTTCTACCCGAGGCGGGTTGCCGATGCAGACCCCCACCTTTTGGGAAGAAAGCATCGACCGAGTATGGAAAGATAGGGAGGAGTATTTGATCTACCGAATTGCTCGTCAAACCCATAATAGGAGGTATCACAGAAGCGCTTCGAAGCGCCTCTGGTATCGCTCCAAGCGTATCGAAGTGCAATCGCGGCCGAGTAATTTTTCTCATCTGACCTGTTCTGCAGACACGGGATTTAGACGGAACGGATGACCCTTGTTCTTGGAATAAGCACCAATTTACTCAGCGATACACTGCACAAAACTTTAGGGGAGTACTTCGAAGCGCTTCCATGGACCGAGCGTTTCAATGGAAACACATTCGTTAAAAGGTGTCCTGGCTGAATCGCTCCGAACCGTTTGGAAGCGGATGGAACATGCGGAAGTTCCTCGAAGCGCGTCGAGTGCACACAATTGCATAGAATCCGACTCGAGATTTTCCTGATGACTAAGATAGTAGGCGCTTAAGAATTGATCTACATAAGCGCTGCACAGGGAACGCCCGCATCCACCATCCCAATGACCATCTCTATCGGTGGGGAATCTTACCCCGGCCACTGCTTCTCCACATCTCAGCTTTCATATGCAATTCCACATCCGGTGGAATCTTCGATCAAAATCCCGGGCCGTCGCTCAAGCGCTCATCACGGAGTAATGTTCTCCAAGTCCGGTTCAGAACCCGCTGAACCTGAGTTCGAACGCAAATGCGACCGACGAGAACAGAACGCCTGGTCCGGTTCACACCGTATTCTCGTGCGATTCAGTTCACGTGTGCCCACACAGTGAAGATTAGTGGACGTGTCCGAACGCGTTGGATGTATACGACGGAGCTAGACGGATGCACACCATGCCGAAAAAGACTCCATTATTCGCGTCCTCGACATTCGGCGCTTTGCTCCATGAGTACGTTCCTCAATCCCAGACTTGTCGCGTGATCAGTTGACGCCGCTCCCCAAGGGCTCGCGGGCATTACCTACCGTAAGAACCTCAGTCTCAGAACCTTCAATCTACGAGCACGACCCTACCGGCGGTGAGGATGTTGACGTATGCATCATTGACACCGGCATTAACATTCATCACGTCCAGTTCGAGGTCGTGCTTCCTGGGGTAAGGCTGTTCATCAGCATGGCATCGACGAGGATGGCAACGGTCGCCGAGACACGCCGACGGGGAGTGCCCGTCCATCTCACCCAACGACATCCCTTGCCAAGGGAATACTCGAACGTTCCACGTCTCTCCTTAGAGTTTTGTCGGTCGACTACCGACTCAGCTCCGGGCCTCCTTTGGAACGGGTTCTCCCGTTCCCAACTGCGGTCATCGACTCAATTGCGGCATACAAGCATCTTGTCTGCGAGGTCGGATTCCTGCCCCAGAACATCATCATCACGGGTGAATCTGCAGGTGGTAACATTGCCTTGGCACTCATCCGCCACGTTAACGAAAGCCATCTTTCACACCTACCGCCTCCTGGAGGGTTCATCGACTCATCGCCAAGTACAGACGTGTCCTACTCGCGTGGACCCTGGACCCTCCCACTTCCTCAACTCTGAATCTGACAATCAACGTCCCACACAGTGCTCACCCACTCACCGCCGGCAAATTCAACGTCGGCGCGTACATCGGTGAAATGGAACCAGAAGAAACGAAACACAACACCCCCCCACTTCCAAATTTGTGATACCGCCCGACGCTGGTGAAGGTACCAAGCTTTTCTCCGGGTTCCCTCGATCCTATATCATTGGTGGAGGCGCTGAACTGCGGATTGACGACATCGTCGCGCTGGCGGAGATGATGAAAGATGACGGAGTGGATGTCACGACCGATTTCCCTCCCGATGCCGTGCACGCTTACCCTGTATTCCGTTGGCGCGAGCCCGAGCGAACTGAGTCATTCATCAAGTTTGCTGCTTGGTTGGGCGGGTATCAGGCTACAGCGGCCGTCGTAGGATAATCATGCGAATCAGAAGATACTTGTGTGTTGATCGTACGCGTTCCGTACTTAAATATATGGTCGATACTCAGATCCTCCCGCGAAACCCAGGCTCGATCGGCGCTCAAATTAAGCATGACGAACGGTCCCTCAAGCTCAAGCTGTGCTTCCTCATGAATATACAAGCTCTCCCTCGCTTCTCCCTGACACGTATGTATTCGGGCTGACGCGAATCCAGCATTTTGTTCCCGGTCTGTGAGCTATAAGCATCATGTCTCATTGATTGCCTTCTTTCTGCAAAATGCACGCGCGCTCTCGGGGGGAGCCCGGGTAGATGGCGTATCGTTGGCCTCTCAACACGTTTTAGGGTCCCCCATGAACTCGGGCACCAACTCTGTAGTACTCGTAGGATTTTTGTCGTATGTTACCTGTCCTGTGGTACAACGCGTACGTGAGGCTGACATGAGCCTGAGGGGAAACTATACCATCCTGCTGCCCCTAGAATTTGTTAAACGACGTTCGATACATTCGGTGTGAGGTTAGCCGAACCATATCCAAGGGCGAACGGACTATATTTATCCGGCCGGGCTTGTTCAGCTTGCCCGGTGCAGTGGGTGACAAATTGTAACACGGCTTAGGCACAGTAACTGTATGCAGAGTACCCATGCGACCGTGGCTCTTCTCCCTCCAACACCACGGTGTTTATCTCCATCGGTAGGGGATCCTACCCCGATCACAGTTTCTCCATATCCCAACCCTTGCACGCGGTCGAAAGGGAACGATCAGATTCCGCGTCCAGAGGTCTGAATCTCCCAAAGCGATAACAGGCACTGAGAATGTGGGACTCTAAAAGATACATTGGGAGGTAAGGGCCAGGGTAGGGAAGGACTAGAAAGTCTGGACGAAAGGGCGCATCAACAAAACCGTCCCGCTTCTGTGAGGTTCTGAGTTGCTGTGGCGATCGATCACCACAGACATACCCCCCTAGTCCACAGCGCGATCACAGTATTCCTGTGCGTATTCACAGTACCACAGTGGGTCAATTCACCATTGCTTTGCTGCCACACTGTGATGCTGGAAAGCGTGTGATTGGCCAGAAGTTAGTTAAGAAATAAATTTATTGCTCGTAAAATATGGTAAGCACATGTAGCGAGCACGAGAATGGGAAAATTTTGCCCCATATACCAAGCCTTTCGTTCCTTTGAAACCTCCCTGACCCCCCAATCGATGTCAGTTCAAGGGACATGCCGGGTTCGGCGATGCTGGGGGGGCATTCCGGCTGTCGCCCTCATTCCTGCGAGTACGAGGGAACAATACCAGATCCCCAAGAAGGGGAAAGGAACATGCTTGGCCAAAAACATCTGAAGGGAAGGATCAGATGGTAGGCAATAATTCGTGGAGAGGGACACATCTACAGACCTGATGATCCGCCAAATCCCACGACAGGCCCAAGAGAGAATAGTTTGAACGAGCCCAACCGCCCACAGCCGTGCATGCGGTGGTGACGACCGGGAGACCACGAATGAAGAGACTGCGTGCATGGTGAGCACGAGAGCTGGAAGGATCCGGGGGGGGGCTTGCTCTACCGTTCCGAGGTGGGGAGGCCACCACAGGCGGGTGGGTGTCTTCTGGTTGATGGGGCACATCATCTGGAGACAAGACACTGAGCAGTTAAGGAACAGGGACAAGGAGGACTCGGGGATACACGCCAACAATCCGGGGGTGGAACCAAGGCGGGCACGCGTAACGCGGTCGGGGAGCCCAAGATTAGGTCGGGGGCGGTCAGTGCATCCGTAACGTATGTTGTCGATACGACGAAGTGGTAGGGATGGTGTGGGTGATGGGCAGGTCTCCGCCCTCTGCTTGGGGGACTTAGTGGGACGGGACGAAAAGGATGCCACATTTCCCAAGTCCGAATTCCCAGGTATCGGTAACTTCCGAATGGTTCTGTCCCAGCGGACAAAAATAGAATGTTACAGTGCCCCAGCATCCCAGACACCCAGACGTCACAGCACACAAGCGTGACAGATATTAGAGAAACAATTAAACGCCCGCAACAGTGTCACAGCGACGCGATCGTTTTGCTGATGCGGGAGATTGTAGAGGAACAATGTGACACAAGGCAAACAGGAAAACAAAGTGGGATAGATAAGTTAACTAGTGAGGGTTTTTTTTCTCGAGGTGGTACATCAGACAAGTTTCGTAAAAGTACAGTCGGCGTGGTCGAGAAAGACGATAGAGGTTTTTTCACAACTGGAATGAAGCCTACGGTATGGGTTGGGATATGTCAATTGAGATGTAGAAAAGGTATCGTCATTTTGGATCGAGGGGGGTTCGTGAAAGTCCGATGGGCGGGAGAGATTCGAATATGGACCGAGATGGACCATGAGGATAACCGCGGAGGAGTGAGGGTCCGCAAGCGTGAACCTACTATAAATGTCCATACGAGGAAACCTATAGCAATAATTTACGCTTGGTTGAGGACACTGTCCGGGTAAACGGTCTCGAGGGCGTCTGGGACAGGCGGTGTCCTCACTGACGTGGGGTCAAGAACTGACTCGGGAACTTGAGGAATCTCATCCACAGGTGGTAGTTCTTCTTCGCCTCATCAGCGAATCCGAAGAAACCGAAGAAGACGAACGCGCAGATGACAGAACCCCATCGAGAGAGCTCAAGCGAGCAGAGTACTATCGTGTCGTTCTGATAGGAGGACCTTGGGTAATAGTTGATGGTCTGGGATTTCGCGTGGGTATCAGCCCAGGAGACCCATGGGTAAACCATATACACGGTACTGTTCATGACGATGAACCAAAGGGTCATAGGGATGGTGATACAGAAATCGACGGAAGCTAAAGCGACGAGACGCGAGTAGCGGCCGTAATTCAAGTTTGGGTTGGCATTGATGAGATCCTTGATCTCCTTTCGCTTCCTCACGAAGCTGCGGATGGTGAGAACTGGAAGCAAAAGGGGCCGGTTTAGCCCTTTAAGTGGAAAAAAAAAGTAGACAGAAACTTACGTCCGTAGCCAGCCGAAACAATTGCGATGATGAGGGGCCAGGACCAGACAAGAACGAAAGCAACGGGGGTGTTATAAATGGCTGGGGAACAGCCGTAGTCCTCGAAGAGGTCGAACCTGTGACCAGAGACCACGAGTTCTAGACGCAAAATGGAACCGGGTCAGTGGGAAAAGCGGACCCGAAGAATAAGCAAATCTTGCTTACCCAAAAGCATCTGCAACACCGGGATTCCGATTGCGATCAACAGGTCCACAACCATCTCACGACGTATCTATCAAAAAGGTTGAATTTTGAACAATCTTTGGTGACTCTCAATTTGATCAGGCAACGTACCTCACTCCGAACGGTCGTCCCGACGGTAGCGGAAACGATGTGGTAGAGGCGGCGAACAATGAGGAGACCGCAGGCGGGCCATGCGACGGCAAGACCGACTATAATGCGAGCACCTGAAGGAAATAGGTTTCTCAGAAATAAGAACCGGGTGAAGAAATGCGTAGACATACAGATATCGCACCACACTGGTGCCCGATTGATGGTATTCCCGCTCCATATAATAGAGTTCACGAAGAAGACAAAGCATGCGATTGCCGTCCAAATCATGTACGCGCATGTCCCCACATTCCGAGCCTCCAGATGCCAAGGTAGGGGAATGAGTGAAAGGATAAACCCGATTCCAGAAAATACTGTGAACGTGGTGTTGGAGGCAGTCATATCGGGTCGCTATGTTTCCCGGGGGAAAGATGCTAAGACTTTCAACTAGTCTGGTGTGCACTTTGTCGAAGGGTGGAGGAGGGGAGGAGGAAAAGATAGATAACGGTCCACATGGAGGAGACAGGATCTTGATATAGAGGAGGCCTTCAATATAGTCTCTTCGACACACCTGGGCGTTGCATTATTCTTTGGTTATTGCGACTCGTCATAAAATCTACCCCCTCGGTTGCCCGGTGAGAAGGCGATAGACCTGGTTTTGGAGTGGATTTTGAGTTGAAGCGTTGAATTGAGTTCTATTTTATGAAAGTTTTCCGCCCGGCTCGATCATTCGATAGACAGATTGCTGATGCAAAGCCGCGCTTTATGGGAAGAAAGCATGGGCCGAGTATGGAAAGATGAAAGGACAGGGAGTATTTTATCTACCGAATTGCTCGTCAAACCTTGAATATTTGAATTGCCACAATGCGGGTCGCGTGGATCTACATAAGCGCTGCATACGGAGCGTCCATATTCATCATCCCAATGCTATCGGCGACGGGGAACCCCACAGTCACCCCGGCCGCCGTTTCTCTATATCTCAACTTTTATACGCGACCAAGAGAAGCTATGTGACTTTATATTCGATGGAACGTGCATCAAAAACCCCAGACCGTCACTAGTCACTCATCACGGAGTGCTGAAACCTGAAGAGTCGAGGTAAAACGACAACGAAATTGAATCAGTCAGAACAAGCACACTTAGCTTACGCGCTTGCACTGTTTTCGTAGGTCAACCTTCTCGAGGAAGAGACGTTGGAAGTGCTTAACCTGGTTCGGTCTACGAAAAACAGCTTCGCTCCCGTCAATCGTATCCCTGGAGCAGTCCTTTCTCTCACCCCAAACTACTGGAAACGTTGGGACACGGCCACGGACGAACCCTTGGTTAATTCTTCCCCCAACGCCCATTGAAGACTCGCTTGAATTTTGTGAACGTCGGCAGGACGCACACCTACGTCAAAAGTTCCAGATCGTTACCATTGGAGGCCATCATCAAGAAAACCGGAGAAAATTCCAGTCTCGAGGACGTATTCTTTCCGGCTGTCTCGCATATCACGCGATTCAAGCCCCCACTATCTTCGGAACCCCGCCGGATCTTTTTCGAGGTCTCATCGAACATCCGACTCTCGTCGCACCTCTTCTCAAGGAAGCACTGATAGATTTCACTTGTAACGCCTCCTATCCTCGACGACATGCTTCTCAATAGGGACTCCTCGTTGTTACGCATATTGAGCCTCGGAGGAGTCACCACTCATCTACCCTGGAACAATTTGTAGAGCCTCACTACGTTCAAACCTGGTTGTGCATCAGGCAATGAAATCACTGATGTGGCTCCTTAACTTGCCCGAGTGTTCATCACCTCAAGGATATCACGCTCCACGATTCGGTCCCGGCCTCGTTCAATGCTCCTTCTACCCGAGTGGTACCCCTGCCCCTCTTAAGAAACCTCAGTATCTTTGCGGACCGGGCACACTTCATCCTTCTCAATCACTTGTCCGTCCCAGCCGAGGCGTCGCTGGTTCTGGGCTTCAAATTTGGTGACGACAAGTCTCCGCCTGCAAATTACCCACCTAAAGCTATCAAGGATCCAAAGAATATCTTCCGTTTCGCCACGTTCAATCCCCGCTTTGACGAAAGAGAATTCTGCGTCACTGATCGGGCCGGATGGAGGACTCCATATTTGGCCATTGGGAAGATTAATTCAAGATAGTCCCCATGCTCGACCTGGACCGTCAAATCCTTTAGTCCCTGAACTGTTTCCCCCTCCATATGTGGTACGAAATACAAACCCCCGACACCCACCGGAACCAATAAATTTCCCCCCCATCAGATCCTTCTTCGCGGACCTTCACACTCTTACGCCGACTCGATACGACAGTCTGCCCTTCATCTTCGCCTCGAACTACAGCCGCAACTCCTGGGGGGTCGCACCATGTTCCAACTTGGAGGAGCTATCCCTTTACGTTGAGACACGGAATGCGTTTAATATATCAGAGCCGATAGGTATGGCTCAGGAACAGGCATTGAACGGTGCGAAGCCCCGGTCTATAACGGTAGTTGACCTGGATGAACCCATGCCGGGGAGGGAATTGTTCAAACTAAGCAATATACACCTTACTGACTTGAGAGAGCAGTGTTCGGATCACTCATTCATTTACCCATTAGATTATGGAATTTGCTACCAACTTTGATAGAGCACCTTTCAATCTACTACCACAATGAATCCCTTCGCAACCTGGCCAAGTTCATGAGAATGGGCAGGCCCCATTTCTCAAGCTTTCTAAAGTCACTCCGTAGTACTATGGTTCAGTATATGCAGGGGGTTCCCCGAGGCTCCCCCATTCCTGCGCCTCCTCCATCCTCTGTATTGTTCCATTCTGCAGCAATGCCCACACGCTCCCGTTCGCTTTAGGATCCGGGTTTGTGGCACAAAAGAACATGGCATTCGCGGTCCTCCTGAATGTCAGGTCTGTGTCACCGTGTCCTGTCGTGGACAACGGCTCATTAGTGTACGCCCCACCTCTCGTGTTGTTATAAAGCGAGAAGGGTATGTGAACGCCACATTACCTGGGGGAGATGTAGATTGGACCGTTGCAATGCGAATCCCGTTGAGTGTGAGGATCGGCTGTGTTGATCTTGCGAAGCCGAGTAACCCGTGTTGAGAGGTTACGAAGATCTCTTGATCCGGGTGTGCAGTCCACGACGCTTTCACGCGACATCCTCATTGTCAGTTGAACGGCACCAGGATGCATAACCGAACATACGCAAAAACCCAAGAAAGACAATATACTTGAGCGGTTCTGTTGGGTTCCGAGTCTTCGGCAGGTAATGCAATGCAAGTTGCGTGGCTATGGAGGACATGAACGTCAAGGATTCGGGAGACGGGAGATATCGGGGATGTGACGAGGACATACTGTATATTGCCCCAACGAGGTTCACGTTAAGCGTCTTGAGCTCCGGTCGGACGGGCTTCCCATCGGTTCCCGATATCTGGGGCGCTCCAAAGTTCTGGATTTCTCCTACTCTCGCGCCGGCAATCTGCAATTCGCACCGAGAGAACACGTACCAGAGATCAACATCACCCGGCAATGCGCAACCTAGTGGGTAGCGATGGTACACTCACCACGATATCAACGCCTCCAAATGTAGTCATCGCAAACTCGTATAAGGCGACTTGATCCTCCCAGATGGTCACATCGCACCGCCTCCAACAGGCCTTTCCACTCCCAGATGGCAGCCTATTGATTGTATCTACGATATCTTGAGCACCTTGCACAAAGATGTCCCCGATCACGATATTAGCCCTGAATGGGAAACATGGAAAGAGTTTGAGAACCGGATCTTAGTGACGGAGGAACGAAACCTTGAGGTGAAGAGGTGCGAACCCATTCTTTGCGAACGACCACGCTGCGTGTCGAGCTGGTCCAGCGGCACCACCTATATAGACGTAAGAGTATGAGAACGGAGCGTGAACTGAAATTCGTGGATTGCAGATGTGATTCTGACCGGTTATCAAGACCACACGACCACGAGCCCGAGAGGCGTGTCGAAACAACTCCTCATCGTTCGCTATTGCGGACATCCGGAAGGGGTGAATCTTCAATCAAGGTTCGCCGTCGACGGAGCTGGGGCTGAGCGCGGAGTAGCGGATGTGGCGGTGCAAGACGGCGATCGTCCGGTTGAGGTTCGCGTTCTCGAAAGAAGAGAAGAATAGATTCGTGTATCGGTATATGGTATAAACAGAGTTGACCAAGCATTCAGGCGAGAAGATGACGAGGGACGATAGTGGGCCACGTAAAATCCGTCGAACCGAGTCCCTTGTCGTATGCTAGTTACCTTGCTTGCAAGGTTTCTGGACCCCTAAATTATCCCGCCTGAACGATCATCGCAGCATCGCAGCATCTGCACATTTGTTTGGTATTGTTGTCCCTTGGCGCTCAACTCCGCTTCCGTCCATCCGGTGCTCTGTCGCGATCGGGATCATGGAGGGAGTAAGTAGTATTGCAACTGACCTTGATATCACGAATGGGACGAGAGACACTACTGTCGACATTATCCTCAACGTTTGAGAGGTTGGATAATCCAGGCAACACAACGAAGCTCTGGTGGCACAGAATACATTCCGGGTAAGATTTGGTCTGCATGTGCGTATACGCACGCAAGCAAGGTTCCTGCCGACGAAGTCGGCGCTTCTCTAGTAGCTTTTCCCACGGTCGAATGCACCTATGTTGTTGGGTTAACCAACTAGAAAAATGCCGGCTTGGCATTGGCAAAAACCTTGCTGCGATGACGGGGTTCCTGGGCGCATCGAGCTTGGTCACAGCTCGGCTTTCCGTCAGTTGATGTATGCACTACCTACCGCCTCTTCTTTTTCGTTGGCCTGTTTCCCTTGGGTAACCAGAACTATTTTGTTTGCACCCAGCTCGAGCGTCCAACCTGGAGAAGACATACATCCGTGGATGTCGGTTGGGTTTATCAAAATCTATCCCCTGGGGTCGTTTACACGCGAGAGGGAGAAGATGGCATTCTACTGAAAGCGGCGCTGCACACGATAGGGCCACAGGGGAGGTGTCCATCCGCATTAATATCATCCCTCATCCTGAGTCTCCCCCCCCCAGGTGCTTGCGGGCCGAATTTAGATGCTGAACTTTGCCGGGACGGACGCCGAACCCTGACGTTGAACGGCCAGTCGGGGATGCACACTGGGGCTGCACATACGGGGCCTCTATTATTCAATCACTCCTTTGATATCAATTTCCCATAGTCCACGCCGTAAGTACTGAACCTGGGAACGTCCCCCATAATCCTCGTACCGTTCAGTCAGTTCTTGCGGGTTTGGGAAACCTTGCAAGCAAGGTACAAATAATATTTATGAGAAAGCGAAACAACTAATGCACATGCGAGATTTGAAGTCCCAACTCAAACCATCCGCCTGCCACGTACAGTGAAAAACGGGGTGGACAAGGGGAGGACCAAAAACCGAGCTAGAAAGAGATGGGCAAATGGAACGACGAAAAGTGAGGTATTTGTATTTTCTTGTTATCTGTATGAAAGAATTTGCACCGTGGGGTGACCAAAAGAATTGAAGGGAGCGGAGGTAAGAATCGATGAAAGAACTGAAGAACTTGGCAGGTCGCGCGAGCGAACCCGAAACGGTGGTAGTGGTGTTGGTCGGACGATGTCCTTAGAGGGCCCCCCTTGAAGGGGAGATGGGGGATGGCCCACGAGCCTCAACCTTCTCAACCTCTCGGGCAAGGACGTCACGTTCGACGGCGCCGGCTTCCTTCTTAGAGAGGGACTCGACGAAAATTGGGCTGGCCAAAGCGGAGGCGGTAGCTGAAAATAAGACTGGTAAGTGACAAACGATTGAAGCGAGCTGTGATGATGATGCTGACCGAAAGCCAAGAGGGTGGCAAAGACACGAATAAACTGCATTCTAGTTGTTGAGGTGAGGGATTTGTTTGTAGGAGAGAGTTGGCTGGATTTGAGGGTGGATCGAGTGGAGTGGTGAGGAGACTGCAGAATATCCTCACTCTTAAATACGTTTCGACCGTTGTCGCAACCCCCGGCCGAGCGCTCGAGGGAGATGGAAAAACGAAACCGAGCCCTCTGCGGAGAGGTGGGCAGTTGCCTTGTCCGGGAAAGGGAAGCGTCCCAAAACGGAAGGCTCAAGGAGTTCGATGTAATGGAGTCGCTGATCGTTTCAATGTTCAGTGAACAGTGAGGCTCTTAGATGCATTATTTTCCCCGACTCTGTAGCTGAGTCCAATAGAGCTGGGGCCGTTTGGGTGCATGTGGTCATATTGGCTCCACCGCCATCCGGCCTCGTTAGCCTTCCGACCTCCAATTGGAACAAGGAAAAGTGCATCATCCTCACCCTGAATGATGATGGCACATCGACCCTGCATAGGAACAAATAAATTGTAGTATCGCCTCGCCATAGCCTCTACGCGTTCCGGCGTGGACTCGGACAACTCCTTGACAAACCTCCCTACAGATCGCACGCCGGTAAACTTCTGGAATGCGTGCATCCAATTGAGAACAAACCTGGTGGGTCACGAAACACAACCAGGGCTGGTACTACCGTGTTTGAAGGTAGTACGGTGTTGTCCTTGACCTTCACTGAATCCCTGGTTACGCAAAATTTTCCCTGTCATTGAATGACAAACGGAAGCATTTATCATGTTAGTATGCAATGTTGGGAGATCCGATTCTGCCGTCGTGGAGGTATAGAGATGCGGACGTGTCTCAAGAGGAACACAACACATACTAAAAACCGAAACAACGCAGAGAGCACAGGTTCATAATGGTAGAAGCAAGGTCGAGAGAAACGAACGTACTGTCGCGCGGTTCTTCCTGATCTCGACGTTGCTGATAGCGACGACTTCAACTCCAGTCCGGTCCCGATGTGAACGTGGTCCTCTATCTTCGTGGGGTAATAATGAAAAATTTCCTCGGTACATCTTGTATGATGACTTAGAGAGTATAGCAGATCGTTCGGAAAGAAAATGTCGCTATCAAGGTTCAGTACATTTTAGTGGCGCCGCCTTCAGTCGACCAGCTACAACACATTCGCTGTTCGGCGTCCGCTATTCACCGTTTTACATGGTGTTGGGTGCCATAGCAGCGGGGGGGGGGTCCAGCTAAAGGATAGAGCGGACGTGCACTCCCTCCCAACCTAAGAAGAAGGGGACATACCGCGTGGTACACTCTTCTTCGATCGTGCAGCACCTTCCAATGAAATAATGTCAGTATTGCCGCTTCCAGCCCGCCTCAAGTCACCCCGGATGATCGCACCATCTGAGATGATCGTTTTTCCTCCAAGGATGGTATTTTATGATCCACTGATAGTTGCCTTACGAGATACTTCGGAAAAGCCGAGCCACACGATTGGATGCCATAAGATCCAGAATATGTTATGAGTCCGAGGTTGTAGTCTGTGACAATAAATACATACAATCTCAATGTACTCGTTGGGGGAGTAATAGATTGGTTGCTGCATCCTCGGGAGACGGTCCCCTCGCAGTAATCAGGTGTGTTTGGTCTCGGCTGTATCACTGAATTTTAATGAACACAGATGGGAAGGGAGGGCGTACCACCTCACGTGCAACTCGAGATCCTCTTTCTGCTCTCGCCAGCGTTGCGCCTGAGTGGCGCATTCGGAGACATATCCGAGGAACATTTGATCGTCACTGGTGAGGGGTCTATCTCCGCCCGTTGCGTTGGGCTTTGTGGGTCCCATCATCGTTTCGAGAGCCTGTGTTGAGGGTAAACATCCCTCCGGGACCCCTCGTAGTAGGTATTATATAGTGATGCATGCCATAACAGACCTTCATACATATTACCCTGGGGCACTCTGGTGAAACATGGGACACCCGTGGCGCGCGCTAATTTCGTCCATTCATAAACACCATCATTGGGTTCAGTGGCCAAGTCATTTTCTGTAAAAGCTAGTGAATATATCAGCGGATTATCCCGGGTATCAAACATGAGCGACCCAACGTGGGGGTGAGGCCCTGCTCTCTCGGACAGCAATACCAACGGCGTCAACAATCACACCGGTCGCACGACGGGACTAGAAAAAGAGAATCTATAGGAACTTAGGTGACGATAAGTATCAAGCAGGGGGCTCCTCAGTGGGTGTTATATTCATCCGGCAAGGTCACTGCCTAGGTTCTTCGTATGCGTTGAAGATACCCCCGTAGAAGGACAAGATTGACTCTGAGGACGTGGACACACTGCTGAGCTGTCCAGACGACACAAGGGATACGCACCAAGTTACCAACGTTAGTCCATGTTAGATGACTCCGGGCGTCAGGGCAGACACGGATCTGGTCGACGTTTGCACGGCCTGGAAATTTTCACGAGGAACACGGGGCGAATTATTCCCTCCAGCTGTGGTACGCGTGAGTCAACACGGTCGACTCTTTGTCTGTTTTGCGGTGGTCAGGGGTGTCGATGAGGAAAAGGACTTCTCGAGGGATCCGATTGATGGGAACAAAGGTGTTCCCCATGGACCGAATCAGGTTCAACCTCTCCGATACGTCCTGTCCGCCTAGTGACACGGCTCTTGCAAGGCAACGCGTACTCGTCGGAGTGTCAGTATTCTCTTTTCACCTAACCGGGATCGCGATTATGATCTTGCGTTGTTGGTACTAGTTTTCAGCAACTCACTTTACGCGTCATATGAATTTGTGGTTTTCGGGTGCGCCTTTCTGCATATAAGAGTCGGCGTATGGAGCTTTGGCCACGGTGTGGAAGTTCGGGTTCAGAAGGAGGGGTGAACTGCGACACTGCGAGCGCCCCGCCCCATCTTTGACCACGGCGCGGAGCCAGCGTCTAGTCCCTCTGGTGGAAACCACAATGTCGTACTCCCTCCCGCTGGAGATCCTCGATCTCATCATCGACCACCTACGCGACGAACCGGCCGCGCTCAAGACGTGTTGCGTCGTCTCCAAATCGTGGATCCCGCGGACGCGAAGACACCTGTTCGCTCATGTCGAGTTCGACGCCCAGAAATCCCACATCGAACTCTGGAGGGAGACCTTCCCAGATCCTTCCGACTCTC